>Ga0209690_1000396_pt1 | contig 22946 bp, 19 predicted proteins | sample GraSoiAngelo_150_FD_186164 | JGI IMG/M metagenome (GOLD analysis project Ga0209690, IMG submission 186164) | Grasslands soil microbial communities from the Angelo Coastal Reserve, California, USA - 14_1009_09_40cm (SPAdes) (version 2) | ecosystem: Environmental > Terrestrial > Soil > Grasslands ... | reverse complement strand
GTACGAACCGAACTTTCGTCAGGCGTACACCTTCTGGCTGGCGCTGGCCTTCACAGTGGTCTTTCTCGCCGCCTTGTTCTTACTGCTGCGGTCGCCGCTCGGCGCGTCGCTCCAGGCGATTCGCGATGACGAAGACGCCGCGCGCTCGCTGGGGGTTCGCGTGGCCGCCCGCAAACGCTTGCTGTTCGTGCTTGCCGGGCTGGGCTGCGGTGCCGCGGGCGTGCTCATCGTCGCCAACACGCTCTTCATCGAACCGGGTTCGATCTTCAGCGTGCAGTGGTCCGCGTACATGATCTTCATGGTCCTGGTCGGCGGCCTGGGTACGTTCGAAGGTCCCATCCTGGGCGCGATCCTTCTGTTCGCCATCCAGACCACATTCACTCAGGGTGGTCCCTGGTATCTGGTCGGTCTTGGAGCGACAGCAGCTCTTTTCGCCCTCGTCCTGCCCCGCGGTGTTTGGGGCACTGTGGAGGAGAGATTGGGACTGCGCCTCATGCCCGTCGGCTATCGAGTGGTCGAGAAGAAGCGGGATGCCTGAGCCCCATCCACCCGAAGACCTGATGCAGCATCCCGGACACCTCTTGCGCCGCGCGGTCCAGGCGATGAACCTGCTCTGGGAAGAGGAGGTCTCGCACACCATCACTTCGCCTCAGTTCGCGGCACTGAACGCCCTGTATGGCGAACCTAACCTTGACCAGCGCACGCTGGGACAGCGCGTATCGCTGGACCGATCGACGATGGCCGAAATGGTCTCGCGCCTGAGCGCGCGCGGACTGATTCGGACCGAACGCGACACTCGCGACGGCCGCCGCAAGACGATCAAGCTGACCACCAAAGGGCTGCAGACGGTGCAGCAGCTGATCCCACGCACGTACGCGATGACGGCGCGCCTGGTTGGACCATTGAACGCGGGACAACGAGACGAGTTGTTGAGGCTCCTGACCGAGGTCGTTCGGGCGAACGAGCGCAGGTAGCTCCTCCATACTCCGCGGATGGACTTCCGGCTGCCCAGCGGCATCGACCACCTGCCCCGGCACAAAGAGCGCCTGGTGGCGGCATGCCGGATGGGCTTGACCGAGCACGATGTGGTGGGCATGGCCATTGCAGGGTCATTCGTCGGCGGCGCGCCCGATTCCTACTCGGACCTCGATCTTCGCGTCGTTCTCGCCAACGGATCGTTTGGGCGAGTGTTCCCACGCCGCGAGGAGTTGGCCCGCGCATGCGGCCCTCTTATCGCTGCTTTTACGGGCGACCACGTCGGCGAACCTCATCTGCTGATCACCCTCTACGAGGACCTTATGCACGTGGACTTCCTGTTCACCGAGCTGGCCGAAGCGGGGGATAAGAACGAAGGCAGACAGGTCCTTGTTTTGTGGCAGCGCCGCAACGAAGTGACCGAAGCGCTCTCGAAGTCCTACGTCGCCGACCCGGTAGCCGAGCTGACCTACATCGAGGCACGGATCTGGACGTGGGCCTGGTACATCCAGTGCAAGATTCTCCGCGGCGAGCTTTGGGAGGCGGTCAGCGCTCTCAACCTGGTGAGGGACGTGGTTCTGTTTCGGCTGCTGGCCCTGAGCCACGAGCAGCGCTACCGAGGAGCGCGTTTCGCTGAGCAATTGGTCGGCGAGCACGCCGCTTCCATCGAGCGCACCTACGGCACTTTCGACAAGGAATTCCTGATCGATGCCATGCGCACGACCGTCCGGGTCTATCGCGAGCTCGCCGATCCGTTGCTATCGCGGTACGGCGTCGAGCCGGCTTCCAAGGCTCGCGCCACGGTGTCGCTCGCGTTGGAAGAGGGCCTATCCCTCTCTATTCAGCCTTAAGTTTTACAGCCCGTCCCTCAAACAAGTGGCGACATCCTCCGAGCCGGCCACCCCGAATCGAGAGCGGAGCCGTGAAACCCGCTGTAGCGCGACTTCACGATCACAGTGTCTCCGGGCAGCCGCGCCAGCCCATTTGAATCGCAAAAATCCCACGTCCCAAACGTCCACAGCTTTCCCCTCAGACTCAGAAGGAGCTGGCGCTGTGCCTCATGCGTGAGCGGCCAGAGCCGGCAGCTCGGCGACTCTCATCCTCCGGCGGGAGGGACGCGCACGATCCGCTGCGACTTCAGGTCCGAGCGCGGCAGCGTGCCGGGCGTGACCACCCGGCAATCCAGCCGTACGCCCAGCGCCTGGCGCAGGTCCGCCTCCAACCGCTCCGTCGAAAACGAAGCCACCGGTGTCTCGATCACCAACGCGACCTCGTCCATGAGCCGCTCGCGCCGGTGCTCGATCACGAACCCGGTGACTTCCTGGTACCGCCGGACGATGTCTTCGACCTGGGAGGGGTACAGGTTCACGCCGCGCACCGTGAACATGTCGTCGACCCGCCCCCGGATCCCACCCACCACCTTCATGAAGCTCGACCCGCACGAGCACGGCTCGCGCGAAACGACGACCCGATCCCCTGTCCGATAACGGATCAGTGGCATCCCCCAGCGACCGAGGTTGGTGGCGATCAGCTCGCCGTCGGCGGCCACCTCGAAGATGAACTCCGACTCGATCAGATGCACGCCGTCGCGCGCCGAGCAGCTGAACCCGGTCGGGCCAAGCTCGGTCATGCCGGTGTGGTCGAAAGACACCGCGGAGTAAGCCGCCTCGATCGCGTCCCGGGTCGCAGGGATGCTCGCGCCAGGCTCGCCGGCATGGATGGTCTTGCCGATCCCCGCCGCTGAAACGTTGACTCCGATCTGCCTTGCCACCTCGGCCAGCCGCAGCGCGTACGTCGGCGTCGACAGCAGGACGGTGGCACCAATGTCGAGCATGTTGCGCACGCGCTGCTCGCTTGTCATCGCACCGCCAGAGATGCAAAGCGCGCCGAGCCGGTGGGCCCCATCGAACGCGGACCAGAAACCGATGAAAGGTCCAAACGAGAACGCGAAAAACAAGCGATCGGTGGAGGTGACGCCGGCCGCCCGGTATACGTGGCCGGCCCAGATCCGAATCCACCAATCCCAGGAGTCCTCGGTGTCGAGCCACCTCAGCGGTTGATCGCCACTGGATCCCGACGTCTGGTGCAGGCGCACGTAGCGATCCACTGGGAAGGTGAGATTGGTGCCAAACGGTGGATGGGCGGTCTGGTCCGCGAGAAGCTCTGATTTCGACGTCAACGGTAGGCGCTCGAAATCGTCCCAGCCACTCAGGCTGTTAAGGCGTTCGCGCCAGAACGCATTGGTGGCCAGGACGTGCGTCAGGCCCGCCCGCAGCTTCCCAAGCTGCAGAGCGCGCAGCTCCTCCTGGCTAATCTCGGACGGCTCGGTCGCCGATCTCAAGCGCGCCGTCCAGGATCTCGAAGCCCTCTTCGAGCTCGGCCTCGGTGATGCACAGCGGCGGGTTGGTCATGATCGTATTCCAGCGTACGAAGGTGTGCATCCCTCCTTCCAGAAGGGCCTGCGCGATCGCTTTCATCTCCGGTGAGGTCCCGTTGAACGGCGCCAGCGGCTCCAGGGTCTGACGGTCGCGCACAAGCTCGAGGCATCCGAACAAACCGAGCGACCGCGTCGCGCCGACGCATGGATGCCGCTCGCGCAGCCGTCGATGCAGGCGCACGAGCACTTCGCCCATGCGCCGCGAGTTGCCCACCATGTCGTCCTCTTCGTAGGCCTGGATCGCTCCCAGCGCGGCCGCGCACGCGAGGGGATGGCTGTTGTACGTCAACCCGCCATAGAAGACGTGGTCATCGAAAAAAGCGGCGACCTGCGGCCGCATGCCGACCGCGCCCAGAGGAACGTAGCTGGATGTCAGGCCTTTGGCCATCGTGATCAGGTCCGGCACCACGCCCCAGTGGTCGACCGCAAACCACCGGCCCGTCCGCCCGAAGCCGGTCATGACCTCGTCGCAGATCATCAGGATCCCGTAGCGGTCGCAGATCGTGCGCACGCCCTGGAGGTAGCCGTCTGGCGGCACGAGAATGCCGTTGGTGCCGGTGATCGGCTCGAGGATGAAGCCGGCGATGGTCGAAGGTCCCTCGAGCTGAATCGCCTCCTCGAGGTTGGCGAGCGCTTCCTCGACCGTGTCCCACCCGCGCTGGATGCCGTGGTACGGATCCAGGACGTGCACGATGCCGGCGCCGGAGCCCTCGTTCGGCCACCGCCGCGGATCGCCGGTCGCTTGCACGGCGCCGCCGGTCGAGCCGTGGTACGACCGATACCGGGCAAGGATCTTCGGCCGCCCCGTCACGGCGCGCGCCATCTTGATCGCGTTCTCGTTGGATTCCGCACCGCCGAGCGTGAAGAAAAACTTGTCGATGTCGCCCGGAAGCAGCTCGGCGAGCTTCGCGCCCAGCCGCGCCCGCGGCTCGTGGGCCATGAATGGGCTGATGTACGGCAGCTGGTCGGCTTGCCGTTTGATCGCTTCGATGATCCGCCGGTCTCCGTGACCCGCGTTGACGCACATGAGCTGGCTGTTGAAGTCGATGAACCGCCGTCCGTCCGCGGTCTGGAAGTGGACGCCTTCCGCGCTCGAGACGGGCAGTGGGTTCAACCCCGACTGGGCGGACCAGTCGTACAGCGTGTGACGCAAGCAGAGCTCGGTGATCTCTTGCGCGCTGAGTGCCTTGACGGCCTCTATGACCATGCCCGAATCGTACTCGCAAGCTTGTTTGACAACCTCAGGCCGCGGTGTTATTACGAGCGCGGTCTAGCCGCTTTTTCTGGGGAGGTACGGCATGTTTCCTGCCGCTTTTGACTATCGCGCTCCCACCAGCCTTGACGAGACGCTTTCGGTCCTCAAGCAGCACGGTGAGGCGGCCAAGGTGATGGCCGGCGGCCAGAGCCTGATCCCCCTGCTCAAGCTCCGCTTCTCGCGCCCCGAGCTCGTGGTCGACATCGCCCGCCTGCCCGGCCTGAACACCATCCGGCGCGACGACGGACACCTGGCGATCGGCGCCCTCGTCCGCCATGTCGACATCGCCGGCAGCAAGGAGCTGGCGAAGACGGCGCCGATGATGGTCGAGGCCGCCAACTGGATCGCCGATCCGCTGGTCCGCAACCGCGGCACGCTCGTCGGCTCGGTGTGCCACGCCGACCCCGCGGGTGACTGGGGCTCGGTGATGCTGGCCTTGAGCGCGGAGATCGTTGCCCGATCGGCGGCGAGCGAGCGGGTGCTTCACTCATCGGATTTCTTCAAGGGCCCGTTCGAGACCGCGCTGAAGGCGGAGGAGGTCGCCACCGAGGTCCGCATACCGGTACGCAAGGGCCCCTCCGGCGGTGCCTACCTCAAGCTCGAGCGCAGGGTCGGCGACTTCGCCACGGTCGCGGTCGCGGTCCAGGTTGAGCTCGACGGCGACAAGGTGGCGAGCTGCGGCATCGGTCTGACCGCGGTCGGCCCGCACAACATCAAAGCGACCGAGGCAGAGCGCTCACTCGACGGCAAGGAGCCCACTGACCAGGTCATCGCCGAGGCGGCGCGCCTTGCCGCCGAAGCCGCGGAACCGAAAGACGACCTCCGCGGCAGCGCCGCATATAAGAAGGACGTGGTTCGGGTCTTCGTCCAGCGCGGCCTCAAAACCGCGATCGCGCGCGCGAAGGAGGTCAAAGCGTGAAAGTCACACTCACGGTCAACGGCTCCGACCGCTCAGGCGACGTCGAACCGCGGGTGCTTCTCGTCGACTTTCTGCGCACGAACCTTCGCCTCACGGGCACCCACGTCGGATGCGACACGTCAAGCTGCGGCGCGTGCACGGTCCTGATCGAGGGTGAGCCGGTCAAGTCGTGCACGGTCCTGGCGGTGCAGGCGACGGGCCGCAGCATCACGACGGTGGAAGGGCTCGCTCAAGGGGCAAACCTCTCTCCGATCCAGATCGGTTTTCATGAGGAGCACGGCCTCCAGTGCGGCTTTTGCACGCCGGGCATGATGCTGGTCGGCACATCGCTGCTGGAGCGCAACCCGAATCCCACGGAGGATGAGATCCGCTGGGCGATCAGCGGGAACATCTGCCGCTGCACCGGCTACATGAACATCGTCAAGGCAATCAAGCACGCGGCGATGCTGCGCGAGGCGGCGACAGCGACGACGCGCGAGAAGGCCGGCGCCGCGCCGGGTGGTCAGTAATGGCGACGGAAGTCCACATGCACGGCCGGATCGGGGAGTCGATCAAGCGCAAGGAAGACGGTCGCTTCATCCGCGGCAAAGGCAACTACCTCGACGACATCGAGCTGCCGGGGATGCTGCACATGGCGATCCTGCGCAGCCCGCACGCGCACGCACGCATCAGCTCGGTCGACACCGCCGCCGCGTCCGGGATGCCCGGCGTGATCGCGGTGGTGACCGGCGAGCTGATGGCGCAGCACAAACTGGCCTGGATGCCGACGCTGAGCTACGACACCCAGGCGGTGCTTGCCACCGACAAGGTGCGTTTCCAGGGCCAAGAGGTGGCCGCGGTCATCGCCGAGAGCAAGTACCAGGCGGAGGACGCCCGCGACGCGATCATGGTCGACTACGACGTGCTCCCCGCGGTCATCAGCCCGCAGCAGGCAAAGGAGGCCGGCGCGGCGCTGATCCGCGACGACAAGGAGAACCAGAAGGACAACCACATCTACCACTGGGAGGCAGGCGACCAGGAGACGACCAAGGCCGCCTTCGCAAAGGCCGACAAGGTCGTGCGCCTGCACACGTTCTATCCGCGCTGCCATCCCGCACCGCTGGAAACATGCGGCTGCATCGCCGATGTCAACGGCGCGACGGGCAAGGCGACCATCTACATGACCAGCCAGGCGCCGCACGCGATCCGGACCGTGTTCGCCCTGGTCACCGGTCTACCGGAGCAGAACATCAGGGTCATCTCGCCAGACATCGGCGGCGGATTCGGCAACAAGGTGCCGGTCTACCCCGGCTACGTCGTCGCCACAGCGGCGAGCCTGCTCATCGGCCGGCCGGTGAAATGGGTCGAGGACCGAACCGAGAACCTGATCTCGACCGGTTTCGCGCGCGACTTCCACATGACCGGAGACCTTGCCGTCGACAAGGACGGCAAGATGCTCGCGCTCCGGGTCCACCTGGACAGCGACAACGGCGCCTTCTTCGCCGACGCCCAGCCGACGAAGTTCAAGGCCGGGCTTTTCCACATCGTCACCGGCTCTTACGACATCCCGACTGCCCACGTTACCGCCGACGGCTACTACACCAACAAGGCGCCGGGCGGCGTCGCCTATCGCTGTTCGTTCCGCGTCACCGAGGCGAGCTATCTGATCGAGCGCCTCGTGACCAACGCCGCGATCGAGCTCGGCATGGACCAGGCTGAGTTCCGGATGAAGAACTTCATCCAGCCCGAGCAGTTTCCGTACCACTCAGCGACGGGTTGGGTCTACGACAGCGGCGACTACCCGAAGGCGATGAACGTCGCGCTGGAGCAGCTCGGCTACGACGAGCTGCGCAAGGACGTAAAGGCGCGGCGCAAGAAGGGCGAGGTCACCGGCATCGGGATCGCAAGCTTCACCGAGGTCGTCGGTGCCGGACATGGCGCCGAGTTCGACATCCTCGGCTTGCGGATGTTCGACAGCGCCGAGCTGCGCGTGCATCCGACCGGCAAGGCCATCCTGCGGATGGGCACCAAGTCGCAGGGCCAGGGCCACGAGACGACCTTCGCCCAGATCGTCACCGAGGAGCTGGGCATCCCCGCGGCCGACGTCGCAGTCGAAGAAGGGGACACGGACACGGCGCCGTACGGCCTCGGCACCTATGCGTCACGCAGCACGCCGGTCGCCGGCGCGGCCACCGCGATGGTGGCGCGCAAGCTGCGGGACAAGGGCCGGAAGATCGCGGCCCACCTGCTCGAGGCGGCCGAAGAAGACCTGGAGTGGGAGTCGGGCAGGTTCTACGTCAAAGGCTCGCCGGACAAGGCCAAGACCATCCAGGAGATCGCCTTCGCCGCCTACACCAACATCCCCGATGGCATGGAGGCCGGGCTCGAGGGCGTGCACTACTACGACCCGCCGAACATGACCTACCCGTTTGGCACCTACGCGGTCGTGATCGACATCGACAAAGGAACCGGCCAGGTCAAGGTCCGACGGGTGGTCGCGGTCGACGACTGCGGGGTGCGGATCAACCCGATGATCGTCGAGGGTCAGATCCACGGCGGCCTCGCGGAGGGATACGGCATCGCGTTCATGGAGCTGATCACATTCGATCCCGAAGGCAACTGCATCGGCTCCAACTTCATCGACTATCTGCTGCCGACGGCGTGGGAGACGCCGCGATTCGAGCTCGGGGAGACCGTCACGCCTTCGCCTCATCACCCGCTCGGTGCCAAGGGCGTCGGCGAGTCACCCACGGTCGGTTCGCCGGCGGCGTACGTCAACGCCGTGATGGATGCGCTGGCGCCCTATGGTGTGACCAACATCGACATGCCCGTGACCTCCGACAAGGTGTGGGCGGCGCTGCGAGCGGCGGGAGTAAACGAATAGGCGAAGAAGCGCTCGACCTGCTGCGTGAGTACGAGGCCGCGGGCACGCCATGCGTGCTGGCGACGGTCGTGCGCTGCGAGGCGCCCACCTCCGCGCGGCCAGGCGACAAGGCCGTCATCACCGCCGACGGCCGGCTGCGCGGATGGATCGGGGGAAGCTGCTCCGAGCCGACAGTGAGGCGCGAGGCGCTCCGGGCGCTGGCCGAGGGCACGGCGCAGCTCATCCACATCGTCGGAGGGGAGGAGGTAAAGGAGTCGCGCACGCGCGGAGAGCTGATGATTGCGACGACATGCCCGAGCGGCGGCTCGCTCGACATCTTCATCGAGCCGCGCCTGCCTAAGCCGCTGCTGCTGGTGTTCGGCGAGGGTCCGGCGGCGACGACCCTGGTAAAGCTAGGCGAGCTCACCGGCTTTCGCGCCCGAACCGTAAGCCAGGCGGAGGTGGCGACGCTGGAGGTTTCGGCCCGGGACGCCTATGCGGTAGTGGCGACGATGGGGCACTACGACGAAGACGCCCTGGAGGCCGCGCTGAGTCATCCCGACCTGGACGTCGGCCTCATCGCAAGCACCCGCCGGGCTGTCGCCGTGCGGACGGAGCTCCTGCGCCGTGGCCTCGACGAGCACACGATCGCGCGCGTGCGGACGCCGGCCGGGAAAGTCCGCGGCGGGACGCAGGAGGAGATCGCCCTGCTCGCGCTAGCGGAGGTTGTCACCGCGCGACGGAAGCGCGCCTCGAAACCGGCGCCGATCGACCCCTCACCCGTGACGTTCGCCACCGACCCGGTTTGTGGGATGACGGTGGACCCGCTGACGAGCCCGCACAAGACTGTGCGCGGTGACACTACGTTCTGGTTTTGCTCGACGGGGTGTCGGTCCGAGTTCGAGCGCGATCCCGAGCGGTACACCCTCTTTCCCTCGGAGAGAGGGGCCGGGTGAGGGGCTTAAGCTCGCACTAGCTTCCCGAGTCGCTCCCGCCTAGCACGTCGCCGGCCCGCAGCCGCTCCAGGCTCTGCATGCGCATCTCCGCGCGCGCGCCTAGCTCCCCCAGGACGGCGGCGATGAGCGCTTCGACCACGGCCATCGCTCCCACCAGCGAGTCGAACGGTCCCACAGTCTCCACGCTCGTGACGAGCACCTGGCGTGCAAAAGCCGAGGCGGGCGAGAGCCACGGGTCGGTGAACAGGATCACGTCGCAACCCCGGCTCGACGCGACGCGCGCGCACTCGATCGTGTCGGGCTGGTAGCGCCTGTAATCGAAGACGATGAGCACGTCGGTCTTGCGCATGTCGATGAGCTGCTGCGCCGGCGCGCTCCGCTCCGCATCGACGAGTCCGACCCCCGGGCGCAGCAGGTGCAGCTGGCCGGCGAGGTAGCGCGCGAGCGGCGCGCTCACGCGCCCGCCGAGGATCATGATCCGGCGGCGCACGTCCGCGAGCAGCTTCACCGCCTCCTTGACGTCGCGGTCGGACAGCAGCCCGAGCGTCGCTCTCAGGTTGTGAGTGGAAACCTCGAGCGCGTCATTTACGACGGAGTCGCGTTTGGGTTCGTCGCGGTAGCGCGCCAGGGGCGAGCTAAGTCGGGATTGGACCTCGCGACGCAGGCTCTCCTGGAACTCCGGGTAGCCGCGAAAACCGAGCTTGGTGATGAAACGCGTCACGGTGGGAGGGCTGACCGAGGCCCGTTCTGCAAAGCGGGCCACGCTCTCCAGCCCTGCGATCGGATACGACGCCAGGAGCACCCGGGCGAGGCGGCGTTCGGCCGGGCTCAGCGAGTCCAGGCGCTGCCGGACGACCTCTCCGACTCCTTTCTCTGTAACAGCCATTACATTTCTGGCCTATTCAGGCCCATGTGGACGGTCCTTGACAAGTTGCCCGGTAACGCCCGTAATCTTGTCGCAAAACAATGCCCAATAACGGACGGCCTAGGATCGGCATCACGACCAGCCCGCGCCGCGGCGCGGAGTATTACGTCCCCTATCAGCGTGCCGTGGAAGCCGTGGGGGCGCAGCCCGTCGAGCTACCTCCAGGCACCGCCTCGCTGCCGCCGGTGGACGGCCTGCTCCTTCCCGGCGGCTGGGACGTCGACCCGGCCCTCTATGGAGAAGAGCCTGATCCCAAGATCGGACCCATCGACCGAGACCTGGACGACACCGAGCTCCGCCTGTTTGGTCAAGCCCGCGCCCAGGGTCTGCCCGTTTTGGGCATCTGCCGCGGCCAGCAGGTGATCAACGTCGCTATGGGGGGATCTCTCGTCCAGCACCTCGAGGGCCACGAGGTCAGGTCGTTTGGGCGCGGCCACCTGGCGCACACCATCGACGTCGATCCGGGTTCAGAGCTCGGGCGGGCGGCCGGCAAAGACAAGATCCGCGTCAACAGCCTCCATCACCAGGCGATCGGGACGCTGGCGCCCGGCCTGGTCCAAACGGCCCGCGGTGACGATGGCACGGTCGAGGCTGTCGAGACGTCGGACGGCCTCATCGTCGCGGTGCAGTGCCATCCCGAAGAGCTTGCCTGCGACCTTCCCTGGGCGCGGAGGCTCTTCGAACGCTTCGTCGAGCGGGCGCGGCGGAGTCAGACGCTGCGGTCGTAGCGGCTCTTTTCCCACTCCGTCACGGCTTCCTGCCAGGCTTTCAGCTCCCATCGACGTGAGGTCGCGTAGTAAGCGCTGAACACCTCGCCAAGCCCAAGCCGCAAAGTCGCGTCAGCCTCGAACTCCCTGAGGGCTGCTTCAAGCGACCCAGGGAGCGCTGCGAGCCCCGGTTGCGAGTACGCGTCTCCCTCCACCGGCGCCGGCACCCTGGCATTGCCGCGCAAGCCGTCGGCGGCGGAGACGACGATCGCCGACAGCGCCAGGTAGGGGTTGGCGTCGGCGCCGGGTCGCCTGCACTCGAAACGGCAGAGCTCAGGCCGTGGGGATTGGATGGCGCGAACGGCGCAGGAGCGGTTCTCCACCCCCCAGCTGACGTTTGTCGGCGCGAACCATCCCGGCACGAGTCGCTTGTAAGAGTTGATGGTCGGGTTGAGCAGCAAAGACGCGGCCGGCAGGTGCCCGAGCACCCCCGCGATCGCCGAGTTCATCACCTCGGTGGACTCGGCGAAAGCGTTGGAGCCGCCACGCCAGCACGAGAAATGCACGTGGCCGCTGGAACCTTCTTCGCCGGCGGCGCTCTTCGCAAGAAAGCTGGCTCGCATCCCCATCGAGCGGGCAAGATCCTTGACCGCGAACTTCGTGTAGGCGGCGTCGTCCGCAGCCTGGAGGCCTGGGCGAGCGGCGAGGTTTAGCTCGACCAATCCGGGAGCCGCCTCGGTGTGCACGGCTGTCATCTCCACCCCCAGGTCCTCCAGGGCTGGGCGCAGGGCGCTGACGAATGCGTCGAGGGCGGCGACCTCGCCGGCGCTGTAGCTGATCCCGCTGGTGACAAGGCGGTCCTGCGCGTCTGTGAGCCGCACCTCGTATTCGATCGCCGCCATCACGTCGTAGCCGACCTCGAGCATCTGCGCAAGCCCAACGCGGAGCACCTCGCGAGAGGCCAGCTCGCAGCGGCTGCCGTCGGGCCAGCTCGGCGTGCCCAGGCATATCCTCCAGCCGGGCCGCCATTGCAGGTCGTGGAGAGTCGAGGAATCGGGATGCACGACCAGGTCTGCGGCGCCGGAGCGGATGCCGAACTGTTCGTAATCGGCGATCGGCGTGTCCACAGGGTCGAGCGCCAACAGCAGGTCGGTCATCACAGTGCCGTGGCGAACCGCGGCTTCGAAAGCATCCGGACGAAGCGCCTTGCCGCGGAGCGAGCCGTTCACGTCGGGGATGACCAGCAGCACGAACTCGACGTGCTCCGTAGGTCGAAAATCAACGGTTCCAAGCGCAGTCTCGACCTTGGTTTCCGTCATCGGGACGCTACATCTCCGAGTGTCGCCGCAAGGCGCTCGATCATCATGTCGAGCTCCCCGTCGGAGCTTGTGAAAGCCGGCGCAAACACCACCTCGTCACCCGCGTAGCCGTCTTGCGTCGAGTGTGTCGTCGTCACCAGCAGCCCGCGCCCAAGCGCTATATCTTCCACTCGCTCGTCGGCATGCATCTCTTCCGGAAGATCGACTAGGTCGATCCCGAGCAGGAACCCGCGGCCGCGAACCTCGGCCACGATCGGATTGCCGTGCAGCGCGGCCTGCAGCTGCTCCAGCAATCGGGGGCCGCGCTCGCGCACCCGCTCGATCAATCGTTGATCGATCATGGCGTTCAGCACGGCCAGGCCGGTGGCGCACGAGATCGGTGCGCCGTCCCACGTATGTCCGAGGTCGAAGAAGCGCGAGCCCCTTTCCACGGCGTCGTAGACGTGCTGCTTGCACAGCACCGCGCTGATCGGGGCATAGCCGGCGCCCAGGCCTTTGCCGATCGTCACGATGTCCGGCTCGATCGGCAGCTGCTGATATGCGAACCAGCTTCCGACGCGGCCCATGCCGGTGACCACCTCGTCGAAGCAGATCAAAAACCCGTGCTTCTCGCGGCGTTGATGGAGCCCGAGCCAGAACTTGTCGGGCGACGAATACGCCGGCAGCGCCGCCCCGCTGACGGGCTCGCAGAAAAAGGCGGCGATCGTCTCCGGACCGGCCTCCTCCAGCCGCTGGTCGAGCTCTCGTAGGGCGGCCTCGCCCGTGACATCGAAACGCCAGGTCGAGGGCGCGATGTGGAGGTGATGCGAAAGATATGGCGTGTACGGCTCCTGAAGCGTGTGCTTGCGGCCGCTGAGCGCAAGGGTCGCCATGGTCGAGCCGTGATACGCCTGGGCGGGCGAGATCACCCTCCACCGCGCAGGCTCGCCGCGGTCGACGTGGTAAGCGCGTGCCAGCCGCAGTGCTGTCTCGTTCGCCTCCGAACCGCTGGAACCGAAGCGGACGCGCGCCATCTCCGGCGCCGCCACGGCGACGAGCAGCGCGGCGAGCTCCTCCTGTGGCTCGTTGGTGAAGTGATCCATGTAGAAGTACGCGATCCTCTCGGCCTGTCGCGCGCCTGCTTGGACAATGTCAGGGGCGCCGTGGCCGAGATTTGAGACCATGGCGCCGCCGGAGCACGCGTCCAGGATCTTTGCTCCCCTCGTGGTTGACAGCCAAACTCCCTCCGCGCTCTCGATGTTTGGGTAGGCCAGGTCGAGAAAGCGCGGAAAGGTGCTCGTCTGGTCGGCCGAGACCCGATCGCTGATCATGTCTTCCGGCGGCTGGCGATCTGGTCGCGGAACTGGTCGAAGAGCCGCCACGTCATGTGCTTCGATTGTTCTGCGCGCCGCCGGGTCTCTTCCAGCAAGCCGCGCGGATCGACCCCCTCGGCCTCCAGCTCATGCGGGTAGACGCGCACCCACTCGTCCATGATCTCGGGCGTGACCTCGGGATGAAACTGGAGGCCGAGGCTCCGGCCCGCGATGAACGCTTGGGGCCCGACATCGGTCTCGGCGACGATCCTTGCTCCCGGCGGCGCGGTGAATGTGTCGAAATGCCATTGGAACCACGGGCCGGCGCTGACGAGGTCTGGATCGTGACTTCGCACCTGAAGCCAGCCGATCTCTGACTGCTCGGAGCGATAGAGGCGGCTGCCCAGCACGCGCGCCAGCATCTGTCCACCGAAACACAGCCCGAGGATCGGAACGTCCGACTCCAGCGCCTGCTCAAAGAGCCTGGCCTCGCGGGCCACGAATGGAACCGAGTCGTCGAACGCGGCGAACTCCGAGCCTAGGGACACGATGAGGTCGTAATCGTCTGCGTTCACCGGGCGGTCATCCTCGTCGATGCGAAGCGTCTCCACCTCCGCCGATTGCTCTTCCAGCCAGCTCTTGATCAGGCCCGGAGGTGTCGCGGCTTCGTGCTGCAGGATGAGGGATCTTGGCTTCCAGCTCGGGTTCATCGCAGCTGCCCCTCGAGCGATCGCGCCACCGTCCGGATTGTGTCCGCGAACCGCGCGACCATCTGAGCCAGCTCTTCATCGGAGGAGGTGAACGGAGGCGCGAAAAGGGTCTGATCGCCGGCGAAGCCGTCGCGCGTCGGCATGGTCGAGTAAACGATGAGGCCGAGGTCCATCGCCGTCAGGTCGACGCGCCGGGCGACCCCGAGCTCCGGCGGCAAGAACGAATTCCCATCCCGAGGGTCGACATATTCGATGCCGAGCAGGAAGCCGTGCCCACGGACCTCCCGCACCAGCGGAATTCCTTCGAGCGCGGCCGCGAGTTGATGCCTCAGGTCCGGACCTCTCTCGCGCACCCGCTCGATCAGACTTTCGTTCCGCAGCACCTCGAGGACTTTGAGCCCGACCGCGCACGAGAGCGGAGCGCCGTCCCACGTGTGGCCGAGCGTGAACCTCCGCGAGCCGTCGGCGAACGCTTGATACACATGGTCTGCGCAGAGCACGGCTCCGATCGCCGCGTATCCCGCGCCCAGGCCTTTGGCCGTGGCGATGATGTCCGGGACCAGGGGCAGCTTCTCGGCGGCGAACCAATGGCCGGCGCGACCGATGCCCGTGACCACCTCGTCGTAGCAGATGAGAAAGCCGTGGCGGTCCCTCCGTTCGGCAAGGCCCTTCCAGAAGCGATCGGGCGGCGAGTAGGCCGGGAGCGCAGCCGCTGTGATCGGCTCGCAGAAGTACGCCGACACGTTCTCTGGCCCCACCTCTTCCAGCACTGAGTCGAGCGCGGCCAGGGCGGCCTGGCCGGTGAGGTCGAACCGCCACGTGCTCGGCGGGATGTGGCGGTGACGCGGGATGTAAGGTCCGAACGGACTCTGCAGCCCGGGCCGTCCCGTCAGCCCAAGAGTGGCCATGGTCGGGCCGTGGTAGGCCTGCGCCGGCGAGATGACCTGCCACCGGCTCGTGTCGCCGCGCTCCACGTGGTAGCTGCGTGCCATCTGGATCGCCATCTCGTTCGATTCCGCGCCGCCCGTCGTGAACCGCACGCGCGTCATCCCCGGAGGTGCCAGCTCGACCAGCTCGGCGGCCAGCTGCTCGCGTTGAGGATTGGTCAGCCGCTCGTTGTGAACATAGGAAAGCCGGCCCGCCTGGGCGGCCGCGGCCGCGATGATCTCGCGCCGCCCATGCCCGAGCGTCGCGGCCATCGAGCCGCCGCTCATCGCGTCGAGGTAGCGTTTCCCCGACGAGTCTTCCACCCACGCGCCATCACCGCGCACAACCACGGGGTAGCGTCGGTCGAGCTCCAGTGGGAAGACCCGAGTGGCATCGCTGGCAACCAGCGCGTCAGGCATCGAACACCGGCTTCAGCGCGAAGTACACGTCGCGGTAGCGCTGATACGCCCCGGCATAGACCGCTTCGCGTTCGGGGTCGGGTGCGTGCTCGTCGGGTCGATAACGAACGAATGCGCCGGCCGCCGTGGCGACGTTCGGATAAAGATCGGCTCCGACCGCCGCCAGGATCGCTGCCCCGGATGCGGTCGTCTCGATGTTTTCCGGGACGCGGACTGGGAGCCCCGTGACATCGGCCTTGATCTGCCGCCACAGCGCGCCTTTCGCGCCTCCACCGACGATGGTCAGGCGGCGCACATCCAGTCCCGCTTTCCGCATCGCCTCCAGGATGTCCCTCAGCGCGAAGGCGCTGCCTTCGAGCAGCGCCCGGGTCATATGCGCCTTTGTGTGCGCCAGGCTCAGTCCGTAGAAGACGCCTCGCGCCGCGCCATTCCACTCCGGCGCCATCGCGCCCTGCATGCACGGCAGGAACAGCAGTCCATCGGCGCCAGGCGCCACATTGGCCGCGGGAGCGGTGACGTCGTCGTACTCGTCGTCCTTGGAGCAGAGCTGGTCCCTCCACCAGCGCAGGTTGCCGCCGGAAACGAAGCCGGGGTTTTCGAGCAGCCAGCTGTCCGGATCGCCGTGCGGATGGCATTCGACGAGCATCGTGCGGTCTTCTCGTGGCGCGGACGAAACGGCGCACACCGGTTCCGCTGTGCCGACGACATCGCAGACCTCGCCCGGCGTGAACACTCCCGCACCAAGCGTGGCCGCCATCTCGTCGCCGCACCCCACCACCACGCGCGTCTCGCGCGACAGCCCGGTGACCGCCGCGAAAGCATCGGTCACGCATCCAACGTTTTGAGTTCCAGGCGCCAGCTCCGGAAGCATTCGAGCGTCGAGATCGGCGGCCTCCAGGATCTCGTCCGACCACGTCCGCGTCCGCGGATCGAGCAAGGCGAGTGAGGACGCGTTCGAGTAATCGACCATCCGGACGCCGGCAGCCTCCTGGAGCACGTAAGAGCCGGGCGGCATCAGGCACGCCGCCCTCTCAAAGATGTCGGGCTCCTCGTCTTTGACCCAGAGCGCTTTGAAGATCGCGTGCGACGAATCCAGGTTGGCGCCTGCGTGGTGATAGAAGTCTTCTCGCGACACGCGCTTGGCAAACGCGGCCGATTGGGCTTCGGCGCGCCGGTCCATCCAGATCAACGCGTCGCGCAACGGCGCGCCCTTGGCGTCGCAGACGACCATCCCGTCGAGCTGCGACCCGAACGAGACCGCCTTCACGGCGGAAGGTTCCGCCTGGTCGAGAACCTGCCGAATTGTCTTGTGGAGAGCCCTGATCCAGGCTCTCGGATCCTGCTCGGCCCACCCCGGATGCGGAAACAGGACGTCGTATGGCTGGTAGGCGGAGGCGACCAGCCGGCCGTCGGCGGAATAGAGGGCAGTGTTGGTGCCCTGGCTCCCGACGTCGCAGCCGATCACATACGGCCCGCTCACTGAACGATGACGACTTTCAATCCAGAACCCGAACGGATCGTGTTGAACGCTTCCCCGATTTGCGCGAGCGGAAAACGGTGCGTGACCACCGAGGCCAGCTCTTGGCGACGGCGCTCCAGATAATCCATCGTGATCCGGTACTGGCGGTGGGTGGCGCCGTATGCGCCCAGGATCGAAAGCTCCTTGTAGTGCAGCTGGTTCATGTCGAGGTGTGCGACGGGATCGTGCTTGGGAAGGCCGGCGAAATAGACGACGCGCGCCCGTTTGGCGGCCATCTCGAGCGCGGCCTGCTGCGCCTGTTTTGATGGCGCGGCCACGATGACCCGCTCGGGTCCGCGCCCCGCTGTATGCTCCAGCGCCTCGGCGACGCCGTTGTCGTCGCCTGCCACCCACGCCTCGTCGACAAAGGTCCCGACCGCCCCAAGAGCGACGTCGAGTCGCTGCCGGTTGACGTCGGTCAGGAAGACCCTGCTGGCACCGCGGTCGCGCGCCATCACCGACTGCCAGCACCCGATGGGGCCCGAGCCGATGATCACGACCGTATCCCCCAGGCGTATGTCGAGCATCTCGATCCCGTTGAGCGCGCACGCAAACGGGTCCGCCACGGTAGCGAGATCGGAGGGGAGGTCGGCGGGGAGGGGGATCAGGTTCTTGACCGCGATGGGCGGCACCGCTGCGTACTCGGCGTATGCCCCCGGGTAAGGGTCATAGCCGTACAGAAGGTGCTCGTCGCACAGGTTCTGCAGGCCTTCCATGCAGTACCGGCAGCGGCCGCATGTCAGGATCGAGCCAAGGAAGACGCGATCGCCCTTCTTGATCCCGGGCGGCAGCACCGCGCGCGGACCGACCTCTTCGAGGACCCCGACGGGCTCGTGGCCGAGGATCCACGGAGCCGGGGCGCGTGGATCGCCGTTGAAGAACGTGCGGGCGTCGGTGCCGCAGATGCCGCAGGCCTCCACACGCAAGAGCGCCCCTTCAGGGTTGAGCTGGGGCTCCGGTGCGGGCCGGATCTCGACCATGTCGACGCCAGTCATGAAAGCTGCTTTCATCGCGCCGCCACCGTGCCAAGCCCCTGTTTCAGCTCGGCGATGGCTTTGCTTGCGCTCCACCGTTCGCGGATCACCCTGGAGAGCGCGCGCGTGATCGCCTCTGGCGATCGGTGCATGAAGATGTTCCGGCCTACCGAGCACCCGATCGCCCCCGCCGACATGGCGGACTCCATTCGGCTCAGGAGCACGTCATCCTCCAGACGCGATCCACCGGCGAGGACGACAGGGATGCCGTTGGCCGATTCCACGAGGCGCCGGAAAGACGCCTCGTCACCTGGCCAGTTGGTCTTGACGATGTCTGCGCCGAGCTCGGCGCATAGCCGCACGTTGCGCCGCAGGTACTCGAATCCATAGCGCTGCTTGAGCTCGTCGACCGACGCATAGGTGGTCGGAAACTCGGCTTCCGCGATGAAGGGGATGCCGTGAGATTCGCAAGCGCGGCCAACCCCGGCGAGCATGCGGACCATGCCTGGCTCGTTTTGTCCGCCTAGGGCTGTGAACAGGACGACAGCGTCGGCGCCGAGACGGGCCGCCTCCTCGACCTCGGCGATCTGCACCACCTCGGGCTCGCCTTGCTCGGGATTCGCCGAGGCGGACAGCAACAGCGCCAGCGAGGTCGTCGGCGCAAACGCCGGCTCGGCCAGGCGGATCATCCCCTTCGACATCATGATCACGTTGGCGCCGCCGGCCACAGCCTCGGCGGTTCGCGTAGCGATGTCCGCAAGCGGCTCGAGGAACTGCGGCGAGGTCATTCCATGGTCGAGGGCGCAGATCACCGAGGCGCCCGCGTGATCGATGACGCGCTTCATGCGCATGGACTTGCCAACTCCTCTGATCACGACAACCTCCTTCCTGGGCCGCGCCGCAGCACGGTGAACTCAAAGGCGTCGGCGAGGTGGTACTCATACGATGAGAGCACCGGCACGCCGTCCTCGGAATAGTCGACCTGCCAGATCGCGAGCAGGAGCTCGCCGCGGGCGATGTTCAACCGGCGCGCGACGGTGACATCTGCCTTTACCGGACGAAAGCTGGCCACACCGTGGTGGATGGCGATCCCGAGGTCGCGCTCCAGCACGTCATAGATGGAGCGCTTGAGCATCTCGTCTGCGAGGTGGGGGGCTTTGGCCACCAGCCGGCCGGGCAGCATGTCTCTCGAAAGCACCACCGGCTTACCGTCCGCTGTGCGCACCCGCTCCACGACAAGCACGTCGGATCCGGGCTGCAGCTCGAGGCGGGCCGCTTCGCTCACCGTCGCAGGCTCCACCCAGTAGCTGGCCTGTTCGATGCCGGCCTGCATCCCGGCGGCGCGAATCGCATCGGTCACGCCGAAGTTCGCGTCCAGGCTGTTGGCCACGCGCCGGCCGTCGGCGACGAAGGTTCCGGCGCCCCACATCCGGCGGACTAGGCCTTCGTTCTCGAGCGCCCGCAGCGCCTCTCGCAGCGTCGCCCGGGACACGCCCAGCTCCGTGGCCAGCGCAGGCTCGGACGGCAGGCGTGAACCGGCCGGCAAAAGGCCCCGATCGATCCGATGAGTGAGCTCGTCCCTGACCTGCGCGCTCCGTGGGCGGGCGCGCTCGTCGACGTTACCCATGGGCATGCCTAGTATGTTGTCAGACATCTAGCCGGTCAAGGTGAACAGTTGTCTAGTCCACCAAGGCCGCCCTTGACTTGCAATTGGGCCTCGCCTAGCATTCGGGCACGACATCGGGCGTCAGACAACTTGCTCACGCGGGAGACCCGGGGAGGGGACCCGTGAAAGGGGGTAATCGACTTGTCTGAGGAGCGGCGCAAGGTAGGAACGGTTGCTTATCGGGAGGCGAGCCCGGCCTATTTCGCCAAGCGTGCTCTCAAGCGGCACGCGGCGTTCTGGTCACTCTGGTCGCTCGGGGTCGCGGCGGTCATCTCCGGCGACTTCTACGGCTGGAACCTCGGTCTGGGTGTGGGCGGGTTTGGTGGTTTGCTCATCGCGACCATCGTCATCGCCGTCATGTACTACGGCCTGGTCTTCAGCATCGCGGAGATGTCGCCGGCGCTGCCCCACACCGGGGGGGCCTATTCGTTCGCCAGGTCGGCGTTCGGGCCTTGGGGCGGATTCATCACCGGTCTGGCCGAGAACATGGAATACGTCATCACGCCGGCGGTCGTGGTGGGCGCGATGGGATTTCTATGCCAGGCCATCGTCCAGTCGCTGTTCAACGTTCAGGGCGACCCGTGGTGGAACACCCCGTATGTCTGGTTCATCATCTCTTACATCGTTTTCGTCGGCATCAACATCCGGGGCATCGTGGCCACGATGCGGTTTACGGTCGCGATCAACGCCATCGCCCTCGGAATCCTGGCGATCTTCTTTTTGTCGGTCATTTTCTCCGGCAAGCTGAACCTGAGCCTGCTGACAAACATCACGCCGCAGAGCGGCCAGTCGTGGTTCCTGCCGTTCGGCCTGGCGGGCATCTTCCCCGCCATCCCGTTCGCGATCTGGTTCTACCTTGCGATCGAGGAGCTTCCTCTTGCCGCCGAGGAGTCGCACGACCCCAAGCGCGACATCCCACGAGCCGCGGTGTGGGGCCTGACCACCCTTGTGATCACAGGCGCGCTGATCTTTCTCCTGAACCCCGCAGTTGGCGGCGGCGCAAAGGACCTGGGCAACTCGGCCACGCCGCTGTTCGACGGCTTCAAGGCGGTATTTGGCTCAGGCACCGGGGCGGCGCTGCTCGCGTTGATCGGCCTCGTCGGGCTGATCGCCAGCTTCTTCACGATCATCTACGCCTACGGCCGCAACACGTACTCGCTGTCACGCGCAGGCTACTTCCCGCACTTTCTGTCGATCACGCACCCAACCTTGAAAACGCCGCACGTGGCGTTGATCGCGGGCGGCGTGGTCGGTTGTGCTTTGGCGATTCTTCTGACTTACCTCGGAACGCAGAAGAACCTGGTCGCGGGCCAGGTGGTCGGCGCTCTTCTGTACATGGCGGTGTTCGGCGCCGTCGTCTCATACGCCATGCAGTGCGCCTCGTTCATCTTTCTGCGCCGGCGCCTGCCCAACATCGAGCGCCCGTACCGAAGCCCTGTCGGAGTCTGGGGCGCTGGGATCGCCGGGGTGATAGCGGTCATCTCCTTGATCTCCCTCTACGCCAACGAGACCTATCGGCCAGGCGTGGTCGGCACGCTGATCTACTTCGTGATCGGCATCCTCTACTTCGCGATCGTGGGTCGGCACCGACTGGTGCTGTCGCCCGAGGAAGAGTTCGCCCTGACCCAGGGTCAGCACGGCCATCCCGAGACGGAGGGTTACGGCCAGACCAAGGTGGCGGACATTCCCGCGGAAGGCGCGACTCCGCCGACCAAGCCACAGGAGGCGCCGACAGGCTGACCCAGCCGGTTTCATTGCATTAGCTTGCTGGTGGGCGTGCGCGAGCGCTCACCAGCAACTGTTTCATGATTGGGGCCACCAGGAGGTGTCGAGATGCTGACGAAGGACAAGGTGGCTCGCCCGAAACGTGAGCCGGCGCTGAGCAAAGACCAGCTCGCCGCCGACGTCAAGGCCGGCCAGATCGACACCGTCGTCGTCGCCTTCACCGACATGCAGGGCCGCCTGATGGGCAAGCGCATCGACGCCGAATACTTCATGGAATCAGCCGGCCATGGGGAGTCGGTAGAGGGATGCAACTACCTGCTTGCCCTCGATATGGAGATGGACCCGATTCCGGGATACGCGATGGCGAACTGGGAGAGGGGTTATGGCGACTTCGATCTGGTGCCTGACTTCGCCACACTGCGACTTATCCCCTGGCTCGACGCCACGGCACTTGTTCTATGCGACGTGGCCTGGCACGACGGCAAACCCGTACGGCCCTCGCCGCGCCAGGTTTTGCGGGCGCAAGTCGAGCGCGCAAGAGCTTTGGGTTTCGAGCCGATGTTCGGCTCCGAGCTCGAGTTCTTCTTGCTCAAGGAGACATACGCCGAGGCGCATGCCAAGCATTACATCGACCTCACGCCCTCAGTCCCGTACATCCTCGACTACCACATCCTCGCGACGACCTATGACGAACCCTTCCTCCGCGCCGTGCGCAAGGGGATGAAGGCGGCCGGAATCCCGGTCGAGAGCTCGAAAGGGGAGGCATGGCCCGGGCAGCAGGAGATCAACTTCAGGTTCGCCGACGCACTCACGATGGCCGACAACCACGTCATCTACAAGAACGGGATCAAGGAGATGGCGCATCAGGCGGGCTGCTCGGTGACATTCATGGCCAAGCCCGACCACCGATGGATCGGAAGCTCGTGTCATGTGCACTCGAGCCTCTGGAACGACGAAGGCAACGCGTTTGACGGCGAGTCTCTTGTGTTCAAGCAATATCTCGGCGGGCACATCGCATATGCGTCGGAGCTCGCGATCTTCCTCGCGCCCAACATCAATTCCTACAAGCGTTACGCGGCCGGGAGCTGGGCGCCGACCACCCTGGCGTGGGGTCATGACAACCGGACGTGTGGCTTTCGCATCGTCGGCCACGGGCAGCATCTGCGCACCGAGTCGCGGATTCCGGGGGCAGACGTGAATCCTTACCTGTGCTTCGCGGCGCTGCTCGCCGCGGGTCTACGCGGCATCGAGGAGAGGTTAAAGCTGCCGCCCGAGTTCAAGGGCAACGCATACGAGTCGGATGTGCAGCGGTTCCCAAGCTCCCTGAGCGAGGCCATCGGGTTGCTTGAGAACGGTGCGATGGCTCGCGCGGCTTTCGG
>Ga0209690_1000391_pt1 | contig 23171 bp, 20 predicted proteins | sample GraSoiAngelo_150_FD_186164 | JGI IMG/M metagenome (GOLD analysis project Ga0209690, IMG submission 186164) | Grasslands soil microbial communities from the Angelo Coastal Reserve, California, USA - 14_1009_09_40cm (SPAdes) (version 2) | ecosystem: Environmental > Terrestrial > Soil > Grasslands ... | reverse complement strand
TGTTACTGGATTATGAAATGCCGGAAATGGACGGTGGGATGGTTGCGGCTGAAATCAAAAAGACACATCCGGAATTGCCCATCCTCATGCTTTCCGGCCATGTTGCACTGCCCGAAACCGCGCTGCAATTCGTGAACGGTTTCGTCTCTAAAGGGAACGCTCCGATATTCTTGCAATTAGCCATCCGACAGCTGTTGCCTCGTGTGGAGAAGCGAAGGCCGCGAGGGGTAAGGCTGCGGCGTTCCACGAAATGCGCATAATCCTGAAAAGCTCCTGTCCTGGAAAGAGGTAATCAAGCGGCAATGTGGCAGAGCAGACTGCGGCTTTGCGCATCGGCGAGGACGTCTCCGCGACTACATTTGTTTGGCCATGCGGACGATGGGGAGCGATTCGCCGTCCGCCAGGGGGACCGCGAGATGCTCCAACGCGACATAACCTTTGGCCTCATAGAACGGCACCCCGGTTAGAGTGGCACCCATTTCGAGGCGGGTGAACCCCTCGGATCTGGCGGCGCGTTCACAAGTTTCCAGAATCATGCTGCCAATGCCACGTCGCGCCCATGCGGGGTGTATGAAGAAGGCGCGAATTTTGGCGGTGTCGTGGCGAGGGTCCAGTAGCGCGTCCTCGCGGCCCGTCCAGTGATCGCCGCCGTAAAGAGTCTTGCGCTTACTCCAGCCGCCGCAACCGACGATGACTGACTGTGGCGGTGCAGGCTTTGTCTTTGTCTCGGGACTTTCGGTTTCGGGAGCTTTGGTTTCAGCAGCCCTCGCTTCGTTAGGCGTTGCTTCGGCAAGCATGGCTTCAGCCAACTTTTCGTCAGCGAGGTTGGCTTCGGCGGAGCTGGCTTCTGCCACGTAGTACGTGCCGTCCGCGATCAACTGGCTATCCACACCGTAAACGGATTTCAGCGCGCCTTCAAGCTGAGTAGGGGTGTAGTCCTGCGTCTGCAGGCCGCGCACGGAGGCTTCGATCAACCCACGCAGCACCGGGATGTCTGCGGGGACGGCTGGACGAATGCGGATGCTGGTCTGCATGGCACCTGGAAACATAATTTTGCCAGCAAATTCCAGTCTGGAACACAGTTGGGGAGAATTTAGGTGAAGACAGCGGAAGGCAGATTACTGCGTTGTGCGCCTGGTGCTGCGATTTTGGAAATGCACGCTGACGGGCGCCGGTGCTCTGGAGGCCACTACATCTGCGCTACGATAGTCGAGAATTCGTGAAGTTAAGGTATGCGGACCAAGCAAACGGACGTCGGCGACAGCTTCCATGCTGGTCTGCAGCCAAGTTCCGTCCACATCCGCAAAGGCGAGTTTGACTCGTATCTTCTTCAGCCACCACGACGGTGGTTTGGAGATTTCTCCCTCGATGTGGCGCACCAGAAAGGATTGTTTATCGACCCACGCCTGCCCTGAGATCAGATCTTTTTGTTTGCGTTTGGGGCTCAGGCCCAGGAGATAACAGGGCTGACCGTCGAAAACACTTTCACCAACGTAGGTGAAATCGTAGTTATCACTGGTCACGGCGTCGGTGCGGGCTTGTCTACCCTTGCGCGCGGACTCTACTTCATGATCCAGAATCCGGCGTACGACCTGCTCACCGCGGGTGCTGCCGGAACGCTTTTCAATGTCGTAGTCCTTGCTGCTGGGTGGGCGGAAATCCACTTTGGCTATGACTTCTGAATCAGCGGCCGATGCATTTGTGGTGAACAGGCGGTATTCGCGAATGACCTGATAGGAAACCTGAGGATGAGCTTCGGATTGGGCCTTTTCCATTTCCTGGACGATGGACTGCAGAGAGAGTGTGCTGTTTCCCTGCTGGGCGAGGCCGATCCCACATAGGGTCACCGCTACTATTCCCATTTTCAGCAAGTCGGTTGTGATCGCCAGGGGCATGGTCCGTAAGCCTTATGATGCGCGCAAACAGCTAAGAGCACGTCCGGGGCCAGTGGAAAAGGCTGCAAATACTGGTCTCCGGCGGAATACTGTGGGAAAGCGACAGAACAGTGTGCAATTTCTGCGACTAAGACAGTGAAATTGGCCTACCGTGGTTGGTGTAGTGGGCGCGTAACGTTACTGTACGCGGGGTGGCTGGGTCACCACCGCGACGTTTTCCAGCAGCCACACGTCATCCCCGTTGGTCAGTAAGGTAGCGTGGATAGCGTCGCCTGGCTTCAGGGTGGTGAGTATCGCGGGATCTTTCACGTCATAATCCATGTCCATCGCTCTCATCACGCCGGGCATGTCCTCGTTATGCACGGTAAGTTTATGCGGCTTCGCGTTGACGGCGACGACGGTGCCGGTCAGCTCGTGGGGCATGAGTTGCGGCTTCCTTAACAGAAACCAGGCGCCCACCGCGATAAGACACACAGCTACGAAGGTTGCAAAGAACAGCCATTTACGTTTGGACATGGCGCGACCTCGTTAAGATATTAAAAGATGGAAAAGTATACGGGAGATGATGGGAATGAGTCCCGTTTATGTGTGTTCATAGATGATAGAGAGTGAGCCCATGGTCTATTCAAAGAAAACTTGACGCTTATACTAATTGTTTTCTCCGGATAGACATTGAATGAGTTTGCGAGTGTTTTTCTCGAAATCAATTTCTTGAAAATCAGTTTGGGACAGATCAGTTCTCATGAAATCCGTCATTGTTGGCACCGCGGGACACATCGATCATGGCAAGACCGCGCTGGTCAAAGCACTCACCGGGATTGACGCTGACCGCCTGGAAGAAGAAAAACGGCGCGGCATCACGATTGATATCGGCTTCGCGCATCTGGAGCTACTGGCGCCGGGAGGAGATGTCTTGCGGCTCGGATTCGTGGACGTGCCGGGACACGAACGGTTTGTGCGCAACATGCTGGCGGGAGTGGGCGGAATTGACCTGGTGTTGCTGGTGATCGCGGCGGACGAGGGCATCAAGCCGCAGACACGCGAGCACTTCGATATCTGCCGCATGCTGTCGGTGCGCCGAGGGATCGCGGTGCTGACAAAATCGGATCTTGTCGATCGCGACACTCTGGAAGGGGTGCGGCTCGAAGTCGAAGACTACTTGCGGGGCTCGTTTCTTGATTCTGGGAATCGTGATTCCGCAAGTTTTGCGACAGTGGCAGTCAGTTCGCTTACTGCCGCGGGGCTCGACGAGCTCAAGCGAGCGCTGGCGAAAGCTGCGTCGGAAGTGCCGGCGAAAGACTCCAGTGCGCTGGCACGTTTGCCGATCGATCGCGTATTCACCATGAAAGGGTTTGGCACAGTGGTTACAGGTACGCTGATCTCGGGGGCGATTCGCAAGGACGAGGAGCTGGAAGTTTTTCCTGGTGGCAAACTGGTGCGGGTGCGGGGCCTGCAAGTCCACGGGCAGGCGGCGGAGCAAGCCGTCGCGGGTCAAAGGACAGCATTGAACCTGGCGAGCGTCAGCACGGAAGAACTTGCGCGCGGCATGACGCTGGCGCCAACTGCTACCTTTCAATCGACGTCGAGGCTTGATGTGAAGCTGTCTTTATTGCCTTCCGCGAAGCCTTTGAAAGACCGGGCTCGCTTGCACTTTCATTGCTACACCATGGAGACGATTGCGGACGTTCTGCTGTATGGGAAGAAGCAACTGGGGGCTGGGGAGGCAGGCTACGCGCAATTGCGGTTGGCGGAGCCGGCGCTGTTGCTGCCCGGAGATCGTTTCATCCTGCGACAATTTTCGCCGGTGGCGACGATTGGGGGCGGGGTAGTGCTGGATGCGATGCCGCTGCCGAGGACGAAAAAAGAGATTCGCCAATCCTTTTTGAAAGCTCTGGATGACGGCGATCCGCAGTCGATTCTCAGGACGCGCATAGCCCGGCGCCACCATGATGGATTGCCCCTCTCCCGGTTAGTTGCCGAGACTGGATGGACCAGGCAAGTGCTCGAACACCATCTTGCGGAGGCAGCACGGCAGCGGCATGTGCTGCGAATCGGAGATTTGCTGGCTGACGCGCCTGCCATCGAAGGCCTGAAATTGTTCCTCGCAAGCACGGTTGAGGATTTTCACCAGCGAAATCCACTGGTAGCGGGAATCGGCAAGGAAGTGCTGCGCGAGGCGGTGAAAGCATCGCCGGAGGTATTTTCAGCGGTAGTGCAGTCGCTGGTAAATGAGAAGAAGATTGAGGTCGCGGGCGAGCTCGTGCGACTTCCTGGCCGCGGCGTGGTGATGAAGGATGAAGAATCGGAGGCAAAGAAAACCATCGAAACAGCGTTTGCGTCCGCCGGGCTCAAAGTGCCGGCGATCAAGGACGTCCTCGCCGGACTGAAAGTGGATAAGTCTCGCGCGCAAAAGATCGTCACCTTGCTGCTGCGTGAGAAGCTGTTGATCAAGATTTCAGAGGAACTGGTCTTTCATCACAGCGCGTTGGAAAGGTTGCGGCGGGAAATGGCGTCATACAAGATGAAGTCGCCGAAGATTGATGTTACTCGATTCAAAGAGCTCACTGGAGTGAGCCGAAAGTATGCAATTCCGCTGCTCGAGTATTTGGACCGCGAACGGGTGACGCGGCGCGTCGGGGACGAACGGGTGATTCTGTGAATCGTTCGCGCCCTAGATCTTTTCTTCGGGGAACTCCACTTCTAATCCCAGGGGATCAGTAAGGCGGTTTGGTCAGGTTGACTAAGCCGGTTAGTAAGTGCAGGTCAACGATTTCGGGCTCAGAGAAATATTTCTTCAGCGCCTGCACATCGGGATCAGTGATCTCCTGCAAGCTCTTTGTTAACTTCTCGGCGTAGGAGAGCGCGGCCCGCTCTTTCTCGCCGAATCGGCTGTCGTCCCCCTGTTTCAGCGCTTTCCAGTCATCTGCTGTCAACCCTACTCGCTTCGACGAAGCGAGATGGTGCTGGAGTCAATAGTTGCACCGGTTAATCCAGGAGACACTGATGTAAATCATCTCGTAGAGCTTGCGTTCGAGCGAGCGGCCAACGCTGGCGTAGAAGGCAAGAAAGTTTTCAGTAACTCAGGACGGTGGGCAAGCGCCTTCTGGACGTTGCCTGGCTTGCCACGCAGAAGTTTCTCTTAAATTTCTTTAACTTCCGGACTCGCCTGTTCGGCTTCAATCAGCGATATGCGCCATGAGCTGCCTCCCCCGCGATGTGATGTGTAACAACCGTATAATATTGTACTGTGGATAGCGTTGAAGAGAGCCGGAAGCAGGAATTGTCGGAGTACATCGACTGCCTTCTGAATGCGTGGTGCCACCGCCGCTGCCTGAAAGCGCTGCGCTATTTATTACAAGCGTGGCCGATGCCGTCAGGCTTGGCCGATGACTGGTCCAACCTTGGGGTGTCGCTTAAAGATGTCCGGACGTTCGCCCGCGATGAACTCACTCCTTATGAAACCGAGCAATTGGAAAGACTGATTCATGCCGTCGAAGCGGTTACCTGTCGTGAAAGTTAACATCCCCAACATCAGGATTGTGGGCGCCGGACTGGCTGGTTCGGAAGCCGCGTGGCAATGCGCGCGGCGTGGCATGGCTGTTGAACTCTTCGAGATGCGACCGTTACGGTCGACCCCGGCGCATCGGACGAGTGACTTCGCCGAACTGGTCTGTTCAAATTCCCTGAAATCCGAGACCGTGAACACCGCGCCCTGGCTGCTGAAGGAAGAACTGCGCAGGGCGGGCTCGCTGCTGATTGAGATTGCGCGAGAATGTGCCGTCCCTGCGGGACATGCGCTGGCGGTAGATCGCATCGCCTTTGCAGAAAAAGTGACCGAGGCGATTTCGAATGAGCCGCTGATTACGGTGCGGCGCGAAGAGGTCGCGCTAATTGATCGAGACCCAGTCACGGTCATTGCGAGTGGTCCGCTCACGTCGGATGCGTTGTCGCAGGAAATTGTGCGGCTAAGCGAGGTTTCGAACGGGTCGTCGAGCGACACTGCCGTCGGACATCCGCGCCTCTACTTCTATGACTCGATCAGTCCGATTGTAGAAGCGGATTCGATCGATATGTCGCGTGTGTATACGGCGGCGCGCTACGACAAGGGATCGGCGGATTACATCAATTGCCCGATGACGAGGGAAGAGTATGAGCGATTCTATGAAGCGCTGATTTCGGCGGAATCGGTAGAGGCGCGGGAATGGGAAAAGCTGAATTACTTTGAAGCCTGTCTGCCCATCGAAGAAACTGCGCGGCGTGGGCGAGATACGCTGCGATTTGGACCGATGAAGCCTGTGGGACTACGAGATCCGCGGAACGGGCAGCAGCCCTACGCCGTGGTGCAATTGCGCAAAGAGAATCTGCGGGCTGATTCCTACAATCTGGTCGGATTTCAAAATCATTTGAAGTTTGGCGAGCAGGCGCGCGTGCTGCGGCTGATTCCGGGACTGGAAAATGCGCAATTCTTGCGCTATGGGCAAATGCACCGCAATACTTACATCAATTCGCCGTCGCTGCTGAACGTGACGCTGCAGATGAGGAAACATCCGCGAGTTCTATTTGCCGGACAGATTTGCGGAGTCGAGGGGTATGTCGAGTCGATTGCGACCGGCCTGATGGCGGGAATTCATGCTGCGGCACTGAGTATCGGAGCGGAGCCCCTGGTACCACCACGGTCCTCCGCGTTTGGATCCCTGGTGCACTATATTACGCATGCGAATGCGAAGAATTTTCAGCCGGCGAACATCACGTTTGATCTCCTGCCTGCACTCGAAACGAGAATTCGCGACCGGCAGGCGAGGCGCCGCCGGCAATGCGAACTCGCGTTGCGGGAATTTGAGGGGTGGATGGAGAAGGCTGGAATGGTGGCGGCAGCGGGGTGAAAGCGCACTTGCCACGGAGGCACAGAGACACGGAGCGCGTCATCTGATGCTTACAATCCCACAATCCCCTAAATTCCTCTTTCGCCGGGATCTCACATTAGTTGTCGCCTAGGTTAGTTGTCCGTTTAAATTGTGCCCACCTGCGCCACGAATGGGTGTCTGCCCAGTCCTACTCAGAAGCAAGCCGGAACCGCTTTCTGCAACAAAACTACTCTGAACAACGTATCTGGATAAGACGCGACGCTAGTCTATAAGTGGCTCACGTTCACCGGGCGGGCGCGTCCAAAGCATTGACGATGGTGCTGCGCGATCTCATTGGCGACGTTCTCCGCACCTTGTGGTCGCATAAGCTGCGCACTTTCCTCACGATGTTCGGAATTGCCTGGGGGATCGTGTCGATTGTGCTGATGGTTGCCGCCGGGGAAGGCCTGCGCAAAGGGCAGGAAGATCAAGCCAAGAATTTGGGTAAGGACATCATGATCGTGTTTCACGGGCGCACCAGCCTGCAAGCCGGGGGACAGCGCGCCGGGCGCGCCATTCACTGGGAGGATGCCGACGTACCGTTCGTGCAGGCCCAATCGTCTGACTGCGAATATGCGATTCCTGAACTGGAGCAGGACTCGGTGCGTACCCATAGCGCCTATAACAATGCAGCACTGCTGGTGACGGGATCGTATCCACAGTTTGGCGAAATTCGTAGTCTGGGCGTTGGCGAGGGACGTTTCTATAACTGGGATGATCAGCGAGAGGCTCGTCGGGTGGCTTTTCTGGGGACCGATGCTGCCAAACAACTGTTCCCGGGTCGCAATCCGGTTGGGCAGAACCTGTATTTGAACGAGATTCCTTATGTTGTCGTCGGAGTGATGGCGCAAAAGAAGCAGGACTCGAGTTATGACGGCTGGGATGTGAACAAGATTTTTGTTCCTTTTGCCGCCATGCACCGCGATTTCCCCGATAAGCCCCCGGGGACGCCATCCACTTTTGATCAGTTGCTGGTGACACCCAAGTCAGTTGAGCAGCATGAAGCCTGCAAGCGTGAGATCCGGCGAGCGCTGGGGCACATGCATAATTTCGATCCCCTCGACAAAGAAGCGTGTCCTATCTGGGATACGGTGCAAGAAGCAAAAGCTTTTCGTCAGATGACCGATGGCATGAAGTATTTTCTGGGCGCGGTCGGAATTGTGACTCTGTTTCTAGGCGGCCTCGGGGTGATGAATGTGATGCTGGTCGCGGTGCGCGAGCGAACGCGGGAGATTGGTGTACGCAAGGCGTTGGGTGCGCCCGCAGACACCATTCTGCACCAGTTTTTTATCGAGGCAGTATTGATTGCGGTGATCAGCGGCGGCATCGGACTGGGCATCGCATATGGCATTTGTTCGCTGGTGAACCTGCTGCCCATGCCGGATTTCTTCGCGGGGTTGTTGCCAACCTGGACGTCTGGTTTGGTGGCCACCGGGTTGTTGGGAACGATCGCGGTGCTTTCGGCGTTGTACCCAGCGAGACGGGCGGCCTCTATTGATCCCATTGAGGCGCTCCGCTATGAGGCAGGCGGGTAATGCTGACTGAGATCATTCGCGAGGCCTGGATTGCTCTCAAGCGCAACTACACTCGCAGCCTGCTGACGATGCTCGGCATCGTGTGGGGAATCGCGACGGTCACGTTGCTGATCGCCTATGGCAGCAGCTTTCGCAGCATCCTGGTCAACGGATTCAATGCTTTTGGTAAGGGTGCAGTGGTCTGCTGGCCGCAGCAGACCAGCGAACAACCGGGCGGGCAGCGGGCGGGCAAAAAAGTCCTGCTGGAGCAAGCCGATCTCGACATGGTGAAGCAGGACGCATCATTGGTGAAGCATGCATGTCTGGAAACGGTGAGGCGCCCGGGAATCAGCTACGGTGATCGCATGGTCGGAACTGCGGCGGTGCGAGGGGTGTGTCCAGAGTACGGCGAAATGCGTAATGAAGTAGCGGCCCAGGGACGCTGGATTAACGCTGCCGATGAACTGGAGCGGCGGAGAGTGGCGTTCCTGGGAGGACGCATTCGTGAGCAACTGTTTAGCGGACGTCCCGCGGTCGGAGAGACGGTGCTGATTGGAGGGGTGCGCTTTACCGTGATCGGCGTGATGGAACGCAAGATCCAGATGAGCAATTACTTCTCTAGCGACGACGAGTCGGTTTGGATCCCATATTCTGCCGCGGGCGATTTGTGGAACACACGTTATGCCGCAGTGATGGTATTCGAACCGATCGCTCCGCAGTTTGAGAAGCGCGCGGAACAACAAGTATTGGCTGCGATTGCCACCCGGCAACAGTTCTCGCCGACCGATAAGAAAGCCATCCAGATGTTCGGACGGGAGGAGTTCCGCCCGATCATTGACGCCTTGACCATAGGTTTGCAGGTGCTGCTCACTTTCATCGGAACTCTGACGCTCGGCATCGGGGGCGTCGGAGTGATGAATATTATGCTGGTCTCAGTGGACGAGCGCATCCGCGAAATCGGATTGCGGCGGGCGCTGGGTGCGCGGAAGCGGCACATCAAATTGCAATTCCTGGCGGAAACGCTTTTGATCATGCTGCTCGGCGGCGTGCTGGGGATCGTGATTTCATACGCCATTGCCACAGCCGTAGGCACGCTGCCGTTGATGGGACCATTGTTCGAAGATGAATCAGGCAAGGGCGATATCCATCTGCACATTTCGGCCGTCACAGTTCTGCTGTCCACCCTGGTATTGCTGTTTGTCGGGGTGGTTAGCGGGCTGGTACCGGCGCTGCGGGCATCAAAGCTGGATCCGGTGGAAGCGTTGCGGTACGAATAGTTCGATTGCCGACCCGGCCTTCTTTTTCCTCAAAAGAATCCATTTGACCTCGCATATACTTCGCAGTACCTTGCTCGCGACATGGAACGTGATCTCTAGCCTGAGGTGCGGCCTTGCCGATATCCGCGGTTGATTCCATCAGCCCTGCCTTTCAACACACGAAACAGCAGCTACTCCAACCGTTTCGCGCAGGACAATGGGCACGCCTTGCGGTGGTCGGCTTGTTGGCAGGTGAGCTCAGTTCTGGAGGCGGCTGCAACAGCAATTTTCAAATACCGACGCGCTCAGGCGGAGGAGCCCAGCATCTCCTATATGGGCTATCGCTCCCCAATGCGAACCCCGCGCTCTATGCCGGACTGATTGTTCTCCTGCTATTCGCTGGGTTGGTTCTTTGGCTGCTGTTGGTCTATGTAAACAGCGTGTTCCGTTTCATTTTGTTCGACAGCGTGGTGGCGAAGCGCTGCGAGATACGCCGCAGCTGGGGACGGCGGCAGGGAGACGGGTGGCGCTATTTCGTTTGGCAGAACGTCTTCATGGTCGTGATGTTTATTGGATTCACCATCCTGGTAGGGGTTCCTGCGGGTATTGGTTTCGCTTTGGGTTGGCTGAAAGAGCCCAGCCAGCACCCGGTTCCGCTCATCCTCGGCGGTATTGTGTTGTTTTTTGCTCTGCTGGTTTTCTTTGTGGTGGTGCTGACAGTAATCGTTCTGACTAAAGATTTCGTGATCCCACAAATGGCACTGGAAAACTTGAGCGCCATGGAAGCGTGGCGAAGGTTGTGGCCCATGCTGAAAGCGGAAAAGGGAGGTTACGCGGGCTACATCGGCATGAAAATTGTCATGGCGTTGGGTGCCGCAATGGTAGTCGGAATCGTGGCTACTATCGTGATATTCATCATGCTCATCCCGGTGGGAGGTTTTGGAGCCATAGCAGTTCTGGCTGGTAAGGCGGCAGGATTGAAGTGGGATGTCTATACCATAACTCTGGCCGTCGTAGTAGGAAGCATATTGGTGGCAGTGATCGTGTACGCCGTTGCTCTCGTGTCTGTGCCCGCAGTGGTTTTCTTTCCGGCGTATTCGCTTTACTTCTTTGCGGCGCGCTATCCAGCGCTGGATGCGATTTTGCATCCCGCACCGCCGTCAACGCTGCCGGCGGCACCAGAGATTCCGCCGGAACCGCCGCCGTTTCCAGCCAATGCCTGAGGTCGAAAGAGCCCGTTTAGACATAATCCGCTAGGGCGAGCGAAGGGCTGTCCGGCGACCGTGCTTCCAGGAAAAGCGGCGACCGAGGATGCACTTGATGATCAGGTGATCGGTCGACCGGGTAGTTCCGATTCCAGCCCCGAAGTTGAATTCCCACTGCGGACCGAGATCCAGATCGATACTGGGGAAGAATTGTTGCCGCTGGTCAGACAGAGGATCGAACCCGCTGAGCGGGCCGTAGGCGCCGTAATATTCCAAGCCCCCGGCAATGCGTTTGGTGAAATCGAAGCTGACCTTGGCATTTGGCGAAAACTCAACCCCGCGGTGAACGCTATCCCCGTGAAACGAGCGATCGAGAGTGGGATTGAAAGACAGATACCAGCGACCGATTTTCTTGTCGATGATGGGGCGAATTTCCCAAGTCCATGTATCGGGAGAGAACTTACGTCGCTGATAACCGATTTCATTGGAGAGGCTCAACCCTACCGGCCAGTGCCACGACGCAGGAATAGCGACCCGAGGGCGTATGTGGTCGCCCACCCATTGCCATCCGCCATCCGGCTGGATGCTGGTGAAAATGTAAAAGCCGGTTTCGAACCATGTAGTGATGCCCTGGGTTATCTCGATGGTTTCGTGCATGGCGTAATTCGTGGGCGCAACACCATCCATCTCCGTTTTGGTTCCCTTCACCGTGAAGTTTGAATGCAGCTCAACCATCGTGCTACCGGGCGGCACGGTCTCGGCACCATAGACTTGGATTTCGTAGTTCTCCTGGGCGTGAGCGACGGCGAGTCCCGCAACCATGATTAATAAAAGCAGATTTCGATTTCGCATAGTGGCGTTCGACGGCCATCCATCATACCGAATGGTAAGCGACTCGCCATGCCCAGGCTTATTGACGAACTCCAGGCTTCGCAACTGGGAACGGTTTCTGCTCAGCGCACGCTCGATTAGCAATCATGACTGCCGGCGCAGCGAACTAATCGCTGAATGTTATGTACGTCAGTTTTGCGGAACTTCGGAAGTGAACCGGGTGTCCAATTCTCTCAGACACGCGTGCCAGACAGGAGCAAACAAAATGGCTTTCTCCATGGCAGGCGGTGGTCCGTCCAGCCCGCAGATGAATGTCACTCCGCTGATTGATGTCCTGCTCGTGCTCATCATCATTTTCATGGTCATCGTCACTGAGCAGAAGGACAAAGGCCTGGACGCGCAAATTCCACAGGAGCAACCGCAAACCAATGCGCCACCGCCGGTTGATCGAACCATTGTGATTGAGGTACAGGAAGGCGCGAACGGCGAACCTCCAACACTCAAAATCAACCAGCAGGATGTGAAATGGGACGATCTGCAGCCGCGGCTGCATGACATTTTCAAAGCTCGCGCGGAACGAGTGGCCTTCGTAAAAGGCGATGACGAGGTTGATTTTCAGTACGTCGCCGACGTTATCGATCTGGCGCGGGAGGCAGGAGTGGACCGAGTGGGATTGCTTACGGAGCGCCGCTGGGCAGCTCGCGCTTTAGAGTTTGCGCGGCACGGCGCCAGGCAAGCGATTGCTGCATGGATGCGATTATTGGAGGCGGAATCGTTCGTTCATCAGCCGTTGCAATCGTGGTTTGTAGAGAATGTCGTAGGCAAATTCTTTATCAGGAAACATCGCCAGGGCCGCGCGCTTGGCATTGGCCGCCATCTCTGAGGCTTCTTCGACCGTGAGATCCGGATCCTGGCTTATGACCGACATCACCATGCTGATCATCACTTGCAGGCGGCGTATTTTCCGCCCCTCCTCTTCACGTTCTCTGCCGCTACCATCCTGCTCGGCGCGTTCCGGATTATTCATGCGGCCCCCGCTGGGTTCTAATTCGTCTGCTGTTCTTTGATGTCCTGTAAATGCCGAACGTTGCGTTCACCGGTTGAGCGTATTTTGCCCTAAAACACCTGAAACGCAACTACCCCACGGTGTTGCACTTAGGTTACCGTTGTGACCCCTTCGATCCCCGGGGATAGGTCTCACAGAAATTCCTCCTGCGCTCAAATTGTAGGAGGACGGCCCGAGGAATATGCTCACAGTCACCTTCGCGGAGTAAAATCAGATGCTGGGGAGCCGTGTAAATGATACGTTCCCCGCGCATACCGCAGCGCTTTTAAGACGCTATCGGAGGCAATCATGGCAAAGCGTGCCGCAAAGGCCGGCGAAGAACGACCCGACCCGAATGAAAAGCTGGTAAAGATTTTTGACACCGAGCAGGAGTCCGAAGCTCTGGTGGTCCGAGGCCTGCTTGAATCGGCTGGCATCGACGCGGATATGACCTCTATCGATGCTGCGCGAGATACCTTCGCCGGCCTCGGCGGGACGATCATTCTGGTTCGCGAGGAAGATGCCGACGAGGCCCGCCGCGTGATCGAAGAATATCGCCAATCGGCCGCTACCCTGGAGGAAACCGCGGAACTAGATCTCAATGAACCACCACGGGAGAAGTGACGGAGCGCCCGTCCAGATAGAATGTAACCGCGCCGTCCAAATCAGTGCGATACGTTGCCACATGTGAATCCGCCAGTCTTTGCAGTACTCCGATGCGGGGATGTCCGAAAGTATTTCGCGATCCAACTGAAATGATCGCGATCCGCGGGCTAACCGCTCGCAGCAACTCCGGTATGCTGGAAGTCAGGGCGCCGTGATGCGCAACCTTCAGCAGATCGGCCCGTGGCTCCTGGGTCGCAACACTTTCTTCGATCTTTTTTTCAGCGTCACCTTCCAGTAACGCTGCTGATTGGCCGTAGGTAAAGTGCAAGACCAGCGAATCATTATTTCGGGGCTGGCTGGTGGTCTTCCAATCATGGGCGGGTGAAAGCACGCGCACAGTTGTCCCTCCAAAAGCGAAACTATCCCCCTGGAAGTGTTGCACGAGCGTGATCCCTTCATCTCTGGCCTGCTGCAACAGTCCGGAGAGTTCTGCGCTGGGAGGAATGACTCCCACCCACAACTCGCGCGGGCGAAAATTACGCAGCATGGCATGCATCCCGCCAATATGGTCAGAGTGGGCGTGCGTAATCGCAACCGCATCAAGCCGTGAGAATCCTCTCGCCCACAAATACGGCGACACCACGTCTTCGCCAAAGTCGAGATCTGATCTTTGCCCTCCAATCGGGCCGCCCGCGTCCACCAGCAAAGTTTTACCCTGCGGGGATACCAGCAGGATTGAGTCACCTTGTCCAACGTCTATGGCGCTGACTTCCATCACCGCCGAGCGGACTTTCGGATGTGGTGGAACGAAAGTAATCCATGCTGCGACAGCAGTTACAACCAGCAACCCGCACGCGGCGAAGGCACGCCTTGCGCGTGACGTAAGCATGGCCGCCACCAGCGCTCCAGTGCCGATGAGAATCACAATCAACCCCGGCGTGGGCACGCGGAGATCGGCAACATGCAGATGCCCCAGCCAGCGCACCGTAGCAGTAATGCGGCCCAGGGAAATAGTGGCGATGAGCGCCGGCAGCTTGGCCAAAATTGGAGAGAAATACCCCAAAGTTATCGCCAGAATTGCCGACGGCAGCAGCACGCCAGTCAGCGGCACCACCAGGGCATTCACTGGAACACCTACGACGGTTGCGAAATGAAAATAGTAGGCAATTGGGACGGCAAGCCCGACTTGCAATAAAGCAGAAATAAACAATATTTCGAAAGTCGCGAGAGCCGCGCGGCTTCCCCAAAAGAGCATTCGCCGCGGAATCTGCACTCCGAGGAATCGCTCCAGGCGGCCGCTTATCATACGCAAGTCCAGACGGAACTGGGCGACACGCGGGGGAAGCGACCTGTCGTAATTCTGCGAATCCAGATAGAACAACCCTTTGCCGTAGGGTTGGGATGTTCGTTCAAGGATAGGGTTTTCTCCGATCAGGATGGCGTCAATCAAGGCGGCATCTGCTGGAGGCCACAGCGTGCGGATTTTTTCGCTTAGGCTACGGTGTGAGCGCGTGCGCCATAGTTCCATCCGATTTCCAGCAAAACCAGGCAGTAACTCGACGCTCGCGGCCTTGGTTGAGCCCCAGAACGGCGATTCCCTGCTCTGCGAGATAGCCCTCATAATCGAATGCGCCGGGATTGCGGAAGTTTCGCGGCGGGCGAAGTTTGGCAGGAAATCTGAGCCGCTCCCCGTAGTGAAAAATGCGCATTGGGCTCGCGGATCCATTGTCTTCATCATCTGGTTTCGGCTCTTTTGCGCAAATCCCAAGGCGCATTCCCGATTTCACTGGGACTGTTTTGGCTTTAGAAGCGATCTCTTCGGTTTCCACATCGATCGACTGTCGCAATCCGCCGAAGCCCGCCTCGGCAATGTAGCCTTCGGCAATAGCGTGCGCCGTGATTAAAACCTCTTGGCCGTCGTCGAATCGCAGAATCTCCGCATTTGGCGAATCGCCATTGCCTCGGATCTGGATAGTCAAAGCCCCCATCAGAAAAAGCGCGCCCAGTGCAAGTATCTTTGCCATCGTTCCTCGTTCTCGCACCAGGTAAGCAGCCGCCGCCATGAAGGCGAGAATTGCAAGCGCCCACCATACGGGCGGCCGCCAGGCTCGGGAGCCGACGAGAATTCCTGCGGCAAACGCGGAAGCCGCCCAGAGAAGTGGTTGACGTGCTCGCGCCAGGGGAAGGCTTTGAAGGGCAGGCGAGGTGGACTGACGATTCACATTTTCCTTGAACGCGACGTTAGACCTCCAGCAATGTTTCTGTCGCCTGTGAAATTGGAAGCGAGAACTTAGCGCACTAACTGCATCACGCTTTCCAGGTGATAGGTCTGCGGAAACAGATCAATTAAGTGTGCCTGCTCCAGGCTGTATCCTGCCGCCAGCAACTGTTTCAGATCACGCGCCAGCGTAGCCGGATCGCAGGACACGTAAGTGATGCAGGGCGCATGCAGATTTATCAAACCGTCGACTACCTTCTCTCCCAGCCCGCTGCGCGGCGGATCAACCACCACCAGATCGGGTCGCAGTTTCTTTGCTTTGTTCTTCAGATAGTTCTCCACCGTTGCACAGACTGGCTTTACGTTCGCTGGCGAATTGTACTCAAGGTCTGCAAAGGAAGTCTGTGACGATTCGACCGCAATGGCGCGATCAAATTCCCGATTCAGAACTGCGGAGAAAAGGCCGACGCCAGCGTAGAGGTCAAGTGCGGTGCTTCCTGAAACTCCTTGAGTGACAATTGTGACAAGTTCATCGGTCAGAAAACAGTTTACCTGGAAAAAGGATCCCGCACTGACCCGGTAGGAAGCGTGGGCGGTTTGATAGCGGAGATTGTCTGCCCCGATACTGACTATTCGCTTACCCTGACTCTGGTCGTGGACGGGCGATGCCGCAAACGCCACGACTCCCAGCACTTCCGGTATTTGCCTCCTCATCTCATTCGCGCATGGCTTGAGCGATTCGGGTAATGCGTCCGCACGACAGAAAAGTTCCACCAGGAGTTGAGTGTCATCTGCATTGCCGAAGAACTCAATCTCAGTAATGGCGCTGATCACTTGCTCGCCCCGACCCATCCGCCACAATGCGGCGATTGCGCGATTGATCAAAGGCGAACTTATCGGACATTCCTCAACCGCCAGCAGCTCATGCGATCCGAAGCGGTAATATCCGATGGCGAATTCCGGTGCGGTCTGAATCTTGAGCCGGGTACGGCTGCGGTAATTCCACGGAGGGGAAGGATGGATCTTAAGCTCAACATTTAAATCAATTCTTGCAAGGCGCCGCAGATTTTCTTTGAGGATTCCAGCCTTGATTTCGAGCTGATGTTCATAACTAGTGTGCTGATAGTGACACCCACCGCAGCCCATGAAATATGGACAATGCGGAGTAACCCTCGCCGGTGAGCTTTCAAGGATCTTATCGGCTCGGGCGCGCGCAAACCCCGGCCTCTCCTCAATAATCGAGCCCTCGATTCGCTCTCCCGCCAGAACAAACGGAACGAACGCGGCTTTACCCGGACCCCGCTCATCGGCTGGCATGCGAGCCAGTCCGTCGCCGCCGTAAATTAGCTTTTCAATTGTGAGCTGCAAGGGCTGCAAGAAATGATTCTATGCCAGGGGAATTAAAGACACCGCGTACTGCGGCATTACATGTAGAACAAACTGAGCCGCGGCAATCCATACCGCTCCAACAGGCGCTTGTGGACATATTGCTTTTGAAGCTGGCCGATCTGGGCGGCGGGCATCTTGCGGCGATAGGGCGCCAGTTCGCGATCGACTTCAGTGCGAACCGACAGCACTTCATCATCGGGAGTCACAGCCAGCAGCGCCGCGAACAATTTCTCTTCCATCACGGTCAGGCGTCGTTCCAAGTCTTCTAATCGAGGCAGACTTTTACTTTCCGCTATCTTGTTTGCAAGATCGCGGAGCGTGCGAGCGGTTTCCAGCGCTATGGCCTGAGCGGAAAGGCCGGTTCCTTGCGGCAGTTTCGCCGCCGCCAGTGCCTCCGCATTTTTCCTTAGGAAGGCGGCAATCTCCGCAGGCTGAAACCCACGCACCGTGCCGGCGTCGGTTGGCTTATCGCGCGCGGTTCCTACTGCCGCTTCTTTCATGTCCTCCGCCGTGGCAAAGACTTCCTGCGCGCAATAAGCCAGGCTGTTGACCTTCCGCGTCCTGGATGGACGCGCCTCATATCTTTCAAAGGCCGCATCGATCCCGCGCAACGCAGCTTCTAATGGAATTCCCGCATCTTTCCAGGTTTCAATCAGCGCCCAGTCCAGGGTGGAGAGCAGCAGGCCGGTGCCACGACGCTTCTGGAAGTGCTCTTCGATTTCGGCGAAATAATTGAAGTAATTTTCCACAACCACTCAGCGGGATCGCGACTTGCTGCCCGGCCATGGTTTGGAATTCACCGGGTCGGTGGCAGATTTCGGGGAACTGGCAGCTTTCGATTTTGGAGAAGGCATCTCGCGCTTTCCGGCCACATTGCGCTCCCAGATGATACGCAGCCCTTCGAGGGTGAGAAAGTCGTCGACATTTTTGATGTATTTCGATCCTGTGCCAATCAACGACGCCAGCCCGCCGGTCGCGACCACCTTGGTTTCTTTGCCCATCTCTTTCAGCAACAGTTCCAGAACTCCATCCACCAGCCCAAGGTATCCATAGTACAGACCGGACTGCATGCTACCCACGGTGTTGGTGCCGATGATCCGCGCCGGCTTGCGGATATCAACTCGCTGCAGGCGCGCAGTTCGCCCAAACAAAGCTTCCGCAGAGATACCAATGCCCGGGCAAATCACGCCACCCATGTATTCCCCCTTCGCCGAGACACAATCAAAAGTCGTTGCCGTGCCAAAATCCACCGACACGCATGGCCCGCCATATTTCTCAAATGCGGCCACCGAATTAACGATACGGTCTGCACCGACTTCGGCAGGATTGTCATAAAGCACTGGCATGCCGGTCTTGATGCCGGGCTCGATGAACAGCGGTTTGCTATTGAAGTAACGCTCGCAAACTTCGCGCAGAGTGGAATCGAGCGGAGGCACTACCGAAGAGATCACGATACCGCGAATATCGGACGCTTTGAGATCGCCCATGGCAAACAGGTTGCGAAAGAGCACGCCGTATTCATCCACCGTCTGCGTCTGGATCGTCGCCACCCGCCAGTTCGCCGCCAGGCGCTCGTATAAAGGCGCCTTGCCGGATTCCGTTTCGGCGGACTCCGCCTTCGCCCCGCGAGCGAAGACGCCCAGCACGGTATTGGTATTTCCGACATCGAGAACGAGCAGCATAATTGGATTGTGTAGTTAAGCTCTCGCACGGGAGAGCTTCGCGATTTCGGAGCCTCTATTTAAGAAATCTCACCGTCCCACTCAAAACAGTTCTCATCCCATGCGCGGTCCGCACTTGCAGAAAGCCGCGCGCGTCGAGCCCCGCAGTCGTCCCCTCGAAACCACCGTTTTCCTCGACGCGAACTTCGCGGCCTCGCACGGACGACGAACTCTCTTCAAATCGCCGCAGAATTGACTGCCGCGCCTCCGGCTTCTCCAGCAAATTGCGGTACTCGCGGTCCAGAGATTTTAGCAAAGTCGCCGTCAACTCTACTCGCGACCACTCTGTCGCGGTAGAGAGCCGTAGCGACGTCGCCTGATCTCTTAGCTCAGGCGGAAAACTTGCCTGGTTGACGTTGATCCCAATTCCAATCACGATGTGCCGTACGCGAGTCGCTTCGGCGTTCATCTCGGTAAGAATTCCGGAGAGCTTTTTGCCATCAAGCAGTAGATCGTTAGGCCACTTCAGATCCGGACTCAACTTCGGGTCGATCGTCTGGATCGCCACGTGCAGCGCCAATCCCGCGGCCAATGAAATGATCAGCGCTTCCGACGGCGGCAGCAGCGGACGCAGCACCACCGAACAGTAGATGCCGCTCGATCGGGCCGAATGCCAGGTGTTTGCGCCACGACCGCGACCCGCAATCTGCTCTTCCGCGAAGAACACGCTGCCTTCGGGCGCGCCTGCCGCGGCAGCTTCCATGGCCGCCGCATTAGTCGAGCCGATTTTGTAATAGTGATGAATGTGTTTATCAAAGATAGTGGCACGAACCAGAGGCGCAAGGACATCCGGCAGCAGGAGATCAGGGACAGCCTGCAGCCTGTAGCCAGTGGCCGGATGGCCCGCAATCTCCACTCCCAAGCGACGCAGTTGCTGCACCAGCCGCCAAACCTCCGACCGGCTCGTCCCGATTTCCTCCGCGATCTTGGTGCCGCTGACCACCACAGTGGCATGATCCATCAGCAACCGGACAATCCGGCCCAAGCGAACGTCGCTTTTCTGCGAAGTGACACTGGTTGAGGTGGCAGCTCCTGTCGCCCGGCTGCGGGCAAGCCTTGATCGGGCAGGTTTCCGGCCACGCGTTTGGGTGGTTTTCGTAATGCGGGAATTATAGACGGAAGCGAAAAAAACAAGCTCTAAACGATCAGGATGCGAAATGCTGAAATCGAGGCGCGATCCTGCTATGCCGGAACGACTCGCATGCTCATATCCACCGCGACGGCGGAATGGGTCAGCGCACCGACCGAGATAAAATCTACGCCAGTGTCGGCGTAGGCGCGGACGTTCTCCAGAGTAATGCCGCCAGAACATTCCAGCGGCAACCGCTTCTCCAGACTCGCGCAACGCTCTACTGCCTTTCGCACATCGTCGACGGGCATGTTATCGAGCAGCACGGTTTCGGCGCCATGCTCCAACGCCTTCTCCAGCTCTTCCAAAGAACGGACCTCGATTTCAATCGGCTGCGCGCCGCGCCGGTTACGGTGAGCACGCTCCAGCGTGGGAACAATTCCGCCCGCCAGGGCAATGTGATTATTCTTAATCAGCACTCCGTCGGAGAGATCAAGACGATGGTTCTGCCCCCCACCGCAACGCACTGCGTATTTATCGATCACGCGCAGGCCCGGGACAGTTTTCCGCGTGTCGAGAATGCGGGCTCGTGTTCCAGACACCGCATCCACGAACTTGCGAGTGAGCGTAGCAACCCCGCTCATGCGCTGCAAGAAGTTCAAAATCACGCGCTCGCAGGAAAGAATGACCCGCGCGTTGTGGCGGATCACCGCCGCAGTTTGTCCTTTGTGCAGGCGCACTCCGTCGAAAATTTCGGGATGGCTGGTAACTTCGTAGTGCGACGTCACAGCTCCATCGACTACGGCGTAGACATCGAGTATGCGCGAAACGCAACCTAAGCCGGCCAGGATGCAATCCTGCTTGGCGAGAATCGTGGCCGCGGCCCGCTGGCCCGGCTCGATGCAGGCGTAGCTGGTAGCGTCGCTCGTGGCACGATCTTCGAGCAACGCATTCTCCAAAATCGCAGTGATGCGGCGGCTATTCCAGTCCAAGGTCGGTTCTCAGTTGCTGCTTGTAAGTTTAACAGCAGGTGTGCAGTGGCCGGTTGGACACTAATCAGTATTGACGGCCATTGACGACCACTATTGACTGACTACTATTCGCTGATCACCGGCCAGTGTTCATCTCAACTCATTCAACGCTGTCTCAGTCTTGCTGCGCAGCACTTGCAGTTCCTGCCCTCGCCGGCGGAGACCCTCAACCACCTGTGCGGGTGCCTTCGCAAGAAAACTCTCGTTCCCTAGCTGGCGCTGTCCATTGCTGATTTCTTTTTCAATGCGCTCCAGCTCTTTCGTAAGCCGGGCGCGTTCTGCGCCTACATCAATCTTTTTCTCGTAGACCACGTGGACGTCGAATCTCGCCGTGCTTCGTGCACCGGCTTCCTTGGCGAGCGAGGTCCCCACGAATTCAATGCTCTCAACCGTCGCCAATCGCTCAACCGCTCCACGATTCTTTTCGATCAGCTTGCGGATTTCGGGCTCTTGAGCGTAGACCTGAATCGGAACCTTCGCCTTGGTTTCCAATTTCAATTCTTTGCGGAGATTGCGCACGTTCGCGATCAGGTCTTGCAGCACCGCCATGTGGGTCTCGGCTACTAAATCTATTTGCTTCTCATTGGTCTGCGGATATGCCGCCAGCGCAATCGACTTCTGCGGCGGTTTTCCGTCATACACCGCCTGCCAGATTTCCTCGGTGATAAACGGCATCACCGGATGCAGCAGCCGTAGCGCCGCCTCAAACAAGCTAACCAGATTCCCGCAAGCCAGCCCTACAGATTCTCGGGCAGCGCCGTTCGGTGACATCAAGCGCGGCTTGATCAGCTCCAGATACCAGTCGCAGAACTCGCCCCAGAAGAAGTCGTAGATCAGGTTGGCTGCTTCGTGGAAGCGGTAAGTTGCCAAAGCCTCGCCGACTTCTTGCGTTACACGGTTGAAACGAGAAAGAATCCAGCGGTCTTCCAAGTGAACTGGCTGAAAACCGGAAATGCCAGCGTGAGTGCGGTCGCCTGCAGCCGCTTTTTTCCATGCGTCCAACGACCAAACTCCGGCCTCCTGCGCCTGGTCCACATTCATGAACATGAAACGCGCCGCATTCCAGATCTTGTTGGCGAATTTTCTGTAGCCGTCGGTGCGGCTTTCGTTGAATGCAATGTCAGTACCCGGCGCGGCCATGGCGGCCAGGGTGAAGCGCGTGGCATCGGTTCCGAACCGCTCGATGATGTCCAGTGGATCGATCACATTCCCCTTGGTCTTGGACATCTTTTGCCGCTCGGCGTCACGCACCAGCGCGTGAATGTAGACCTGGCGAAAGGGAACACTGTCGTCCTTCTTATCGCCCCAGCCACTGGCCTGTTTGATCTTCGGATCCTGCTGATGACCTTTCATGAAGTGGCAGCCGGTCATGATCATGCGCGCCACCCACAGGAACAGAATTTCGTAGGCCGTCACCAGCAATGTGCTCGGATAGAAAACTTCCTGATCGCGAGTCTTTTCGGGCCAGCCCAGCGCGGTAAAGGGCAAGAATCCGGATGAAAACCAGGTGTCGAGCACGTCGGGATCCTGCTCCAGGCGGGAGCCTGGGCACTTAGTGCACTTGGTCGGTGTCTCGCGCGCCACGATGATCTCGTTGCACTCCAGGCACCGCCATGCCGGAATGCGGTGTCCCCACCACAGCTGCCGCGAGATGCACCAATCGTGGATGTTGCGCATCCAGTTGAGATAGACCTGCTTGTAATTTTCCGGAACAATGCTGACTTCGCCGTTCTCCACCACCTGGATGCCGTGTTCAGCCAGCGGCTTGATCTTGACGAACCACTGTGCGGAAAGCCGCGGCTCAACCACCGTGCCGCAGCGTTCGCATTTGCCGAGCGCAATCGTGTAGTCTTTGGTTCCGACGAGCAGTCCTTGCGCTTCCAAATCTTTGACGATCCTCTCGCGCGCTTCGTAGCGGTCCAACCCAGCGTAAGGCCCGGCGTTCTGGTTCATGCGGGCGCGCTCGTCCATCACATCAATCTGCGGCAGGTTGTGGCGCAGGCCGGCCTGGAAATCATTCGGATCATGCGCCGGGGTGACTTTCACCGCGCCCGTACCGAACTCGGGATTCGCCAGCTCATCCGTGATGATCGGAATCTCGCGCTTCATCAGCGGCAGCAGAACCTTTTTCCCGTGCAGGTGCTTGTAGCGCTCGTCCTTCTCATTCACCGCCACAGCCGTATCCCCGAGCATGGTCTCAGGACGCGTCGTCGCCACTGTGATGTACTCGCTGGTACCGACCACCGGGTAGCGAATCTCGTAGAGCTTGCCAGGCACATCCTCGTGCTTCACTTCCAGGTCTGAAATCGCAGTTCCACACCGCGGACACCAGTTAATGATGTACTTCCCGCGATAGACCAACCCTTCTCCGTACAACCGGACGAACACCTCACGCACGGCGCGTGAAAGATCCTCGTCCATGGTGAAGTACTCGCGATCCCAGTCCACGGAAACGCCGAGCCGCTTCATCTGCTCGAGGATGGCGCC
>Ga0209690_1000390_pt1 | contig 23205 bp, 14 predicted proteins | sample GraSoiAngelo_150_FD_186164 | JGI IMG/M metagenome (GOLD analysis project Ga0209690, IMG submission 186164) | Grasslands soil microbial communities from the Angelo Coastal Reserve, California, USA - 14_1009_09_40cm (SPAdes) (version 2) | ecosystem: Environmental > Terrestrial > Soil > Grasslands ... | reverse complement strand
AACGGCGAGTGCTCCGAATCCGGTATGAGGGGCTTGAAGAGCTCGAGGTTGCGGGCCGTATTGGCGTCCACCGTCATGAAGCCCGCGTCCCCCTGGTAGGCGAGCCGCGAGATGTGGTTTAGAACCGCCTGCTGGTTCTCCTCGAGGTAGTCCAGGATCGCTCCAGCGGCGCGCGCCGCCAGGCTCTGCCCGGCGAGGCCCAGGCCGTCCAGCGAAGCCGTCCCGAAGTGCGAAAGGAGCCGGGCCTCCGCCGCCTCTGCCTCGAAGGCGTGTCCGCCCAGCGGCGTCAGCGTCCCTGTTGAGTTCCCCGGCGGCGTGATTCCCTGCGGCAGCAGCAACTCCGCTGGCGCCAGCCTCTCGATCTCCAGGGCAGCCTCGGCCGCCTCTGCCTGAAAGCAGCCGAACTCGCCCGTGGAAACGTCGACATGCGCGAGGCCGGCCAGCCCGTCTTCCGGCACATAGGCGGCGAGGAAGTTGTTGGCCGCTCCCGCCAGCAGGTTCTCCTCAACAAGAGTCCCCGGCGTCACGACCCGCACTACCTGGCGGTCGACCAGGTTGCCCCCTTTTGGGGGCTCCATCTGCTCGCAGATCGCAACCTTGTAGCCCCGCGCGATCAGCTTGCCGAGATGGGAATCCAGGGAGTGGTGTGGTATACCTGCCAGCGGCACGCGCTGATTCTTGCTCACCGGCCGCGAGGTGAGCGTGATCTCCAGCTCCCGCGCCACCGTCTCCGCGTCCTCATCGAACGTCTCGTAGAAGTCGCCGAGACGGAAAAAAAGTATGGCGTGCGGGTAGCGGCGCTTGATCTCCAGGTACTGACGTCTAAGCGGGGTTGTCACGCGGCCGGCTGCACCTTGAACGCTTCGGTCCGACGGCTTTGGCACGTATTATAGCCTCGCTCGAGATGAAATCGAAGCGCGGGCTGTCACAACCCCTCGGTAGACGGCCTGTAAAAAAAGGGAGCGGGCCAAGCGTTGCGGCTCGCCCGGCCCGCGGAGCCCAAAAAGAGGGTACCTCAATTATTTAGGGAACCGCAGAGGCTGGTAAATACCTGATTTCTAGTATTTTTGTGGCTTATTTAAAATCTTGCTGGTGTTGATAACTACACGAGAAGCGCTTCCCGCACCGCGCGCGCACTCGCCTCGCTGCGTGAGGACGCCCCCATCTTCGACAGGATGTTGGCGACGTGCTTGCTCACCGTCAAAGGGCTGATGCCGAGCTTATCAGCCATCTCCCTGTCGGAGTTTCCGGCCGCAACCAGGTGAAGGACAGTTAGCTCGCGGAAGGTAAGGCCATAGGCCCGTCCCTGCTGCATCTGCCGCTCGACCTTGCCTTCCAGCTCCTCCCTCGCCTTCCGCAGCTCTTCTTCCATCCGCCGGCGCTCTGTGATGTCCTCACACACAATGAGCACGATTAGTTCGCCGTTGACGTCTAAAGTCGCGCGCGCCGCCTCCTTGACCCAGACCACTTCCCCATCCTTCCTCACCTTGCGGCATTCCCAGTGCGACATCTTCCCCGGCGTGTCCATGCACAGCTGGAGTTGGCGGGCGATATCCTCCTTGTCCTCATCGTAGAAGATCTCTAGCACGGGCGTGCCGGCCAGCTCTTCCGGCGCATAGCCCAGCTGCTCCGCGCCGAACTGGTTCACGGAAAGCACCCTGCCCGCCGCGTCCACGGTAAAGTACATCGAGGGGTTGTCCTGGTACATCACCCGGTAGCGTTCCTCGCTGTCGCGCAGCGCCTGCTCCGCCTGCTTGCGCTCCGTCACGTCGTAAGCAGTCCCGAGGACTCCCCTGCCGCCTTCCCAATCCACGAGGTCGGCGCTGTACTCGACCCAGCGCTCGTCACCGTCCTTCGTTACGATCTTCACCTCGAACCCACTCGGCGGCGGTTGGTCGGGTCGCTCAAAGGTTGCGCGCCAGGCCTCTTCCAGGCTCTCCCGGAAGTCGGGGTGTACGGTCTTCCATGGGTCGATGGTCAGAAGCTCGTCGACGCTGTATCCAGTCATTTCCGCCGCCGCCGAATTCGCGTACACGAGGCGGCCCTTCTTGAAGACGAACGTTGCCGCCGCATTCATCTCCGTCAGCGTGCGGAACTTCTCCTCCGACTGGCGCAGCGCGTCCTCGGACTTCTTTCGCTCAGCAACGTTGCGCACAACAGCGATGAAGGCGCGCGGCTGTCCCTGCGGGTCCCGGATCAGCGACGCGCTCAATTCAGCAGGGATGCGCGAGCCGTCCCGCCGGACCAATGTATATTCCACGTTGCGAACTCCGCCCGTCTCTAGCGTGCGCCGCGCATTCTCAACGGCGCGCTCCCGGTCTTCCGGTGCCACGAAATCGAAGCCGCTGAGACCCAGCATCGCCTCCGGCCCCTCCGCGCCGTGGTGGGCCGCCGCCTGCTGGTTGCACATCAGCACCCTGCCATTCAGGTCCGTGACCATAATGGCGTCCGGCGAAGTTTCTACAACGCTCCGATATAGCTCCGCCGCCTGCTGCGCCATCGACAACTCACGGCTGCGTTCGAAAGCCCTTCCCAGCTCCGTGCCGATGCTCACCATCGCCTCGAGCAGATGCTCGTTGGCCTCCATCACCTCCCGCGAGAAGAACTCCACCACTGCCCCGGTCCGTTCGCCGGCCTGAATTGGGAACGCGACCGCCGACTTAAGGCCCGCTCTCCTGGCCGCTGCGGCTCTGGGGAAGCCCGGCTCCTGCCCTACGTCAACCACCCAGGCAGGTCTGCCCGACGACAGGACCCGGCCGGGTAATCCCACGTCTCCATTGAGCCGCGTCTGCTCCGTGGCCTTGCGGAATCGTTCGAGCGCCGCGGCGTCATCGAGGTGCCAGATGCCTGCGCTCACGTACTCATCCTCAGAAGCGGGCGCCGGCATGTAGACGTGCCCCACCGGCCAGCCGGTGTGGCGGCATATGCGGTCGACTACGAATCGCAGGGCATCTTCAATGCCCTGAACTTCAGCCACACCGGCAGTTGACGCGCGTAGCGCGATTACATCGATCAGCTCCTGGAGCTGACCCTTCGCTCCCTTTGTCTTATGCGAGCGCGACTGCTCTGGCTCTTTCATTTCGTCGCTCCGGTCTGCGACGGTACAAATACCAGCAGCGCTGGAAGGTCGCACCTATTACCGCCCCGCGCCGCTCCTTGCGGCTTGCGCGCACAGGGTCTTTGGTACGGCAATTGCCTACCGCGCCGTTAATTTATCTCGATTGGTTAAGAAAATCAACCCCTGCCGGCGCCCGGGCGAAAGGAATCAAACGGGAAGCGACAAAGAGTTTACGGCACAAAAGATTTGGGCGAGAACGATACCGGAACCGTTCTCGCCCGCTGCCATATTTGGGCGAACCCGTACCGGAACGGGTCGCCCGCTGCCCAAGGGAGGGTGCGACACCCTTATCGTCGGTTACGTTCGCCCGCTAGTCAATACCTATTTTTAGGTACGCCGGACAGGACATTCTACCCTACGACCCCCTCTTTGATCGCCCGCACCACCGCCTCTGTGCGGGATGATGCGCCCATCTTGTGCAGTATCCGCTGCACGTGTTTGTTTACGGTCTGCGGGCTGATCCCTAGCGTAGCCGCAATCTCCTTGTCAGCCCTTCCGCTTGACGCCAGGTGCAACACGGTCAGCTCGCGAAAAGTCAGTCCGTACGCACCTTCCACGCCCCACCGCTGCTCGACTCTACTCTCCAGCTCCTCCCTGGCCCGCTGAAGCTCCTCTTCCGCTCGCTTGCGCTCGGTCAAATTGCGTACGTGACCAGTAAAAATCGTTGCCCCGGCCATCTCGATGGGTACGATGGCGATTTCCACCGGAAACTCACTTCCATCCGCCCGCATCCCGGTCAGCTCGATCCGCTTCCGCAGCACCGGGCCCTCACTGGTTGTCATGTAGCGCTCCATCCCGGGCCGATGCTTGGCTTGCAGCGAAGGTGGCACGATCAGGTCGTCGAGGGATTTCCCTATCGCCTCGGCGGCAGCGTGACCGAACATCGCCTCGGCCGCCGGATTGAACTCGAGGATCTTGCTCTCGTAATCGATGGTGATAATTGCGTCCAGAGCTGTCTTTAAGATAGCCGCCTTGCGCCGCTCGCTCGCTTCCAGCGCCCGTTCCGCCTCGATCCGGTCGGTGATGTCGCGCGAGTTGATCAACCCATATGCGCGGCCGTCCTCCATCAGCACCTTGCCGGACCCCTCCATGTAGCGCCAGCGCCCATCTCTGTGCCTCGCCCGGAAGACAAGCAGTTTGTGTGGCAGCCCCGATTCCGATGACTGTACCTCGAGGAGCCCTCGTGCTATTGCATCCCCGACCTCTCGCAGGTCGTCCGGATGAATAATTTGCCAGATGCTTGTGCCTACCAGCTCGTCTGGCATATACCCCAGCGTCCGTCGTACCGACGGGCTCTGGTAGCGAATCTCACCGCTTGGCTCGATGACCGTGATCAAGTCCGGCGCGTTCTCGATTAGATGGCGGAAGTGCTCCTCGCTCCGGCGCAGCGCCTCCTGGGCCGTCCGCCGCTCCGTAACGTCTCGAACGACGCTGATTAGCGCTCGCGGTTTACCCTCCTTATCAACAATCGCCGAAGCGCTTAGCTCCACGGGCACCCGCCTGCCGTCGGCACGCAACAGCGAATACTCGACGTCCCGAATGCTACCTTCCGTCAAAATACGCAGGAAATCCCGCGAGGCGCGCTCGATGTCTTCTCCCGCCACGAACTCCCAGGCCGAACGGGCGATCATCTCGTCGACTCGTTGCAAGCCGTGCAGCGTCGCCGCTTGCTGGTTGCAAAGAATTATCTTGCCCTCGATCGTCGTTACCGTGATCGCGTCGGGGGAAGTGTCAACGATACTTCGGTAGAGCGCCGCCGCCCAACCGAACGGAGAATCGACGGCCAGCGTTGAGGGTGCCGGCTGTCCGCTGGCGTCCGGTTGCGCCGGCCCAGCTCTGCTCGGTACGCCGGTCTGCAGGCCCGCTTTCGTCGTCCGCACGCCGGGCCGGCGCCCGGCGCCTTCAACTACACTCATTGGACAGCCCCGGTAAAGGCAGAGGCGCACTGGGTGAGCGGAGCCACGAAGCAGCTCCGCAGGCCTTCGGGACCGCCCCGGGTCGGGAAGGCGCACCCTCGTTCTTTGCACGCGGATTATAGCACGCCTTACCGTCAATTGAGCAGAGATGCTCAAAAGCGCCAGACGCGCGACGAGCGAGCGGCGTTCAGGCGGGCGCGAACTCGTCTACAACCGCGATAGCATAAGGCGCCTGTTCACGGCAGGCGTCGCACTTGATGCATTTCAGCTGGTCGATCCTGTATGTCCCGTTGTCGCGCACCACCGCATTCGTGGGACAGATGGCCTCCGCCGCTGGCAGGCGGTCCGAGTGGTGAAGCACCTCGTAGCGCACCAGACCGCGACATACTTTCGCCGGGCAGCGCTTTCGCTCCACATGTTCCAAAAGCTCGCCCTCGAAGAAGCGGAACATAGACATAACGGCTGTCGGCGCTCCCTGCCCGTGAAAACAGTTCGCGTTCTGCGCGATGCTCCCCAAAAGTTTGATCAGTTCCAGATCGGCCAGCCGCCCGCGCCCGCTGCTAATCCGGCGCAGGATCTCCAGCATCCGCCGCGTCCCCGCGAAGCAGGTCGTGCACCGACCGCACGATTCGTCCTCCGCGAACCACTCGAAGTAGACGCAGAGGTCGACGATGCAGTTCGTGTCGTCCAGTATCACGAGCCCGCCCGATCCCATCAGTACCCCGCGCTCGCGATAGGGGTCCGGTTCCAGTGGGATGTCCACGTCGCTTGCCGGTATGACTCCGGAGAGCGGGCCGCCGGGCTGGACGGCTTTCAACTTGCGCCCTTTGGGCGGGCCCCCGCCCATACGCATCACGACGTCGCTGGTCGGCGTTCCGAGCGGCACCTCCAGAATTCCCACCCGCTGGATCTGGCCCGAGAGCGAAAACATCTTCGTGCCCTTGTGCTTCTCGGACCCCATCTCCGCCCACCAATCAGCCCCGTGGCGCATGATTAGGGGCACGTTGGTGTAAGACTCGACGTTGTTGATGTTCGATGGCATCGCGAAGACGCCGGCCTGAGCCGGAAAGGGCGGCTTGATCTTCGGCATCCCCCGCCTGTCCTCGAGCGATGACAGCAGCCCCGTCTCGTCGCCGCAGACGTAGCTCCCCGCGCCGCGCACGACCTCCAGCTCGAAAGAGAAGTCGCTTCCCAGGATCCCTTCGCCCACCAGGCCCCGCTCGCGTGCCTGGGCGACTGCCAGCTCCATTCTTTCGACCGGTAACGGGTACTCGTCCCTGATGTAGATGCATCCTTTGTCCGCCTCTGTGGCGTAGCCGCCGATGATCATCCCTTCCACCAGGAGCTGCGGATCGCTTTCCATCAGGTTGCGGTTGACGAACGAACCCGGGTCGCCCTCATCTGCATTGCAGATCAGGTATTTCGGCTTACGCTTGGCGTTATACAGAAATTCCCACTTCAGACCCGTCGAGAACGCCGCGCCGCCGCGGCCCCAGAGCCCGGATTTCTTTACTTCGTCGATCACTTCCACGGGCTTCAGCCGCAGCGCACCAACTAGCCCTTCGTAGCCTCCGCGCGCAAGATAGTGGTCGATGCTTTCGGGATCCGTCACGCCGCAATTCGCCATCAATCGGCGTACCTGCCCGCGCATGAATTCGAGCGAACCGAGGGCCGGCAGACCGCCGAATTCTTTGTCCCCCATTACAGCCAGCGCATGCTCGCGCGCGTTCCCGTCCGCCGCCACCGCCGTCTCCAGGAGCGACGCCACCTTGTCTGCCGTCATGAGCTGGTAGAGGATACCTGGGACGTTCGGCCGGATCACTTCGACGAGTGGTTCCGCGTAGCAGAGCCCCAGACAACCGGTCAGCATGACGTCGGCGTCGAGCCTGCGCGCCTGGACCTCCCTCCTGAGCGTCTCGAGCGTCTCCTCCGCCCCCACGACTCGCGAGCAGGTGGCCACGCCAACCTTTATCAGCGTACGCGCCGCCCTTGCCGTCCGTGTCCAGACCTCGTCGGCCTGCTGCCACATCTCCTTGTATGTCGGCAGCGTCATTCCGACTCCACCTTTTGGGCCGTCTGCGAGGACTCTTCCTCCGCAGGGGCGCCCTCGCCCTCCGTCTGCACCGCTCCGTCCTCGCCTTTAAGCCGCCGCGCCCACTCGATCGACTCGCTGACCGTCAGCGGTCCGATGTACCGCCCGTCCTGCCGAACGAGCGGCGCCAGGTGGCAGGTGCCATCGCACTGGACCAGCCGCAGGCCGAAATTGCCGTTGGAGCTCGTCCGGTTCATCTCGCATTCCAGGATCGCCTCCAGCGCGCGCCGGATGTTCAGCGATCCCTTTAGCAGGCAGGCCGGCCCGCTGCACCACTCAACCGTCGTCTCGGCCGCTGGCGCCGTGCGCACCTCAGAGTAGAAGTCGATGGTCCCGAAGATGATCGCCGGCGTCGTCCGAAACTTCCCCGCAAGCAGCGGCACTGCTTCGTGAGGCAGGTAGCCGAACTCGTGTTGGATGCGGTGAAACGCCTTCAAGAGATCGACGTGGTCGGCGGACAAGTCCTCGATCAGCTCGCTGATGCGGACAAGAAGCTCGGGGCTGCCCGCCACCGGATCGACCGGCGTTACCCGCGAATTATGACTGGCCTGCGAAAACATGCGCTTGCTGCCATTCTAAGAACGGACGATTGTGCCAATTCTCACATAGCATACAAGACAGTGTTTGGAGACGCAGCCACCGAAAAGCGCGCAGACTAACGCAGCGCAAAGTCAGTGAACGGGAAGCGCCGTATGTGCCCCGCCAGCCCGTCCGTCACGTAGACAAACCCATGCTCCGGGTCGAAGGCCACCCCCTCCGGCGAGAACAGCGGCACCTCCACCACCGTGCCCAACCGCGCCGTCACATGCCCGTCTTTGCCGATCAACAGTAGCCGCGCATGCGGCGCGTCGGTCGCGATCAGGCGGCCGTCAGGCAGGGCCTCGATGCGCGGCTTGTTGCGCAGGCTCCGCTCGCCCCAGTCCTCGATCGGCCACGCTGCAATGAACTTCCCCGAGGCGTCGAACTTCTGAATGCGCGCGTTGCCTCCTTCCGCCACGTAGATCGACCCGTCCGGGCCAACCGCGATTCCCGTCGGCTCATCGAACTCCCCCGCCTCCTTGCCGCGCCGCCCGAAGTCGCCAAGGTGCGTCCCGTCTGAAGTGTACCTGCGGATGCGGTTGGTGCCCGTATCGGCTACCAGGATGTTGCCCTGGTGGTCAATCGCGATCCCCCGCGGGCCCCAGAACTTGTCCGGCGCGGGGTTGATTAGATCGCCCGTCGCCTGCCCCCAAACCAAGATAGGTGTCAGGTCCGCGCCGAATTTTTGGATCCGGTGGTTCCATGTGTCGGCTACATAAACGTTCCCGGCGGCGTCGACCGCGATATCGGAAGGCTGGTTGAACTGGCCGGGCGCCGAGCCCGCCGAGCCCACTGCCGCTAAAGGCCTCCCGCGGGGATCGAATTTCTGGATCCGAGAGTTGCCGCTATCGACGACGTAGATATTGCCGCCAGCGTCGAGCGCCACCCCCAGCGGCAGGTCCATCTGCCCCGGCTCCGCACCGAGCCGCCCGATGATGTAGCGTCCCTCCAGGTCCGCCGCCGGCCGTGTCGCGGTTTCGCCTCGGCCCACAGGCGTGGATGATGACGGTCCGGGATCGACCGCCTCGAACTCCAACGGCACAAACAGCCGGCCCTCCACTCCACCTTGCGGCAAGATATCGCGGTGAAACCAGAAGCCCCACCAGCGCTCCCAAGTATGGCCGGCCTTGAGGCTCGACGCGAAATCAGCGATGCCTTCCGCCAGGTCTTTCTTCTCGCCGATGCCTCGGTAGTCCTCCGGGAACCACCAGCGTAGTGTGTACGGCTGCGACGGCTGATAGCTGTCGATGTATGCGCTGGAGTACGTCTCGTTCGGAGCTGAAAGAAGCAGTACTGAATCCGCTTCCGGCCGGAACTCCGCCCCCATCTCATCGAAACTCACGTCGTAGTCACGGAAGTACCAGGCCCACGGCCAAGGGTCCGTCCGATCGACCTGAATGCGCAGGCCCTTCCCTCTTCCCGAGGATTCGGCGATGCGGTCGACGCGCTCCACAACGTCTGGCACGTCAGGCGATGTCTGCGTATAGAACAAGAACTCGCGCGGCACGTCCCCGTGGTCGTAGGTCGCCAGGATGGCGGTGCGCATGCTTAGTAGCGCGAGGACGGCGATTGGCGCTGCCACCGCGATCGCCACTGCCCGCCCGGGCCTGAAGCGGCTTCGTTGCGCGCCTCCGTCTGCTTTCCGTCTCGCCGCCAGCCACGAGAAGAAGCGCCCGGCGCTATAGCCCGCCAGGATTACGAGCGGAAGAGTCGTGTGGACCGCCAGCCAGGGCATCTTCTCTCCCACGAGCGAGTAGGCGACGAGACTCGTTACGGTCCAGAACACTAGAAAGCGCTCGAAAATGTCGCCTTTCACCGCGAGAAACAGCGTCACCGCCGCCAGAGCCAGCGCAAGGCATTGGGCGACCTCAACCGCCGTGTCGTCGGCGAAGCTGTCCGCTCCGAACGCAGACAATAAAGCAACCACCGTGATTACCGTCAGAAGCCAGGAGCCTGGCCCGCCGCGCAGCGAGTAATACAGGAGAGCCGGTCCCGCGAGCGCAAGCGCCAGGTACTCATACGCCGGCCAGAACATCAAGTAATAAAACTCCGGCTGGTCGCCGCGCTGCGCCCCGTGCTGGCCGATCCAGTAGTCGAGAGATTGCCAGATGCCGCCGCCGAATCCGTCGATGTCGGTAAGAAACGCCGTGAAGAGCAGGGCATACGGCGCCCAAAAACAGAGGGCCGCCGTCAACCACACTCGCCGGTCCCAAGCCAGCCCCACGAGCACGCTCGCGGCTACAAGCGCGAGCACGACCGGGATCGCCAGCGCACGCTCGTCGGCCCCCGGACTAATCTCCATTCCGGCACCTTCCAGCGGGACCTTCACAGCGGCCGCGAACTGCGGCCCCGCCAGCGTGCCCATGACCACCAGGACATCCACGGCTGGATGCCGCTCCTGGAGCCCCAGCCGTTTGCGGATTCCTCCGATGAACGGCCACAGCGCCGCGATCGCCCAAGCGAACGGCGCGTATCCCAGGAAGGCTGACCCGCGCGCCATCCTCGATCCTCTCCCGCGTGCCTGACCGGCGAATTCCAATGCCGCCCACAGGTCGAGGAAAATCAGCATTATGGCCGTGAAGACGAACGTCGTCTCCTTGGTGGCAAAGCTCAGCGCCAGCAGCGCGGCCGAGATGTAGAGGTAATGCGGCTTCTCCTCATCGATGTAGCGCCAGACGCAGATGACGATCCCCAGCGTGAAGACGGCCGCGTAGATGTCCTCGCGTGCGAAGCGGCTGTAATACATCAGTGTCGGCGAGAAGGCGATCAACGTAGCCGTCACTAGCGCTCCTAGTCGGCCGAGCCGGCTTCGGAACAGCAGAGGCAGCAGCACGAGGACGCCGCCGAATAGCGCCGGCAGGATGCGTGCCGAGGTATCCGACGCGCCGCCGGTCAAGAAGAACGTCAATGCCGTCCCGAAAAACTGGAACGGCCCGTGCAGCACGGGGCTGTGCTCGTAGCCGTGCCCCTGAAGAATCTGGTAGGCGTAGTACGAGTGAAGGCTCTCGTCATGGTGCATCGCCCTTGACCCAAGGTCCCACAACCGGAACCCGAAAGCGCACGCGATCAGCACGCCGTAAGCCGCCGCCTCCCAGGTCAACGGGAGTCGCAAGGTTAGCGTGCTGAATGTGTCGCGCGTTCTTGCGGCGGTCGTTCCTAACGGCAGCGGTCGCACGAGTTCACTCATTCTTCAGCCCCGTCGCTCCAAAGTTCATTACCTCTTGCCCTTGGCTTGTCCGCTCGGCGCGTTTGCCTCTAGATCGTCCTGACGAATATACGCACGTCCAAGGCGTTCACGTCCGAGTACGGCTCCCGGTACAACACCCAGCGCCACATTCGGCGCGGCGCCAGCACCTCGTCCGGGTACCAACCCTCGGCTACTCGCCAGACCTCCTCCCTCGCAACGAACCCCGCCGGGTTTGCATTGGGCCTCGAGACCACCGCCGAAGCGCGATTGGTCGGTCCGCCAAAGACCACCGGCGAGTCCCGTAACGTCCACCCGAGTTCGTCACTCAGATCTGAGTCGACAACAATCGTTCCGCCCCGTTCGCGCGCCAGCTTGTCGACCGTCTCGCGCAGCTGATCGGCACGAGGCGTGAGCCGAAGGTCCACTGCGAACTCCGTCCCACCCGAGAACGCGACCGCGAGAGACGAGTGGGCGACAAACACGGTCGCCGCGAGCGCAACCACGGCTACGACCGGTATCGCCCCAGCCCGCGCCCTCACCCCTACGAGAGCGACTATCGCGACGCCGATGACCACGGCTGCAAGTAAGGTCAGCCGCTCCGCTGTATCTGCGTTACCGGAAGACCACTTCGTCATGAGTACAGCAGCAGCGGCCGCAGCCGCGGCGACCGCCGCGCCCGCCGGCCACCAGCGGCATGTGGCCGCCCAATCGGCCCGCGCCGCGATTTCCTCCGCTAGCCTCCCGGCCAGCAGCCCTAGCGGCAGCAGCAGCATCAGCAGCTGCCCAGCCTCTCGCCTCGTCGTAAGCGCCAGCGCGAATGCCGCCGCCAGTGTCCAGAGCAGCAGAAATCGCTCGAACGCCGTGGTCTTCCTCCGTTGTCGCAAGAACTTTACCGCAACGAACGCAAACCCGGCCGTTCCCCCGAGCAGAAGCGGCCAATCGTAGGCTAACAACAGCGCGAAATGGTACTCCGGCGGCCGCGAGTCCCGCGGCATGTCGAACATCTCCCAGAAAAGCCTCAGCCCGGGCAAGTCCAGCCCCTCCAGCGAAGTACCAAAACGCGTAATCCCGAACTGAAGGGCCGCCGCGACGATCAGAAGCGCCGTCACCCACTGCAGCGGACTCCGCCTGAACGTCTGCCAGGCGTGCCTGACGTCGCTGTTTGAGGAGAACACTGCCTCCACCGCCAGGAAGACGAGTGCGGCCAGCGCGGCGAGCATCGCTACCGCATCGGTAAGCGGCGCCAGCGCCAGCCCAAAGATGAGCGGAAAGGCGAGCCCGGACCTCGGGTTCTGGAGGTAGGCGAACAGCGAAATCATGATCAGACCGGCCACCAATGTCCCGAGGCTAAACTCCGTTCCTGACCGCGAATAGATGACCAACATCGGCGAGAATGCTAGTAGCCCCGCCGCTAGGAGTGTTCCAACTCGCCCCGCATACGGCCTTGCCAACCAAAGGAGCCCGATCATCGCCACACCCGCAAGCGCCGGTAGGAGCCGCACAAGCAGGTCCGTCTCACCAAAGATACGGAACAGGTACGAGGTCGCCGCTTCCGAGAGATCGCCTCGCCACGTTTGGGGCACATCCCCACCGGCCACCCGCGTCGCATCGAAGGCACGCAGCCCTTCGTCCACGGCGAGCGGAGGCCTACCCAGGTGTGGGAGCCGGAGCGCGCCCGCTGCCAGCACAAGACCTGTCCAGATGAACGTTTCCACGCTGAGGGTAATCCCTGCTCTGACCTGAGCGTTGGGCCCTTCCGCGTGTACGGCCGGCGCCGCGGGTGTAGTCGTTATGTCACGCTCAGGCGCGTCTTGCACTCTGTCAGTCTAGCGGAAGCTCGACTATCGGGCTTGGACGTGGGCCGGCCAGGCGTTCTTCACGAGCGGGGGTACACCCAGGCGCCCTAAAAGGCGTGCTTCCCAATAACAATTCGATGGCTGTCAGACCGGGGTCTGGGGATGGCCCCCAGCTCCCCACTTCGGGCGAGCGCGGGCGAGGCCATTGGATGGGGGCGCCCTTGAGGACAAAAACGACGGGATGTCCGCTTACGAGGCGAACAACGCCTCGACGAACTCGCGCGGCTCGAACGGCGCCAGGTCCTGTGGCCGCTCGCCCGTACCCACGAAGCGCACCGGCACCCTGAGTTGGTCGCATATCGAGAAGATGACGCCGCCTTTCGCCGTCCCGTCGAGCTTTGCCAGTACGACGCCGGTTACGCCGACCGCTTCGGTGAAGTACTTCGCCTGGTGCATCGCGTTCTGGCCTGTCGTCGCGTCAAGGACTAGCAATACCTCGTGGGGCGCCTCCGGGTACTTGCGCTGGATAACGCGGTTCACCTTCATCAGCTCTTCCATCAGGTGCGCCTTTGTGTGCAGCCTTCCCGCGGTGTCGATGATTAACACGTCCGCGCCCCGGCTTTCCGCCGCAGACAGCGCGTCGAAGACGACCGCGCCCGGGTCCGCGCCCTGCTTATGTGCCACCACGTCGACGCCCGTCCGCTGTCCCCACTCCTTCAGCTGCTCGATCGCCGCCGCCCTGAAGGTATCCGCCGCGGCTAATACCAACTTCTTCCCCTGGGATCTGTAAGCGTGCGCCAGCTTGCCGATGCTCGTCGTCTTCCCCGTCCCGTTCACTCCCACCACCAGGATAATCGCCGGCCTGGGCAACGTCTGCCGATGCCCATTTGAGTGCCATATCTGACCCCGGCCGGTGTCCACTTCCAGCGTCGCGATTAGGTCTTCCTTCAGAACGCCAAGGGCCTGCTCCGGATCCCGAATCGACTCTTGCTTGACACGCTCCCGCAGATCATCGATGACCTTAATCGTAGTCGTCACCCCAGTATCCGCTGCGACAAGGGTCTCTTCCAGCTCTTCCCATAACTCCTCGTTCAAGCCGCGACGGAACATCCCTCCTATGCGGCTGAACCACGTTCGCCGCGTACGCTCGACTGCCTGATCGACGGGCGCGGCTTCGTCTTCCGGCGCCGTCGCCTCGGGCGGCGGTACTGGCCCCTCGGTTACGGCCGTAACCCCAGCGGCGTCTTCCTCTGCGCCGATCGGTTCTTCGTCCTTCTTTCGCCTGAATAGCCTGACCATTAGTCTCGATGATATTGGCAGCGTCCTGCACGGGGCAACATCTGCTACTTATCTAAACGTTCTCGCAGAATATTCGGCAAATCGCGCAAGAACCGGCTCCGCGGATATATTCGCTCGACCCCCGCTCGCTTGGCCGCACGTCGCAGCTCTACATTTACATGCGGATAGAAAGCGATTAGCCAGGCCCGCGCCTGGCGCGCCTCTCGGACGAGCTTATCAAGATCAAGCCCGGAAATCGCCAGATCGACGACCAGACTCTCCACTACCCCTGAGCGCAGGCTTTGCCTGGCCTCCTCGTACGAAGAGACCGCCTCTGCCCTCGCTCCGATACCCTTGGCCGCCTCTTCAATGCGCACGCCGACCATAAGATCATCGACGACCGCCACGATCATGACCCTTACTCCATCCGGTCGGTGAACGCGGGGCGACTAAAGCGCGAACGTCGCGCCCTCTGTCCCGCCCACGAGCGTGAACGGCAACTTAACGGCCCTTCTCGCCTGTTCGACCATCCTATCTAGCATCGCATCGTTGTGCTGGGGGTCGTGATGAAATGTCACGACCTCTTGCGCTGCCGCTTTAGCCGCGAACGCCAGGGCTTGTGGCAGTGAGCTATGTCCCCAACCGATATGCTCGGCATACTCCTCGGGAGTGTACTGCGCATCATGGATTAGTAGGTCTGCCTCTTCCGCGAGCTCAAAGCCCGAGGTCCAGTTCGCATCGCCCGGAAAACGGCGCGCACCGAGCGCCGGCTCGTGATCGGGAAGGTAAACCACCGCCTTCCCGTTCTCACTGATCCTATAGCCAACAGTGGGGCCTGGATGGCAAACCAAGCTTGCCTTGATACCCATCGCCTCGATTTCAAAATCGCTTAGCGGGACGTCGTGTAACATCAACCGGCTCGGAAGGTCACGCATCTGCACAGGGAACAAAGGCGGCGAAAGGTAGCGGGCGAGCCGGTCGCGCAGGTGCAGCGTCGTGGACGGCGGGCCCCAGACGTGCACCTCCAGGTCCGGCTTGTAGAGCCCGGCGAAGAAGCCGAGGCCCTGTATATGGTCCATATGCAGGTGCGTCAACAGAATGTCCACGCGCCGCAACTCGGCGCCCAGCGTTGCGCTCAACGGTCGGATGCCTGTCCCGGCATCAAGTATGAGCAACTGGCCATCTGCGCCCCTCACTTCCACGCAGGATGTGTTTCCCCCATAGCCCGCCGTTTGAGGTCCCGGCGAAGCCAGCGAGCCCCTTGTGCCCCACAGAGTCACGTCCATCCTTGCGATGCCTGCCCTTCAGCCCTCCGTGCCCGGCTCCACTTCCCAGAAGATTGCAACTGCGCCGAGATGCCGTCCACCCTGACCCTCGATCGGAAAAGCACTCACGTCCACAAGCCGCCACTGTCCGTCTAGCCCCCGGAAGCGATGACGCAAGTGGGCCGGCCGCCGTTCCAAGAGTGCGATGTTTATCGGAAGCGACTCGGAATTTAGCCGAGAACCGTCCTCACGGGTCGTTTGAAAGATCGTCGCCAGCTCCTCGGCGGGCATCTCCCCGGCCTCATCGAAGCGCCGGCCGAGGACCGCTTCCGCCGGCTCGTTGTAGTACGACAAATGTCCGTTTTCGCCCATAACCCAGACGGGCACAGCCAAATAGCTCGCCCACTGACGGGTGAGGATTAGTTCAATCGGTTGCTGGGGCATCAGTTCGCCTCGCCGAAGCGGACGGCGGCAACGAGCGTCCGACCGCTATTCTACCGAAAAGCGAGCATGTTCAGTTGGCCACCACGGTCTGGCCCGCCGGCAGGTCCGCCAGCCGCATCGAAAGCACCCGCGAAGCGCCATCGGGTGCCATCGAGACTCCGTAGATGCTATCGGCCACCTCGATCGTGCGGCGATTGTGTGTGATCACGATGAACTGCGTCCGCTGCGCCAGTTCATGCAGCGCAGACGCGAAGCGGCCCACGTTCGCTTCGTCCAGCATCGCGTCTACTTCGTCCAGCACGCAAAATGGCGAAGGGTTCGCCTGGAGGAGCGCGAACAGCAGTGACACCGAGGTGAGCGCCTTCTCCCCGCCGGAAAGCTGCGCGAGCGTCTTCGTTCGTTTCCCCGGCGGGCGCGCCTCAACCTCCACCCCCGAGTTCGACGGGTCTTTTGGGTCTGTTAGGCTTAGCTCCGCCTGCCCGCCCCCGAAGAACGCCTTAAAATACTGCTCGAACCCGCGCGCCACCTTCTCGAACGTCGTCTCGAACCGCTTGCGCATCAGCGTGGTAAGCTCATCAATCGCACGGTGCAGCGACTTCTCGGCGGCGGCGAGGTCTTCCAACTGCCCCGCGAGGAAGCTGTGCCGCTCGCTTAGCGATTCGTAATCCTCCCGGGCCTCGACGTTTACCGGCCCGAGGTTGCGGATCTGCGCTCGCAGCCTCTCGATCTGGCCGCGCAGCCCTTCCTGGTCGATGTGTGCGCCCCCGGACATCGGCCGTCCTTCCCAGGACGGATCTTCGCCTTCCTCCGGCTCCTGACCGGCGGCCAGCCAGAACGGCACCGCTACCTCTTTGGCGTCCTCCAAAAGGATGTTTCCGTCCGCGCTCAATGTCAGCCCGTCCTCCTCGATCCGCACTCGCATGGTGTCCACTTCCGTCTCCCAGCGGCGCACCTCCGCCTCCGCCTCCAGCGCCTGGCGCTCGCTCTCGAACAGCCGGTTCTGCGAGCTCATCACCTGAGAGTGCAGGTCGCGCTGTCTTGCCTCAAGGTGATGCGAGCCTTCCTCACCGGGTTGAACGAACTGCACGAAGCTTTCCATCCGCTGCCTCGCCTCGCGCAGGCCCTTCTCGTCCGCCTCCACGCTGGATGTTAGTGTGGTCAGCTCCATCTCCAGGCCGCGCAGTTGCACCGCCTTCGCCGAAACTTGCGCCTCAAGCCGGGCCAGCGCCGCCTCTGCAGCCTCTCGCTGAGCCCCCAGCGAGCGGTAACGGGCGTCCACGCTACCCAGCGCATTCGCGGCTTCTTCGACTGCGGCTGTCAAAGCCCGCCGCCTCTGCTTGATCACGCTGTTCGCCTGCCCAACGTACTTAGCCGTCTCCGCGGACTCCTTAGCCTGGTCCAGCAGCAACGCGCGCTCGCTCTCCAGTCGTTCCGCCTCCGCGGCCAGGGCGCGCTGCTGATCTCGCAGGCTTCCCTGCGAGCCGATGAGCCCGCGCATTTCGCCGCGCAACTGGGCCAGCCTCTGCTGCCGCTGCGACAGCGAGTCTTGGAGCTTCCGCCGCTTGTCCAGCGCACTCTCGGCATCCTTCGTAAGCGCGGCCAGAGCTGACTCCGCGTGCCGCCGCCTCTCGCGCAGCGATTCCACTTCCCGCTCCGCCACTCCCAAAGACCGTCTGATGCGGTCCATTTCCTTCGGGATCATTTCGAGGTCGCGTTCGTATCCTAGGATGAATGGCCTGCTCGCGGCTGGCTGCCCGCCGCTGATGTAGCCGGAGGGATGGAACAGGATGCCGTCAAGCGTCACCACTGTGCCCAGACCCCGCCGCATTACCCGCGCCGCCGCCGTCACGTCCTGTACGACCACCGTGCGGCCCAAAAGGTTGTTCACGAGCTTCTCGTAACGCGACTGATACTTCACGAGCCTCGCGGCGACGCCTACGACGCCCCGCTCCTTCATGACGTTCAGCGGGTAGACGGACTTGATCGTGTCCAGCGGCAGCACTGCCGTGCGCGGCCCGCCCTCCGCCACCAGCGATTGGATCGCTGAGATCGCCTGTGCCTGCCTATCGAAGATGAACGCTTCCAGTTGCCCCGTCAAAGCCGCGGCGATTGCGTCTTCGAGGCCCCGGGGCACGCGGATGATTTCGTACACCGTCGATAGCGCGCCCTCGATTGTCACCGCCGCGTCGGGAGACGTTGCGCGCGCTTGCTTCTGCGCCTCCTCCAGTACATCGAGCCGTGCCTCTAGCCCCTGCAGCTTGCCTCGCCGCTCGTTCTGGTCTGCCTCCAGCTTCCCCAGCGTTTGCGTAATCTGCCCCATATCCCTCTCGAGCGTCTCGCGACCGCCCATCGTCAGGGATACGCCGTCCAGCAGCTCCGCTTCTTGGCCCCGGAGGCTGCGCAGCACTCGTAACTGCTCGGCCATCTGGGCGACCAGCGAGCGGCGCCGCGTGTCCAGCCGCGATGCCTCACGCTCCATGTCGCGTTGGCCGTCGATCAGCTTGCCGATGCGCGCCTTCATTTCGACCGCGGCCGACTGCAGACGCTTGCCCTTCGCTTCGGCGTCGGCCCCGTGAGCGAGGGCGTCCCGGAACTCCTGCTCCAGCGCCGTCAGGTCCGACTGGCGCGCCGCCAGAGCTTGCTTCGCTTCTTGCAGCGCACCCTCGCGCTCGCCGCGCCTCTCCTCTTCCGCCGCCAGGGTGCCACTTGTCCGGTTCCGCTCCTCCTCCAACACATGCAGCTCGTCCGCCAGCTCGCCGGACCGAGCTTCAAGAATCCCCCGCCGTTCCTTGCCCACCGCCAGCCGCCGTTCGAGGTCGCGGATGCGCTGGTCGAGCCGCTCTCGTTCCGCCGCCGTTGCCGCTGCCGCCTGCCGGTGCTCTTCCAGTTGCTTCGCTATCTCGGAAAGTTCTCGCTGGCAGGTCTCGAGCGCCACCTTCGCCTGTACAAACTCCGCCTTCGCCTGGTCGTGGTTAGCCCGCGCCACCGCCAGCGACTCCTGCGCCCGGTGCCACTGGTGCTCGTAGAACGCCTGCAGCGCCTGCCGCAACTCTTTTGAGAGACGGGCGTGCTCGCCCGCGCGCTTCGCTTGCCGCTCGAGCTGGGCGAGCCTGGGAGCGATCTCCTTCATCAACAGCCGGACGCGCTCGACGTTCTCGTGCGTCGCCTTCAGCCGGTCCTGCGCCTCTTCTATCTTCAGACGATAGCGCTGGATGTCGGCCGCCTCTTCGATCAGCAGCCGCCGCTCCTCAGGCCGCAGATTGAGCACGCTCTCAACGAGGCCCTGCCCGATGATGGCGTACGAGCTTTGGGACGCGCTCGCTTTCGTCAACAGCGACTGGATCTCGCGCAGGCGCACCTTCTTCTTGTTGATGATGTAGTCGCTCTCGCCGGAACGGTAGCCGCGCCTTGCCGCCGCCACTTCAGGCACGTCCACCGGCAGCCAGCCGTCGCTGTTGTCGAGGGTTAGCGTGACTTCGACACGGTCGGAGCGCGCGCGCGTCGCCGATCCCGCGAAGATGATGTCGTCCAGCTTCTTCGCGCGCAGCAGACGGCCAGACTGCTCACCCAGCACCCAGCGAAGCGCGTCCGCGATATTGGACTTGCCAGACCCGTTAGGCCCGACGATTGCCATGATGCCCTGACCGAACTCGAATGTCGTGCGGGTCGCGAAGCTCTTGAAGCCCTGGACGTCGAGCCGCTTCAGGTACACTGCGGACCGCTATGTGCCCGTCGCGGCGAGTGTCTCCAACGCCTGCCGGGCCGCGTTTAGCTCAGCCTGCTTCTTGTTCCGCCCTTGCCCGCGGCCCAGCACTTGCTCCCCTACGCTCACGTCCACCGTGAACAGCTTCGCGTGGTCCGGGCCTTCCGACGAGATCATTCGATATTCTGGTATCTGGTGCCAGCGCGTCTGCGCCACATGCTGAAGCTCGCTCTTGCTATCGGCCGTTACGCCTCGCGCTGCTATCTCGTCGAAGTCCGGCTTGAGCAGTTTCAGCACCAGCTTGCGCGCCTTCGCCATCCCCCCATCCATGAACGCCGCCCCGATCAGTGCCTCGAACGCCCCCGCCAGGTTCGACGGTCGCTTGCGCCCACCCGAGAGCTCCTCGCCCTTGCCGAGCACCAGGTATGACCCGAGGTCGATGCGCTCTGCGGCCTGCGCGAGGGCGTCCCAGCGCACCAGCAGCGCTCGGAGCTGGCTCAGGTGGCCTTCGCTAAGCGCGGGATAGTCGCGGTACAATTTCTCGGAGACGATGAGGCCGAGCACCGCGTCACCGAGGAACTCGAGCCTTTCGTTCGATTCAATCTCTCGGTCAGGGGCCTCGTTGAGGTAGGACCGATGGTAGAGAGACTGCTGCAGCAGCTCAGGGTCGTTGAAACTGAGCCCCAGAGCGATGGCGAGTTCACTTGCCGCCCGTCGTCGCGTTATCGTCCCCTGCCTAACCATAGCGTCAGTCATATACCGAGTGACAAAGAGAGCCGCGCGAAGGCGGCCCATCTGTCGGCGTCACGTCCTGGAAGCATCTGAGTGCCGAATCTCCAGCCACCTAACGGACGTGCCGAAGGTTCACTCGAAAATGATATGTTTGCCCGATTGCCCTGTCAAGGCAAAACTCAACGATAAGCCGCATATCCGTGAGAAACCCAAACCTTATCGGAAAATTGAGGGCGGACCTCCCTGCGCTCGCTCGCTCCCTACTCGACCAGGTCGTCAGCCTCGCCAGCGGTCGCCGCCTGCCTACTTACCTCGTGGGCGGCCCCCTCCGCGACCTCCTCCTCGACCGTCCTTCCCTCGACCTCGACATCGCCGTCGAAGGCGACGCAATGGCCCTAGCCGGCGAGCTCGCCAAGACAATCGGCGGCCGTGCGGTTGTCCACCCGCCCTTCCTTACGGCTACGATCCGCCTCCCGGGCTTCCACATCGACCTGATCACCGCCCGCTCCGAGACGTATGTCCGCCCAGGCGCCCTCCCCACCGTCAAGCCCGCCACGATCCGAGAAGACCTCCTCCGCCGCGACTTCACCATCAACGCCCTCGCACTCCGCCTGAGCGGCCCCGAAGCCGGCGAGATCCTCGACCTGGCCGGTGGCCGCGCGGACCTCGACGCGCGCCTCGTCCGCGTCCTCCACGAGCGCTCCTTTCGGGACGACGCCACCCGCATCCTCCGCGCCGTCCGCTACGCCTCCCGCTTCGGCTTCGAGATCGAGCCGGACGCGCTCGCATGGCTCCAGCGCGACCTCGCGTACCTCGAGACCATCAGCGGCGCCCGCATGCATCGCGAACTCGCCCGCATGCTCGCTGAGGATGAGCCCGAGGGCGCGCTCCGGTATCTCCACGATCTGGGCGCCTTCGCCGCCATCCACCCAGCCCTTCACTTCGAAACCGAGCACGCCGCCGCCTTCGCCCGCCTGCGCGAGTTGAATCCGACCGGCGCCCGCGCTTCCTACTCGCCGGTACTCGCCTGGAACCTGACCGAGCCCCAAGCCTTGGACCTTGCGCGCCGCCTTGGCGTAACCAAACCTCAGCGCGAAGCACTCCGCGCCATGCCCGGCCTCCGGCGCCTCGGACCGAAGCTCGCTCGACCCTCGCTCAAGCGCAGCGCCCTCACCGAAGTCCTCGCGCCCTTCCTGCTCCCTGCACTCTGGGCCTTCGCTGCCCTCACGGAAGATCCAACCGTCCGCAACCGCATCCTCGACTACCTCACGAAAGCCCGTCACGAACGCCCCCACCTCAACGGCGACGACCTCCTCGCCCTCGGCGTTCCCCAGGGCCCTCAGCTCGGCGACCTCATACGCAGCCTCCGGGCCAAGAGGCTCGACCGCGAGGCCACTTCTCGCGAAGGCGAGAAGCGCCTCGTCCGCCGCTTCCTCGCGGAAGGCGACAAGGCACGCCATCATGCCAAGAACGCCGCCGCTTCCCGGTCGTCCTGAGGCTTGCTCGAAGGACGAGCGGGGCGACTACGCTACGATACAGTTGATGTCCGCGAACGAGTTCCGTCCCGCTCATCCTGAGGTATCGGAGGAATGAGCGGCGCACGCACGCTCGCCTGCCACGTCTGCGGCGACCCTCTCACCGACGCCAACTCTGCCGTCTGCAACACCTGCGGCAACCCCTTCCACCTTCGCCTCCGCAACGACACCGAAGGCCGCGACTGCGGTGACGTCTGGATCAACGAGCAGTTCCTCTCGCTCGAGTTCGCCTGCTTCATCTGCCTCCGCCGCGAATCGCCCACCGCAGCCGAAGAGCCGCCGGTCGGGCGGGGCCACTAGGAGGGCGGGGTGGTGCCGTGATCCGCAAGGAGAACGATTCTAATCACCCAAAGACCGAACCATGAGGATGAGCAGACCTATCCACAACCCGATCAGCCAAAGGGAGAATGACGTCAATCTCACGAGTGTGGACTTGATTCCTGTCCATACTCGTGTTTCCTCGCCAAAGAGGATCCCTTCCCGCGCGTCTTGGGTGTTTTAAACCACCAGTACCACCTGAAGACTGTTCGAAAGATGATGGCACCCGCCGCCGCTATGCCAATTGCGAGACTGGTTTCGGAACCGCTCGTACCAGGGAGGCTCGTCACGAGGTATCCAATGACCATTCCTACCAACACGACCCAGGGATAAGTCCACTCGAAATGAAATCGAGGATCCATGTCCCTTTGGTATGCGAAGCTCTCGGCTCAGGTGTGAACAATCGAGCAACCTCAATACGGATACAGCGTACATTGAATAGAGTCACGCGGCGATCTGTTACCCACGTTATCTCTTGGTGTGACGTGAGAGGAACGGGGCTACCGCTCGCCAAACCGCCCAATCAGCGCCGCGATCGCCTTCGTACCGCGCAGAAAATCCTCCACACGTATGTTCTCGTCCGGCGCGTGGATGTGAGCGTCCGGGTAGCCGATCCCGCAGTCGGCGACCGGCAGGCCGAGTGTCGCGACGAACGGATACAGCGGCCCCGTGCCCGCCATCGCCGGCACGATGAATGGCTCGCTGCCATACGCGTCGCGGATCGCCTCGCGCATTATGCCAACGAGCCGGTCCGTCACCGGCGTCCGCGCCGGCCGCTCGCCGCCGAGGGTCTGGATCTCGATATCGCCGAACCCGTGGGAGTCCAAGTGCCGACGCAGCTTCGCCAGGATGTCGTCCGGGTCCTGGTCCGGCACCAGGCGGAAGTCCATCTTCGCCATCGCCCTCGCCGGCAGCACTGTCTTCGGCCCCTCGCCCTCGTACCCCGACGACAGCCCGTCGATCGTCGCCGTGGGCTCGAACAGGTGCCGCGCGATGTAATCGACGCCTGTCACGCCCTTCAGCGCCTTCTCGATCCCGAAGCTCTTCAGCGTCTCGGCGTCCTCCTGCGGCATCGCCTCGATCGCCGCGCGCTCCTCCGGCGTCGGCGGCCGCACGTCATCGTAGAACCCGTCGATCCGGATCCGCTCGTCCGGCGACTTGATCGTCGAGAGCGCCCACACCAGTCGCCAAGCCGCGTTCGGCAGCACCGTCCCGTACGATGAGTGCGCATCGCCGTTGATC
>Ga0209690_1000389_pt1 | contig 23232 bp, 18 predicted proteins | sample GraSoiAngelo_150_FD_186164 | JGI IMG/M metagenome (GOLD analysis project Ga0209690, IMG submission 186164) | Grasslands soil microbial communities from the Angelo Coastal Reserve, California, USA - 14_1009_09_40cm (SPAdes) (version 2) | ecosystem: Environmental > Terrestrial > Soil > Grasslands ... | reverse complement strand
AGGTTCACATAGGGCTGCCGGCGGAACCCATTGGGCCCGTCGCGCTCACGGTCGGCAGCTTCGACGGCGTCCACCTCGGCCATCTCGAAGTGATCGGTCGAACCGCTGCCGACGCCGCAAGCTCCGGCGGGCAATCAGCTTTGATCACGTTCGAGCCTCATCCGCGCTGTGTGCTCGACCCCGCGAACTGCCCGTCATCCATCACCACCCTGCAGGAGAAGCTCGCCCTGGTCGCCGAGGCCGGCATCGACCACGCGATCGTCCTGCGGTTCGACCGCGAGCTTGCAGCACTGTCACCCCAGGATTTCGTCGACAGGCTCTCCGCGGTGATGGGGCTCAGCCGCTGGGTGATCGGGTTCGACTTCGCCTTCGGGCGCGGCCGCACCGGCAGCGCCGCATGGCTGCGCGATCACGGTCATGAGGTCGAAGTCGTGCCGCCATTCGAGGTGGACGGGCATGAGCTGCACAGCTCCGAGATTCGCAGACTCGTCACCGCCGGCGAGGTCGATAAGGCCAACCGCCTGCTCGGTCGCGAGTTCTCGATGGCCGGGCCTGTCGAGGCGGGGGACAAAGTCGGGAGGCGGCTAGGGTTTCCGACCGCCAACATCGGCATCGAGCCGAACAAGCTCGTGCCCGCGCTTGGCGCCTATGCCGGCCGCGCCCGGGCTGACGAAGGAAATTTCGTCGCGGCGCTTTCTGTCGGCTACCGCCCGACCTTCGGCGGCACCCAGTTGCGCGTCGAGGCTTTTCTGCTCGATTTCGAAGGCGACCTCTACCAGCGCCGACTCGAGCTGCACTTCGTCCGCTACCTGCACCCGGACATCAAGTTTCCGACCCCCGACGACCTCGTCCAGCAGTTGAAGCGCGACGTCGCGGACACCCGCCGGATCGTCGATCGTTGACCCGGGTATGTGTCGTCGGCGGCGGCATCGCGGGCTACACCGCCGCCCTCGCAGCGCGCCGCGACGGCGCGGACGTGACGGTCGTCGCCCGCGCACCCGGCGCGACCGCCCTGTACGCGGGAGGCATGGAGATCATCGACGACCTCGAAGAGGTCCTGCGCTCGCCGCACCATCCTCTCGCGCGGCTGGGCATGGGTCCGGTCGGGCTCGCAACCGAGCTCGACACCGCGATCTCGACGCTGCAACTGGCGCTCAGCAAGGAGGGTTTGAAGTTCGAGGGGACGTGGCGCAGCCGCGGCCTGTACGCGGACATCCATGGCCTCGCTCGCCCGGCGAACGTCGTTCCAGACACGGTGGCCCGCGGCGAGCTCGGAGCATTGAGCGGGAAACGAGTCGCGGTCATCGGCGTGCCGCAGGTCGGCGACTATGATGCGGCCACCACAGCGCAAGCGCTAAAGCAGCTGCACGGCATCGAAGCGTTTGCCGAGGAGATATCCATCCCCGAGCTGCCTACCGCCGCGTCCCTGACGGACCTCTATGGGCGCCGCGCGCCTGCACCTCGGGCGCGTGGGGCGGCCATCGCGTACCCGCCGGGGTTCATCGCCCTTCCCGAGGACGGCTTCGAGCTGCTGGCCTCGCCTCCCTCGCCCCACGGCTGGCGACTGCAGCAAGCCATCGCGCTCGGCGTCGTGACCGCGGAGGTCACATCGCTGGAGGCCGCGCGCGGTCGGGTCACGGCAGCGCGGGCTGCCGGGCGCACGCTTCACGCCGACGCCTTCGTCCTGGCGACCGGCCGCCATATCGGCGGCGGCTTGCGTGCGGGACGCACAACCACCGAACCGCTGCTCGGGCTTGGCGTCTTTTACGACGGAACGCCCGCGGCGGCACTCGGCGTGCGGCTGCATCACCTCAAATATCTCGATCCCGGCGAGGAGATGAAGCTTGGGGTCATGACCGACAAGCACCTGCATCCACTGCTCGAGGACGGCTCGGTGCCGTATGTCAATCTCTACGCCGCGGGCGCAGTCCTCGGCGGTTACGACTACAGCGGGCCGTGCGGTTTCGGCGTTCCGATCCTCACCGGCTGGCTCGCGGGTCGGTTCGCGGCCAAGCAAGAGGGATGAGGACCGAGCTCGAGAAGATCGTCGGGCCTGCGGCTGTGGACGAGCGGCCCGTGCGCGACATGTGGCCGGTCGCGATCATGGCGGAACGCGAAGGCAAGGCGCCCCCGAAGGTCCTGGTTGCGCGGCCGGCAGGTCGTGACCAGGTCGCTGCGGTCCTCCGCTGGGCGGGCGCGAACAACGTCGCGGTCTCGCCGATGGGTGGTGGAAGCGGCGTTTGCGGCGCCCTGTCGCCGGCGGCGGGCGAGATCGTGCTCGACATGTCCGCCTTCGACCGTGTTGCCGAGATCGACGAGACCAACCTGGTTTGCAGCTGCGAGGCGGGTGTCAACGGCTACGCCCTCGAGGAGCAGCTCAACGCGCGCGGCTTGACGCTGGGTCACTACCCGAGCTCGCTTCCGGGCACGACCATCGGCGGGCTGATCGCGACGCGCTCCTCGGGCCAGGAGTCGAGCCGTTACGGCAGCATCGAGGACATGGTCATCGGCCTCTCGGTGGTGCTCGCGGACGGAACGTTCGCGGCGCCGCGACCAGGCCCACGATCGGCCGTCGGCCCCGCCCTGCACCAGCTGTTCGTCGGCGGCGAAGGCGGGCTCGGGGTCGTGCTCGGCGCCGTCCTTCGGGTCCATCGGTTACCGGAGTGGACAGTGGGGCGCGGGTACGCATTTCCCGGGCTGGGCGCCGGCCTCGAATCCATGCGGGCGGTCATGCAATCGGGCATCCGGCCGCTGGTGATGCGGCTCTATGACCCGGAGGACACGGTGTTCAACGGCTACGACGTCAAGTCTGGAGAGTGCCTCCTGGTGGCGGCCACCGCGGGCGGTCGCGAGGTCGCCGAGGCGGAGGCCGCGGCCGTGAAGAAGCTAGCCGCCGAGGCTCGCGGTCTGGGCGAGGAGCCATGGCAGCGCTGGCTCAGTCACCGGTTCGACCTCTCGGCCGAACGGATGAAGGCATTCCTCGAACCGCCCGGTTCCTACCTCGACACGGTGGAGCTCGCCGCGAGCTGGACCGTGCTGCCCGAGCTTTACTCCAGGGTCAGGTCCGCAATAGGAGTTGGTGGCCTGGCGTTATGCCATTTCAGTCATGCCTACCAGCAGGGCTGCTGCGCGTATTTCTCGTTTGCAGGCTCCTCGGGTACGGAAGCGGAAGCTCGCGCGGCCTACGGCCGCGCCTGGGAAGGAGCGATGAGCGCGGCCCTGGAGCTTGGCGCGACGATCAGCCACCACCATGGTGTGGGCCAGGCTCGCGCACGGTGGGTCGCGGACGAGATGGGAGGATGGATGCGCGTGTGGCGAGCGGTGAAGGAAGGACTTGATCCCGGGGGCATCATGAATCCGCGCGCGGTGGGAGGCCCACGATAGGCGGCCAGGCCGGCGCGCCGATTCTCTTCATCGTCAACCCGGCGTCCGGCGCTGGCAAGGCGGGCCGGGAGTGGGCCGGCGTCGAGTCGTGGTTGCCCTCGAGCGGATTGCCGTACGAGGTCGCGATGACGACACGACCGCTCGAGGCAACAGAGATCGCGCAGCGCGCTGTGCGCGAATCCCGCCCCGTGATCGTGGCGGTGGGCGGCGATGGGACGCTGAACGAGGTCGTCAATGGATTCTTCAACAACGGGGCGCCGATTCCCACGACCAGCAGGCTGGCGATGGTCCCGCTTGGCACCGGGGGAGACTTCCGCCGCACGCTTCGAATTCCAACAGATACGAAACAGGCAGTTGAGATCTTGCGCAGCGGCATGGTCCGCAAGCTGGACGCAGGATGCGTCACCTACCAGACCGCGGACGGCTCGACTGCGGTGCGTCATTTCATCAACATCGCCGACGCCGGGCTTGGCGGTGATGTCGTCTTCATCGTCGGCAATGGGACCAAGCGCTTCGGCAGCGCGACGTACACGGTTGCCGGATTGCGCGCATTGCTCAGCTTCAAGAACAAACCCATGACGGTCGACATCGACGGCACCACCCACCAGCTCAAGAAGGCGCAGCAGGTCGTGGTCGCGAACTGCCAGTTCTTCGGCGGAGGGATGCAGATGGCGCCGTCCGCCTCGCCGACCGACGGGGTGTTCGACGTGATCCTGATCAAGAACGCCAGCAAGATCGAGACCATGCGGGGCATGAACGACATCCGGAGCGGCAAGCATCTCGATCAGTCGAACCCCAAAATGGAGCTCATGTACGGCAAGCGGGTCTCGGTGACATCGCCGGAGAAAGTCCGCATCGACGTCGACGGCGAGGCGGTCGGCTTTCTGCCTGCTCTCTTCGAGATTCAGCCGGGAGCGATCGACTTCATAACGCCGCGATGACCAGCGGGGTGATCGCCACCCCGCACCATCTGGCCAGCGAAGTTGGGGCGCAGGTGTTGCGCGATGGCGGGAACGCGATCGACGCCGCGATCGCGGCCGACGCCGTCCTCTGCGTGGTCTATCCCCACATGACCTCGATCGGCGGCGACTTGATGGCGATCGTCTGGCCCGCGGGCGCAGCGTCGCCGGTCGGGCTGATCGGCGCGGGCCGGTCGGGCGAGTTGGCGACGATCGACGCAGTCCACTCCCGCGGCTTCGATGAGATGCCCGCCCGCGGCGTGCTGAGCGTGACGGTGCCCGGCACCATCGAGGCGTGGGGCAGGCTGCTCGAGCGATTCGGCAGCGTCGGGCTTGGCCCGGTCATCGAGCCGGCGGCCGATCTCGCCCGGGACGGCTACGTCATCTCGAAGGATCTCTCCGAGCACCTCGCGCGCGCCGCGGGCCTGCTGCTCAAGGAGCCGCACGCTTATGCGCTTTACCCCCCGATGGAGCGAGGGATGCTGCTGCGCAATCCAGACCTTGCCTCGACTCTGCGCGAGATCGAGAGGAACGGGATCAACGGCTTTTACCGTGGGGAGATTGCGACCGCGATCGCCGCGGCGATCAAGCGCCGCGATGGGCTGGTGACGCGCCAAGATCTCGCCACGCATCGTTCACAGTGGGTCGATCCAATCGGGTTTACGTACCGCGACCTCGTTGTGTACGAGCTGCCGCCGCCAACCGTTGGCTTGGTCGCCGCGTCGATGGCGCTGAGACTCGAGGCCGGCCAGGACTTCCGATCCGCGCGCGACGCGAGCTATGCGCTGCGTGACCGGTACATCACCGATCCTGGATTTTCGGTCGCACCAGCTGAGGTCTTCCTGGACCCAAACCATGATCTGGCCCGCCCGGTCGATGTCACGCCGAGGGCTGGGGACACCGTCTACCTCTGCGCAGCGGACGAGCACGGCAACCTGGTCTCGCTGATCCAGAGCGTCGCCTATGACTTCGGCTCGGGCATCGTCGCCGAGGGCACAGGCATGCTCCTCCAGAACCGAGGCGCCTACTTCAAGCTGGATCCCGAACACGTCAATCGGCTCGAGCCCAAGAAACGAACCATGCACACACTGATACCGGCTATGGTCGCCCGCGGAGGACGGCCTTGGGCTGCTTTCGGGACGATGGGAGGAGAGCGTCAGCCGCAGCTGCAGGTCCAGGTCCTCCGCAACCTGGTCAACGACGGTCTCGAGCCGGCGGAGGCGGTCGCCCGGCCGCGGATGGCGGTGCTCGTCGACGGTGAGACTCTGGCCGTCGAAGCCGACTACCCGGGTGCGGCCGCGATGGCTCGCGCGGACAAAAGGGTGAAGCTCATGCCTGCCAGGCACCATTCCCTCGGGCACGCCCACGCGATCGTGATCGATGGCCCGAAAGCGTGGCGAGGCGGGGCCGATCCGCGTTCGGACGGATCGGTCGAATACAGCCGCTAGCAGTCGCCCCGTATACTTGCCAGTCGAGTTTGGCAGCAGAGAACCAAGTCAAAGGCAAGCTGATCGCGGAACACAGACGCGCAGACAAGGACACGGGTTCCCCCGAGGTTCAAATTGCGCTCTCCACCGCACGTATCCGGGAGCTCACCGAGCACCTGAAGACGCACGCCAAGGACCATCACTCGCGCCGCGGCCTCCTTCTCCTGGTCGGCAAGCAACGGCGACTGCTCAACTACCTGAGGGACACCGACGTCGAGCGCTACCGCGCCCTCGTCGCCAAGCTCGGGATCAGGAGATAAACAAGCCGGCCGGGCGCGCAGGGCGCCCGATCAAATCAATCGGGAGGACCCAGCACGGTAGCGCGGGTCAGCTCTTAGAAGCTCTCGCTCAGGGACTCGCCCCTAAGAGGCAGCTGCTAGGAATCTGACCCAGAGTCGCACCGCCGGGTTCCTCCCACATTCTTGGAGGTATTTGGCGTGGCAACAGTCACGAAAAACGTAGACGTCGCCGGACGGCGACTTTCGATGGAGACCGGGCGGGTGGCCGAGCAGGCCAACGGCGCTGTGGTCATCCGGCAGGGCGACACCGTCGTGCTGAGCACGGCCGTGATGTCGAAGGAGCCGCGGGAGGGGATCGACTTCTTCCCGCTCACGTGCGATTACGAAGAGAAGCTGTACGCCGCCGGCAAGATCCCCGGCGCGTTCATGCGCCGCGAAGGACGGCCCAGCGAGCAGGCCATCCTCGCCTCGCGGCTCACCGACCGTCCTCTGCGCCCGCTGTTTCCGGAGGGCTTTCGCCTCGACGTGCAGGTCATCTCGACCGTGCTGTCGGTCGACCAGGAGAACGATCCGACGATCCTCAGCATCAACGGCGGTTCCAGCGCCCTCATGATCTCCGACATACCGTTCCAGGGCCCGGTCGGAGCGGTGCGCATGGGCTACATCAACCGCGAGGTCGTCGTTAACCCGCCGATGTCGCAGATAGGCGATTCCGACCTCGACCTCGTGGTCGCCGGGACGGCCGATGCCATCCTCATGGTCGAGGCGGGCGCAAGGGGCGTAAGCGAGCAGGTGGTGCTCGACGCGCTGGCGTTGGCGCACCAGGAGATCAAGCGGATCTGCGCTGCCCAGCTCGAGCTGCAGCAGCAGGTCGGGATCGAAAAGCGCGAGTGGATCTCCTCCAGCTACCCCGAGCAGATGGTCGAGATCGTGGGTGAATACCTCGCCCTGCGCCTCGACCAGGTCATGTACAGCGCTGACAAGGAGAGCCGCGAGAACGCCGTGGACGATCTCCGCACCAAGACGATCATCGAGCTGGGCGAGCGTTTCCCCGAGCACGCCGACATCATCGGCAAGCTCTTCGACAAAGCGGTGAAAGACCGCGTCCGGCAGCGCATCGTCGAAGAGGGCGTGCGCGTCGACGGTCGTGGCCTCAAGGACGTGCGCGCGATCACCGTCGAGGTCGGCGTGCTGCCACGGACGCATGGCTCTGGGCTTTTCACCCGCGGCCAGACGCAGGCGCTCACCATCGCAACCCTCGGTTCCATGTCCGACCAGCAGAAGCTCGACGGGCTGACCACCGAAGAGTTCAAGCGCTACCTGCACCACTACAACTTCCCACCCTTCTCGGTGGGCGAGGCGCGTCCCCTGCGCGGCCCCGGCCGGCGCGAGATCGGGCACGGAGCGCTCGCGGAGCGGGCGCTGCTGGCCGTGATCCCGCCGATCGAGGACTGGCCCTACACGATCCGCATGGTCTCCGAGATCCTCAGCTCCAACGGCTCGACCTCGATGGCCTCGGTTTGCGGTTCCACCCTTGCGCTCATGGACGCCGGCGTGCCGATCAAGGCACCTGTGGCCGGCATCGCGATGGGCCTGGTGACCCGCGAGGGCAAGTTCGCCGTCCTCACCGACATCCAGGGCGTCGAGGACGCGCTGGGCGACATGGACTTCAAGGTGGCCGGCACGCGGGACGGCATCACGGCCCTCCAGATGGACATCAAGATCAAGGGCCTGACCCACGAGATCATGGCCCAGGCGCTGGAGCAGGCTCGTGAGGCGCGGTTGTTCGTGCTCGACAAGATGCTTGCGGTCCTGCCGAAGCCGCGGACCGAGATGAGCACCTACGCGCCCCGCATCACCACGATCCTGATCAACCCCGACAAGATCCGCGACGTGATCGGCCCGGGAGGAAAGACGATCCGCAAGATCACCGAAGAGACCGGCGCACAGATCGATGTCGAGGACGACGGGCGCGTATTCATCGCGGCGGTCGACCAGGTCGCGGGCCAGAAGGCGATCGACTGGATCAAGAGCCTGACCGACGAGGTCGAGGTCGGCAAGATCTACCAGGGCAAGGTCGTGCGCATCATGCCATTCGGCGCCTTCGTTGAGGTGCTGCCCGGCCAGGACGGCCTGGTTCACATCTCCAAGCTCACCGGCCACCGCGTCGAGCGGGTTGAGGAGGTGTGCAACATCGGCGACGAGATCGTGGTCAAGGCGGTCGAGATCGACAGCCAGGGCCGGCTCAACCTGAGCCGCCAGGCGGCGATCGAGGAGCTGACGGCCAGAGGTGAGCCGATCCACGAAAGCATCAACCCCGAGGTGATGGCGGCCGCGCTCGCGTCGCCGGCGCCTTCGCGAGAGGGTGGATTCGGTGGACGGGATCGTGGCGGCCGCAACGGTGGAGGCAGAGACCGGCGCCCACGCCGCGACTGAGAGCGGGCAGGTGACGATCCGAGTCGCCGTGGCCGGACACCGCGGCAAGGTCGGGTCCGTGCTCGCCATGGGGCTGCAAGGCGAGCCGGATATCGAGTACGTCGGCGGGATCGGCCGCGGCGACGACCTGGCCGAGTTCTTGCACGAGAAGCGGCCACGCGCGCTGGTCGATTTCACCCGTCCTTCCGAGGCGCTGCACAATGCGCTCGCAGCGGTGGCCGCGGGCGCTTCACCGATCGTCGGCACAACAGGGCTCAGCGCGACCGACGTCGACAAGCTGGAGACAGCGTGCAAGGCCAAGGGAGTCGGCGGCATCGTGGCGCCGAACTTTGCCGTCGGTGCCGTGCTCATGATGCACCTGGCGGACATCGCGGCCCCGCACTTCGACGCCGCGGAGATCATCGAGCTGCATCACGCCGGGAAGCTCGACGCGCCTTCGGGCACCGCGCTCTCGACAGCGCGGCGGCTCGCGGCACGACGCAAGGACAAACCGTTCACGCACAAGAGGGCCGAGAAGGAAACGCTCGCCGGCACGCGAGGTGGGGAGGAGGGCAACGTGGCGGTCCACAGCGTGCGCCTGCCTGGTTTCGTGGCTGACCAGGAGGTGATCTTCGGACTACCCGGCCAGACGTTGACGATCGCCCACCGCACCACGAGCCGAGAGGCCTACGTCCCGGGAGTACTCCTCGCGATCCGCAAAGTGACCGCCGAGTCGAGGTTCTACCGAGGCCTCGACGAATTATTAGACCTTAGGTAAACTGACCGCGTGCCCACCTCCAAGCGATTAAACGTTGCTGTCGTAGGTGCGACCGGGATGGTCGGAAACGAGATGCTGCGCGTCCTCTCGCAGCGCAGCTTTCCGAGCGACCGCATCATCGCTCTCGCCTCGGAGCGTTCGAAAGGTTTGACCGTTCCCTATGACGGCAGCTCGATCGAGGTCGAAGAGCTCACCGAGTCCGCGTTCAAGGGCATCGACCTCGCGCTGTTCGCCGCCAGCGGTGATATCGCGCTCATGTACGGTCCGGTGGCGGCGGAGTCCGGCGCGCTGGTGATCGACAACAGCTCCGCCTGGCGCATGAAAGAGAACGTGCCGCTTGTGGTGCCCGAGGTGAACGGTAGCGATATCTCTGAAAACGAGGGCATCATCGCCAACCCCAACTGCTGCGCGATTCCTCTGACCGTGATCCTGAATCCGTTGAAGAAGAAAGTGGGCCTGGAGCGTGTGTTGGTGTCCACCTATCAGTCCGCGTCGGGCGCCGGTCGGCTCCTGGTCGACGAGCTGGAGGAGCAAACCAAGGCAATCGCCGAAGGCGCGGAGCCGCAGGCGGCTGCGTATCCCTACCAGCTCGCCTACAACGTCGTGCCGGGTGGATGGCATCCCGAGGCTGGTGGCTACAACGAAGAGGAAGTGAAGATCGTCAACGAGACACGCAAGATCCTTCACGAACCTGAGCTGCGGATCGCCGCAACCTGCGTGCGCGTGCCCGTGCCGGTCGGCCACGGCGAGTCCGTCTTTGTCGAAACGAAGGACAAGATCAGCGCCGACGACGCGCGCACCCTGCTCGGCGCCTCACCTGGCGTCATCGTCCAGGACGATCCACACACCAAGCTGTACCCGACTCCCCACGACGTGGCCGGCAAGGACGAGGTCTACGTCGGCCGGATTCGCGAAGACGCTTCGACCAGGCACGGCCTGCTGCTGTGGATCGTGTCCGACAACCTGCGCAAAGGCGCCGCCCTCAACGCGGTACAGATCGCCGAGCAGGCGATCGAGATCGGAGCACTAGGAGCAGTAAAAGAATGACAAAGGAAATCGGAACCCTGCTGACCGCGATGGTCACGCCGTTCAAAGCCAGTGGCTCGGTCGATTACGAGGCCGCGGCCAGCCTGGCCGTCATGCTCGTCGCCGACGGATCCGACGGCGTCGTCGTGTCGGGCACCACGGGCGAGTCACCGAGCCTGAGCGACGCCGAGAAGATCGAGCTCCTGCGAGCGGTCAGGGACGCGATCCCCGGCAAGAACGTCGTCGTCGGAACCGGGAGCAACGATACGCACCACTCGGTGGAGCTCTCGGAGCTGGCTATGAAGGCGGGCGCGGACGCACTGCTCGCCGTCGTGCCCTACTACAACAAGCCGCCGCAGGAAGGCATGTACCAGCACTTCAAGGCGATCTCCGAGGTCGGGCCGACGATCATGTACAACATCCAGGGCCGGACCGCGATCAACATGACGGCGGCCACCACGCTGCGCTGCGCCGAGCTACCGGGGATCATCGGGGTCAAGGAAGCCAGCGGCGACCTCGACCAGATCGGCCTCGTCTGCGCCGGAAAACCCGACCGTTTCAAGGTCTGGAGCGGGGACGACAGCTGGACTCTACCGATCCTGGCCGTTGGTGGCCACGGCGTGATCTGCGTGGTTTCGCACATCGCGGGACGCTCGATGGCAAGGCTCATCGAGGCGCATCGCAAGGGCGACAACGACACCGCGCGGAACATTCACCATGGTTTGCTGCCGGTGATCAAAGTGCTGATGACCACGGCCGCGAACCCGGTGCCGATCAAGTCCGTCTTGAACGCGATGGGCTTCAACGCCGGGCCGTTCCGCCTACCGCTGGTGCCGCTGACCGACGACCAGCTCAAGTCGGTTCTGAAAACGATTCGCGACGCGCGCGAGTTCATCACCTTCGCCAAACCTGGAGTCAAAGTCGCTTAGCGCTGCTTCCGAGCTCGTCCAGCTCCACGAAACCATCAGGTCATGCAAGAACTGCGGGCTGCATGCGACTCGCACGCAGGCGGTGCCTGGCGTCGGGCCGTGTCCGGCGGACGTGATGATCGTGGGCGAGGCGCCGGGTTTCAACGAAGACCGCCAGGGTGAACCTTTCGTAGGCGCCGCCGGGAAGCTGCTCGACACTCTGCTCGCGCGGATCTCCCTGAGCCGCGCCGACGTCTACATCACCAACGTGCTCAAGTGCCGGCCGCCGATGAACCGCGACCCGATGGCAAACGAGGTCGAGGCATGCTCGCCCTACCTGAAGCAGCAGCTCTCGCTCGTCAAGCCCAAGGTCGTGCTTATCCTCGGCCGCCACGCTCTCGAGCGCCTGATGCCAGGCCAGGGCTCGATCTCGCGGATCCACGGCAGCCTGATCAAGCGCGGAGAGATCGCGTACGTGCCGCTCTACCACCCGGCCGCGGCGCTGCACAACGGTTCGCTCGTGGCCGACCTGGAGCATGACTTCGACGCGCTCAAGCGTTACCTCGACCAACTTCTGGCGCCGCCCCCTCCACCGGTTCCGATCACGGTTCCGAAGCCGGAGTCCGAGCAGCTACGTCTTTTGTGACTTCAGGTCGCCTCAGGTACCTGCCGCTGGGCGGCCTCGGCGAAGTGGGCATCAACATGTGGGCCCTCGAGTGGGAGAACAAAATCGTCGTCGTCGACGCTGGCCTGATGTTCCCGCAGGAGGACATGCCTGGCATCGACCTCGTCCTTCCCGACATCTCGTACTTGCTGCAGCGCGACCGCGAGGTGGTCGGCATCTTTCTCACCCATGGCCACGAGGATCACATCGGCGGCCTGCCCTTCGCGCTGAAGAAGATCAACGTGCCCGTCTACGGCACCCGGCTGACTCTCGGCCTCCTCAAGCCAAAGCTCCGGGAGCACCGCATTCTTCGCGAATCTGACCTGCGCGAGGTGAGGGTCGGGGATTCGGTGCAGCTCGGTCCCTTCCGCGTGGAGACGATCGCGGTGTGCCATTCGATCCCGGACGCGGTGGCTTTGGCCATCGACACACCCGTCGGTCGCGTCGTCTACACGAGCGACTTCAAGCTCGACCCGGCGCCGCCGGACGGCAACCCAACCGACATGGATCGGTTCCGCCGGCTTGGGGATGCGGGCGTGCTGCTGCTCCTCAGTGACTCGACGAATGCCGAACGTGACGGCCGCTCGGGATCGGAGCGCGATCTACACGGCGCGTTCGAGCGGATCTTCAGCGACGCCCCCGCCCGAATCGTGGTCGCGAACTTCGCGTCCAACATCCAGCGCATGCAGCATCTGGTCCGCGTGGCGGCTCAGTTCGGGCGCCGCGTCGCCATCGTCGGGCGCAGCCTGCAGCAGAACTTCAAGACGGCGCGCGAGCTCGGTTTCCTGACGGTGCCGGATGGCGTGGTCGTGCCGCTCGCCGATGTGGAGAAGATCCCTCCCTCCAAGCTCCTCTTGCTGACCGCCGGCAGCCAGGGCGAACCCATGTCGGCGTTGACGCGATTTGCCGCTCAACGGCACCCGTTCCTCAACGTCCGCAAGGACGACTGGGTGGTGATCTCGGCGCGAGCGCATGGTCCATCAGACGGTGAACAACCTCTACCGCCATGGAGCTCGCGTGTTCTACTCGGAGGTCGGCAACGTGCACGTGACGGGACACGCGCAGCGCGATGAGCTGCGAGAGATGCTCGAAGCGGTGCGCCCCAAGTTCTTCATCCCGGTGCACGGCGAGTATCGACAGCTCCTCTTGCATTCGGAGCTTGCGCGCGATGTCGGGCTCGACTCGGACCGGATCGCGGTCGTCGAGGATGGCGAGACGGTGGAGCTCGACCAGGCTTCGATGTCTCGGGGTGAGAAGATCGGGACCGGGCTGGTCTATGTCGACGGCCTGGGCGTGGGTGACGTGGAGCAGGTGGTCCTGCGTGACCGCCGCCACCTCGCAGAGGATGGCATCCTGGTCGTCACGTTGACGCTGGATCGCGACACCGGCAGCGTACGGGCCGGTCCGGACCTGGTCTCCCGCGGTGTCATTGAACCAGAGCTCTCGACCCGGCTCATGGCAGACGCGCGGGAGGCCGCCCTGGAGAGCATCCGCCAGCTCGCTGATTCACATCCCGAGCTTGGCCTGGTCCAGGAGGCGATCCACGACGCGGTGTCTAAGACGGTCTACAGGCAGACGCGCCGCCGGCCTATGGTGATCCCTGTCGTGACCGAGATATGAAGCTCCCCCCGCTGGCGCTCGTTGCGCCGAGCCTGTGCCCGCGCTGCGACCAACCCGCCATGGTTCTCAACCATTCGAGCGAGGACGCCCGCTGCGCGCACTGCGGGCTGCAGCTGCATCAGTGCGCTCGCTGCCGCGGCATCGCCGGTCCGTTCGACCGCTACTGCGGATTCTGCGGGCATGAGATGGTGCAGGGCGAGAATCGGCCGCTGTGGTGGCGCTTGTGGTTCCTTGCGGCGCTGCTGCCGGTGGCGCTAGGCCTGGCTTACGGAATCGCGCAGGCGCAGGTGCGTCACTGACGCAAGCCGTCAACTACTACCCTGCCCCTAGGGAGTGGGGCTGTGGGGAGAGGGGCTTGAGTACGCACTAGCGATTCAGTCGCTGCCCGCATTCCACGCAAAAGCTGTGCCGACCAAGGTTGTGATGTCCGCATGACGGACATACAAGGCGGCGTGGCGGATCTGCCTGCAGCCACCGCTCGTTTTCGCGGCGATACCAGATTCCGTCTTCGGGTCCAAGCGTCCAGCGCCGGCCCTCGTTGTCCAGCACCGCAAGGTCGCGCACGGCAACCCTGAACGCCCGCGGCTGCAAATTTCCGGTGCGCCGCTCCTCGACCAGGTATTTGTAACGAATCTCGGCTTCGGCGAAGGGATCGACCGCCACGCCGGAGAGTATGGCGTCCGCGGTTGCTAGAATCCAATCGGCTCAAGGGCCCGCAGCATGCGTCGCACCACATCCCGAAGCTCGACTCGATCCGGCGCTCGCCGCGCTTCGTCCTCGCGTTCCAAACGAAGCAAGCGCGCGGTCCGGCCGCGCCTCAGCTCGCTCCAGATCCGGGAGATACTCGGCGTTCTCCTCTTGCTGGCCGCGCTCCTCGGGGTTCTCGGCATCCTCAGCAACGCGGGCTCGATCCTGGGCGCAATTCGAGCAGGGATGCTGTCGGCGTTCGGCGTCGCATGGTTCGTCCCCGTCGCCGCGGCCCTTGCGCTCGGCGCATATCTGTTGTGGCCCAAGGCGCCCCGTCCTCGCACCATCGACATCGTCGCGGGAGTCGTCGCGGTCTTGTCCCTGATCGCGCTCTTTGGGCTGACTGCGCAGGCCGGCGGGGCTGTCGGCGCCGCGATCGATGACGCGCTCAAAGGTCCCTTCACGATCTTCGGCGCGTGGGCGCTGCTCGTCGCGGGTCTCGTGATCGGCCTCATAGTCACGGTCCATTTCAGCCCGGGCGCGTTGCTCGTGACAGCGGTCGGAGCCGTGCGCGCCGCGAATGCAGAGCGGGCGCGGTTGCGCGATCTGGTGGCTGCGCCCTCGGCGGAGAAGGCGCGGCCGGGAAAGCCGGCTCCGGCAACGTCCGACCTGTTGACGCGCTCGGCGACAATACTCGCCACCGCGCCCGCCACGAAAGATCAGCCCGGCCTGTGGGAAATCGACGAGCAGGCAGAGGTCGATGTGAAGAAGCCGCAGGTCGAGGCCCCCGCCGTCGAGGATGAACAGCAACCTTCGCGGGCGCCGGCCGCCGTTCTCCGCGTCGTGGCCGAGCCAGAGGACAACCTCCCCGAGATCGAGTGGAAGCTGCCTTCGATCGCGCTCCTGGATACCGTCACAGCTCGCCGCGAACGCATGGCCGACGAGATCAAGCGGAACGTCAAGATCATCGAGAGCACCCTGACCACCTTCGGTGTCGAATGCAAGGTCGTGGGCGTCAACCCGGGCCCAGCCGTCACCCAGTTCGAGATCCAGCCAGGCCCGGGTGTGCAGGTGAAGCGCATCACCGCCCTGCAAAACGACCTTTCCCTCGCCCTGGCCGCCGCGCCGCTGCGCATCGAGGCCCCGATCCCCGGCAAGTCGGCGGTCGGTATCGAGGTGCCGAACAAGTCGGCGAGCCTGGTCACGATTCGGGAGGTCATCGAGACGGCGGCGTTCCGCGAAGGCAGCAACGTGCTCGCGCTCGGGCTCGGCAACGATGTGTCAGGGCAATCGATCGTCGCCGACCTTACGCGGATGCCTCACCTGCTCATCGCCGGCGCCACCGGCCAGGGCAAAAGCGTGTGCATCAATGCGCTCATCACGAGCCTGCTGTTTCAGGTCACCCCCGATCACCTGCGGATGCTGCTGATCGATCCCAAGCGAGTCGAACTGACCGGCTACAACGGCCTGCCGCACCTGGCTCTGCCAGTGCTCGTCGAGTCGCACCAGGCCGCCGCGGCGTTGCGCTGGGCCGTCGCCGAGATGGATCGCCGCTACAAGCTGTTCTCGAGCGAAGGCGTGCGCAACATCGCCAGCTACAACGACAAGGCGACGCAAAAGCTCGCCCGAACACTGCCGTACGTCGTGATCGTGATCGACGAGCTTGCCGACCTGATGATGGTCGCGGCGGGCGAGATCGAAGAGCTGATCTGCCGCATCGCCCAACTCGCGCGCGCCGTCGGCATCCACCTGATCATCGCCACGCAGCGACCTTCGACCGACATCATCACCGGCCTGATCAAGGCAAACATCCCATCGCGCATCGCGTTTGCGGTCGGTTCACAGGTGGACAGCCGCGTCATCCTGGACTCCGGGGGGGCCGAGAAGCTGCTCGGCCGCGGCGACATGCTCTACCAGCCTGTCGACGCCGGCAAGCCAACCCGCATCCAGGGCGCGTTCGTCAGCGATCCAGAAGTCGAAGGCGTCGTCAACTTCTGGAAGTCGCAGGGCGCGCCCCGCTACATGGAAGAGATTCTCGAAGAAGGCGCGAGCTCGGAGTGGGATGGCGAGAGACGCGAGGAGCGGAAGCTCGACCCGCTGTTCGCCCGCTCGGCGCGCGCGGTGGCGGCGGAGGGTGCGGCCTCTGTGTCGCTGGTGCAACGAAAGTTCAACGTCGGTTACTCACGCGCGGGACGTATCGTCGACCAGCTCGCCGAGCATCGCGTCATCGGCGGCTACCAGGGATCGAAGTCCCGCGAGGTCTTGATGACGCTTCCCGATGTCGATGACCTGCTGGAGCGCCTCGGCATCGAGTAGTCGCACACTTCTGGGGTAGAAAGGGAATGAACGTCCCCAACGCGCTCACCGTCAGCCGGCTGGTCGCCATTCCCCTGTTGATGGCGCTTCTTCTGCTGCGATTTCCCGGTCACGACCTGCTCGCCGCCGCGTTGTTCATCGTCTTTTCTCTCACCGACACGCTGGACGGGCAGCTCGCGCGGCGAAGCGGCTCCGTCAGCGACCTCGGCAAGTTCCTGGATCCACTCGCCGACAAGCTCTTCGTCCTGGCGGTGCTCATCGTCCTCGTCCAGGAAGGCCTGGTCGCGGCTTGGGTGGTGGTCGTCATTTTTTCCCGCGAGCTGATCATCACGATCCTTCGTTCGGTGGCGGCGAATCAGGGCCGAGTGATCGCGGCAGCCCCTCTGGGCAAGACCAAAACCGTCACCCAGATGAGCGCCGTCACGCTGCTCATTCTGCAGCGGCCATATCCAGTCCTTGTTCCGCTGGCGGACATCGCGGTTGGGGTGGCCGTCGTCTTCACGCTGTGGAGCGGCCTCGATTACCTCTGGCGCTTCCGCCACCTGATCGAACCGGTGGACACTTCGCGGATGCGGGCCGGGGCGAGCGGAGGTGCGCCTGAGAGCTCGCCGGCCGAGCTCGCGGAAGTCCTCGGTGGGACAGGGCTTACTGTCTCCGTGGCCGAGTCGATCACGGGCGGCATGATCGGCTCCTTGATCACGGAGCAGCCCGGAAGCTCGGGGTACTTCGTCGGCGGCGTGATCGCGTACTCGAATGAGGTCAAGCGCGAGCAGCTCGGCGTCTCGGCCGGCTTGCTGGACAGCGTGGGGGCCGTGAGCCGGGAGGTGGGGGAGGCGATGGCGCACGGCGTCCGTTCTCGGCTCGGCACGAGCCTCGGGGTCGCGGTGACGGGGATCGCGGGCCCCGGCGCGGAGGGGACGAACAAGCCCGTGGGCCTCACCTACATCGCGGTCGCATCGGACGGTCACGTGGCCGCGCGCGAGTTCAAGTTCGACGGCGACCGCGCTTCGATCAGGCGCCAAGCTGCCGCAGAGGCCCTGCGGATGCTGATCGCCGAGGTGCGCATGCTGAGCCGCGAGACGAGCAGGCCGGCTTGACAGCGAACGCCTGTTCGTATATCTTAACAACCTGCGTTGCGCATTCAGCCCAGCCGTACCACACTCGCCGAAACGATCTAGGAGGCATCTAGCAAAAATTGGAAAAGGACAAAGCACTCGACTCGGCGGTTTCCCAGATCACCAAGGCATACGGCAAGGGCGCGATCATGCGGCTGGGCGAGCATGTCGCGCAGCGGGGTGAGGTGACGGTGATCTCGACCGGTGCGCTCCCGCTTGACCTCGCGCTCGGCGTGGGTGGGATTCCGCGAGGCAGGGTGACCGAGATCTACGGTCCGGAGTCAGCGGGCAAGACCACACTCGCGCTGCACGTGATCGCCGAGGCACAGAAGGCGGGGGGGGTGGCCGCTTTCGTCGACGCCGAGCACGCGCTGGATCCGCTCTACGCGTCACGCATCGGCGTGAAGATCGACGACCTGCTGATCAGCCAGCCCGACACGGGCGAGCAGGCGCTCGAGATCGTGGAGGTGCTCGTGCGGTCCAACGCCGTCGACGTGATCGTGATCGACTCGGTCGCCGCGCTCGTGCCGAAGGCTGAGATCGAAGGCGAGATGGGGGACGCCCACGTCGGCTTGCAGGCGCGGCTGATGTCACAGGCTCTCCGGAAGCTCACGGCGGCAATCTCCAAGTCGAACTGCGCGGTGGTCTTCCTGAACCAGCTGAGGGAGAAGGTCGGGATCATGTTCGGCAACCCCGAGACGCAGCCGGGCGGTCGCGCCTTGAAGTTCTACTCCTCCGTCCGGCTCGACATCCGCAAGGTCGAGGTGATCAAGAATGGCCTCGATTCGGTCGGTGCGCGGGTGAAGGTGAAGGTCGTCAAGAACAAGGTCGCGCCGCCATTCCGTTCCGCGGAGTTCGACATCCTGTTCAACGAGGGCATCTCTCGCGAGGGCTCGCTGATCGACGCCGCGATCGAGTACGGGATCCTGGACAAGAGCGGCACCTGGATGTCGTACGGCGACCAGCGGCTCGGCCAGGGCCGGGAGAACGTCCGCAACTACTTGCGGGAGAACCCCAGCCTGTCCGCCGAGATGGAGGGCAAGGTCCGCGAAAAGGCTGCGGGCAGCGCGGCGCCTTTGCGCGTCGCCGGGCCGGCAAGGTCGCCCGCCGGTGCCACGGAAGAGTTCTAGAGGCGCGGCCGAAGACCCTCGGCGAGAGATTCGCCGATCCAGGTGGCCCGGATCCGGCCAAAGCGACGAGCAGGCAGCGAGCGCATCGTGCATGCGTAAGTGAGCAGCGCAGGAGCTGAGCCCGGAGACGGGCCGCCTGGGCGGCAAAGATCCGTCGAGGGGCGTTCGCGCCGCGCCTCCCGGCCGCTGTCGAGCGGATCGGCATTCGACGCCGGGCTCCGGATCATCGTCGGGCGCGATCATTCGGTCGTCGAGTTGCGCCGGAAGCTGTTCCTCCGTGGGTATGACCAGGCCGAGATCGACTCGGCCCAGGCCCGACTGATGGAGCACGGTTTCCTGGGTGATCAGACGTTCGCCGAGCATTACGTACGCAGGCGGTCGCGCTCCTTGGGGCCCCTGGCCATCTCAGCGGAGCTTGCGGCCCGAGGCGTCGATCGAGAGACCGCTGAGCGAGCCCTGGAGCGGCTAGATCCCCACAAGCAACTGCTGGCGGCTCACCGGCTGGCTGACCGCCTCGCCGGCAATACCCGGTATGCAAGCTACCGCGAGTTGCTGCACTCGGTGGGAGCCAAGCTGCTTCGGCGCGGCTTTCCGATGAACGTCGCCAGAGCGGTGTGTGAGGGCGTGTGGCGGGGGACAGGCGACACTCCAGACCCCTAGAATCAGGGTCACGCGGACCCGTTTTTGAGGCCCGCAAGTCATAGAGCCAACCCGAGGTGGGACCCAGGCAGGGTCCTGCCGTGGTCACGCACTTTGACAATCGAATTAACGAGGTGCTTGTCATGCCTGTCTTCGCCTACGTATTGCTACTCGTGGTGGCTGCGGTGGCCCTCGCAGGCGGCTTTGGGGTGGCTTATCTGCTGCTTCAGCGCCGCCAGAGCAACGGGAGTCACGTCCTCGAGCTCAAGGCCCAGCAGACCCTGGTCGAGGCTGAAACCCAGGCCAAGGAAAAGCTGCTGGAAGCCAAAGAGGACGCCGTCAAAGTCCGCACCGCCGCGGAGCAGGAAGCCCGGGAGTACCGGGCGCAGTCACAGCAGATCGAAAAGCGACTTCTCCAGAAAGAGGAGAACCTCGATCGCAAGACCGAGGATCTCAACCGCCGTGAGCGGGAGCTGGGCAACCAGCAGAAGGTGCTCGACGACATCAAGGCCAAGCTCGAGGAGAGCTATCGCCAGCAGGAGAAAGAGCTCCAACGCGTCGCCAACATGACGCGACAGGAGGCTCAGGGCATCTTGATGGCACAGGTCGAGCAGGACCTGCGCAACGAGGTTGCGCGCAAGGTCCGCGAATCCGAGCTCTCGGCCCGTGACGAAAGCGAGCGGCGAGCTCGGGAGATCGTCACCGAGTCGATTCAGCGCATCGCCGCCGACCAGACCGCGGAGGTCTCGGTCTCCGTCCTACCTCTACCGACCGACGAGCTGAAGGGCCGCATCATCGGCAAGGAAGGGCGCAACATCCGCGCGCTTCAGCAGGCCACAGGGATCGACCTCATCGTCGACGACACCCCCGAGGCCGTGATCATCAGCGGCTTTGACCCCGTCCGCCGCGAGGTGGCCAGGGTCGCGCTCAACAAGCTCATCGTGGATGGACGCATCCATCCGGCCAGGATCGAAGAGATCGTCGCCAAATCCCGCCAGGAGGTCCTGCAGAGGGTCAAAGAGGAGGGAGAGGCGGCAGTCCTGGAACTCGGTCTCCAGGGCCTCCACCCGGAGGTCGTACGCCATCTCGGGATCCTGCGGTTCCGCACCAGCTACGGCCAACAGGTGCTCAACCACTCCAAGGAGGTCGCCCATCTCGCCGCCATGATGGCGTCCGAGATCGGCGCCGACGTTCGGATCGCCAAGCTGTCGGGCCTGCTGCACGATATCGGCAAGGCCATCGACCATGAGGTCGAGGGCTCGCACGCCGTCATCGGCGCGGACCTTTTGCAGCGACACGCGGTTCCAGCTCAGGTGGTGCACGCCGTGCGCGCGCACCACTACGACGAGGAGCCACACACCATCGAGGCGCTGTTGTTGATCGCCGCTGACGCGATCTCCGCCGCGCGCCCGGGGGCGCGCAGAGAGTCGCTCGAGGCCTACGTCAAACGGCTCGAGAAGCTCGAGGAGATCGCCAACTCGTTCCAGGGCGTCCAGCAGTCCTACGCCATCCAGGCCGGACGCGAGGTCCGGATCCTGGTCAAGCCCGAGCAGATCGACGATACGGCTGCTCAGCTGATGGCCAGGGACATCGCCAAAAGAATCGAATCCGAGCTGAGCTTCCCAGGCCAGATCCGCGTCACCGTGGTGCGCGAGACGAGGGCCGTGGAGTACGCGAAGTGATCATCGAAGGGAGCCCGCAAGGGCTCCCTTTTCTTTTTGCCCGAGAATCAAACGGTGCCTGACAGCGAATTCAGGATTCTTTTCATTGCGGACGTAGTCGGGCATCCCGGCCGCGACGCGGTCAAGGCGCTGCTGCCCGGCCTGAAGAAGGAGCTCCGGCCGAACCTGACCATCCTGAACGGCGAGAACGCGGCCGGCGGTTTTGGCCTTACCGCCAAGATCGCCGCGGAGCTCAAAGGCGCGGGCGCAGACGTGATCACGAGCGGCAACCACGTCTTCGCGCAAAAGGACTTCCTCGGCGAGCTGCCGAGCCTTCAGAACGTGCTGCGGCCCGCGAACTATCCGCCCTCCGCACCCGGCCAGGGTTGGTGCGTGGTCGGGGCCGGCGGCCGCCAGGTCCTGGTCCTGAACCTGATCGGCCGGATCTTCCTGGACTCGCTCGACGACCCCTTTCGGGCGGCGGATGCAATCCTGGCGGCTCACCCCGAGGTCCGGATCGTCTTCTGCGATATGCACGCGGAGGCGACCTCGGAGAAGGCCGCCATGGGGTGGTATCTCGACGGCCGGGCAAGCGCCGTGGTGGGCACCCACACGCATGTGCCGACCGCCGATGCGCGGGTCCTGCCCGGCGGCACCGCCTACGTGACCGACGTCGGCATGGTGGGGCCACGGGACGGATGCATCGGCATGGACAAGAACGTCGTCATCCAACGCTTCCTGACCGGGGTTCCGAACCGCTTCGTGGTGGCGTCTGGCCCAGTGACATTCAATTCCGTACTGGTTACCATTAATGGTTCCAGCGGCCGGGCTACGTCCATCCAGCGAATCGACCGTGAACATGTTTGAAGGGGTTCCAGCAATGTCAGCGGAGCGCGCTCCAGTAGAGGTGCTCAAGGTTTCGGCCACCTCGAAGCCGGTCGCCGTCGCGGGGGCGATCGCGGGCGTGATCCGTAGCAAGGGTCGGGTCGAAGTCCAGGCCATCGGCGCGGGGGCGATCAACCAGGCGGTCAAGGCGATCGCCATCTCGCGTGGGTACGTGGCTCCGGGCGGTCTTGACCTCGTCTGCATCCCGGCGTTCATCGACATCTCGATCGACGGCGAGGAGCGAACAGGAATCCGGCTGCTCGTGGAGAGTCGCTGACGGGAGTTCAGACCAGGTCGTTCAGCATCTGGACGATCGGATGCCAGATGAATTCGGCTGATTCGGAGAGCCTCGCCCGAAGGCTGCTGGCTGCTGGCTACGTCGAGGACTCGCTGGAGCGAGCGGACGTCGCCATCCTCAACACGTGTGTCGTGCGCCAGGCGTCGGAGAACCGCGTCTACTCGAAGCTCCACGAGTTGAAGGAGTGGAAGACTCCGGAACGCACTATCGCGCTGACAGGCTGTCTGGTGGGGAAGGCGGGCGAGGAGCTTCGCAGCCGCTTCCCGCACCTGGACGCGGTGGTCCCGATCGGTGACTACGAACCGTTCGTCGCCGAGCTCGAAGCTCGCTACGACTACTCGCAAGGCGAGGCTCTGCCGCACGCCGGACGGACCGGGGTCAGCCACTACGTGCGTGTCATCCAGGGCTGCGATCACAACTGCACCTTCTGCATCGTGCCGAAGGTTCGCGGGCGCGAGAAGCATGTGCCGATGGCGGCGGTCGTGGCCGAATGTCGACAGGCGGTCGACGACGGGGCTCGCGAGGTCGTCCTTTTGGGTCAGAACGTCGACGACTATCGGGACCCGAATGGTGGTGGCGGGCTGGCGGCGCTGGTGCGGGAGGTCGAGAGGATTCCGGGACTGAAGCGCCTTCGCTTCCTCACCTCGCATCCGCAGGACCTCGAGGTCGAGTTGCTCGAGGTGATGGCGTCGAGCGACGTGGTCTGTCGAGAGCTGCAGCTCCCGGTTCAGTCCGGGGACGACACGGTGCTGAAGCGGATGGCCCGCGGTTACCAGACGCGCCACTACCGGGCAATCGTCGAGAACGCGCGGCGGCTCATGCCGGACATCGGGCTCGTGACCGACGTGATCGTAGGCTTCCCCGGCGAGTCAGAGTCCGCATACATGAACACGCGCGCCCTCGTTGAAGAGTTGGAGTTCGACGTGGTCCACATCGCGATGTACTCGCCGCGCCCCACCACCTACGCGGCGGCGCGAATGGCAGACGATGTCCCACACGAAGAAAAGCTGCGGCGGCTGAA
>Ga0209690_1000388_pt1 | contig 23264 bp, 21 predicted proteins | sample GraSoiAngelo_150_FD_186164 | JGI IMG/M metagenome (GOLD analysis project Ga0209690, IMG submission 186164) | Grasslands soil microbial communities from the Angelo Coastal Reserve, California, USA - 14_1009_09_40cm (SPAdes) (version 2) | ecosystem: Environmental > Terrestrial > Soil > Grasslands ... | reverse complement strand
TGATGCGCGCCAGACGTGAGGCTCGTAAACATGCCGGTAATCTGGCGCATTTTCAATAAATCGATCAGGCGCGTGAGCATCGCCTTGACTTCATTTGGATCGCCCTCGGAAATGAAGGTACTGATCGGATCCACCACGACTACCCGGGGCTTAAATTCATTGATGATCTTATGCCAAACCACGAGATGCATCTCCAGGCTGTAAAAAGTGGAGCGCAGTGCATGAAACCGCAGCAGCCCCTTTTCGACCCATGGATTCAAGTTTATTCTGATGGAGCGCATGTTACGCATGAATTGCTTCGGGGATTCTTCGGAGGCAATGTAGAGAGAGCGCTCCCGGCGCCGGCACGCGGCGTCGACAAAATGAGCGCACACGCTGCTCTTCCCGGTGCCTGCGGTTCCTGAAACCAAAACGCTGCTACCGCGATAGTATCCTTTTCCACCCAGCATGGCGTCGAGACGGGGGATACCGCTCGAAATCCGTTCGTTGCTAACCTCATGATTCAATCCGAGCGAGGTGATCGGCAGGACCGAGAGGCCCTCGGCATCGATTAGAAACGGGTACTCATTAGTGCCGTGCGAAGAGCCGCGGTACTTGATAATTCGCAGCCGACGGGTGGAAATCTGGTTTATAACGCGATGGTCGAGGAGGATCACGCAGTCCGATACGTACTCTTCCAGCCCATGGCGCGTCAGTGCTCCGGTGCCCCGCTCGCCAGTAATGATTGCGGTGACGCCTTTTTCTTTGAGCCAGCGAAACAGCCGGCGCAGCTCGTTTCGAAGAATGAAGGTATTGGTGAATGCGGCAAAGATCGCCTCAATGGTATCGATGGCGACCCGTTTTGCGCCGATGGAGTCGATCGCATGACCGAGGCGCAAGAACAAACCCTCGAGATCGTAGTCGCCGGTTTCTTCGATCTCGCTTCGGTCGAGATGGATGTAATCGACGATCAATTTGTTGCGCTTAACCAAATCATCTAAATCAAAGCCCAGTGAGGCGACATTCTTGTTCAATTCCTCGGCCGTCTCTTCGAAGGCGATGAAAACTCCCGGTTCGTTATATTGCAGGGCGCCCCTGACGAGGAACTCCATGGAAAGCATGGTCTTGCCGCAGCCGGCGCTGCCGCAGATCAAGGTCGTGCGACCCTTCGGCAGCCCACCGAATGTAATTTCATCAAGGCCGTGGATACCGGTAGGCGCCTTTGAGAGTCCCCGGCGATGATTCCTGTAATTCGATCTGTTCATTGATTCCGCGCGAGTGTATGTCTCTTTTGAGACAACTTTTCAAACTTGGTTTAACTTTATGGTTGCCAAATATCCAAGTCAAGGAAGCTTCAAAAATTTGTCGACGCGTCGCGATGTTCCGGGTTTGCGACACCATGGGTCGCCTTGCTTGACGGATCACGGCGGTTCCAGCTACAAAGAAAAGACGAAGGAGGAACCATGAATTATCAATTGGAGCACGTGGCGATCTACTGCAAGGATATCAACGAATCGATAAAGTTTTATGAAAAATTCTTCGCCGGCCAGCCGACGGCGATAAGAAAAGGCGCGGCGGGCTATGGCTTCTGCTTTATGAAGATTGCCGGCTCGCCTTCAATTCAGCTGATGGAGTCAGCCGGCGAGGTCGGCGTGCATCACTACGGCTTCGTCACCGACGACGTCGAACAAGTCGCCAAGGATTTCAGAGAAAAAGGCGCCCAGATCGTCCGCGAAAATCGCGACCCGTCGGGAAAACTCACGACGATCTTCGTGAAAGATCCAAACGGGTTAGAAATGGAAATCAGGTCGCCCCGCTAGTCGGTATATATCTTTTGAGATGGCTCTGGGCTTGTTACACACAGCTCTTTCCCGTCACTTAAAGCTTCATTCGGAAAATAGTTTGGAGGGAGTATCTTTATCCACCTCGTCTGATATAGTCATCAGCGCAGGAACGATACCCACGTCAAAATAGAATACACCAGTCACGCTTGACCGAGCATCGCAGAGACGGTCCCTAAGGTAACCCCGCCTCTTTTTGTTAATGGGCCAGCGAGTAACTGAAAACGGCGAGTAGCGACTGCCCGGAAGGAGATGTTTGTCATGGAACACAGCTCAACCAATGCAACTTCAACGATCAGCCGTATTGGGTTTATCGGCAATTATTTGCCGCGCCAGTGCGGTATTGCTACGTTCACTACCGACTTGTGTGAGGCCATCGCTGCCGAATACGGTGGAACAACGTGTATTGCCTTGCCCGTCAACGACATCGAGACCGGCTACGCCTATCCGGCGCGCGTTCGATTTGAACTGGCGGAGAAGGATATTGACTCTTATCTCCGCGCCGCCGACTTCTTGCACACCAACAATGTAGATCTCGTCTGCCTGCAACACGAATATGGCATCTTCGGTGGGCGCGCGGGCAGTCACATTTTGCCCCTCTTACGTGAATTGCGCATGCCCATCGTCACGACCTTGCACACCATTCTGCAGAACCCCAACCCAGATCAACGGCGGGCGTTGGAAGAAGTCGCAGCGCTGTCAGATCGGTTGGTCGTCATGAGTAAGCGCGGCGCTGAATTCTTGCAAGAGATCTATCATGTGCTGCCGGAGAAGATTGATCTGATTCCACACGGCATTCCCGATGTGCCGTTTGTAGACCCGAGTTTTCACAAAGACCTGTTTGGAGTCGAGGGTAAAATCGTCTTACTCAGCTTTGGCTTGCTCTCAGCGAACAAAGGGATCGAAAACGTCATCGCCGCTCTGCCCGCTATTTTGGCGCGATATCCAAACGTGGTGTACATCGTCGTCGGCGCAACCCATCCCCACGTCATGCGGCACGAAGGCGAAACTTATCGGTTGTCTTTACAATGGATGGCTCAAGAAAAAGGCGTGGAAGGTCAGGTGATCTTCTACAACCGATTTGTCAGTTTGGAGGAACTCGTTAACTTCATCGGCGCGGCGGACATTTATATCACGCCCTATCTCAACCCGGCGCAAATCGTCTCTGGCACACTGGCTTACACGCTGGGGGCGGGCAAGGCGGTGATTTCGACACCCTATTGGTATGCGGAAGAAATGCTAGCCGAAGAACGGGGTGCGCTGGTGCCGTTCCGCGATCCGGCGGCGTTGGCCGAGCAAGTGATTGACCTGTTGGACAACGAGCCGAAGCGTCACGGGATGCGCAAGCGCGCCTATCTTCATGGGCGGACGATGATCTGGCCGCAGGTCGCGCGACGCTACATGAAGAGTTTTGAACGCGCCCGAGTTGAACGCTGGCATTTCACCCCGCCCGGCTTCACAGTCAAAGCGCTAGACACATATCCGGGCGATCTGCCCCCTCTCAAACTCGATCACTTGCGCCACATGGCGGACGAGACCGGCATGTTGCAACACGCCATTTTCACGGTGCCCAACTATCACGAGGGGTATTGTACTGACGACAACGCCCGTGCTCTGATGGTCAGCACTCTTCTGGAGGAACTCGGCAACGGAGAGGCATTGGAATTGGCTTCCCGTTATCTCGCCTTCGTCTGGTATGCGTTCAACGCTGAAACCGGACGCTTTCGCAACTTTATGGATTACCAGCGCCGCTGGCTGGAAGCTGGCGGCTCAGACGATTGCCACGGCCGCACGCTGTGCGCCTTGGGCACAGTGTTGGGCCGCTCTAACACGCCGGCCTTACACAGTATGGCCGGCTGGTTATTCGAGCAGGCCTTGCCCGCCATTCTCGACACGACCAGCCCGCGGGCGTGGGCCTTCTCGCTGATCGGCATCCACGAGTATCTACAACGGTTTGCCGGCGACCGCATGGCAGGCCAGGTCCGGGAGGAATTGTCCGGGCGGCTGCTGGCGTTATATCAAAGCCATCGCTCGGACCAATGGCGATGGTACGAAGAAGTGCTGACCTATTGTAACGCCGCGCTGCCACATGCGTTGCTCATGTGCGGCCAATCGATGCCGAATAAAGCAATGTCCGAGGCCGGGCTGGAGTCGCTTATGTGGCTGGCCGACTTGCAGCGCGCTGAAGAGGCTGGGGGTCATTTTGTTCCCATCGGATCCAACGGTTTTTATCAGCAGGGCGGTAAGCGTGCGCGGTTCGATCAACAGCCGGTGGAGGCGCAAGCCATGGTATCCGCCTGCCTCGAAGCGGCCCGGATCACGGGAGACAAGCGTTGGCGGAAGGAAGCTCGACGGGCTTTCGAGTGGTTCCTTGGGCGCAATGATCTGAACCTTCCCATTTATGACCCGATGACAGGTGGTTGTCGAGACGGTCTGCATCCCGACCGCGCGAACGAGAATCAAGGCGCGGAGTCTACGCTAGCCTTTCTCCAGGCCCTGCTGGAGCTGCGCCTGGCGGACAATGCCCTTCCATCTGTGGAGGTACAATCCTAGTGAGCAACCGACACCCCGAAATCTTTCGCCGTCATCCGCACAATCCCATTTTGACCCCCGCCGCTTGGCCCTATCCGGCCAATAGCGTGTTTAACCCGGGCGCCACATTGCTGCCGGATGGGACCACCCTGCTACTGTGCCGCGTGGAGGATCGGCGCGGCCATTCCCACTTGTGTGTCGCCCGCTCCGCCAACGGTGTGGATAGCTGGCAGATTGACTCCCAGTCCACCCTATTGCCCGACCCGGAACACTTTCCGGAGGAACTGTGGGGCATTGAAGACCCGCGCATCACCTACCTCCCCGAATTAAGCAAGTATGGCATCGTTTATACCGCCTACTCTGGTGTCGGACCCGGCGTAGCGCTTGCGCTCACCAAAGATTTCGAGCACTTCGAGCGCTATGGGATGATCATGGCGCCGGAAGATAAAGATGCTGCCTTGTTTCCTCATCGTATCGGCGGCCAGTGGGCTTTGATCCATCGCCCGGTCAGCGCTCCCGGCGCGCACATGTGGATGTCCTATTCGCCCGATCTGCGGCACTGGGGCAGCCACAAGCTGATGCTGGAAGCCCGGCGCGGCGGATGGTGGGATGCGAATAAAATCGGCCTCTCGTCACCGCCCATCGAAACTCCGCAAGGTTGGCTGGTGATTTACCACGGCGTACGGCAGACACCAGCGGGTTGCATTTACCGACTGGGTCTAGCGCTGTTTGATTTGCAGGAGCCGGGACGCTGCCTGAAACGCGGTGACGAGTGGCCCGGAAGAACAGTATGAGCGACGCGGAGATGTGGACAACGTCGTTTTTCCTTGTGGCTACACCCTTGCGTCCGATGGCGACACCATCCATCTGTATTACGGCGCGGCGGATACGTGCATTGCCCTGGCGACCGGCAGCATTCGCGGAATTCTCAATTGGCTTCACGAAGACGGATAAAGAATCCGCTAAAAACCTGACAACCGTCTTATGCCTTTAGCATACCTTGTGGGCACGGTGCGGAGAAATCAGGTAGTGACTCATTTTGATTTCCAAGATTTGATCTCGGCCTTTAACTGGCGCAGTTCATCGACGAGTCTTTTGGTTTGTGCGATAACCTTTTGGCTCTCTTTTATGAGCCTGCGAGATTCTTCAATTAGCTCTTTAAACAGCTTTTGGGATTCGTCTGCCATCCTTAATGCCATTACATCATTTCTATGACATATTGCTATGCATGAACCGCTCAAGAAAGAAGCTTCCCAAGGACGCCAACCGAGTTACTACCAGAAATCAGCTTGTTCAGATTTCGGATCGCTCGGTGTTAACCGGGACACTTGAGGTGACCACAAGATGAAAAGCAGCATTTCATACAAAAACTGTCTCATTCGCGGCGAGTCATTTCAGCGGGAGAAAAATGGAAAGTGGGTTCCCCAATATACTGTGACGCGTCCCAAAACCGAAAGCACAGGGAAGGGAAGCGATTTTCCATCGCATCAATATCAATGCAACGAAGCTTTGCCGACTGAAAGTGAAGCCGACGCGTATGCCGTGAAAAGAGCAAGGGAGTGGATTGATAAGAACTGAAAGCTAAAGGGCTAATCAGTCTTTTCTTGCGTATCGATATCTTAGGCACAACCCGCCAGAGCGTGGTTCCTCGCATTAAGTTTTCCTTGTTTTGCTCCGATCACTGGGAGAAAAAGGAAACATTCAAATTCCCCTTTTGTCACCAAGAACACAGATAAAGCGCCCGCCAAAGCATGAGCGGCTTATGTCCGATTGTCTGAGACGCGATCATGTTATATCACCGTCCTGCTGTCCTGGTGATGGCAGCAGGTAATGGAATTCGCTCCCCTGGAATTTCGTGTAAGATGCCAATCTGCGCGAAATTGCACAACGGCATAACGCCTATTCCCCGATGGAAAAATTTTTCGCTACCTGCCCCCGCGGCCTGGAACAGCTCCTGGCAGAAGAACTGCAGCAACTGACAGCGAAAAACATTCACACCGTAGGGGGTGGAGTCCAGTTTAGCGGTGAATTTTCCCTATGTTACCGGACGAATCTGGAAAGCCGCATTGCCAGCCGCGTTCTGTGGCAGGTGGCAACAGACCGCTACCGCAACGAGGACGATATTTACCGCACCGCTTTGGCGCTGCCATGGAACGACTGGTTTGAACCGCCTCTCACTATACGGGTCGATGTCTCGGCCACCAGGAGTCCTCTCACGAGTCTCAATTTCGTCACCCTCAAAATCAAGGACGCCGTGTGCGATAGAATTCGCCGGCTCTCGGGTCGCCGTCCCAGCGTGGATACCCGTCAGCCCGATGTTGGCATTCAGGGTCATCTGACAGATCGCGACTTTACCCTTTATCTCGACACCACGGGGGAGCCGTTGTTCAAGCGCGGCAGACGCATAGCCGCGGGAGAAGCGCCGCTGCGGGAAAATCTCGCTGCCGGGATTCTTCGCCTTGCCGGATGGCTCCCCGGCATTCCGCTGCTCGATCCTATGTGTGGCAGCGGGACGATTCTGCTGGAAGCGGCGCACATGGCCCTAGATATCGCGCCCGGTTTAGGACGCCATTTTGCTTTCGAGAAACTGAAAAATTTCAATCGGCGCCGCTGGCAAGAGCTGATACAGCAAAGCGCGGCCCGCCGAAAACCCAGGGTTCCACTTTCCATTTACGGCAGCGATATCTCCGATGAGGCGTTGAAATCGGCCCGCGTCAACCTTGCGGCTGCCGGCTTGGAAAAAATGGTGAGCTTGAAGCGGGCGAATGTCCTGGAAATCTCCGCACCGGCAAAGGAAGGCATCATCGTCACCAACCCGCCTTACGGCGTGCGCCTCGGCGAGCAGCAGGAACTGGCGGAGTTTTACCCAAAGCTCGGCGACGCGCTGAAGAAAAAATTTACCGGCTGGCGGGCCTACATTCTCAGCGCCGACATGCGCCTGCCGAAGCTCATCCGCCTCGCCGCATCCAAGCGCACCCCGTTGTTCAACGGCGCCCTCGAATGCCGGCTGTTCGAGTACAAGATGGTGGAAGGGGAGATGAGGAAAAAAAGGCCTGAAGCGTGAGGAGATAGGTGTGAAGAGTTATCAGGGTCAAACTTTACGCCCCGGATGACTCGACAAAACGCGCGGGCTAACATTGTGTTACTGAGCCTAATCGCCAGGAGGAATCTATGAAAAGACAAGTGGGTTTGTGGATTGACCACAGAGAGACGGTTGTCGTGGTTATCGGAGACAAAGGAGAAGAAACGAGACGAATAGAATCAGGAATGGAGAAGCATGTCCGATTTTCCGGTGGTTCTGGTTCAGAGGACGGCTCGGCAGAGGACCAGCGAGACAGACAATTTACCGGCCATCTCAACAGATACTATGACGAGGTGATCTCGCATCTTCGCGATGCAGAATCCATTTTGATCTTTGGTCCTGGCGAGGCAAAGGGCGAGCTCGAAAAACGTCTCGCCAGTAAAGGACTCAGTGGGCGCATCGTTGGTGTTGAAACGGTTGACAAAATGACGGACCGCCAGATCGCGGCCAAAGTTCGACAGCGCTTTCTAAAATAGAGTTTGCCAGTTCAAGAATAGATATGAACCAACTCCCTTCGGCCTTCTGGAGCATCTCTGCGACCCAGATACTCCAGCACCTTGAAACGGCAACGGAAGGATTGAGCAGTGATGAAGCCGGACAGCGGCGCGCACGCTATGGCTCTAATCTCCTGAAGCCAAAACAACGGTCGGATGTCTTCACACTCCTGCTCGCTCAATTCAAGAGTCCACTAATCCTCATTCTTTTGTTTGCAACCGGGTTATCATTTTTTTTACATGATCCTGTTAACGCTCTCATTATTCTCACCATTGTCCTCGTAAGCGGCCTGCTCGGGTTTTGGCAAGAGTACAGCGCAAACAACGCCGTGGAGCAGTTGCTGGCCATGGTGCAAATTAAGGCTACGGTGCTTCGTGATGGACGCCCCCAAGAAATTCCAGTCGAAGCGATTGTGCCTGGAGATATCGTCATACTGAATGCCGGGGATGTCGTCCCGGGAGACTCTCTGGTTCATGAATCCAAAGATCTTTTCATCGATGAAGCAACCCTGACGGGTGAAACCTACCCTGTAGAGAAATCGGTCGGGGTGCTTGCGGCAGAGACACCGCTGGGCCAGCGGACAAATGCGCTATGGATGGGAACCCATGTGGTGAGCGGCAGTGCAAAGGCACTTGTTGTACGCACAGGCAAGGAAACCGAGTTCGGTAAGGTGTCGGAGCGGCTCAAGCTTAGGCCTCAGGAAACGGACTTTGAACATGGTATACGGCGATTCGGCTATTTCCTCATGGAAGTGACGCTGGTGCTGGTGATCGCTATCTTCGCTATCAACGTCTACTTGGCGCGCCCGGTTCTGGACTCCTTTCTGTTTTCCCTGGCGCTCGCGGTTGGGCTCACGCCGCAACTGTTGCCGGCGATCATCAGCATCAACCTGGCCCACGGCGCCAAACAAATGGCGCAAGGGAAGGTGATCGTCAAAAAACTCGCTTCGATTGAAAACTTCGGCAGCATGAACGTGATCTGCTCCGATAAAACCGGCACGCTGACTGAAGGGAGTGTGCGTTTACAATCCGCCCTTGATGTAAAAGGCGCTCCGAGCGAGAAAGTCCTTCTTCACGCTTATCTCAATGCTTTTTACGAGACAGGCTTTACGAACCCGATCGACGAAGCCATCCGCGCCCATCGCCAGTTTGACCTGTCCGGGTACCGAAAGGCGGACGAGATCCCTTATGATTTTCTTCGCAAGCGATTGAGCATTCTGGTTGCTCATGGTGATATGCATTTGATGGTGACCAAAGGGGCGCTGGCGAACGTGCTCGCCGTCTGTTCAGCTTCGGAAACTGAGGGGGAAATAATTGTCGATATCGCCGCAGTGCGGGACCGAATCCGTCAGCACTTTGAGGAGCTCAGTGGCAAGGGCTTTCGCACGCTGGGCGTCGCTTACAAAAATATGGGGTCTGCATCACTCATAAATAAGGACCACGAAGCAGGCATGACGTTTTTGGGATTCCTTGTTCTTTTTGATCCGCCCAAACCCAATATCATCGAGACCATCGCCAGTCTGAAAACCCTCGGCGTTTCACTGAAGATTATCACGGGCGACAATCACCTCGTCGCAGACAATGTAAGTCAGCAGATGGGATTGTCGAATACAAAAATCTTCACGGGTTTAGATCTCCGCCAGATGAGCGATAGCGCGCTGCTCAAACATGTGGTTGACGTGGACGTCTTCGCCGAAATTGAGCCCAACCAGAAAGAGCGCATCATCCTCGCCCTCAAGAAGGCTGGAAATGTCGTGGGATATATGGGAGACGGCATCAACGATGCCTCGGCGCTTCATGCCGCCGATGTCGGCATTTCCGTTGAAAGCGCCGTGGATGTCGCCAAGGAGGCGGCGGATATCGTCTTACTCGAAAAGGATTTGGGTGTTCTTGTGCAGGGTGTGCGTGAAGGGCGAACGACCTTCGCGAACACGCTGAAGTATGTCTTCATGGCCACAAGCGCCAATTTCGGCAACATGTTCAGCATGGCCGGGGTATCCCTTTTTCTGCCTTTTCTGCCGTTGCTACCGAAGCAGATCTTGCTTACTAATCTAATGACCGATTTCCCCGAGATGACCATCGCCACCGACAGGGTGGACGTCGAAATGGTTGACCATCCTCGACGCTGGGACATTAAGGCCATTCGCAAGTTTATGATTAGCTTCTGCTAATCTTTCATGCGTCCCAGGATCAATTCAGAACCGGCTGGTTTTTGGAGTCTGTGATTTCCGCGTCGCTGATCGTGCTGGTTATTCGAAGCCGGAAACCTTTCTTCAAGAGTAGACCCTCGAAATTTCTGCTTATGGCTACTCTCTTAGTCGTTATCCTGACGGTGATTCTGCCCCTCACGCCGATAGGCGAGATTTTTGGATTTACCCGGCTGTCGATTTCGTTCCTTGTACTCATAGGAATAATTATTATGGCGTACATTATCACAGCGGAAATGGCGAAGACGATTTTTTACCAGAAGGTAAGATTTTGAAGGGACCGAAACGCACCGGATTTTTACAGGATGTTGAAAAAGTAATTCGCATGCTTCGACGTGCTCAACATGAACGAAAAAACTTCAACAGTTCTAAGCCCTCCTCAGTTCGCCTTGAGCTTGTCGAAAGGTAAACTTAGAGTTTTTCAACAGCCGGTTTATGGGTGACATTATGACGGACAACATAAACGACAGACAACACCGCTCTATCTTACGAAGAATTGCCCGCCGGGCGATGCTTGAAAGGGGACTTCTTCCCGAATTCTCGCTCCAGGCACGCGCCGAGCTCGACGGTATCCGCGGGCCTGCAATACGAGCTGAACAGTCGACGCGTGATCTCCAAAACCTTATCTGGTGCTCCATAGACAACGATGCTTCGCGTGATCTGGACCAACTTACGGTTGCCGAAGCCATGCCCGGAGGGGCCGTAAAGATTCTTGTCGCCATTGCCGATGTGGATGCGCTCGTCAAGAAGCAGTCCGCGCTTGACGATCATGCCCGGCATAATACCACCTCGGTATACACCGCCGCCGAGATATTTCCGATGCTGCCAGAGAAACTGTCGACCGATCTTACCTCTCTCAACTATGAAGCAGACCGTCTTGCCATCGTCGTTGAAATGATCATCGCGGAGGACGGATCGCTGCAGAGTTCGGATATCTATGGAGCGACGGTCCGCAATCGTGCCAAGCTCGCCTACAACAGCGTGGCTGACTGGCTAGAGGGTAACGGGCCGATGCCGCAAGTTATCGGCAAGGTCGACGGTCTCGACGAAAACCTCCGGCTTCAGGACCGCGCGGCCCAAAAGCTGAAGGCCCTCCGGCACGTGCACGGAGCGCTGAATCTCGAAACCATAGAAGCACGTCCTGTGTTTGACGGAGATGAGCTCAAGGACTTAGAAGCCGAGAGAAAGAACAGGGCTAAAGAAATTATCGAGGACTTCATGATCGCTGCAAACGGCGTTGCCGCGCGATACCTCGCGTCCAAGATGTTTCCGTCGCTGCGGCGCGTGGTGCGCACACCCAAACGCTGGGACCGGATCATCGAGCTCGCTTCGGACCATGGCTTCACGTTACCCCAGAAGCCCGACTCGAAGGCCCTGGAGCAATTCCTTATTTCGGCGAAAGCCGCCGATCCTCTCCGCTTTCCCGATCTTTCCCTCACCGTCATCAAGCTGATGGGCGCCGGTGAATACGTCGTCGAGCTTCCAGGAGGCAGTGCCACCGGTCACTTCGGTCTTGCGGTCAGAGATTATGCTCACTCCACCGCCCCGAACCGCCGATATCCTGATTTAATCACGCAGCGGTTGCTGAAGGCAGCGCTGGCAGGAAGTTCCCTGCCCTACAAGAACGACGAATTGCAGGCGCTCGCACAGCACTGCACCGAAGAGGAAGACGCGGCGAAGAAGGTCGAACGGCAGGTTGGAAAATCCGCGGCAGCCATGCTGCTGGAATCAAGGATCGGCGAGCGTTTCGCTGCCATCGTTACCGGCGCTTCTGACAAAGGCACGTGGGTCCGTCTTCTGCATCCGCCCATTGAAGGAAGACTGGTGAGCGGTTTTGGAGGCATGGACGTCGGCCACAGGCTCCGTGTGGAGCTGATCCACACGGATGTGGAGCGCGGATATATCGACTTTAAGAGCGTGGGGTAAGAAAGGGCAGTGTCGGATCCAGACGCTGACCACTGAAATGAGCGGGGCTCCTAGCCGCGCGTCCGGGCTATATGATACTTGGAAGTAAAACAAGCCAGCTTATCTCCTCTTTCGTTAAAGCTTCTCGAGTGATTCTGAGGAGAAGATATTATGCTGACAGAAACTCTCCGCTGGGTTACAGAATATGGATATATAGGGATATTTTCATTGCTGGCACTAGGGATTATCGGGGCCCCCATACCCGACGAAGGGTTACTAGCCTTCGCGGGTTATCTTGTCTACAACGAAAACTTGCAGCTCCTTCCCACCATGGCGGCAGCATTTCTCGGCAGCGTGTGCGGTATCACTTTAAGCTATGGGTTAGGACGCACTATTGGCCATTATCTAATTACAAAATTCGGTCCTGCGGTTCAAATTGCAGGAGATAAGGTAACCCATGTTGAGACCTGGTTTGAGCGTGTGGGGAAGTGGGGCCTGCTGTTCGGTTATTACTTACCGGGAGTGCGACATTTGATCGCATTTGGTGCTGGAGTATCGAAACTACCGCTATCCGTGTTCGCTTTGTTTGCATATACGGGAAGTTTTATTTGGTCGGTCACCTTTATCTCCGCCGGTTACTTTTTGGGGAGCCAATGGACTCTGGTATTCGGAAAGGTGCGCCCCACTCTTGTGATTGGTTCTGCCATGACCGTTGTCTTATTCTTGTTATCTTGTTATATATCTTGGTTCAGCAATATTGGCGCAAGCGCAAATAAGCTAAAGAGGCTCCTTGCCGTTCACAAGGTGTGGAAAGCCGGCATGGTCTTAACAGGGGTGCTGGACAGAGCAGAGCGCCGCTTTGATAAGCGGCGGCAAGTGGCGGCCAAAACTGGGTGCTGCCGCCTAGCGTTTCTTTAACTCTCTTCGGATATTCAAGGTCCTTTCGTACTCTGCCAGAGCTCAACAACGTTAACAGGAGCTGGTTGACCGTAAACGGGATTAACTTTGTTATCCGTCACACGATCCACTGATTTATTTGTTAGGAAATAGAACGAGCCGCGAGTCTTTCACCAGGGGAAAAACCACTTGGGGCTTCGGGCTCCAGGGCAAGTAGCAACGCTTGGTCCGCGGTTTTCAAAAATTCAAAGCGGATCCCCTCACGGCCCGAGGTTGGAATCTCCTCCATATCTCTTCGGTTCAACTCAGGCAACAAGACGCAAGAAATACCCGCTCTTTTGGCTGCCAGTACCTTTTCCTTAATCCCTCCCACCGGTAGTACTAAGCCGCGGAGACTGATCTCGCCCGTCATGGCGACATCTTTGCTGATGCGTTGTCCCGTTAGAAGTGAAACGAGGGCGACGAAGAGCGTGATGCCGGCGCTTGGGCCATCCTTTGGGATAGCGCCCGCGGGGATATGGATGTGCAAATCATTTTTCCTGAAGATATCCGGATCGATGCCAACTGTTCCGGCGCGTGATTTGACAAGACTCAACGCGGCCTGCGCGCTCTCTTTCATGACATCGCCGAGCTGACCGGTTAGCAGCAATTTGCCGTCCCCGGCCATCTTGGTAGCTTCGACAAACAAGATGTCTCCTCCAAACGGTGTCCAGGCCAAGCCGGTAGCCACTCCAGGTAAACTGGTACGCAGCGCAATCTCGTTGAAGAACTTTTGCGGGCCCAAGTACCCATCGAGAGATTCTTGATTGACGGTTATAGTCTCTTTAAACCCATCCGCTATGCGCGTTGCCACACTCCGGCAGACAGCTCCCAACTCACGCTCAAGTTGCCGAACCCCGGCTTCGCGTGTGTAGGATGTAATTATTTCCCGAATCGCCTCGTCGGTAAAATTAATCTCTCCCGGTTTAAGACCGTTTTCAGAAATCTGCCGAGGAACAAGGTATCCCTTTGCGATGGCCAACTTATCTTCCGCGATGTATCCCGGCAATTCTAAGATCTCCATCCGGTCACGCAGAGGGCCCGGAACAGTATCGAGCACGTTAGCCGTCGCGATGAACAATACCTGTGTTAGATCGAAAGGCAATGCGAGGTAATGGTCCTGAAAAGTGGAATTTTGAGAGGGATCGAGGACCTCCAGCAACGCAGCGGAAGGGTTGCCCTGAAAACTAGCGCTGAGCTTGTCGACTTCATCCAACATGAAGACGGGATTTCTACTGCCTGCTTTTCTTATTCCTTGAATGATATTACCGGGGAGGGCCCCGACATAGGTACGCCGATGCCCCCGAATATCCGCCTCATCGTGGACCCCACCAAGACTCTGTCGCACGAATTTACGATTCATGGCCCGAGCGATACTTTGCCCGAGGGAGGTCTTTCCGACTCCCGGGGGACCGACGAAGCACAGGATAGGGCTTTTTCCTTGCGGCATGAGTTTACGAACCGCGAGAAATTCAATAATGCGCTTTTTCACTTTTTCGAGACCGTAGTGGTCGGTGTCGAGAATTTCACGCGCTTTCGGAAGATCGATCTCTTCCTCGGTGACAATGCTCCAAGGCAGCTCCACCAACCAATCGAAGTATGTTCTCATTAACGAGTATTCAGGCGCCATCTCAGGAATGCGCTCCAAACGAGCCAGCTCTTTTAGCGCTTCCCTCTCGACATCGGGGGGCATTTTTGCCTCGTAGAGTTTTTTTCTCAGCTCTTCGACTTCGATACCTTTCCCATCCTGCTCGCCCAGTTCCTTTTGAATGGCCTTTAATTGTTCGCGCAGGAAATATTGGCGCCGGGACTTATCCATGGATTCCTTGGTTTCGTCGCCAATTTTCCTGGTCAATTCCAGCAATTCGATGTGACGCGCCAACTTTTCTGAAACCCTTTGGGCTCGTGCCTCTGGGTCAAAGATCGCCAGAATTTCTTGCCTCTCGGCAGACGCAAGATGCAAGGTGGAAGCGATCATATCGATTACGGATGAGGGATCTTCAATCCGTTCAATCATCGAGCTCAGTTCGCTCATGGGTTCAGGGAATAACGATAAGGCCCTGGCTGCTTCTTGACGCAGATGTAAGATTCTCGCCTCGAACTCCTTTGTCTGCGGTATCTTTTCTTCCACCATGGTGACACGCGCAATGAGGAGGGGATCGGTCTCAAGGAATTCGCCGATCTCAAAGCGGCGGCGGCCTTGAACGAAGATCTGACGCTGACCGTCCGGCAGGGTAAACATCCGTAGAACATCCGCTGCGGTACCTACTTCGTACAGGTCTTTGGGCTCTGGAACTTCTATATTTGGATCGCGTTGGGTGACAAATCCAATAGGAAGTTGTTGGCGCACAGTCTCTTCGACAGCTTGGAGCCGTGCGGGGCGACGGACCATGAGTGGCATGATCATGGACGGAAACAGTACCCGGTTGCGTAAAGGTATGATGACCAACGCTCCCGCAGGGATATTAGGACGCGGCATAGATTTACTGGATTCGTTGTGTTCAGCGTTCATGAATGCTTCTTTAGCTCGATGATGAGTAGCCCATTCTGGAGAGAAATTTCGCCTACCGATAGAGGACTCTCGCCTCCCACCAGCCTGAGTTGCCGCTCAAAACGACCGTGCGGGATTTCCCATATCTTTAGTTCTCCGTCATCGCAGCATCTTGGCAGCGGTCGTTCACCTGCGATGACAAGTTCGCGTCCCTCTAATCGCACCTCCACTTGATCAGTTGCTACCCCAGGTAGGGCCGAAATCACCCACAGGCTTTCGTCAGTCTCGACGACGTTAACGGGAGGTTCCCAGCATGATATTCGACCGTGAGATGCCCGATAGTGGGCACCAGCGGCGATTTGTAAAAAATTCCTCTGGATCCGCTCTGCCTGCTGGAGTAGATCGCTTGCTCGCTGCCAAAGCAGGAAATCCCAATCGTGCGCTGACATATTATCCAAGCCCACAAGACTAGAAAAATGAACTGTAGCAAGTAGACTAGGGGTGCGATGGACCGTTGTCAAGGAAAGTAATCCGAAGCCTTCTTCATCATTTGCCACAATTCGCGTAGGTTTCGTAACGGAACACATGAGCCCTTGTCAAATAGTGGGGAACTCTCCGAGATGGTGGGCACGACCCGCCCTCGGATCAGCTTGTTTATGCAGAGATTTCATAACCTTGGGCTGATTGAGACGAATAAAGATCGCTTTCTCATCATCAAAGAAAAGAAACTCACCGATCACCTCGCTCAATCGCCTAGAGCGGCTGCGCACCTTCGCGAGCCCACTCGATATTTAATTTCAAGACGGTCCAGTATTGGACAGCAATCCATCCCCAGTCAGCGTATCGTCAAACCAATTCAAGGCATAGGGTTTCACTCCTGAGGTTATTTGAAATTCTTCAAGTAAGCCTGACTTAACCCTCCTAATCGATCCAACCAGGTTGAAATGAAAAAAATAATGTTGGCTCCATCATATATTAAGGAGGATAGAATCGACGCTTTAGGAGATTGGGACAATGGGTACCGGGCTTTGTCTTCGTGACTCGTGGTCGCGAACGAGCATGACAAGCGGACACAAGCGCCGCGAACAAAGAGAATCGAGAGCCAAAAAATTGTTAGGCCTTAGGAACTTTTTAAAGAACAGAGCCAGAATAGTCATGTGCGCAACAGTAATGGTCGGTTTCGTGTTGGCTTCGAGTGGGTGTCATGAGTGGAATCACTGGGATCGCCATGGGTATGACCAGGACGACAGTCGCTATGACAGGAATGATAGGCGTGGGTGGTATGGAGATATCCACCCGGACAGAGGTTACGCACGGTAAGACCCGCGGGACTCAGACTGAGAAAGACACGATTTGCGGGAAGATCACCGTGACGTGGGACAGGATGTTCAAATCGCAGTGCAATCCCCACAGATTCAGGATCTATCGAGTGAATATCAGGCTGCTCTCTGGTAACCGTACGGGCGTTTTCAGAAACAAATTTTCATGAAGGGCTCATTCGTTGGGAAAAAAAAGCAATTTTCGGCAGTATTTTGGGAGGTATTTATGGTACGGGCATTCAAAACGTTGACAGTGATGGTGGCCTTTCTAATCTTGATAACCGGCTGCCAAGCTATGACGGGTGAGACCATGGGACAGAACATCGATGATGGAACTCTTACCTCATACGTGAAGACCAAGCTCGCATCAGACAAGCTTGTCACCCTGACACGTGTGGGAGTCGAGACCAACAATGGGGTTGTTTATCTGACCGGCGAAGTCGAGACCGCTGAGCAGAGGTCCCGAATTGGATCGCTTGCGTCTGAGGTGAAAGGCGTCAAAAAAGTCGTCAATAACCTGCAAGTCATCAAGCGTTAGAAGCAGACTGTGCCAGCGTGAGCGTCATAAAAGAAAGGGTAAACGTATGCGAACCAATGGTGAATTCAAATTCTCTTACTTGCTTATCGGTCTGGGTTTAGGGGCAATTGCTGGGCTGTTGTTCGCGTCCCGCTCGGGCGAAGAAACGCGGAAATATCTTCGTCGGCGAAGCAATAAGAGCCTTGATTATCTGAATCAACAGGCGCGAAAGCTGCGTGAGAACGCCGAAGGGATTGTGAAAAAGGGAAAGGAATTCATTGGCCCTCATTGCGATTCGGTCAAGACCGATACGGAGGCCGAAAAGCAGGCCTACGAGGAAGAAAGGCGAGAGAATTTGGGCGGATAGCGAATCCATCCGAGGCGGTACGTTCCAGAATCATGCATTCACGATTCTCAGGATCGCGATGCTCGGCAACCATCTGCCGTAAGAGTGAAAATGATAATACATTCGTTTGCGAAAGAGGGCATATCCGATCTTGGGAGGCGCACACGATATGTTAAGCCAACGTATAAGTGGGCATGAGTCGATCAAGGGGCCAACGCCAGAGCCGCCGTTTGGAAAATTCCGCATCGTTCTGATCAAACCTTCGAAGTACGATGACGATGGTTATGTCATTCGCTTTTGGAAAGGCGTGCTCCCGCAACAAACCCATACCAAGGGTCAGGAGAATACCATGCTCAAACAAATTGAGATCTGCGGTCAGCGCTTCGAACTCTACAGCCCCGATCAAGGGCGCACCTGGTCGAGCAGTCCGCGCTCGATCGTTGCTTACGGGCAAAGGAAAAAGATGTTGCGCTTGGAATTACAAAAGAGATTTGAACGCATAGACGAGATGCAGGACCCCGATCCGGATAATATCACTGAACTTGAGATTCCGATGAGCCTCGTGAGACGGTGAAGACAAACTAGGGACGTGTCTTGATCCGTTAAAAGGAGGGATAGCCGTAGCCGCCTTAGATGGAGCGCGAAGTGAAGAAGGCCTTTGAGACCCAAGGCTTCAAGGACATCACCGTGGACGTGAAGAATGGCGTCGTCCGGCTGACGGGGACCACTCCGACCGGGGCGCGGCGCCTGGAGGTAGCGGTGCTAGCGCGCTCGATCCAGGGCGTGCGCGCAGTCGAGGACGATCTCCGCCTCATGACAGCCAAGCGCTAAGGCAATGCACCGCACGAGCGGTCGCCTCGGTGACCGAAAGGAGAACGGCAATGGGTGGAAGAAACGAGAGAGCAAAAACTGAGAGGAAAGTTCAGGAAGAAGAGCCAAAAACAGCGGAGTCTGTTTTCCGATCCGAGCCAAAAGGTAAACCGATATATTTTAGTTGCGCAGGAAGGCCCAGAGATCTCAAAAAGTCCGAGATCACTTTGCATAACGTTAAGGATTCATAAAGGAGGTGAGCCATGTCACAGAAAAGCATGCTTGAATCCGTAAAGGGGGAGATTGTCAGCGCCATCTAAGGGCACCGGGGATATTGTGAACGCAGTGGTAGATACGGTATCCGCCATGACCTCGACTCGCTTCTACGCTTTCATTGTCGGGGTTATGCGCTCCATGTCCTGAAATAATCACGTTGCTGTTAACCCGTGACGCAGTTACGTTGCTACAACGCGTCCTGTTTGTGTTGTTGACAGGCTGTCTGAGGCGGTGAAATATGCCGTGGACCCTTTTGCGTCTGCAGGACAGGTCGATAGCGAAGTTGGCGTAGGATAGGCTATGTTCAATTTTGGGGCGATTGCCACAGCTCTGGTCATCGCCGTTTTGCTCGCCATCAGTGGGATCAAGATTTTAAAGGAGTATGAGCGAGCGGTGATCTTTAGGCTCGGGCGTTTGGTACAGGCACGGGGCCCTGGGATTACATACGTCATTCCTCTCGTCGAAAAAATGATGCGCGTGGAGCTTCGCACAGTGACAATGAATGTCCCGCCGCAAGATGTAATTACACGCGATAACGTCTCCATCAAGGTCAGTGCTGTTCTCTACTTCAGGGTAATCGAGCCTAATCGAGCAATCACGGAAGTACAAAACTATCTCCTGGCCGCTTCTCAACTCGCCCAGGTTACACTCAGGAGCACTTGCGGGCAGGCGTTACTGGATGAGCTCTTAGCCGAGAGGGAAAAGATCAACACGCGAATTCAGGAGATCCTGGACTCCCAAACAGAGCCGTGGGGAATCAAAGTGGTTTTGGTAGAAGTGAAGGACATCGACCTTCCCCAGGAGATGCAGCGGGCGATGGCCAAACAGGCGGAGGCGGAGAGAGAGAGGCGTGCAAAGATCATTCATGCCGAGGGAGAGTTTCAGGCCTCGCAGAAGCTCGCAGATGCAGCTGAGATCATTGCAAAACAACCGGCGGCCATGCACCTTAGATTCCTGCAAAGTCTAGTTGAGGTATCAGCGGATAATAATTCCACCATAATTTTCCCGGTGCCCATCGACTTGTTAAGACGTTTACTTACATAGAGCGAGCCCTGTTGGTGTCGCCATCGGACCATCGCTGGCCGGAAGGCGAGGCTTGCATGTAGATAACTCGAATGTCCGAACCACGAATATCCGCAACGGCTTCGTTCCTCAATTACGCGCCAGTCGCGTTGGCCTTTGGCACCAGCGGATTGCGCGGCCTGGTCAAAGACATCACCGACCTCGAAGCCTACATCAATGTCAAAGCTGCGCTCCGGTATTTGTTGAGCATTGGCGATATTCATGCGAGCAGCACAGTGGTTATCGCCGGCGACCTTCGGCCGAGCGCCGACCGTATCATACGCGCCTGCGTCCAAGCGATTGTCGACTCGGGCTGCCAGTTGGAGAACGCAGGCAAGATCCCCACGCCGGCATTGATCTCCCACGCTATCTCCGCCGGACGCGCCGGCGTTATGGTGACCGGCAGCCACATTCCATTCGATCGTAACGGTATAAAAATCAATAAAAGCGTCGGCGAGGTGCTGAAGTCGGATGAACCCGGCATCACGCGCGAGGTCGAGCATGTCCGTGTCCAGGAGTACAGCCGGACCGCGACCGAATCGGCCTTCGACGGCTCTGGCATGCTCAAGCGATCGCCGGAGCTGCCCGCGCTTGCTCGCGCCGCCGAAGAAGCCTACATCCGTCGCTATCTGACCAGCTTCACCTGCGGCGGTCTCTCTGGCCTGCGCGTTCTTGTGTACCAGCATTCGGCGGTGGGGCGCGACATCTTGCCGCGCATCCTGCGCGAGTTCGGTGCCGAAGTAATCACCGCCGGGCGCAGCGAAACATTCGTTTCCATTGACACGGAGAACATCACCGACGAGCAGCTGGACCGTCTGGAGGAATTTGCCGTCGCTGCCGAAGCGAGCGGCCGGCCGCTTCACGCAATCGTGTCCACCGATGGTGATTCCGATCGGCCGTTGGTGACGGCAGTGCTACCTGGCGCCGAGGTGCACCCAGGCCGCCGACGCGTACGTTTCTTGCCCGGTGATCTACTCGGCATCGTGGTCGCCGAATACCTGCGAGCGGATGCCGCCGCGGTCCCCATTAGCGCCAATGATGCTGTCGAGCGACGCATGGCCGAGCGCGGGGTGTCTCTCCAGAAGACCAAGATCGGATCTCCGTACGTTATCTCTGCCCTCGACGAGTTGCGCCGCGCCGGCACACACGCACGCATCGTTGGCTGGGAAGCCAATGGCGGATTTTTAACCGGCAGCGATATCCAGTTAAAGTCGGGAACGCTGGCAGCGCTGCCGACCCGCGATTCAACGTTGCCGATCTTGGCTAACTTGTTCGCTGCGGCCGAGCAGCGCATCGGATTGCCTACATTGTGGAACCGGTTGCCGGTACGCTCCGGCCGGGCCGGCTTGATCGACAATGTACCGGTCGCGGTCAGCCAGGCCATCCTTGCTAATTTGATTGCACCCGGCGCTGTGATCGAGGTTGAGTTCGATGGCGCGGGGGGTGTATTGGATCGCAGTCGTCCGGACGCGATGCCCACGCTACTCGCGGAACCGGCGACCGCTGACTGGCAACAGCGTAAGGCGACGTTAGCGCGTTTCTTCACGCCCACGCTCGGATTCGACGACATTGTGCGGATCAATGTGCTCGATGGCGTGCGCGTCTATTTCCACGATGGCGACGTCGCGCACGTGCGGCCGTCGGGCAACGCGCCTCAGCTGCGCATCTATGCCAACAGCGATTCGCAAGCGCGCGCCGATGAGATTGTGGAGCTTGGGCTGCGCGAACCGGATGGGATCTTGCGTCAGTTAGAACGAGCGTTCACGTAAGGGCTTCCTAGCAATCACACAAGACGTAACTCTGCAAGTGATGCACAGACGGGTGCCCCGCTTATATCGGGGACAATCGCCAGTTCCAGCGCGGTCACGCGGTCGAGATTGACATCATAATCCTCGCATTCGCTGGTAGAACCGGGAGGGCTGAAGTTGTATTGCTGACGGACAATTTCCCGGTAAGACTGACCGCCGTCTGAGGACCACCGCAGCACAAACTCCTGAGTGCGCTGCCGCTCATCTTCCTGAAACAGTAAACGTATATGCCTGACCCTCTGCGGTTCGTCAAACAGAAGCCGGACTGTCTGCTGTCCAGGTTCTTCCGCCCGCCAGCCTGGTCCAGCACCTGGTATCAATGCTGACTCGATTGGATGTGCCGCGGCCTCGGAAGTTACTTCTACCTGAGCCAGATGCTCCACGTTCAACCACTGTCGATTCGAAAGTGACGCACTTCCAGCACCCTGATTGGTTATTCGCTTCCGCATAAGCTTACCTCCTTCCGCTTTGATCTCCGCACATACATCTAGTTTCCACTTTATCTGTCCTCGAATAAAGAGCCTCCCGTGAAATTTTAAATGAGACGAGGAAAGCGTTCTACATGCCCCTGGGACGCCATAAGGCAGGCATGGGCCCCTCCGCAATCCCGCGATATTTTTTTAAGAGCGTCCAGTATTAGACAGTAAACGTCGCCAAGTCAGCGTATCGTTAAATACCTGAGAAACTTAGCGGAAGCTGACGTGCGGCCACAGCCGGTGCGCAGATATGCTGAGAACTGCAACTTAACACTATTTAGACCTTCGGTCAGGGAGCGACGATGGATAAACAGTCAATTGGAGGGAGCTATGAGAGAACCCGTTCTGAGTAAAGCAACAAAGATAACTGAGGTCCGGGCTGCCGGCATGTGCCTGGTTTTTTTGCTTTCCTGTCTACTCCTTCCCTTGCCGGCGAGGGCGGACAGCCCTACCGAACAAGTGCGGGCCACTGTAGATACGGTGCTTGCCATTGTCAGGAATCCCAGTCGGAAATCGGAGGGTCAGAAGGAGAATCTTCGCGCCCAATTGGCCGAGGTCATCTATCCCAGGTTCGACTTTGCTGAAATGGCGAAGCGCTCCTTAGGACCGCACTGGGGACGCCGCACCGCCGAGGAACAGCAGGAATTCGTAAAGATTTTCGCCGGGCTGTTGGGAAGATCTTACGCCGACAGCATTGAATCCTATACCAGTCAAAATGTCCTCTACACCCGTGAGCTCGAAGACAACAACTATGCGGAAGTGGACACAAAGATCGTCGCAGACAAACGCGTGGATTTATCCATCAATTACAAACTTCATAGCGTAAACAACGAGTGGAAAGTGTACGACCTGGTGATCGAAAACATTAGTTTGGTCAACAATTACCGATCCCAGTTCGATCGCGTCATAGCACGATCTTCTTTCGAGGATCTCGTTCGTATCATCAAAGCAAAAAAGTCGTAGCCTCGACGGTTTTGGCCGAAATTTCGTCACCAGGACCGGAAACTGACCGATATCGCGCTCAGATTGCATAACGCGCTGCACCTGTCTGTCGGCCCGTCCAATGTTTCTTTTCAAAACCGTTCATTATTAGACAGCTATCCCGCAGGAGACGGGATATCGTAAGAGCAGTTTAGGCTTGGGGTTTCACTCCTGAGGTTACTTGAAATTCTTCAAGGAAGCC
>Ga0209690_1000386_pt1 | contig 23308 bp, 23 predicted proteins | sample GraSoiAngelo_150_FD_186164 | JGI IMG/M metagenome (GOLD analysis project Ga0209690, IMG submission 186164) | Grasslands soil microbial communities from the Angelo Coastal Reserve, California, USA - 14_1009_09_40cm (SPAdes) (version 2) | ecosystem: Environmental > Terrestrial > Soil > Grasslands ... | reverse complement strand
CGCAGAAGAAGGCTGACAATTTCGATACGAAAGTGTGGCCGAGTCCATATTTGGCGCGAAAGATAACGGCGCCTTGGTGCAATTACCGCGCGATGCAAAGATCACGATCGAACTAGAGGAAAACCCGACAACCGGCTATAGGTGGATGATCAGCAGTATCGATGAGGCCTTCCTGGTGCCGGAAGGGGACACGTTTCTAACGGGCGATCCGATGAGTCCCGGCGCCGGCGGCCTACGCAGGTTTTTCTTTCGCGCGAAGGCCCCGGGCTGCACCGCGTTGAGCTTGATCAACAAACGCGCGTGGCAACGCGACGACCAAGCGGTCGGCAGCTTCAAGTTGGCGATTCAGATAGTAAAGTAACTCCACGGCGGGCCAGGCTACGACAAGGGCTACACTGAGATCGACAATCAGTCTCGCCAGGTCGGGCGAGCCGCCGCGATTAAAGCACGTGCCATTTTAGTTCTCGCGAATGTGGTTTAGTTTCCCACAGCCGTTTCCCGCCGAGGAACGCATTTTCGTTTCGCCCGCGCTCAATTCCTTTGGGCAGTCGCGTGAAATGATGCACAAGGCCGCCGCCCAGCACCACATAATCGGCCATGAAGGACTTCTTTAATTGCGCGACCGCGTACATGACTCCGCGTTTCCATTTTTTTTTACCCAATAGCGCCAAGCCGGGAATACCGAGATAATTTTCGATGATCTTGCCATCGGGATACGGCAGGTCGCCGAGCTCGAGAGGCAACAGCGTTTTTTCCCATACGAGCGCGGAGCCCAGCCCGGTTCCAAGGCCCAGGAAAAGCATGCGACCGCCACGGTAACTGCCGAGCGCTTGCATCGCAGCGTCATTGATCAGACGCACCGGTATGCCGAGCGCCCTGGCAAAATTGAAATCGACCCATCCTTTGCCCAGATGTTTCGGCTTGCTTACGATGTGTCCCTTGCGCACAGGCGCGGGGAATCCAATCGATGCCACGTCAAATTCCCATCCCTGCACGCTCTCTTTAAATCGCCGAATGAATTGTTCAGGTCGCATTCGTGGTCCGGACGCGAATTCGCGCTGCTCGCGCAGTGAAACCAAGAGTTTCACCCAGGTGCCGCCGATATCGACGACGAGAACTCTTCTTTTCATGAGCCGACCACGCCGAAACCTTTCGGGATGATGTTATCGGCCGCCGCGTGCGATCAATCGCTTGAACCGCTGAAAGACGTTCTTCCGTTCCGGTTTTGTTGCCGCGCTGGCAGGCCAGCATTCCACAATTTCAAGCGCAACGAACCGGAACAGCATCAAGTGCGCGGATTTCAGGTCGAGTCGCAGATTCTTGGCGATTTGCTGAACAGACCGGACGCCATTGAATTGCGAAGCGAATTGGGCCTCATCCGAGGTCAGCTTCAGTTTCTGAACCCGTTCGTAGCCATCCCGGGTGTAAGCAGGAATCGATGCAGGTTCGAAGCCTAGCGACTGATCGAGGTTTTGAACGAGACGCAAACTTTCCAATGCCCAATCATCCACATTCGCCTCCGTGGGCACGTCGCCGGCATTGTCTAAGAGTTCGGTGTTCTTCTCGAACATAATCCACACCCGCGGCGCCATCCAAAGCTGCGAGAATAGCCGTTGCCCATAATGCTGCACCAGCTCCACAGCAGGCTGGCTGGCGATTGCGTCCTCCCGTGCAAGAGTTAAGAAAAATGGCACGCCCGTTTCGCTCTGTTGAGCGCGTGCCTTGGCCACAATTTCCGCATCGACATTGGCGAGCACCGCTGGCGCATCCGGACAATAGAGATCAGGGTCTCGCGTCGTCGCGAAAACAATCGCGCCATCCTGCGCCAGGAGCTCGATTGACTCCCGGTCCCAGAATGCTCGCAGGGCACCGGTGAGTTTCTCCTTCGCGATCACTTGAAGCGCGCGGCTCAACGAAAGCAGGGTTGTATGTCCGCAAAAATAAACATCGGCTGTCGTCGACTCCTTTGGAATCGCCGGCTCTGTGTCGGGAGCGCTCCTGGCCGATTGCGCCCAATCGCTGGCAGGCTGCTCGCTCCACCAGTCTTGAGCTTCCGCGGCGGCCTCGCCAGAAGCCGACGCTTGCGTAGCCGGTTCCTCCTCTTTGGAAAGAGAGCGATTCTCGACGTGATCCGACTCTTCCCTACCCGAAGATTCGAGTGGACCTTCAGTTGGTTCCGGTTCGCCCGCTGAGTTTGGCATGATTGTCCTCCAGGGTTTTCCTAAGCAAATCCGTGTGCAGCCTTTATTCAAGCACCCAAATCAGCCTGACGCCTTTTTGTCGCAAAACGCCGCGCCAGCTCGCGCCGGCTGATTTTTCCGCGCTCGTTCACCGGGATGGCATTGACAAAGAAAATTCGTTTCGGCACCTGCCAGGCGCTCAGCACGTTTCGACAAAATTCCTGGAGTTCTTTTTCGTTTAGGCGTGTCCTGAGGCCGGTCGAAGGATCGGCATCAGCCACCACGCACGCGGCCACCTCTTCATTGCGCAATGCTCCGGCGGCTGCCGGACGCCCGAACACCACCGCCTGCCGGACACCGGCAAAGCGCAACAATTGCGCCTCCACTTCCGCAGGAGTCACTTTTTTCCCGGCAACGTTAATCACGTCCGAAATCCGACCGACGATTCTGAATCCGGCTTCATCTCGCGCGAGTAAATCATCGGGAACGAAAATGCCGTTGCCTAATTTTTTGTCATCCGGCTCAGGAAAATATCCGTCGCCCACGGCAGCGCTGCGCACCCGAATCTGACTCGCTCCCCCTGCCGCATCGACAATTTCAAGATCGACATCCTTTATCGGCTGCCCGACAAAACCCTCGATCTCATTGGTGGCGGCGCGATCGTAACAAATCCCACCGCATTCCGACGCGCCGTAGAACGAGTGGATGGGCAGCCGGAAGTTCTCCCGGAATTTTTCCGCGACGGTGACCGACAATGGCGCGCCCGCAGAGATACAAAGCCGCAGTTTCGGCAGAGTTGGAACATCATCCATCTCGCCAAACGCCTGGTAGAAAAACGGCATTCCAGGGAAGACCGTCGCGTTTGTGTGGGCGAGATCGAGCAGGATGGCCCGCGGTGTTCGGTCGCGGCTCACGACCATCGGCACGCCGCGCGCAATCAGTGGTGTGAGCAGATTGCTGAACCCGTAGGAGTGCGAGATGGGAATCACGCCGAAATTCAGATCAGCGTCGCTAATTCCCATCGTGTCGCAAATCTGATCGCAATCGGCCAATACATGTCGGCTGCGAAACCGAATTGCGCGCGGTGTGGCCGTTGTGCCGGAGGTAAGCTTCAAGAGCGACGGCTGGCGATCCCAGTCTGCTGTAGTGTCGGCTGTCCTCAGCCGAAAAATCTCCGGAGAATTCCCGCTAGCGACAGCGGACACTACAGCAGTCGCCCTGCAAATCTTCAGCGCGGCGTCGCGCTGTTGGTCGTTGATGGATTTTTCGAGCGGAAGAACAACCAGCTGCTTGCGCAGGCAAGCGACCAAAATCGATGGCCAATCTTCATGATTGCCGATCTGAACCGCGAGGACCTCGCCTGCATCGAAGATGTCGATCTTCGCTGCGAAATGGCGCGCTCGCTCTTCGATCTGTCGAAACGTCCGCGCGATTTTCCCCGTTGGATCGAGAATGGCAGGCCGATCGCCTTTCCGCAACAGCGTTTTGTCCCACGCCGTCAGCAATGGGTCTTCGGATTTCATCGCTTGCAGGAAACCACGTGCGCGAGTAAGTTTCGCGCTCCTTTTCGAAGATGAAAGCAGGCATTCATCCAGAGTATTACGAGACCGATATCGTCTGCGCGTGCGGCGCGGTGTATCATACCCGCTCCACACGTCGCGATATTAGGATCGGTATTTGTGCCGCTTGTCATCCCTTTTTTACCGGCGAACAGAAGTTCGTCGATACCGCCGGGCGCGTCGAGAAATTCGCTCGCCGGTACGGCAGCACTAAAGCCGCACGCGCTGAGAAGAAGGCTTAGCTGCGTTGGAGCGGCGGTCTCTGACCGTCGTACGTTTCTTTGACGCTCAGAGAGCGCCCCTACAGATATGAACTTTAATTCGCTCATCCAACGCAAGCGCGAACGCTTCGAGCAACTTGAACGCGAGATCGCTGATCCACGCCTTTTCGACAATCGCAAACGCGCCGAGGAAATCATGCGCGAACATGCAAGCCTAAAGGAGCTGCGGGCAAAATGGAACGAACTCGAAGCCGTGCGCAAGCAGTTGGATGACAACCGCGAGCTGGCGATGTCGCGTGATGTCGAGATCGCAGCGATGGCTGACGATGAAATCCCGGATCTGGAAAAACGGGTCGCCGATCTTGAGCGCAAAATTCAAATCCAGCTGCTTCCATCCGATCAGAAGGAAGATCGAGATGCCATCGTCGAAATCCGTGCCGGGACCGGCGGAAGCGAAGCGGCAATTTTCGCGGCCGATCTTTACCGGATGTACCATCGCTACGCGGAATCGGCTGGACTGAAGACTGAAGACCTCGAATCAAGTCCGTCGGAACTTGGCGGACTCAAGGAAGTGATCTTCCGCCTTTCGGGCGAATCCGTTTTTCGAAAACTGCGTTACGAGAGCGGCGTGCATCGAGTGCAACGCGTTCCGGCAACGGAAGCGCAGGGACGCATTCACACGTCAACCGCCACGGTCGCGGTGTTGCCTCAAGCAGAAGAGGTCGATGTCGAATTGAAACCGGAAGATTTGCGGATCGAAGTCTCTCGAGCGGGCGGCCCTGGTGGACAAGGCGTAAATACGACCGACTCGGCTGTGCAAGTCCTGCACATCCCGACCGGCATGATCGTGCGGTGTCAGGACGGGCGCAGCCAGATCAAGAACAAGGAGCGCGCGTTGTCGATCTTGCGGGCGCGTCTGCTCGAGCGAAAGCAGCGTGAGGAAGCGGAGAAATACAGCGCGCAACGCCGCGGCCAAATCGGCACCGGCGGACGCGAAGAAAAAATTCGCACCTACAATTTCCCACAAAACCGCGTGACCGATCACCGCATTGCCTTGACGCTTTACAATTTGGATCGGGTCATGGAGGGCGATCTGGGCGAATTGATCAGCGCGCTGCAAGCTGCCGATGCGGCTGAGCGATTGAAGGAATCAGCCGTCCTATGAGCAATAGAAATCCGCTTCTGCCGTCTCGAACGAAGTGGAGAAATCTCCTTCTGCTTTGACTGAGTTGCGCGCCTAACAGGTAACCCCAAGAGATGTCTAGATTACGCTCGACGTGGCAGAAGAATACGTATGACCGTTCTTGAAGTGCTTCAATCGACGACGGCGTATTTCAAGAAGCACAATGTCGAGAGTCCGCGTCTGAACGCAGAGCATTTGGTGGCGTATGTGCTGGGACGAACGCGCATAGAGCTTTATCTGGAATTCGAGCGCGAGCTGACCGAAGCGGAACTGGCGCCGCTGCGTGAAATGGTGACGCGCCGCGCTCAAGGCGAACCACTCCAGCACTTGCTGGGCACGGTCGAATTTTGCGGCCTGATCTTTCTTTGCGACAAACGCGCGATGGTACCGCGGCCTGAGACAGAAGAACTCGTGGAGTTCTTAAAATCCGAAATCCGAAATCCAAAATCCGAAATTCTGGACGTTGGAACGGGCAGTGGCGTGATCGCGTTGAGTTTCGCGGCGAAATTTCCCGAAGCAGAGATTTATGCTGTGGATATTTCGGAAGATGCACTTGAGCTCGCCCGCGAAAACGCTGCAAGGCTAGGCTTGAGCGACCGGGTTCGTTTCTTCAGAAGCAATTTGCTTCAAGATGTCGATGGAACGTTCGATCTCATCGTGGCGAATCTTCCCTACATCGCAACGCAAGATCGACATACGCTTTCACGCGAGGTTTTGCATGACCCGCATGTCGCGCTTTTCGGCGGTGCGTATGGCGAAGAATTCGTGCGCGAGTTGATCGCGCAGGCACCGGCTCGCCTGCACCCCGGTGGCACGCTGGCCTTGGAGATCGGAATCGGCCAGAGCGACGCGCTTTTTTCGGCGCTGACGGAAAAAAAATACCGCGACATTTATTCGAAAAACGATTATTCAGGTGTGACACGATTTCTGTTTGCCAAGTATGGATAAGATTCGTATTCACGGCGGCCACCCGCTTTCCGGTTCGATCAAGATCAGCGGCTCGAAAAATTCTTCGCTGCCGATCCTTGCTGCGACGCTGCTTACCCGAGAGCAATGCGTGGTGCATGAGGTGCCCGATCTGAGCGACACGCATTACATGTTGCAAATTCTGATGCACCTGGGCGCGCAAGTGGAACGCGCCAGTGGGACGGTCAGTGTGACCGCCGAAAAGACGCAATCGGTCGCGCCCTACGACATCGTGCGCAAAATGCGTGCTTCCGTCTGTGTGCTCGGGCCGTTGCTGGGCCGTTGCAAGGAAGCTACCGTCTCGTTGCCGGGAGGTTGCGTCATTGGCGATCGACCGATTGATTTGCATCTGAAAGGGTTCGAAGCGCTCGGGGCTGCGGTGCGGGTGGAGAGCGGTAACATTAAAATCTTTGCGCCGAAGCTAACCGGAACGGTCATTAACATGCAGGGCAGATTGGGGCCGACGGTCCTCGGCACCGATAATGTCATGATGGCCGCTGTGCTCGCGGACGGATTGACTGTGATCGAAGGCGCAGCTCAGGAACCAGAAGTTGTCGATCTTGCGAATTTTCTGAATAAAATGGGCGCGAAAATCGAAGGCGCGGGAACCCGGCGCATCATTATTGAAGGCGTACGCGCGCTGCACGGAGCGGAACATCAAGTGATTCCCGACCGAATCGAAGCGGGCACGTTTCTGGTGGCGGGCGCGATTTCGGGCGAGGGAGTCACTGTTAAGCGGGTGAACCCGGAGCATGTTCGCTCGGTCACCGATGCGCTGGCTGCTTGCGGCTTCCCCATCGACACCGCCGACAACGCAATCTCGGTCTGGCCGAACGGAGACGCGAGAGCGTTGGAGATAAAGACAGACCCGTATCCCGGTTTTCCCACCGACATGCAGGCGCAAATGTGCGCGCTGCTCTCCACCAGCCACGGTACGAGCGTCGTGATGGAAAATATTTTTCCGCAACGCTACATGCACGTAGCAGAACTCAAACGGATGGGAGCACAAATGCGCTTGGAGGGAGCGACTGCGGTGATCGACGGGGTCGATCGCCTTTTGGGCGCGCCGGTGATGGCCAGCGACCTGCGCGCATCTGCAGCACTCGTGCTCGCCGGATTAAAGGCGGAGGGAATTACCGAAGTGAGCCGCGTTTATCACATCGACCGCGGCTACGAGCGGCTCGATGAAAAATTGAGCGAACTCGGCGCGCACATCGAACGCGTCAAGGAGGTATAGCGGTTCGCTTTTTTCTTGCGCTTCCGGCCGCGAGCGGGCAGTCGTTGTTCGACGCAACCGAAAGGTCAAACATGGAACCATCGACATCTTCCTCCGACGTTCGAACGTGGAATGTGCTTTGCCACGCCACCGCGCTGATCGGTTTTTTCGTGCCATGGGCCGGCCACATTCTGGGTCCGCTGATTGTTTGGCTGGCGAAGCGCAGCGATTCCGCCGGAATCGACGCGCATGGGAAAGAGTCGCTCAACTTTCAGATCTCAATGTTGATTTATAACGTGATCGCCGGCGTGCTATGTCTGGTGCTGATTGGATTTCTGATTTTGGTCCTGCTGCACATTTTGAATGTGGTGCTGGTGATCGTGGCCTCCATTCAGGCGAGCGAAGGAAAATTCTACCGTTATCCGCTCGCCATCCGGCTGATCAGGTAAAACGCTCGCGTCATCCCGAGCGGAGCTTCGTTCAGAACGACGCGCTGAGTTAGTGCGGCGCGGGCGCTCAGAGAAGCACGGCCTGGAATCGAAAAACAAACACGCGAAAAGCGGTTTCGCTGGGAAATTACAGAGGGCAATCCCAAATCAGAAAGGAGTCAACTATGGCGATTATTCTATGGAGAAGAGGCAACCAGCGTTGGCTGGCGGAGCGCGAGGGCGAGCCGTTCAGTTATTTACGGCAGCAAATCAATCGTGTGTTTGATGATTTTTGGGGCGAGCCGTGGCTGGTGCGTGGCGAAACCTGGAGCGGGTTTGCGCCACAGGTGGACGTCACTGAAACCGAGAAGGACATGAAAGTCTGCGCGGAAATTCCCGGCGTCGAAGCCAAAGATATCGACGTGAGCGTAGAGGGTGGGATGCTCAGAATCCGGAGTGAAAAGAAATACGAGCGAGAGGAAAACGAGAAAGGACAATATCGGATGGAGCGCAGCTATGGCTCTTTTGAACGAGCCATCCCGTTGCCGGTGGAAGTGGACGAGGCCAAAGCGAAAGCCGAGTTCAAAAACGGCGTTTTGCGATTGACTTTGCCGAAACGTACAGGAGCGCAGTCCCGACGGAAGAAAATTCCAGTGAAATAACCGAGTGCTTTTCCGAGCGTGGTGCGCCGGTGAAGCGTAAACACCCGCCGCGCTTGCGGCTTCGGTTGAAAACGGAGCGCGAGAGGCCGAGGTTTACTTTGCGATGGATCCAACCCGCAACATCAAATTGCGCTGGATGCACGGCATGCTTCACGACGTGACGTCCGAGCTGGCGCGTCTGCATTTGTCGCGGGTTGGCTCGCACACATGGGAACCAGCCATCAATGCCTATCGCTGTGATAAATGCATTCGCGTATGTGTCGATCTTGCCGGCGTTGACCGGTCACGGATCGATCTGACGGTCGAGCCCGAGCGCCTCATCCTGCGCGGCGAGCGCGACGTGCCAGAGCCCACGCACGAAGAGGGTCGCGCGGTGCAATTGCTGGCCATGGAAATCGACTACGGGCCGTTCGAACGCGAGGTGCGTTTCCCGGCGTCAGTGGATATTGAGAAGGTGCATGCTGAACAGCGCAACGGGCTCCTCTGGATTTCGCTCCCATTAAAAGAATGAACGACGACCCACTCATTGCCTTGAAATCAGGTACCGATGCGAAATCGGCTTCGGGAGACGCAGCTGCGATCGGAAACATCGCGGAGCGAGCGGGGCAATCGATCCCCGATGTCCTTTCTATTCTGCCACTCCGCAGCTTTGTCATTTTTCCCGGGACAATTCTCCCTCTGACAGTGGGCCGCGCTGCATCGATCAAGCTTCTGGATGAAACATTGCCGCAGACCAAAATCATCGGTTTGCTGACACAGCGCGACGAAACCAAGGAGGAGCCAGAGCCACAAGATCTCTACCCAGTTGGAACTGCCGCGATCGTTTTGAAACTTCTACGGCAGTCGGACAGTCACGTCATCCTTGTGGTGCAAGGCCTCCGCCGGTTTGCCCTGCGAACAATTGTCGCCGCACATCCCTACCTTCGGGCGGAAGTAGAACTGCTACATTCCAAATTCCCAACGCAAACCAAAGAATGGGAAGCAACTTTCCGGAACTTGCGCGACTCTTCGGCGAAGCTTCTTGAGCTCACTCCGGATATGCCCGAGCAGGCGCGCGCCGTAGTGTTGAGCATTGAGGATCCCGAGCAACTCGCCGATTTCCTCGCGCCGAATTTGAATGTCGACACGGCACAGAAACAGGCCATCCTTGAGGAGCTCGATGTCGAAAAGCGGCTCGCCGCCGTGCAGAAAGGCATTTCAGCGCAACTGGAGATCGCGCAGATTCAACAAAAGCTGCATCAGGACGTCCAATCGCAGTTTTCCGAGGCGCAGCGGCGCGCTTATCTGCGTGAACAGATGAAAGCGATCCAGCGCGAGCTAGGCGAAGATGCGGGCACAGCCGACCAGATCGAGCGACTAAGCAAGCGCTTGGAAGAAGCAAAGCCGCCAGAAGAAGTTCTCAAGCAGGCCGATCGGGAATTGAAGCGGCTAGACGTCATTCCCCCAGCCAGCCCGGAGTATTCGGTGATCGTGAGCTACGTCGAAACCATTGCCGAACTTCCCTGGTCAAAACTGAGCAAAGACAATCTCGATCTTAATCAGGCACAGCAAATTCTTGATCGCGATCATTACGATCTGGAAAAGGTAAAAAGGCGACTCATCGAGTATCTGGCCGTCCGCAAATTGAACCCGCAGGGGCATGGCCCGATTCTTTGTTTTCTTGGGCCACCCGGGGTAGGCAAAACAAGTCTCGGTCAATCAATCGCCGATGCGCTTGGGCGGAAATTTGTACGAATGAGTTTGGGTGGCATTCGGGACGAAGCCGAGATTCGCGGCCATCGCCGCACTTACATTGGCTCAATGCCAGGCCGCATCATTCAGGAGCTGCGCCGCGCCGGTACGCGCAACCCCGTGATGATGCTCGATGAAGTCGATAAGATCGGGGCCGATTTCCGCGGTGATCCGGCGAGCGCGCTTCTGGAAGTGCTCGATCCACGCCAGAACCATACATTTTCGGATCGTTACCTCGATGTGCCGTTCGATTTGTCGCAGGTGCTATTCATCGCGACCGCCAATTATATCGATGCTGTCCCGGAACCGCTGCGTGACCGGATGGAAGTGATCTCGCTCCCGGGTTACACCGAGCGAGAGAAGCTTGAGATCGCGAAGCGATATTTAGTCCGGCGACAGTTAGAGGAGAACGGCCTCAAGCCGGAACAATGCGAATGGCAGGAAGAAGCTTTCCGCCGCATCATCAATGACTACACGCACGAGGCTGGAGTCCGCGAATTGGAACGACAAATCGGCGCGGTTTGTCGTGCCGTGGCAGCGCAAGTCGCGCGTAGAGAGACCGAGCGCGCCACAATTACGCCGGAGCGAGTGGCCGAATTACTTGGCCCAGCAAAGTACGTCCGTGAAACAAAACTCAAAACGAGTCAGCCAGGTGTCGTCACTGGACTAGCTTACACGCCCGCCGGCGGCGAAGTGCTCCACATTGAAGCGACGCGTTATCCTGGCAAGGGCAACGTAACGCTCACCGGACACATCGGCGAGGTGATGAAGGAATCTGTGCAGGCCGCGCTCAGCTTGGTGCGCAGCCGCGATGGACAGCTCGGGACAAATGCAGAAGATTTCCGAAAGATCGACATTCACGTGCACGTTCCAGCCGGCGCAGTACCGAAAGACGGACCGTCGGCAGGCATCGCTATGTTCACGGCGCTCGCCTCGCTTTTCAGCAAGAGACCGGTCCGTCCAGATGTCGCCATGACCGGTGAAATCACTTTGCGCGGACTGGTTCTACCGATTGGCGGCCTGAAGGAAAAGAGCCTCGCGGCGATGCGCGCCGGCATTTCCACCGTCATCATCCCAAAGCTCAACGAGAAAGACCTTGTCGATGTACCGGAAGAAGCAAAACAAAAACTCAAATTCATTCCGGTCGAAAATGTCGATGAGGTCCTTGCCGCCGCGCTGGAGGAAAACGGCGCTGCGCACGCGTCAGAATCGAAAGTGGCCTAATAGGATTTCACGCCTTTCGGGCTGGGAGCTATTTCCATTCCCAGGCTTCCGAGCGTGAGTTGCCCTGCCCGTCCACCTCGTATTCGAAGACAGCCGCAACCTTGTTGAGCCGCGACCATTTTTGGGAGGAAGTTTGATAATAAACTGCGCCGCGATAACTCACGGTCCCGCCTTTCTTCATCGTGCCGACACCTTGTCCAACCCAAGTGGCCATTTTCCCGTCCTTGGCCATCACCACACCTTGGCCCTCGCCGTAGAGTGTTCCATCCGTCCGGACAACGGACCAATACGTGCCCGTCTCCGTTATGTCTGTGCCCAGCAGCGATCCGGTTGCCTGAAACGACGTTTCCATCTTTGGACCGCCGCCCGGGTTTGGCAATACCCGCTGCGAATTAACCTTGCCTGACGTTCCACCAATCTTCTCACCTAGCATAAATATCCTCCTGTTAGAGTTTCCTTTCTCGAATCCGTTGGATTCGGCTCCCAAAACTATAGCGAAGAAAGTTCGACCGTCTACGAAGGCAGTTCAGCGGTCTTCAGCGTCAGTTCTTTGATCAATCTCGTCCAGTGTGAGATTAGTGCTGCGAATCCCATTCGTGTGCTTCGGTGAATTCCATTGGAGAAAAACCGTAGCCTCCTGCATCGGAGTTGAAACCAGCCTGAGAGATATCACTCACTGCTAGTGACATTACAGCCAGCATCGTCGATGCCGGCTTCTCTCTAAGACGCTTTTGCATCGTCCAAAGTGTCGCCTAACATCCATTGTTCTTCGCATGATGGAGGTGCCACGAGATCCTGCTGCGTCCCGCTATGAGCACGTCGGGAAGGGTCTGCGCCGGAGTGATCTTGATCCCGATCCAATCAAACAATTTTCGAACTGGTTTACCGCCGCCATCGAGGCCGGTATTCGCGATGTGAACGCGATGAGCCTCGCCACCGCCGGCCCCGACGCCAAGCCGACAGTGCGCATCGTTCTGTTGAAAGGTTTCGACCAGAACGGCTTCGTGTTCTTTACAAATTACGAAAGCGAAAAAGGAAAGCAGCTCGCCGCGAATCCGTACGCGGCGATGGCATTTTATTGGATCGAACTGGACCGGCAGATCCGAATCAGCGGAGAAGTGGAAAAGACCTCCCGCGAAGAATCGCAAATTTATTTTCATTCACGCCCCATCGGAAGCCAGCTCGGTGCCTGGGCCTCGCGCCAAAGCGACGTGATCGACGGCCGTCGCGTCTTGGACGCGCGTATGTCTGAGATGACCGGGCGCTTCGTTAACAAAGCGATCCCGGTCCCGCCGCACTGGGGCGGATATCGGTTGAAACCCGACGTGTTTGAGTTCTGGCAGGGACGCCCAAACCGCTTGCACGATCGTTTCCGTTACACGCGGCAGGCGAACGGCAGTTGGCTCATTGAACGACTCGCGCCGTAAAATGAAGACTCCCAGGGAAAGGATCGACATCGTCCGCGGAGATATCACGACCCTGGACGTGGACGCCATCGTCAACGCGGCGAACAGCACGTTGCTGGGCGGCGGCGGAGTGGACGGAGCAATTCATCGCGCTGCCGGGGCGGAATTGCTCGCCGAATGCCGAACGCTCGGTGGTTGCCAGCCCGGCGAAGCGAAATTGACCCGCGGTTATCGTTTGCCCGCGCGATTCGTCATTCACACTGTTGGCCCGGTGTGGACCGGCGGCAATCGCGACGAGGCGCAGACTTTGGCGAACTGTTACCGGAATTCGTTGCAGCTCGCGGTTGAAAACGGAATCAAAACCATTGCGTTTCCGGCAATCAGTTGCGGCGCCTACCGTTACCCGATCCGGCAAGCCGCGCAGATTGCTCTGGAGACGACGAAAGATTTCCTGAGCAGCAGCGACAAGATCGACAAAGTCTTCTTCGTCCTTTGGAGCGAAGAGATTTACGACGCCTATCGCGAGTCACTGTAGCGGCGCGTTTCCTCGCGCGCACTCCGTGATCACCTAGTTCTAGCTGACAAAGCCACAATTTTGGGAAACGCAATCATGCCGCCGGTTACGATTCCTTTGTATGATCAATCCAAACGAAAACAAGCTTGCCAGGGACGAAGCGCTTCAGATGCCACCGCAGTTGGGCGAGGAGGAAATTGCCTCAACAGGGCGCGAGCCGTTTCGTCGAACATCCAGAAAAATTTCCACCGCGATGAGCCACACCTGGGGCGAGACAAAGCACAGAGCCGGGCGGGCCCGCGAGCGGACCGAATATTTCGTGCGCGAAAATCCCGTGCCGACCATTCTCGGCGCGCTTGGTCTTGGAATCGCGATTGGATTAGCAATCCGTTACGCCTCGAGCAGCGAAGAAAAAGCAGAAGTCCAGGTGAAATCGCCACTCGGAAATCTGAACTGGAGTTTTCTGTCGCTGCCTTTTCTCTGGCCGTTGTTCAAAACAGCCAAGGAAAAATACGAGAGATCGACTGAAGTGATGAAAGACGGCGTCAAGCGCCTGAAAAAGATCGACGTCGACCGTTACGCCAAACCGATCCGGAAACGCTGGAAAGCGTGGACGCGCTGAGCAGGTGGGATTTGACTCTCAAGATGGGTCGGTAAGCGCCAGGTGCGGAATCTTGCAAAATTTCGTCTTTACGTTTCTTCCGGGCCGATGACGAGATGAATCACGCCGTTAGGCGCAGAGATGAAGAAGCCGTTGAAATCTTCGCGTAGTTGTTCGACCTCATCGCGCTGCGTAACGCCGTGCACTTTCAGAAACGCCGCGGCTGCCTCGGTATCGTTGGTTTCCAGTTCCAGCCAGATATCCGGATGACTCAGGTTCGGCCACATTGTCGATCCACAACCGGTTTGGACCGAATTGAAAATGCAGCCGTCCTTTTCTTCCTCGATCAAAGGCAACCCAAGCGTGTCGCGATAAAAGGCAACTGTCTGTTCGTAGGTGTGGCTGGGGCATTTGATCGCAATGTTCGCTCCGCCCGAAAACTGCGGCCCTTCGAGTTTCGCAACCATCGTCTTCGCGCCGAAGAAAAGGGCACCTACTATTCCTTGCCGCCGGGCTCGGTCATTTTGATCGGGTCCAGTGCGCGTTCGAGTTCTTTTTCCGGCAACACTTTTTTCTCCCGGGCAATTTCGCGAACAGTGCGCCCGGTTTTCGCACTCTCTTTCGCAATTTCAGCTGCGCGATCGTAACCGATCTTCGGAGTGAGGCTGGTCACCATTGCCATCGAAAGCTCTACTAACTCGCGGCACCGCGCTTCGTTCGCCAGAATGCCGCGCACGCATTTGTCGCAAAAAATATCGACCACGTTCGCTAGCAACCGGATCGATTCGAGAAGATTGTGCGCCATTACTGGCATCATGACGTTGAGCTCGAAATTTCCGTTAGCGCCTGCCCAGGTGATGGCCGTGTCGTTGCCGATCACCTGCCCGCATACCATCATCACCGATTCGCACATCACGGGATTGACTTTTCCCGGCATGATCGAGCTGCCGGGTTGCGTCGCGGGCAATTGGATTTCGCCGAGTGCGCAACGCGGCCCGCTTCCGAGCCAGCGAATGTCGTTCGCGACCTTGAAAAGACTCACCGCGATCGTTTTTAAGTGGCCGCTCGCTTCGACAACCGCATCCTTTGTGCCTTGCGCTTCGAAATGATTTTTTGCCTCGTAAAATGCGATGCCCGTGCGCTGCTCCAAGTGCCGCAGCATTTTTCTCGGAAGATCGAGATGCCGATTCAGACCCGTGCCCACGGCTGTTCCGCCTAGCGCAAGCTCGCGCAGAGCTTCAATCGATTTTTGGGCGCGCACCTTCGCGTAAGCAACTTGCTGCGCGTAACCGGAAAATTCCTGGCCGAGCCGGATCGGAGTCGCGTCCATCAAATGGGTCCGCCCGATCTTGATGATGTCCCAGAATTCTTCGGCCTTCGCCTCAAACGCGCCATGTAATTTTTCCAAGGCCGGAATCAGAGAATTCTTTAACTGTTCGGCCGCGCTAATGTGGATCGCGGACGGAATCACATCATTGCTGGACTGGCCCATGTTGACGTGATCGTTCGGATGAACAGGCTCACGTGATCCGATCGGCTTGCCTACAAGCTGGGCGCACCGGTTCGCGATCACTTCGTTTGCGTTGGTGTTTGTGCTCGTGCCGGAGCCGGTCTGAAAAATGTCGAGCGGAAAATGGTCATCGAGCTTTCCATCTGCGACTTCTTCGGCTGCCTGCACGATCAGAGCGGCGCGCTCTGCGTCGAGTAAGCCGAGGTCATGATTGGCTTGGGCAGCTGCCCACTTGATCAAGCCCAACGCGCGAATAAATGGCCGCGAAAATCGATAGCCGCTCACCGGAAAATTCAACACCGCGCGATGCGTTGAGGCACCGTGAAGCGCAGACGCCGGAAGCGACATTTCGCCCATCGAATCTTTCTCTGTTCGCGTCGGCTTCTCCGTCATGCCGAGCGATCTGCGCCAACTAACGCTGAAACTTTTCGGGTTTGCCCAGTGCGGCGCTCGCGGCCCTGCAGCGAGGGCGTCTTGTGAAAAACGGTGATAAACATCGGCGGGATATTTTGCAGGAAATATTCCGATTCGGCGCGCTCAAAAATCGTGGCGTGCTGTTTCAATTCGTTTGTGACCTGGTAAATAATGAAACTGCCGCTAGGCCCGAGCGCATCATACGTTTTTCGCAGGAGCGCGCGTTTCTTGTCGATCTTGAGAATGCTGAATGGAATGCCAGAAAGAATGTAATCGCAGCAAGCGATGCCGCGACGTTTCAGCTCGAATGGCAAAGACGCTGCGTCACCATGGATCACATGCACGCGCGGATCGCCTGCAAATTGCCGCTCAAGAGCACGCGAGAACGCCGCATCGAGTTCGAACAGGAGCAGATGTGAATCCGCGCTCATCCGTCGGGCAATCTCGCGTGAGTGCACGCCCTCGCCCGGGCCGTACTCGGCGATCACGCGCGCCTGGCTGAAATCCATTTTGCTGGCGACACGTTCCACCAGCGCTTTCGAGCTGGGGACAATGGAAGCGATCTGAAATGGCCGCTTCAGAAAACGCTTGAAAAACAGTGTGCTCACGGGGAAACGAATAGTCGTCCCGCGCTTTCGAGTTGTCCAGTGATGAAGTAGGCGGTCGCTGTGATACGGTGTAGCCATGGCGCTCTGTCGCCGTGCCGAGCCCAGACAATGTGAACGCCTCGACAAAGCGAGGCGGCTACAACGACGTCCGCAAAATCGACTTGGTCTTGACTGATCAGCGATCACCGATCACTTATCACTTCTGATCCAAGCGCGCGGTTAGCTCAGTGGTAGAGCACTACCTTGACACGGTAGGGGTCAGAGGTTCGAACCCTCTATCGCGCACCATTTCCTTCAACATGCTCCGCAGATTTACGCCCCCTGCTTTGACAATCGCGGTTATTTCAGGCGCTGTGGGAGTCACGAGTGCTCAGTCAAAGGAGAAACCTCTCGTGGGTGAGCGAAAGGACCTTGTGATATATGGACCGCGACCACAGTATCCGTACGAAGCGCGCGTCAAACGGCCAACCGGACATGGAATAGTCTGGTTGTATGTTGACCCGGGAACTGGGTATGTCACGTCGGCTCGAATGCTGCCAAGCACAGGACATAAGATTCTTGACGATGCAGCTCTGGACGCATTTCGACAGTCGCGATTCAAACCGAACGCGGTCGTGAAAGTAAGGATGCCGATCACATTTACGCTGGGACGTGTTAGGTAGCAACGCCGATGCGCAGCTCGTCTGAAATTTTAAAGAGCGCACTCGCTGCAGCGACAAAAACGCTGGAATCCCTCGCGAATCTGGACGAGCAACTCGCTAAGGCTGCCGATCTGATCGAGCGATCTTTACGCGCGGAAAACAAATTGCTCGTTTGCGGGAATGGCGGTAGCGCAGCCGATGCAGCGCATTTTGCGACCGAGCTCGTGGTACGTTTTGCCAAGGATCGGCGCGCGTATCCGGCGATTTGTCTTGCAAGTGACGGTGGTCTTCTCACCGCCGCCGGAAACGATTATGGATTCGATGAAATTTTCGCGCGCCAGGTCGCGGCGTTCGGTATGCCAGGCGATGTGCTCATTTGCCTGACCACTTCCGGCAAATCGAAAAACGTGCAGCGCGCCTTGGAAGAAGCGAAAGCGCGCAAATTGAAAACGATCGCGTTTCTCGGGCGCGACGGCGGATCGAGTGTCGGCATGGCCGATGTCGATCTTTTGGTTACGGCCGATTCAACCGCCCGGATTCAGGAAGCGCACCAGCTCCTTTTGCACGTTCTGTGCGAGACTATCGAGTCGCGTCTCACCTGACAGAAAAAGCTGTAGGGCCAGGCGTGCCGCCTGCATTTCCAGAGAAGCAGCAGCCGACACGGCTGCCACGACAGGAGATCACTGCGATTTTTTCAGCAGACGCTCGCGTTCGCGATTCAGCTGCCGCCGCTCGCTCGAGGTTAAACTTCCAATGCCGAACTTGGAGATTTTATCGAGAATCGGATCGATCGAGGCATAAACATCATCCCGCTCCGCAGGACGTCGCGGGCGCGTTTTCTGCACGACCGTAAGCTTCGGTTTAGGGCCAATGCGTGCTTTCAAGGCGTTCCACCAGGCGAGTTCCGGCCCGGCGCCGCGCAATTCAATAAACAGGAAAGCAGCGCCGATGCTTGTCCAGACAACGACCAGATCGCTCCATGCATGGTAGGCGAGCAGCTGAAATGTGTAAACGGCAGCGAGAATCAGGGCGACCCATTTCGCCATGATCCGCAGGAACAATTCGACGCGTGGATAAATGGTGGCGAAAGCAATAAAAATTCCAAAGTGCAACGCTGGCGAACCGGTGAGGGCGGACTGTTGCCAGAGTCCCCAGATCGTGAGCAGCACTGCCGGTGTGATCAGCAAGATGAGATAGAGCGCTATGTAGGCGCGCCGCCCGATGAAACGTTCCACTTCGCGGCCGAACACGAATAGCATGTACATCTCGACCGCAAACCAAAGCAGACCCGACGGCACATGAACAAATGCGTAAGTAAAAAGGCGCCAAATCTGGCCGCTGTACCAAATAGCCCCACTATCGAATTGCAGATAAACCAAAATCGCACTTGCACCAATCGCATAGAGGATGGCTGCGAGAATCGCGGCTGCGACGTGCAACCCGACCAGCATCGTGGTCACATCGACGGGATAACGCCCCATCCACGCAACCGGCCGGTAATCATCGGAGGTAGTCACTCCGAACATGCTTTCAATTAATGCCGCGCTTCCGTTTGCGCAAGCGCAACGGGAAGTTAAAAGCATTACAAAGTTAAAAAAGCTTAAAGAGGTTACGAATTCAGGTAAACGACGCAGGAAAAAGATAGCGGCGTCTAAAACGTTGTAACTCTTTTACCGCTTCGAACGATTCAACGTGGCGAAGCCGTCATTCGTGATTAAGATGAACATCTTCGCTTTATGAAAAATATCGCGCCCGCCATATTCCCGCCAAATGGGATCGGTGACGCAAGGCCCGCTAACCAGGGGGTGCTCCATTGGGTACACGAAATCGGAAAACTGACAAAACCGGAAAACATTTTCTGGTGTGACGGCTCCGAGCGCGAGAACGAATTCCTGATCGCGGAATCGTTAAAGCAGAACGTGCTGATCAAGCTGAACGAGAAAAAAGTTCCGCGGTCGTATTTGCACCGCTCCAACCCGAACGACGTCGCGCGCGTCGAGCGGGTCACGTTCATTTGCACACCGACCAAAGAGGGAGCCGGGCCGACAAACAACTGGTCGGAAGCGGCGGATACTTATTCGAAGTTATATGGACTACTGAATGGCGCGATGCGCGGGCGCACCATGTTTGTTGTGCCTTACATCATGGGCCCGCCCGATTCGCCGCTAACGAAAGTCGGGTTCGAAATCACCGATTCAAAATACGTCGTGCTCAGCATGCGAATCATGACGCGCATGGGTGAAATCGCGCTGAAACGACTTGGTGATGATCCAAAAGCGGAATGGAACCGCGGCGTGCATTCATTGTTAGATGTCGATCCTGACCGGCGGTTTATTTGTCATTTTCCGCAGGACAACACGATCATCTCGGTCGGCTCCGGTTACGGCGGAAACGTTTTGCTGAGCAAGAAATGTCTCGCGTTGCGCATCGGGTCGTATCTCGCGCGCGAGCAAGGTTGGATGGCTGAGCACATGTTGATCCTCGGCGTTGAATCACCCGAAGGAAAAAAACATTACGTGGCAGCAGCCTTCCCCAGCGCATGCGGAAAAACCAATTTCGCGATGTTGATTCCACCGAGACATTTCAAAGGATGGAAGATTACCACCGTCGGTGACGATATCGCGTGGATGGAAATTCGCGATGGACGTTTGTTTGCTGTGAACCCGGAGAACGGTTATTTCGGCGTTGTCCCGGGCACGAGTTACAAATCGAATCCGAACGCGATGAGGTCAATCGAGCACGACACGCTTTACACGAACGTGGCCCTCACTGATGACAGCGATGTTTGGTGGGAAGGAAAAGACGGCGCGCCGCCGAAACACGCTATCGATTGGCGTGGGAACGATTGGACGCCGGACTCGAAAGAAAAGGCCGCGCATCCGAATAGCCGGTTTGCCACGCCGATGCGCAATAATCCTGCTCTCGACGTCGATGTTGGAAAAGGCGAAGGCGTTCCCATCAGCGCCATCATTTTCGGCGGACGCCGCAGTGATACGGTGCCACTGGTTTATCAGGCGTTCGATTGGACTCACGGCGTTTACCTCGGCGCCACCATGGCCTCCGAGACAACCGCCGCCGCGACGGGCGCTGTCGGACAAGTCCGCCGCGATCCGATGGCGATGTTGCCTTTCTGTGGATACAACATCGGCGATTATTTCCAGCATTGGATCGACATCGGAAAGCGTCTCACCAATCCGTCGCTCATCTTTAACGTGAACTGGTTCCGCAAAGGCACGAATGGAAAATTCCTTTGGCCAGGCTTCGGCGAGAACATGCGGGTGCTCAAATGGGTCATCGATCGCTGCGAGGGAATCGGCGGCGCACTCGAATCACCCGTTGGCTGGTTGCCCAGCCCGCATGATCTCGATCTCGAAGAACTCGATATCGATCACAAATCTGTCGCCGACCTTCTCGGAGTCGATCACGAGGAATGGCAAAAAGAACTCGCCGAACACAAGAAGTTTTTCGACTCCCTCGGCGGCGTGGTTCCGGAAGAACTCGAGAAACAGCGTGAAAATCTCGAAGGGCGATTCGCTGAATAATCACCCGCGGCGGTCATCCCGAGCCGCGCAGACGGCGAGCGACCTCGCATTTCGTGGTGGAGCATGCAAGTCACCTCGCGTGGCACGCCAGCTTGTGTGAGGTCCCTCACTTTGTTCCGGATGACACCGCGTCCCGTGCTGCGAAAATTTGCGCTCGGCGTCCGCATCTGGAATTGTTTCCAGTGGGTTCGAAGGTTGGGAAAAAAAAGCGCGTCAGAGTGTCGCCCGCGAACGATTGCATCGAGATTCGTGGGGCGCGCCAGAACAATCTCAAAGGCATCGACATTGATCTTCCCCTGGGGAAATTGACGCTAGTCACGGGCCCCAGCGGGAGCGGCAAATCGAGCCTGGCATTCGAGACCATTTACGCCGAAGGCCAGCGACGTTACGTCGAAACATTCAGCCCTTACATGCGACAGTTTCTCGATCGCATGGACAAGCCGCGTGTGGACGACATCCGCGGTATCCCTCCCGCGATCGCAATCGAGCAATCGAATCCGGTCAAGAGCTCGCGCTCGACTGTCGGCACGATGACCGAGATCAACGATTATTTGAAACTTCTTTGGCCACGTGTCGCTCACGCCTTCTGTCCAAATTGCAGCCGCGAAATCCGGCCTGAAACCGCGCAATCGATCGCCCAGCAAGTGCTGCATGACTGCGCAGGAAAAAATATTCTCATCACTTTTTGGGTCGCAGTCCCAGCGAAAACGCAGCCGCGCGCATTTTTCGATTTCCTTCAGCAGCAGGGTTATTTGCGCGTTTGGATCGAAGACAAAGTCGTGCGCGTCGACGCCGATCCAAAAATCAAACGGTTTGGCGCCCGGGTGCAGGTAATTCAGGATCGCATCGCAATCACTGAAGAAAATCGCGCGCGATTAGTTGAGGCAATCGAAACGGCGCTGCGTTTTGGGAAAGGCAAGATCAACATCATTCCAAGTGTAGAGGCAGGCGTGTCGCCTGCGATCTCAACGAACGCGGCCGACACGGCCGCCACTGCAGCTCTTCCCTTCTCCACCGGCTGGCACTGTGCCCACTGCGATCTCGACATCCGCCCGCCCACACCCGGGCTGTTCAGTTTCAATAATCCGCTCGGCGCGTGCCCGGAATGTCGAGGATTCGGCCGCACCATTGCGATCGATCTTAACAAAGCGATTCCCGACCGTAGCTTGAGTATCAAACAAGGCGTGGTGCGCGTTTTTCGCGGCGCCGAGTTTGGCGAATCGCAGAAAGATTTGCTTCGGGCATGCGCGCGCGAGGAGATCGACGTCAATGTGCCCTTCGAGGAATTGCCCAAGGCCGATCAGGACTTCGTTATCGAAGGCGAAAAGCGATCCGGCGATTACACCGAAGAAGATTACGAATACGATCGATGGTACGGCGTCCGCGGCTTTTTTCGGTGGCTCGAGAGCAAGACTTACAAGATGCATGTGCGCGTTTTGCTCAGCCGCTATCGCGCCTACGTCACCTGTCCCAGCTGCAAGGGCGGACGCTATCAGCCAGAAACGGTCAATTACAAAATCTGGGGAGCGCACGCGCCCTCGCGTGCCGTTTCCGGCGCCTCGCCGGAAACCCTTCTTACCCTTCCACAATTTCAGGCGCTTTCGATTTCCGATGCGCGCGATCTTCTCCGCAAGATCGACATCCCTGCGGGCGACAAAACCGTCCAGATGTTGCGTAATGAAATCAGCGCGCGCCTCAATTATCTTTGCGAGGTCGGCGTCGGTTATCTCACGCTCGACCGGTCCACGCGCACATTGAGCGGCGGCGAAGTCCAGCGCGTTAACCTCACAACATGTCTTGGCGCATCACTAGTCAACACACTCTTTGTTATGGATGAACCGAGCATCGGTTTGCATCCACGCGACGTGGGCCGGCTGGTGCGTGTGATGCACGATTTGCGCGACAAAGGCAACACACTGCTGGTGGTCGAGCATGAAGAACAAATCATTCGCGCCGCCGACAATCTGGTCGACATCGGGCCGGGACGCGGCGAACGCGGAGGCGAGTTGGTTTGGAATGGCGCGCTCGACGATTTTCTTTTGCGCTCTAGCCGATCCTTAACGCGTGATTATCTCGCGGGCCGAAAATCGATTCCCATCCCAAAATCTCGCCGGAAATCCACATTATCGATCAAGATCATTGGCGCGCGACAGCACAACCTTAAAAACATCGACGTCGATCTTCCATTGGGCGTTTTCACATGTGTCACCGGCGTTTCCGGTTCCGGGAAATCCACGCTGATTCACGACGTGCTCTACCGGAATCTGCTGATCGCGAAGGGGCAGTCGTCCGAACAGGAGCCGGGTGCATGCAAATCAGTCGCCGGCGCGCATCGCGTCCGCGACGTAATCATGGTGGATCAGGCACCGCTTGCGCGCACGCCGCGGTCAACGCCGCTGCTTTATTTGGGGCTTTACGATCGTGTCCGCGAATTGTTCGCCGCGCAACCGGAAGCAGTATCACAGGGACTCACGGCGGGCACATTCTCGTTTAATTCCGGCAGCGGCCGCTGTGAACGTTGTTCCGGCACAGGATACGAGAAAATTGAGATGCAATTTTTGAGCGATCTTTTTGTGCGCTGCGCAGAATGCGAAGGCAAACGGTTTCAGTCGCATGTTCTGAAAGTTCAACTGCACGGCAAATCAATTCACGATCTGCTCAAACTCACCGTAAGCGAGGCGATCGCATTTTTCGCGCAAATC
>Ga0209690_1000380_pt1 | contig 23469 bp, 18 predicted proteins | sample GraSoiAngelo_150_FD_186164 | JGI IMG/M metagenome (GOLD analysis project Ga0209690, IMG submission 186164) | Grasslands soil microbial communities from the Angelo Coastal Reserve, California, USA - 14_1009_09_40cm (SPAdes) (version 2) | ecosystem: Environmental > Terrestrial > Soil > Grasslands ... | reverse complement strand
GCGCGTTCCAAAATATTTCCACGCTTGTGAAATTGGTTCTGATCGGTGCGCTGATCGCTGCCGGGCTCTTCGTTCCATTGAAGCAGCCGATCAACCTTTTGCCCGCGCCCGGCGATACGATGTCGATTTTCAGCGGGCCATTCGCGATCGCGCTGGTTTACGTGATGTACTCGTACTCGGGCTGGAACGCGACGGCCTATATCACTGGCGAAATTAAGCGGCCGGAAAAAACTGTGCCGCGCTCATTGCTCGTTGGCACTGGTCTGGTGATCGTGATCTACGTGCTGCTCAATGCCGTCTTCCTCGCAACCACGCCCCTCGGAGAGTTGAAAGGTCAACTCGAAGTGGCGTTGATAGCAAGCAAACACATTTTTGGATCAGCTGGCGGTCGCGCCACCGGTGCGGTGATTTGCTTCGGCCTGATTTCCTCGATCAGTTCGATGACGTGGATCGGGCCGCGTGTCACCATGTCGATGGGCGAAGATCATTGGCTACTGCGATTGCTTGGACGCAAAAACAGACACGGTATCCCCACGAACGCGATCGTCCTGCAACTGCTAATGGTGAATTTGCTTTTACTCACCCGAAGTTTCGAAGACGTCGTCCGCTACACTCAATTCAGCTTGTTGGTCTGCTCGCTCCTGGCTGTGCTCGGCGTGATTGTGCTCCGTTTCAAACATCCGAAAATCACGCGTCCGTACCGAGTCTGGCTCTATCCAGTGCCGCCTGCTGTCTTCTCGGTGATCACAATTTGGATGATGTTTTACCTGTTGCGCTGGCATACCGCGGAATCCCTCGCTGGCCTCGGCACGGCGCTTTGCGGTTTGCTCATCTATTTTGGCGCGGGAAAACGCCACTCGCCATGAAGAGGCACCACTTGGGAAAAGTGGTGCAACTTTGCAAGTTGTGCATCCGAGGACGCAAGTTACAAACTCGCGCCACATTGTCTGTAGCCGTGGCGCTGGCCGGCGTGTTCAGCGTTCATGCACGGGAAGCTCCCGAGCTTGCTCCTCGCGCACTTCCCGTAGCTGCAGGGCCAAACGACATTGCGCGCTTCCTTGCTGGGATGCCGGTGCGGGGGGAATCACCGCTCGCCCCGCTTACGCGCGATCCGGCATGGCAGGAACACGCCGCATTTTTTGAGAAGGAATTCTCAAAACTCAATTTGCGCCAGCTCCAAAAACTGCATGCCTGGGAAGAGACTTATCTCCCAGAGGCCATGCAACCGATTCCCGTCGCGTTTTACATGTTCAGCGGTCCGGATTTTCTTTATGTCGATCAATTTTTTCCGCGCGCCTCTGTCTACGTGCTTTGCGGAAAGGAAGGAATGGGGCCGCCACCCGATCCGTTGCGCATTGCAAATCTCTCCGGCGCACTCGGAAACCTAGAGAACGCGATGAAATCCTCGCTGGAGACGACCTACTTCATCACTAAAGATATGAAAATCGATTTGCAACAGCAGAACCTCAACGGCGTGCTGCCGATTCTCTACGCTTTCATCGCGCGCGCCGATAAATCAATTAGCAACGTGACGTTTGGCTCTCTGAACAGCGCCGGCACCTTTCAGGAAAGCGCCCCGGGGAAGAAAGGCGGCAGTATTCCCGGCGTACGGATCCGCTACACCGATAATCAATCGGGCGATTCACAAACAATGTATTATTTCATCACCGATATTTCGGACGGCGGAATCAAAGCGACGCCGGGTTTCTTGAAATTTTGCCAGCGATTCGGCATCGCCTCGAGTTTTCTCAAATCTTCCTCGTATCTGATGTTCGAGAACGGCTTCGCCACGATCCGCAATTTTATTCTCGATCACAGCAACAGAATTGTGCAGGACGATTCGGGAATTCCGCTGGCTTATTTCGACCCAAACAGGTGGAGTCTGCATCTCTTCGGCGTTTACCTCGGCCCGATCGAGCTCTTCAAACAACATTATCAGCCCAGACTGCAGGAGCTTTTCGCGCAAAGCAATCCACCACCGATCGAGTTTGGGTTCGGGTACCGCTGGAACTGGAAGGAGGCTAATTTGATGGTGGCGACGCGCAAGTAATGTTCGCCACGAATGCCAGAGACGTGAATTGCGACTACTGAAATCTGCGGAACCAGGAGTACGGAAAGACGTCTCCCGGGCAATCAGTTGGCCAGCGTGGCGGATTCATCTCGCGATGCGGCCGGACCGGGATATCGCCCCTGTCGATCTTGCCGCAGCGCTCTCGCAAGTAGCGAATGAGTTCCTCACACGATTCGAGCTGTGCGCGAGTTGGCTGGTCGCGATTGAAATCGCCCACCAGACAAATACCGAGCGAAATATTGTTCAAATAATCGCTGTGCACGTGGCCGCCATTGATCTGGCGGCGCCAGCGGTCGCCCACTTCTATCTGGCCGTTGCCAGTCGATGTTCCGTTGCCGATCACGAAATGATAAGCAAGGCCATTCTGCATCCGGCGGACGTGCCGATGGTAATAATCGAACGCCCGCGCGTTGCCCTGCCGGGTTCCACTGTTGTGCACGACGATGAATTGCCACCGTCGCCGTTTCACCGGCGCGCGACGGATCGCTTCGATCACCGATCTCGTCAGATAACGGTAGCTGGTTGGACGAGTCCGTGACCATGGCCACAAAAAGAATCTGCGCGGCGGTGGCGACGGCGTTGGCTCGAAACCCTGATCTTCTTCGAAACCAGACTTCTCGATTACCACCTGCGCGCGTTCCTCCGCCGTGGTGGCACGCGGAATTTTTGGCGTCGGGCATGGTGCTGGCGACGGCAAGGCTACCGCGCGACGCGGCGGTGGTGTTGGACTTTCCGTCGCCACGGGAGTTTCTGCTAAGACTGGTCCCGGAGTTTTTTCGGGCCTTGGCGACTCTTCTTCCTTGAATGTTTTGGATTTGGCCGTTTTCCTTGGCGATGGAGAGGCTTCTTTCTTCCGCGATTTTTTCTTTGCGGTTTTCGGTTTAGGCGTTGGGCTCGCCGATTTTTTTCGTCTTTGTGAAGCGACAGGCGGCTCGGGTGTTTCACTGGGTCTTGGTCTCGGAGTTGCCTCCTCTTCTTCGCCAGATTCTTTTGCCAGCTTCGATTTACCAGGATGTTGAGATTCTCCTGCTGCTGGTGATGCCTCGGTATCGTGCGTCGATTTCTCCGTTACCGCTTTCGCTTTTGCGACCGGGCTGGGTGATTCTTTTGACTCTCCTGTTGCCCGCTTCGCTTTACGAATCGGAGGTGATGCTTCTGGTGTAGGAGAAGCAGCACGCTTCTTCTTCGACTTTTTCGCCACCGGACTGGGCGATTTTGCTGGCTTCGGTGAAGAGGCGCTGCGCGCCTCCTGTTGCTCCGAAGATTCATCGCGCTGATTTCTTTCGTCTTCACCGACCTGCGCGCGGAGAAGAGTACCAGCGATCGCGCCCAGCGCGAGTGCAGTTGCGAGCCAAAGGCGAAAGCGCACCGCATCGGAGCGTAACAGAGCGCGCGGCTCGATCAACCCCGAACGCTTTCAGATTCAAGCTGCCCGTGTGGCAGGAGCGGGCGTAGAGCCCGCAGTTTTGCCCATCCGTTCGCATTCGCGGCGAAGAATCGCGTTCAATTTCCCGCCAAGAAGGAGCAGCAAACAGGTTAGATACATCCAGGTAAGCAGCACGATGATGGATGCCAGCGCGAGATACGTCGGGTTGTACCGGTCATATCTTGTCACGTAAAATTGAAAGAGTTTCGTGGCGATAATCCAACCAGTGGAAAAGAAAATCGCACCCGGCAGCGCCTGGCGGACCGTGAGATAATTTTCCGGCGTCAGAAGATAAAGAGCCAGCGCCAGGATGATCAGGGCCAGCGCCGTGAATACCAGACTCAACCCTGCGATCCATGCTTGCAGCGGAAAGGGGAGTTGAAAATTCACTTCCGCAATGCCGGCGAGTCTTTGGCCAAAAACAATCGCATTAAAACAAAAAAGAATCGTGATGCCGAACCAGAAGAGCATGAAAAATGAGATGATGTATTTCGACCACCAATGTCGATCCTCTTGCACGCCGTGCGTTTGACTCAGGGCACGGGAGATCGTCGCAATAAAAACTGTGCCGAAATAAATCCCGAGAATAATGCCGGCGTTTGCGAGGATGCCGCTGGAGCCTGTCACGACCACGCTCGCCATGGCGGTATCGAGGATGTCTTGCACTTTGGGATCAGGTGGTATGAAACTTTTTAGCAGAACAAACATTCCATGCAGTTTTGCCGGATCGGTGCCAAAGAGGCCGAGCAAATGCCAGAGGAAAAGCAGTACCGGCGCCAGCGCAAAAAGGAGCAGATACGCCATCTGCGCGGCAAGCCCGGTTGTCGTGTCGGTCGCGGTTTCCCAAACCAAGCGCCGCGCCACGCGCCAAATGAATCCGATATACTTCATCCGTCGCTCCAGAGTTTACTTTGCCCGATATAAATATCCATTAAACTCGGAATGCTTCGCGAGTAGATTTTCCCTTCGCTTACTGCTTCCATCGTTACTTGTCTCCGCCTAACGAATTGTGAAAAAGAGAATCCTGATCCTGACCGCCGGTTTCGGAGAGGGTCACAACAGCGCGGCGCGCGGAGTGCGCGACGCTCTGGCCCGCGTCGCGCCGGACCAAACCGAGGTGGAATTGCGGGATCTGTTCGCCGAAGCCTACGGACCGGTCAACGAACTCGTGCGCCGAAGCTATCTCGCGTTGGTGAATTCAGCGCCGCGCGCTTGGGGAGTCGTTTATCGCTGGCTCGATCGCAAGACAGATTACGATAAGGAATTCCGGCGATTCACTCGACTCAAAGATCATTTCGCTCCATTGCTCGACCGTTTTCGCCCGGACGTCGTCGTTTGCTCTTTTCCAGGCTATCCGAATGCACTCCAGGAGATTTTGGGCTCAGACAGACAGTGCAAATGTGTAGTTGTCATCACCGATTCGATCACGGTTAACGCGGCTTGGTATCGCAGTTCCGCCGATTACTTCCTCGCTCCAAATGAACAAAGTGCCGCCGTTCTGCAGAGAGTGGGAGTCGCGCTGGAAAAAATCAAGATATTCGGATTTCCTGTGAACCCAAAATTTGCTGATTTCACCAAAGATCGACAATTACCTTCCGGCAATTCCAAGCGCCGCGTTTTGTACATGATCCATGCGGCAACACGCGGCGCGCCGGAATTGGTGCGGCTGCTCGCGGATCTCGGCCTCGATCTTACGGTGACGATCGGCCGTGCCGCTAAACTCCGACGGGCGATTGAAGCCGCGACAGACGGCCACCCAACAAAAATCGTTGGGTGGACAGACGAGCTTCCGCACATGCTGAACGAGAGTCATTTGCTCATCGGAAAAGCCGGCGGCGCAACGGTGCAGGAAACGATCGCGGCGCGTTGTCCGATGATCATCAATCACGTCGTTGCCGGTCAGGAGGAAGGAAACGCTCGCTTGATCGTCGAAACCAATTCTGGTGCGATCGCGCTTTCGCCCAGGGAAGTTGTCGCGCAGGTCAAACGTGCGTTCGCCGATGGCGCAAAACAATGGCGCGAATGGGTGGCGAACATCAGCAAGTTGAGCCGTCCGCGCGCTGCCCTCGATACCGCGGAATTCCTGATATCACTGTAGATGGCAAACGACGAATGGACACGAATCGAGACGAATAATTGGTGTTTACTGTCCGGCAGCCGCCGGGTTGGTGGTTACTCAGACCAGATCTCTTCGCCGATGCAAAATGCTCGCATCACCTCCAGCTCCGGAGAGAGAATGACGAAATCCGCGTCAGCGCCGGCGGCCAGCCGTCCTTTGGTCTCGAGGCCAACGGCCTGCGCAGGATTTCCTGTCGCCATCATCACGACCTCGTGCAGCGGAAGATCGACATCACGAACCATTGTCCGGACGAGATCGATCATGCGTGACGCGCTGCCCGCCAGCGCGGAGCGGTCGGCAAGCAAACAAACGCCGTCTTCCACGATGCAATCACTGCCGAAAAGCGAAAATTGAGATCCATCGGGCAACCCAGCGCCGGCAGTTGCATCGGTAACAAGACAAATTCCACTAGCGCCCTTCGCGCGATACAACATCTTCATCAACGTCGTCGAAACGTGATGACCGTCCGCGATCAGTTCACAACTGATCTGCGGTTCGCTTAATGCGAACTCGAGCAAACCGCCAATTCGATAGACTCCGCGGCGGCGCGCTGAGGACATGCAATTAAATGTATGCGTCACGCTGCGCATGCCGTGGTCGAATGCAACGCGCGCGTCTTCGTCCGACGCGTCGCTATGACCGCCACTCACCGAAATGCTGTGCGCCCGCAACCTGTCAATCAAATCGAACGCGCCTCGAATTTCCGGAGCGAGCGTCACCCGTTTGATGACGCCAGCGAATTCAAGCAAGCCCGCGATGGATTCCGGTGCCGGCTCGCAAATAAATTCCTCGCGTTGCGCGCCGCGCTTCGCTTTTGAGATGAACGGGCCTTCCAGGTGAACGCCCGCAATCGCGTTGATAGGGCGTGACCGTGGGGCGCGCCGCTGTATGCAATCTCGAACGGCACTCAGGACCTCGACGAGCTTGTCGATCGGCGCTGTCGCTGTCGTTAGCAAAAGCGAAGTAGTTCCGCCGCTCGCATGGAAATCGCAAATCGAGCCAAATGCTTCGGCAGATGCTTCCATGGTGTCGCGGCCAACGGCGCCGTGCACATGAAGATCGACAAAACCTGGCGCGAGATAATTTCCGTAGAGATCGATAGTGCCTTTCCCGCGCGCTAGTGTTTTCTCGCGAATCGCCCTAATTTTTCCTTCTTCCGCGACAACTTCGAGTCCATCGCGAATTCCATCCGGAAAAATCAAACGCGCGTTTGTGAAAATCATCGTTAGCAGAGCGAGACCAATCTGTAGGGGAAGCGGTTGGCTTCCCACGAGACGACAACGTCGTGCCCCTACAGTGATATCGCCCAACCGGAACTAATTGCGTTTGGACGCAGTAAAGTCCATCCTCTTAGGACGATGAATTTCGAATATGACGTCGTAATCATCGGCGGCGCATTTTCCGGCGCTGCGACCGCGCTCATGCTGAAACGCAAACGGCCCGAAGCGCGCGTCCTCATCATCGAAAAAACAGCTGAGTTTGATCGAAAAGTGGGCGAATCGACTACCGAGGTGAGCAGTTGTTACATGACGCGCATTTTGGGCCTGACCCATTACCTCGGGCACGAGCAACTAGCAAAACAGGGACTCCGGCTGTGGTTTTCGAGTCAGCCCGATCAACGCTTTAACGATTGCGTCGAGGTCGGTACGCGCTACCAGAGCCGATTACCAGGTTTTCAAGTGGACCGGGCAAAACTTGATTCGCACATGCTCCATCTCGCAGTGCGGGCGGGTTGTGAGTTATGGCGTCCGGCAAAGGTAACAAACTTCGAACTGAACAACGGGAATAGTCAAAGGGTTAGCACCATTGCCGATCTTGGCGAACGCACGACAAGTTGCCGCTGGATCGTCGATGCCACAGGCCGCGCGACTATGTTCGCCCGAAAGCTCGGCCATTTTAGGCCGAACACAGAGCATCCCATCAACGCTGTCTGGGCACGATTCAGCGGCGTCAAGGAGTGGGACAGCTATGACTGGCGGGAACGTTTTCCGGATTACGCTAATGATTGCCGCACCGCGCGTGAGTGGGCCACAAATCATCTTTTCGGCCGTGGCTGGTGGGTCTGGATCATTCCGTTGTGCGGGGGCGACGTCAGTGCCGGGATCGTTTACGACAGCCGCATTTTCAAATTTCCAGAAGGACCAAGTCTGGGGCAACGGCTGCACGCGCATATTCTTAGCAATCCCGTCGGTCGTGAAATTTTTGGGGCGGCACGCGTAATCGAAGGCGACGTGCATGCCCTCTCAATGTTGGCGTATCACAGCGAGAAAGTCTGCGGCGACGGTTGGGCTGCAGTGGGAGACGCTGCTGGTTTTATCGATCCACTTTACAGTCCGGGTCTCGATTTTTGTTCTTACTCCTCCTACTACGTGGCCGATTTACTGGCACGCAGTTTATCGGGCGATCATGTCACGGATCGGCTCAATCATTACAACCAACAATATCCGATCACTTACCGCTACTGGTTCGAGAGTCTGTACAAAGACAAATACCATTACATGGGCGACGCCGATCTGATGTCGGCTGCGCTCCTTCTCGATGTGAGCAGTTACTACCTCGGTTTGGTCCGCGCAGTTTATCGCGATCCGGAATGTGCATTTCTCAATCTGCCCTTCACCGGTATCGGCGGCAGATTAGCTTGGAACATGATGACTTTTTATAGCCGACGTCTTGTCGCGTTAGCGAATCGCAGATGGGCGACGGGTTACTACGGCAAGAGAAACGCCGGCTGGCGCGAGCTCTATGACGGATTCGTTCCGGATATCCGACTTCGCAAACAGATTTCACGTGGACTGCTGCGCTGGTGGAAATGCGAACTGATCAATCTAGGATTGATGTTACGCCGACGAGCAACAGTCCCTGTAAGTCAGCCTTCCACCGCGACAACGGAAGCGTGGTAAGGCGCGACTGTGAGGAGAATGCGCCGTCGATCTTACGGATTGAGCAACCCGGCGTACCAGCGCAGGAAAACATCGCCAAAAAACAGCCAACTTACTGCGCTAAACGCCAGATAAGGTCCGAACGGCAGCTTGGCCGACCAAACACGCTTTCCCACGATGAGAGTGATCAGGCCGACGATCGAACCGAGAAGCGAGCCCGCAAAAAGACTGAACAAAACCCCGCGCCATCCGAGAAATGCACCGATTGCAGCGAGAAATTTCAAGTCGCCGCGGCCCATTGCTTCCCGAGGGATCACCAGCTCGTACGCGACGCCTGAAATTTCGTTTACACGATCCAGCAAAAACTGTTCGCCCTCGGCAGTGACCCGGTCATAATGAAAATCCAGCGTTACATTTCCATAAATGTGATTGTCGATCTTCGCCTCGCCGCATTGCAGCACTAGTCGATCTTTCTCGCGAGCGAAATGATCGCTCCACAAGCTCTTTTCGCTGCCGACAACGAAATCGGCGTCATCTTCCTGTTTTGTCCATGTGAACGGCGTAGGCGCGTCGAAGCGGATCTTCTTTCTTCCAAAAGCGATTTTGCCTGCTTCCAATACGAGCAAAAGAATTACGTAGCCCAGAGCAGCCGCGAGCAGAGAACGAACACTCGCAGCGAGCCGTGAATTTGTCTCCATTAAAGCTGGCACTGCCAGGCTGGCGAGGATTCCCGCAATGATCCCGCCGATAGTTACTCGGTCGGGAATGATGAAACGATCGAAGTCGATAAATGTTCCGACGATCAGGAGCGAAACAAAAATCCAGTAAGCGATAGCCATCTGCCACGGGAAGCTTTGCCAGATCGCGAGGAAAAGAAGTGCGGTCAGTAATTCAACGGCAAAATAGCGAAAAGAAATTTTGGCGCTGCAGTTTGCGCAGCGGCCGCGGAGCCATAGCCAGCTAATCAGCGGAATGTTCTGATGCCAGAGGATCGGTTTCTTGCAAGCTGGGCAGAACGACCGGCGCGGCCGGTTAATGGAAAGATCGACAGGCAAACGATAAATACAGACGTTGAGGAAGGAGCCAACTGCAGCGCCCAGGACAAAAGCGAAGCCGCGCAAGAGAAGTTGGGAAGCCTGCATCATCAGAGCCCGCCCACGGGGCGTTTGCTCGAAGCGTAGGCTATCGCGGCGCCAAATCGAAACATTTAACAACGACCGGCGCGAACTGTTCCGCTGTTTGATAGATCATGCGGTCTCGCCCAGGAAAGAATGGCGGGGCCTTGTCAAAGAGAAATCACGGAATAACGAAAGACTGCGCACGCGTTTTGGCCTGCTCACGTGCACGCGGGGAGGGCAGCCAAACTGGTGCGCCGTGTGGAACGACGTGACGCCAGCGGGTGTCGAAACGCCAGAGGCCGGCGGCGCGCGCGACTTCGAGGGCGCTGCAGAGTTCGTCACTGGAGATGCCGCGGTTGATTTCGGCGAAGCGCGGTTCGGTCTCGGCTTTGTGAGCCGGATAATACTGGTCCATCACGTTGACGTAGGTGTCGCGCGACAAATTCTCGGCGATCCAATGCATGATCTCGCGGGTGTCATCGAGGAGACCAGGCATGACCAGATGGCGCACGAGAACGCCGCGCAATGCCAGACCGTCCTCGTCCACTTTCAACTCGCCGACCTGCGCATGCATCGCCGTGATCACGGTGCGCGCGGCGTCCGCGTAATCGCTGGCGACGAGATATTTTCGGCAGTGCTCGGCGTCCCACAGCTTGAAATCAGGCATATAGATGTCCACCAACCCGTTCATCCATCGAATGCTTTCGAGGTTGTCGTAGGCCGAGGTGTTATAGACGAGCGGCAAACGCAAGCCGCGCTCGACCGCGATCACCAGCGCTTCGAGAATTTGTGGCACCACGTGTTCCGGCGTGACGAAGTTGATGTTGTGGCAACCGGTCTGCTGGAGATCGAGCATGATCTGTGCGAGCTCTGAGGCCGTGACTTCTGCTCCTTCGCCGAACTGGCTTGTCTCAAAGTTCTGGCAAAAAACGCAGCGTAGATTGCACCAGCCGAAAAAGATCGTGCCGGAGCCGTTCCATCCACGCAGACAATCTTCTTCCCCGAAATGTGGGAACGCGCTGGCCACCCGGGCGAGCCGGCCGCTCTTGCACACCCCGATCTTGTTGTTGAACCGGTCGATCTCGCAGTCGCGTGGACAAACCCGACAGGACCTCAGCGATTCGATCGCTTGCTCGGCACGATCTTGAAGAACACCCTCCTGGAAAGCCTTCACGTAAGCCGGCTCAAAATCTTTGTGCGATAGAACGAACCGCCCGCCTCCTTCCAACTCAATGGGCGCAGAGCCGTTGTGACAGCGGAGAAAATTATTCGCGATCAGTCTCATTGTTGGCATGCCTGCCGCCGCAAGGTTAGTCCTGCAACGCTCAACGCTCAATGTCCAAGCCGCTAGTATTTATGGTGACGAGGCGGCGCGCTGAATTATAGTCGGTAGGTCGGGCGAATATGGTTGTCAAAACGGAGAAGGAACTGAGCGAAGCGCTACGTAGCCATTGGCTGAAAGCGGTGGCGGCGATCGAGCTGCGCAATTTCGGCTACGCGATCTCGCTGCTGCAGGGGATCCTTAAACAGGAGCCGCAATTTCTTACTGGCCGACAACTACTGCGGCGCGCGGAGGTAACCAAAAATAAATCGGCAAAGAAAAGTTTCCTCAATATCTCGACCGCGCCGATCGCGGTCATGAAGGCGCAGCGCGAAATTAAAAAGGATCCGCAGCGCGCAATTGAAATGTTGGAAAAAGTTTTGGAAGAAGAGCCGTACAATCGGCAGGCGAACCTGGTGTTAAAGGAAGCAGCGTTGGCGGCCGACTGGCCGGAAATTGCCGTGTTCGCATTGCAAACGTTGCTCGAGGAAAATCCGCGCGATGTGAAAGTGCTACACGAACTGGGGCGTTTGTATCACCAACTTGGAGAAAATGATCGGGAGGTCGAAGTCTATAGTCGCATTACCGAGATCGATCCGCTCGATGCGGAGGCGCTTCGCCTAGGCAAAGACGCCTCGGCCCGCGCCTCAATGAAGAGCGGTGGGTGGACGCACGCCGAGAGTTATCGCGACTTGATCAAGGACAAAGAGGCGGCGATTTCGCTCGAGCAACAAAGCCGGATGCAGTTGAGCGCCGAATCGCTTGATGAACAGATCGCCGAAACATATGCGCGCCACCGGGCAGAGCCGACGAGTGTCGATCTTGCGCGACGTCTCGGCGCATTAAATGAGCAAAAGCAGGATTTCGAGGCGGCAATTGGCTGGTATCAGCATGCCGCCAATCTGACAAAAGGCGCCGATACCGGATTGATTCGGAAAGTTTCCGACTTGAAAATCAAACGGCTCGACCGTGAGATTACCAGACTCGAAGAATCTCTCGCAGGCCACGACTCGGGCCATGAGCTTTATGAGCAAAAGTCTGATGAGCTAAACGTCGCGAAAAAGGAGCGGGCGGAGATCCTGCTTCAGGATGCGCGCAAACGTCTGGAACGAAACCCGACCGATTTGCAGCTTCGCTTTGAGCTTGGCGAACATCTTGCGAATGCCGGGCTTTTTCGCCAAGCGTTGCCGGAACTGCAGCGCGCCCGGCAAAATCCCAACGCGCGCCTGAAGGCGATGAACCTGCTTGGCCGCTGTTACTGCGAATTGGGCATGCTTGATTTGGCGATGAAGCAATTGGAAGAAGCGGCTAAAGAAATTTTGTCGATGGACGCGATGAAGAAGGAAATTGTTTATAACCTCGGTCTTGTTTACGAGCGGATGGGCCAACGGGAAAAATCGCTAAACTGCATGAAGCAGATTTACGAAGTCGATTACGGCTACAAGGACGTCGCGACGCGAGTGGAAAGCTCCTACGAACAAAACATCCGGCAGTCGTGATCGGATTCTAGACGCCCCAAAGAACTTGGGAAGCAGAATTGCCGCTCTTGTCATGCGCCGGTTTTTATACAAAGCTTCTGCGCAGAGTCGCATCCAAGCTCACGCGCAAATGCGATTCTCAAATGCCGGCTGAGCCGGTGATTATGCAAAAATAATCCCAACGAGGAACCCCTATGAAACGAAAACTTATATCAGTCTCAGCAATCGCGGCGGTTGCGATGACAGTCATCACCATCTGCGTTATTGGAAGCGTTCACGCCCAAACCGATTCGGGAATCGGCAGCAATCCCCACATTCGGGCACAATCCGCCCCGACGACATCACCCGGCACCACCACCATCGTGAAAATGAGTCAGAAGGACGTGAACTTCATCCAGAAAGCGGCAGGTGGCGGCCAGCAGGAAGTTGAGAATGGGAAAATGGCCGAGAAACAGGGTAAAAGCGCAGAGGTGAAAAGCATCGGCGCACGCATGGTGGCTGATCACACGAGGATCGGCAAGGAGTTGGCTGCGCTGGCCAACCGCAAAGGCGTCAACTTCAATACCAGCAGTGTTAAGGCGCAAAACATCGGTACCGCGGATTTTGACAGAATGTATTTGAAGCTGCTCGAGGAGGTCCATAGAAAGGACATCGCCGAGTTCGAAACAGAGGCCAAGAGCGGGGATGACAAAGAGCTGAAAGCTTGGGCTTCGAAAACTATCCCGACACTGAGGCAACACCTGACCATGGTCGGGGACGCGGTGAAAAAAACGCGGTAATCAAGGGAACTTGCTTTTACGCCGCAGCACGCTCGGCAGGGCGTGCCGCGTATGTTTTTCGGCAACAGGCTTCTCCTTTTGCCTGCGAGAACCGCTTTGCTTTTGCGACCCGAGGCTCAATCCTCTGACTTATGCGGAAGACCAAAATCGTCTGCACACTTGGCCCAGCCAGCGAACGCCCCGACGTGTTGCGGCAATTGATTGATGCTGGAACCGACATCTTTCGGTTGAACATGAGCCATGCAAGCCATCGCTCCGTCCGCGACGTTGTACCGCGTATCCGCGCACTCGCGAAAGAGGCGCATCGGCCGGTTGCCATTCTGCTCGATACGCAGGGTCCAGCCATTCGTACGGGCGAATTGAAGGCCGATCTCCATTTAAAACAGGGGGACACTCTGGAGCTAACCGTTGCCGACGCGAAAAGTGAAGAGCCGTATTCTGTGGATGTAAATTATGACGGATTCATCGATGATGTTTCCGTTGGCGATACCGTTCTTGTAGATAACGGCCTGATCAGGCTGATGGCCATCGAAAAAGGCGAGAAGCGGATTCGCTGCAAGGTGATCATTCCAGGCACACTCGGCTCGCGGCGCCACATCAATCTTCCCGGTGTTCACGTCAATCTTCCGCCGCTCACGGAAAAGGACATTGCTGATATTTCACTCGGGGCAGAGCTCGATGTCGATTTTGTCGCGCTGAGTTTCGTCCGTGAGAAAAGCGATTTGGACCAACTGCGTCGTGCTCTCGCCGAAAAGAAGAGCAAGGCTTTGATCATAGCTAAAATTGAGGATCAATTGGCGGTCGGAGCGATCACGGAGATGATCGAAGGCGCGGATGCGATCATGATTGCCCGCGGCGACCTGGCAATCGAATGCCCCATGGAAGAACTACCGATAATTCAACGGCGAATCGTGAAGTCCTGTATTCGGCTTGGCAAGCCTGTGATCGTCGCGACGCAGCTGCTCGAATCGATGATCACCAATCCACTGCCGACTCGAGCCGAAATTACAGACGTAGCGAACGCCGTTTTTGAGCAGGCGGACGCAATCATGCTGAGCGCCGAAACAAGTCTTGGACGCTACCCCGTCGAGTGCGTCCGGGTGCTCGATCGTATCGCGTTACGTATCGAGCGCAGCGGCGGCGCGGGTTATGCAGCGGAAGCAATTCTCGAAGACGACCGGCAAAAGACCGTTGCTTCCGCTGTGGCTCTAGCCAATTCGCTGGAGCGCGCAAAGCTTGTTGTCTTTACCCGGCACGGCACGATGGCGCGCAACGTCTCGAACATTCGTCCGGAAAACGCGCCGATTTTCGGCTTCACATCGAGCGAAAGAGTTTACCGGCAGTTGTCGATCTTGTGGGGCGTTTATCCCGTGAGAATTAATTTTGCCGACGATCCGAACGCGACGATCGAGGTCGCGGAAAAGTTTTTGCGCCAACACAATTTGACGGTCGCGGGAGATCAACTGGTGATCATCAGCGATATTCGGGTAGGCGATGAACGCATCGATTCCGTGCAATTGCGCGCCGCGAAATAAAAAACGCGCGAAGTTGACCTCCGCGCGTTCGCGAACGAATGCCTGCGTTAAGCTTCCACCGGCAGCTCGACATCGACCGGCCGCTCTTTCTTGCTTAGAGCCCGGCGTAGCTTCGAGAGTGCGATGTTCTGCAACTGCCGGATGCGCTCGCGCGTCACACCGAATTTCTTGCCGACTTCCTCAAGCGTCTTTGGCTTGCCGCCATCCAGACCGAAACGCTGGAAAATGATTTTCTTCTCGCGAGCATCGAGGACATCCAGCAAACCGCCGACTTCGTTGCGAAGGTTCTTATCGCGTAGCAATTCAAACGGCGTCTGAGCGTCCTCGTCGCCGACAATTTCACCGAACTCCGTGGAATCATCGTCGCTGATTGGCGCGTCGAGCGAAGCTGGACGGATGGACACGGTCTTCAGCTGCGAAACTTTTCCGCTGGCGATGCCGATTTCATCACCCAGCTCCTCGTCTGTCGGTTCACGGCCGAGTTCCTCACTCATTTGCAAGGAAACCCGGCGCATCTTGGAGATCTTGTCCACGAGATGCACAGGTAGACGGATCGTCTTACTCTGATTAGCCAGCGCTCGCTTGATGGATTGCTTGATCCACCACGCGGCGTACGTGCTCAGCTTTCCGCCTTTTGCGGGATCAAACCGTTCCACAGCCTTCATCAGGCCGATGTTGCCCTCAGAAATCAGGTCCAGAAGCGGGAGACCAAGATTTGCATAATCATGCGCGATCTTGACCACCAGACGCAAATTAGACCGGATCATCAGAGCTCGCGCCTCGCGATCACCCTTTTTGATTTTCGCAGCCAGCTCGATCTCCTGGTCCGGAGTCAACAGCGGGATTTGCCCGATCTCGCGCAGGTAAATCTTAATTCCGGTATCACTATCTTCAGCAGCCATATAACTCTTTTTCATCAAACTCTTTGGGGGCTTGGATCGACAACTTCCTGTATATTGTATTCGTCGATGCCTGGTCGATCACGCGTTGTAGCATCTTGAGAACTATTTAACAACGTTAAATATTCGAATCTGTGACAGCCTCCAGAGGCGTCTTGTTCAATCTTTTTGGAGACACGCGGGCTCGCGATTCCCCGGCTCGTTTGCGTGAATCCTCAATCAATTTAACCAACTCCACGACGGCAAGTCGCGCATTTCTCGCCCTTCCACGCTGCGATCCTCTGCAACGCCGTCTTTGTCCAGCCACCGCAGTTTCCAATCATGGGGGCGCGCTATCAAATGCCGCTTTGCCCCTCGAGCTTCGGCGCGCGAAAGCCGGACAAATCGCGTTTACGGGAATGGCTCGCAGTAAGAAGGCTGGTGCGCTTCCCAGCGACTGGTAATTACGGCAAAGTTTCCTTCATCTTACTTTGAGCGCGACCAATCTTTATTCACCCCGTTGCCGAAGCCGATTCTCTACCATCCCATTCATGGCTGTGACACTGGTACCGCCAAATACGCCGTTAAAACGCCCGTAATTGGGTCGACAGCTCTACCTGTAATCTCTCCCTTGTTATTTATGTCTTTCGCGCTTGCGAGCAGTGCAGAATAGCTGGGTGCTTTGAGATCGTTGAGGTCTGTGGGGTAGACACCGTGGTCCCAAATAACGGCACGACAATCATTCTGCTCCGCGTCGCATGAGACACCGACTACCTGGCCGGCTTCATTAATACCGTAGGCCTCACTGTCTACATGTTCCGGGACACGTCCTCGCAACGGTTTGAGAACTTTGATGCCGTTGTCCTTAGTCCAGATAAAAGCGTGTAATATTTCGCCTTCAACAGAGGCGGGGTCGCCGGCAAATCCCACGACATCGCCGTGTTGATTGATTGCCGTCGGCGTATTCCACCACGGGGCTGGCGCATCTGGATAAATATCCGTCACGGTGCCATTTTCCCAAAGCACGGCATGCTTGGCCGTATGTCTTCCAACGGCCTGGTCGCAGATACCGGAGATGCCCACGATTTGACCATTATCATTGATCGCCGTCGCAGCTCCTGAGCTGTCGCCGGGGATTAGTGGCAGGTCTTGGATCTGGTCCGGTGGTCCCAGAGTCCACACGGCTGGGCGAAACTGGAGGACTTGGGTGCAGCAACAGTTGGGGTCATGAACGCCATTCTCCGCCCACCCGACCACCTGACCCAAGTTGTTGGCTCCGGTTGCAAAGCCGTTATTGCCGCCCGGAAATGGGGGAAGTCTTCTCATCTGGTTGTTTTGCCAAACGAACCCGAGGTTGATATAGCCGACGTTGTTAGGCGTACTGTAGAAAGCCGCGCTACTCCAGCTCTCGCCGAGCAGCTGCGGGTCGGCAGTTTGGGAAATACCCACGATGATTCCCGCGGTATTTTTCACGTTCCATGTTACACTGCTGTTTGGCCCCCCGAGTGTGCCGAGGTCGAGCAGCGAACTGTTTCGCCACAGCGTCGCGTGCCGGTTCCTATCCGGCAGTCTGGAATAGCCTGCCACCCAGGTCTGGTCATTAATACTATTTCCCCCGCTACTCGTTCCGCCGAGTGAAGCGAGGTTGGATACGTTGTACTGCGCCTTTGGCTTTGCCTTTGCCGTTCCCTGTGCCTGTGCGTGCGCCTGTGCTAGAGCCGCTCCGCAGCAAAAAGCAATCAGAATCGTGAAAAGACTTCGGCTAGGTATTTTGGTTTTGAGAAGTGTTGTCATATTTTGTCCTTTGTTGAATTTCTATGACGACACTTTAGGGACTGGCGGTAAGTCACCACCAGAGCCACTTCGCGCGTTTGGTACAAGCCACTTCGCTGTGCATTCAATTCGATTAGTTATCCCGCACAGACAAACCAGCCGTTAGTCCCAGCGTCGAAATGACCGAACAAACCACGACCGGCTTGTTCAAAGAGCGCCTGCCGAGAGATGGCAGATTGCCCCGAATTGCCTAATTCAATTTTGAATTAAGTGCTGCCGCCAACTTACTGAGACCTTCACGGATTTGCGCACGCGACCATGCTGCGAACCCGAACGTAAGCGCCGGTTCCGCCTCCGCTTTCATAAAGCAGGATGATAACGGCGACGGTCTGATGCCGATCTCAGTGCAGACGCGAGTAATCAACGGCAAGTTTTCTTTCTGCCGTAGCCAAGCAACGAAGTGGAGTCCGGCCTCTGGGATTTCCAGGACAAAATGCTTCTTCAACAAATCATTAAATTGTTGGATGAAGAATTCCCTTCGGTCAGAATACAATTTCCGCATCCGCTTTATGTGACTGAGAAAGAATCCCTCGGTTAGGAATCGAGCTAGAGTTGCCTGATCAATTGCGGGAGAATGTTGATCCATCACAGCGCGAATCTTGATCATCGGTTCGACCAGCTGCTCCGGTGCCAGGATATAACCCAAGCGCAAGGAGGGGTAGAGAATCTTACTCATTGTGCCTGCGTAGATAACACGACCGGAGTTATCGAGTCCCTGCAAACAGGGGAGCGGGGGACCGGTATAACGAAACTCTGAGTTATGATCGTCCTCGAAAATGTAAGCATCGCAGGATCGCGCAAAATCGATCAACGCTGTTCTACGCGAGAGACTCATCGTCATACCGAGTGGGAATTGGTGAGAAGGAGTCACGTAAATGATTTTGGGCGAGCGTTGTTTCGAGGGGCGCGCGATCGTGATTCCTTCCCGGTCAACTGGGCGCGGAATGACGGTTGCCCCGGCGAAACCAAAGGTACGGCGAGCCTGATAGAATCCCGGATCTTCGATCCACGCAACCTCTCCCCGATTTACGAGAGCCATCGCGCTGATCATCATTGCCTGCTGCGTTCCGGCGGTAATGATGATCTGGTCCGGATGACAACGCGCACCTCTGTAATCACACAAATAAGTTGCGAGCGCCTTGCGCAAGTCCGGGTCGCCACGGCTCGATGCGTACTGAAGCAGATGGGCTCCCTTTTTTGCGAGAACTTCTGCTCTGAGTCGTTCCCATATTTCGATCGGAAATTCGTCCAGCGCCGCGACAGCGGGGACGAAAGTTACACCGGGCGGCCCAGCGATTCCGAAATCGAACTGTTTTCCGACCCGGTGATCCGGAATATTTCTTACCCGATCGGAAAGGCGAGGCGGGCGCTCTATGTGTGGTCCTGCTTTTGCGGTTTGCGCACTCAGAAAAGTTTCGGGCAACGGCTCGGCGACGAATGTGCCCGATCCAATTCTCGATTGAAGATAACCTTCCGAATGAAGCCGTGAGAAAGCGACGTTCACCGTGAACCGCGACACTCCTAGGTCGGCGGCCAGCTCCCGAGAGGAGGGAAGTCGGGAAGAGTTGTTGTTGAAAGTTGCCGAAACCAATTCATCGCGAATTTGACGATAAAGCTGTTCATGAAGCGGTTCCTTCGCAGCGCGATCGAGCCGAATCATTTCAAAAGCCATGATCGAATGGCGACGCCGCTGCTTCTTACCGAGTTTTTTAGCTGAACCTCTTTTCACGTTTGGATTGTGCTCATTAAGCCAACTGCCCGTGACCGCAAGCCAAGGTCAAAGTGGTATGGCCATTTTGATCTGAGTGGACTGTTGACACTTTATGATACGACCAGAGACTGATATGAAAATGCAAACGCCGGTTAGCGATCGCGTCGAGACGAAAGGCCTAGTCTATTTTGCCCGGATGCTGGACAAAATCAGATTAAAAGCGCGAGGCGAATTGCCCCCAGATTATTTTGTCGGCGTGGACGACGACCCAACGATGTTCGACGCGCGTTGCACGAGATTTCTCGGAGTCAATTATGATGAACTTGCAGATCGAACGCTAAAAGGCGGGTCGGATGAAGAGATTCTCGAATGGTGTTTCGAACGCGGCCGGCGCCCCAGCGAAGAGGAAATCTCGATCTGGAATGCGTTTCTTACCAAACGTGGCTGGCGCGATGAAGCGAGTGCGGACCTGCAAGCAGCCAAGGAGCGATCAGGTTTCGGCGATCGCAACGACATCCAAACCTGGGTGGATCTGCACGACGCCGAAGAAGGCCGAACGCCGAGAGCTATTTGCTGCCGTTAAATTAAGCTGAGCGCCATCCTTTGGTCATTCTGGGCTATGAAGCTATGAGCGCGATGGCCTCTCGCGCAACGAATCTTCCAAGCTTCCCCTACGGCTGTTTCTCTGGCAACCTTGTGGTCAATGCTGGCGAAAATTTATTCGGCTGCCGTCTATGGCGTCGATGCGTATGAAGTTGAGATTGAAGTGAACGGGGCGGGCGGCGATCCGAACATCGTCATTGTTGGACTACCGGATGCCGCAGTGAAGGAGAGCCGCGACCGTGTTACAACGGCGATCTCGAACAGCGGTTACTATTGGCCGCGGGGTCGTACTACGATCAATCTCGCCCCGGCCGATATTAAAAAAGAGGGACCAAGCTTCGATCTACCGATCGCGCTCGGAATGATCGCGGTGACTGAGGAACTGGATAGTTCGCCATTCCAGGATTTCAGCTTTGTAGGCGAGTTGGCCTTGGACGGCGCTGTCCGCCCCGTCAAAGGCGTACTGCCAGTAGCATTGGAAGCGCGCCGACGTGGCAAGCGCGCGTTGTTTGTGCCGGAACCAAATGCACTCGAGGCTGCCATGGTTGATAAGATCGACATCTACGGCGTGCAAAACTTGCGGCAGACATTCGCCTTCTTGCGCGGCGAAATCGTGCTTCTGCCTACACGCGCCGATCTGACTGGATTTTTCGCCACGCATCAAAAGTACGATGTCGATTTTAGCGATGTGAAAGGTCAAGGCCATGTCAAGCGTGCGATCGAAGTAGCCGTGGCCGGAGGTCACAACGCCTTAATGATCGGACCGCCCGGCTCGGGCAAATCGATGCTGGCCAAACGCATCCCCACAATCGAGGAATCGATTGACACAACGAAGATTCACAGCATCGCCGGCCTGCTCGACGCCGCAAAATCTTTCGTCTCCACCCGACCGTTCCGCGATCCGCATCATACCATCAGCGACATTGGGCTGCTCGGCGGCGGTACCTTTCCAAATCCAGGTGAAGTGAGCCTCGCCCACAACGGCGTCCTTTTCCTCGATGAGCTGCCGGAGTTCAAAAGATCGGCATTAGAGGTCATGCGTCAGCCCCTCGAAGACGGGAAAGTCACTGTTTCCCGCGCGGCAGGCAGCGTCACGTTTCCCTCGGAGTTCATGCTCGTTGCCGCGATGAATCCGTGCCCCTGCGGCTACTTCGGCGATTTAAAGCGCGAATGCCGTTGTGGTCCGGTGCAGGTGCAGCGATATCGCCAGCGCATTTCCGGTCCCTTGCTCGACCGCATCGATCTTCACATCGAAGTGCCCGCTGTCGAATACCGCGACGTCGCCAGCCAGCGCGCTGAGGAGAGTTCCGCTGCGATTCGCGAGCGCGTCGTTCGCGCGCGTGAACGCCAGCAAGAGCGTTTTCGTAATGACTCGAAAGTTAATTGCAACGCGCGCATGGCCACGCGTCAGCTCAAGCAACACTGCAAGCTCAGCCAGGACTCGCAGGAACTGATTCGCGTGGCGATGAGCGAATTGAATCTCAGCGCCCGCGCCTACGATCGGATCCTGAAAGTCTCGCGCACCATCGCTGATCTCGACCGAAAAGCGGAGATCGCGCCCGAGCACGTCAGCGAGGCGATCCAATATCGCACGTTTGATCGCACGCTCTGGATTTAGGAGTCATCTTTGAAGGCGGCAAAACTTTTTTGCGCAGCAGTGATCGTTCTCACAGCATGCGGTCGAGCTGATGTAAAGGTTTCGGGTCCTTTGCGGCAACGCGGCTATATTTGGCAGAGGGAATGGACTCCAGCGGTGATCGACTCGCTGGCTGAAGCTGAGCGAAGGATGGACGGCGTCGTTCTTCTGGGCGCGGAAATCAGTTTCGTCGCAAAAAAACCGGAAATCGCCAGAGCGTCGATCGATTGGGCAGCCGTGAAACGGCAAATCGAGCATTGCTCGGTGGCGCTCCGAGTTGCGCCCTTTGCTGGACCATTTCGTGAAGACGATGCAGCGGCGCGAGCGATTGTCCATCTCGCAAAGCAAATTCTCGGTGAAGCGCACGCCCACGATGTGAAGATCGAAGAGTTCCAATTGGATTTCGATTGCGCACAAAACAATCTGGGAAATTACCGCGGGTGGTTGCGAACGCTGCGAGACGCAGTTCATCCGATTCGTTTTGTAATCACGGCGTTGCCGGCGTGGTTGGATCATCCCGACTTTCCCGCGCTCGCTCGGGAAGCGGACAGTTACGTTTTGCAGGTCCACTCAATTCCGATCTCGTCGAGGCGCGCGACGTTGTGTGACACGCGTTTGGCGCGACAATGGATATCGAAGGCAGCGAAACTTGGGTTGCCATTTTCGGTCGCACTGCCGACCTATCATTGCAGCGCCGGCTACGGTGCTGATGGAAAATTGTTGAGTGTAGCAATGGACAGCGTTCAGCCGGCGTGGCCCCCCGGCACGCGGATCTTGGAATTTGGCGCAGACCCCGACGAGATTGTGGCGCTGGTGAACGAGTGGCACCATTCGCGCCCGCCGCAATTACGGGAATTACTTTGGTACCGGATTCCGATCGCAACCGACATGCGCAACTGGCGCTGGCCAACATTGTCGGCGGTTATGTCGGGCCGTCTCCCCAAACACAAGCTGAATATTTTGCAGGAGGGCGAGAACCCGATCGATTTGTCGATCTTCAATGCGGGTGAGGCGGATGAGCAACTCAACGCGAACGTGACCGCAACCTGGAATGGCGCAGGATTAACCGCGTCGGATGCGTTGGCTGGTTGGAATGTGAAATCGGAAAATGGTCGCGCAATTTTTAAGGTGACCGCATCGCACGGACTGCGATTGCCGCCGGGCGCGACGCGGAAAATAGGTTGGCTTCGTTTCGATCAAACCACTACTCTCGAAACTGAACTCTCGACGAACAAATGAGTCGCTTCGTTAAATTGTTGGCGACCGTTGGGACGGCGCTCTGCCTCGTGGGCGGGTTGCACGCCACTGGGTACTTTGGGCCATACATTTATTTAGACGACGGCGGCAAGAATGTACAGGGCTCACCGGAATTTTACTGGGGCCTCGAAGTGCGCCGAATTTCTCGCGATTTTCATCCTCCCGAAAAATTGGTCGTCTCAAAAGAAGCGGCCCAAAAAAACGAGGAGGAAGAACCGGAGGAGCGGACTAAGAAAACCTCCGACAACACAACAGAAACCGATCTCAAAGATTTTGATTCGGCGGTGCAGGAGGCACGGATCAAGCCAGCCGACCCAGCAAAAGCGAAAGAACAGCACAAACAAGCTCGCGCTGCGCTCGATGCCACTGCGAGCGGGACGCCGACGCCGCTGCCCACCGAGTTTGATTCCGAATTTGCGGCCTACCACAAAGGCGCAGCCGCGTATTTGAAGCAACAGTGGGCCGAAGCACGAGCAGCGTGGGAAAATTTGCTCAAGCAACCGGAGCAAGATCGACGTTATCGGACGGTTTGGGCGGCGTTCATGTTGGGCAAAGTTTCGCTTAAGGAAAAAGATTTCCCAACGGCGACGCAATGGTTTCAGCGCACCCGCGAGCTCGCCAAAGCCGGATTTGCCGATTCGTTAGGCCTGGCGGCGGAGAGTTACGGTTGGGAGGGACGAGCCGAGTGGAAACAAGATCATCCTGAGAGAGCGGCATCACTGTTTATGAATCAACTTGCGCTGGGTGACGCGAGTGCGGTCGTCTCGCTCAAGGCGGTCATCCCCGATCGCGAACCGGCCAGCGGTTTATTGAATTACGGCCCGG
>Ga0209690_1000376_pt1 | contig 23794 bp, 19 predicted proteins | sample GraSoiAngelo_150_FD_186164 | JGI IMG/M metagenome (GOLD analysis project Ga0209690, IMG submission 186164) | Grasslands soil microbial communities from the Angelo Coastal Reserve, California, USA - 14_1009_09_40cm (SPAdes) (version 2) | ecosystem: Environmental > Terrestrial > Soil > Grasslands ... | reverse complement strand
AGAGTCGACGGACATGCACATGCCGATCGACCCCGTCGTCGAGTCGTCGTCAGCCGTCGCGGCGGCCGCAGCGGCCGCATCGGCGTCGTCACCGGTCGCAGCTGCACCCGCATCGCCATCGTCGCCGGCGGCGCCTGCATCGCCCGCCGTGCCTGCGTCACCGGCCGCGCCTGCGTCCCCAGCGGCGCCTGCATCCCCACCCGCGCCCGCGCCGGCACCACCGCCGCCACCGCCGTCACCACCACCACCATCACCGCCACCACCACCGTCACCGCCGCCGCCATCACCACCGCCGCCGTCACCGCCTAGATAGGTCACGCCCAGAAGGTCCAGTCCCTGCAGCTCAAGCAGTAGTGACATGGCAAGACTCCTCTCTACCGTCCGGACGGTTGACGTAGCATTTCAAAGACGCGGGGCTCATGGCCGCTTGCTCTCCAGCGTCTCGAGGAGGGAGCCCACGGCGTCGAGCGCGGCTGTCGCGAGCGCCGCCGCTGATGGAGCGCGGTCGCGGGTGTCGAGGAGCGCCGTGAGCGCGGGAAGGCCGGCCCGCCCTCCGAGACGGAGCAGCGAGACGTAGCGCTCGACCAGGGGTTGCCCCTCCTCGGCCAGGCGGCCGTGAAGCGATAATGCGAGCGCACCGCCGAAGACGTAGGAATACGCGTAGAACGGCGCGCGGAAGACATGCCCGACGCACGTCCAGTAGGTTCCGTAGCTCGAGTCGAGCCGGACCGCCGGCCCCATGAAGGCTCTCTGGGAGTCGAGCCACAGATCGTTCACCAGCGCGGACGTGAGCTCCGCGTCGCGCCGGGCGTAGTGGACGCGCCGCTCGAACTCGTGGATGGCGGCGTGGTGGAAAATCGTGTTGATCAGATGCTCCAGCTTGAGCGCCAGAAGCGCATCACGCGCCGGGCCTGGCGGCGAGCGTTGACAGAGACCGTTCAACACGACGATTTCGGCCAGCGCGGCAACGGTTTCGGCCAGCACCGCCGGCGCCGCCGCTGCCAGGAACCCGTTGTCGGCGGCGAGCATCTGATGGACGCCGTGAGCGAGCTCGTGGGCGAGCGCCAGGAGGTCGCGCACCGTGCCGCGATAGTTCATCACGATGTACGGATGGGCGCAGGGCACCGTGGCATAGCAAGCTGAGCCGCCCACCTTGCCCTCACGGGGCGCGGCGTCGATCCACCCCTCCTCGAAGAAGCGCCCGGCGAGCGCGGCGATCTCCGGGGACAGCGCCTCGAATGCCTGAAGCACGACGGCCTTGGCCTCTTCCCACTCGAACTTCATTGCGGCCACGCTAGGTAGGGGCGCCGATCGGTCCCAGTGGTCCAGCACATCCCGCCCGAGCCAGCTTGCCTTGAGACGGTAGAAGCGGTGGGCCAGGGGTGTGCGGGCCCGCACGGCGTCGATCATGGCATCGACGACCTCGTCGCCGAGCCGGTTCACGCAGTTGCGCGCCGCGTCGGGACGATCGAAACCTCGGCGCCGGTCTTCGCGCTGCTTGCGTTCGATGAGCGCGTTCAAGATGAGCGTGAAGTCCTCGATATTGGCGTCCAGGGTGGTAGCGAGGGCTCGGGCGGTGGACTCCCGAGCGGTGGGGTCCGCAGCAGTGTGCAGACGCAGCGCGGCGCCGACCGACATCGACCCGTGCTCAGTCGTAACACACAATGCATGCATCCGCCGATCGTACCGGCCCACCCATTCCATCCGCTGGACCGCCGACTCCTCCGCCAACTGGCGCTCCGCCGCATCGGTCAGGAGATGGCCGCGCACCGCGCGCACCGCGCCCAGCCACGGTGCATACGGGGCGGCGCCCGCCGTTCGGAGTAAGTCCTCGAAACGCCCGTCGCTGAGATGCCCGAGTTCGCGCGGGAAGAATGTGAGCGCGGACAGCGCCGCTCCCATCCGGACGCGAATCGTCTCCACCGCAGTCGCCACGGCAGGCTCCATCCCCTCCGTCGCGGCCAGCAGCGCCGCATAGCTCGCCAAGCGCGCCGCACGCTCGGCAATCTGCTCGTAGGCCTGGACGGCGCCGAGGAGGGCCGGAGTGGCCAGGTGGGCGAGGCACCCGCTGTATCGTTCGCGAAACGCCTCGGCCGCGCGGCCGACCTCGTCGAGATCGGCGAACAAACTGGGCGCATTCGGCCCTGGATAGAGATCACCAAGGTCACACCACGGCAGATGATTCGTCGCCTCCATCATGAAGCCGTCCTCGACAGAGCCCGCATGCCCGCGACCGGGTTCCCGACGACGCCCAGGCCGATGCGTGAGCGAATCGTTCCCACCAGGGTGCCGGATCCGTTTCTGAGCTCCGGCGCCAGGCGATCAGAGAGCGCGCGGAGATGCTCGGGCGACAGGACCCCGAGCTCGTTGAGGATGGCCAGCAGGGCGACGTCGACAGCCCGTTGACTCCCGTCGTCGATCTTCACAGCGAGCCCCATCCCGCGGTCGCGGATCGCAGCGAGGAACACGCCTTCGGTTCCGCCCTTGACGATCACGGCGCCGCCGGTGATCTCCATGATCATGGTGCTCAACCGGCCCGGCCCGACGACGAGCTCCGGGCGCGTCGTCATCGCCGCACAGACGCGGCGCGCGGCGTCGGCCCGTCGCGGCGGCAGACTCGCGGGTGCGACCAGCCGTGCCATGCCGAGCGCGAGCCGGACCAGGGGAATGCCGTACATGGGGATTCCGCATCCCTCCAGAGCGCGGGGAGCCGCGTTGAGATCGGCCCCGGTCATCTCCGCGACGACCTGCGCGACGCGACGCTGGACGGGGTGCTCCGGGCGAATGTACCCCTTGAGAGGCTCGTTCATGTGGAGTGCGGTGGTAAGGAAGCCCGCGTGCTTGCCCGACGAGTTGTGGTGAAGCGCCGTGAACGACTTCCCCTCCCGGCGCAACTCTTCGGCGGCCGTCGGGCTGAAGGGCGCCTGAGCGCCGCATTCGAGGTGCTCCACACCGAGCCCCAGCCGAGCGAGCCAGGCGGCGATCGCGTTCACGTGGAGCGGTTTGCCGCGGTGCGAGCCAGCGGCCAGGGCGATCTCGGCAGGGCCGAGCGCGAAGTGGTCAGCGGCCCCGGTCTCGACAAGAGGAATGGCCTGGAGTGGCTTGATCGCCGAGCGCGGGTAGACCGGGGACTCGATGTCCCCCCAACTCCTCGGTACCGAGCCGTCGACACTGACGACCGCCGCCGCCCCCCGGTGAGTACTTTCCACCATGTCACCTCTAAGGACTTCGACGAGAACTGGATTGGTAGCCATTGTGGTCGCTACCCTCGGGCCAGGGCGAAGAGCTGGTTGTCGTAAGTGAGCGCGTAAAAGAGCCGATGGCGCTCGCTGTACGCCACGGCGTTCGTGATGCGGTCGGGGAGTTGCACGCGCCCCGTGAAGAGGAGCCGCTCCGGATCGAGCTCGAAGACGAGCCCGCCGGTCGAGCCGAAATAGATCCGTCCGTCGATAAGACACGGCGACGAGTAGAGCTTGGCCCCAGCGTGAAGGCGCGTGATCACCACCTGCCTGGCGAGGTCGAGCACGTAGAGATGCTTGTCGGTCGACACCACGTAAGCCCGGTCTCCCACCACCAGCGGCGTGGAATAGATGACGGTGTCGGTCTTCGCCGACCAGAGTTCCCGCCCGCTCTCGAGGTCCACCACATAGATCTTCCCGTCGAAGGAGCCGACGATCACGGAGCCGCGGACCGGGTCGAGCGCTGGCGCATACTTGATTTCCCCTTTGGTCGGGAACTTCCAGATGAGCCGCCCCGTGCGGGCGTCGGCGAGGATGAGGTCGCGGTCGTTGGTGCCGACGGCCACGGCCCCCTGCGCCGGACAGTAGAGCGGCGTGCCGTGCAGGTATTCGCGAACAGGGAGCTCCCAGACCTTCGCCCCCGTGCCCATGTCGAGGGCGGCGAGGCTCCCCCGCCTGCCCGGCACCTCGTGCTCGAGTCCAATGAAGAGGAGATTGAGGTCGGGCGCCAGCGCGGGCGAGGACCCTACCCAGTCGGCACCGGTGAATCGCCAGTGCTCACGGCCGTCCTCGGCGTCGAGACAGTAGACGTTGCCATCGTAGCTGCCGAAGTAGACCCGGCCGGCGTGAACGGCGGGCGAGGACCAGATGTTCCTCCGGCCGGCTTCCTGCACCCGAAAGGTCCAGGCCACGGCGCCCGTGTCCTGCTCCAGCGCCCAGAACACCCCGCTGTCACTGCCGAAGAAGACCCGCCGATCGTCGAGGGCCGGCGTCGATTTCGGCACGACGTGGAAGTAGTTCGGCTCCGGCGAGCGAAAGCGCCACACCTCCCGAAACTCGGAGCGGGTCACTCGGGGCGTCGACGGCTTCAGCTCGAGGCCGAACTCGACCAGCCGGAACAGCGAGGTTAGGCCGACCTCGTACTGCTGCAGCCATCGCCGGCCTTCCTCGGCCTCGTAGTCGATCACGACGAAGAGATCACGAAACCGATGGCCGGCCTCGCCGAGGAGCACTCGGACCTTTTCCATCCCCGAGCCGCTGTTGATCAAGTCGTCCACGATGACGATGGGATCGTCCGTCAGCACGCCCTCAATCGTCTTGCTCAGGCCGTGGGGCTTACGCTCCTTGCGGACGATGAACGCGTTCACCGGTGTTCCCCGCTGCTGGCCCACCATCGCGATGGCGACCACGAGAGGGATCGAGCCGGCTTCCAGCCCGCCCACCTGAAAGGGCAGTTGGCAGGCGAAGCGCTCCCAGAAGAGGTCGGCGACCAGCCCGAGCGATGCCCCATCGAGCAGCGTCATGCGGAGATCGATCAGCCAGCCCTGGCCATGCCCCTTGGGCGAAACAACCGGGTGATCTTTGCCGAGAAAGATCGCTCGCTGCTGGATCGCCTCGCGCAGCTTCTCCAGCCGGTCGTCCCCCATTACCCGACTTTCACTCCCTTCACCTCCTCAACGGTGGGCCCACCGGCGTTCACGGGCAGTCGCACGATCTTGAAGACACAGGCCGGGAAAACGTTTTCCCGGAGGTCCTTCAGCACGGCATCCAACCCGCCGTGCGGCGCCACCAGATCGACCACCCACAAGCGATCGCCGGACCGCCAGTCAGCGGGCTGAAGCCGCCAGGCGCCGCTCTGGACTCGCTTCTCGACCTCTTCGGTCAGGAGCGCCCACGACACGAATGCGACCGGAACGTTGTCGCGCCGGTAGAGACGGAATTGCTGCAGCATGAGCGGGGGAGCGACCCGGTACTCGAGATCCGCCAAGAACAGGTGGCGGTGGACGGGTGACTGCATCATCAGCCAGGCCACTTGTCCGAGAAGACTCGCCTGGTCGGGGCGCGTCGTCGCAGCGGGCCCCGCCTGAACTCTCGCCGGCTGATCTCTCATGTTGTCCCCCCTTGCGATTCAAGTTCTCGACTCGGCCTCATCAACCCGACCGGGCCTGCCGCGCGGGGGCGCTCGGTCTTAGTCTCGACGGTCACCGTCATGCCTGACATCAGGGGCACGATTTTGCCGTCGATGTTCATGGCTGTCCGCGCCATGAAGAAAGGCGCGTGGCCTACCTAGCACATAAAAGATGTCCGTGTTGCGCGCCGTTCGCCTCAGCTATGCCCATGTCCTGATTGCGAGGCATCCGCCAGCACCGGCGTCAGTTGGTGCTGGATGTCCGACGGCAACGTCATGTCCGCGCTCAAGGTCGGCGGCGCAAAGGCCGCCATGGCCTGGCGCAATTGCGCCACGCGCATGTCGTCCACCTCGTGGGCGCCCGCGGCCAGGTTGATCGTCTCGCCGTTCGGGTTCACCGCCTCCGCCGACCGGAAGCTCCCGCCCTCCGCCGCGAAAAACACGTCGGCGGCGTCCTTAGCCGTCCCGTTCTGGATGAACGTGGTCCGCGTGATGATGCGGCCGCCATCGACCGGCTCGTTGGCAGGCCGACCCGCCAACTGAATTGAGCTGATTCCCAGCGCATCGAGCGTGCGCAGATCTCCCTGGTCCGTCCGAGCATCGTGGTTGGCGTCCTGCCACACCTGCAACTGCCCGAACACGGGATCTTTGGCGTCGATGACGCCGTCGTGGTTGGCGTCGAACAACGCCAGCGCGCCGAGTCCCGTCGTCGCGCGGTCCGGATCGAAGAACTCCGAGAAGAGCTCCCGCCCGCTGGTGATCTTCCCGTCACCGTCGCGGTCCAGCGCCAGCAGGCCATCCTTGGGTTGCACCCAGGCGATCCGCTCGACGAACCCGTCGCTGTTCAAATCGAAGTCGACACCGCTTTTCGCCGCCGGCTGCAGCAGCACGCCGTCCTCATTCAGGTCGAGGACGACCGGATCGCCCCCACCGCCATAGGTCCCTCGCCACCAGTCATCCGTCTGGGCCACTTGCGCCGTGGCCCTCTCTCCCTCGGCCCGGAGGCTCTTCGTATAGGGAGTTTCTGGCGCCTGGGGATCGAAGTAGGCTGAATCAAGCTTGTACCCGGTGGTCACCTCTACGGAGTAGCCCGCATAGACCTGCTGGCCTTCGAACCCGGTCATATACTGCGGGATCTGTCCAGTCACCGGCTGCGAGAGCATCTTCCCTGTCGTGAGATCCATGACGAGCGTCGGGTTCTGCGGCCGGGCGCTTGAACCGTAACTCGCATAGCTCTGCGCGAGTTGCATCGCTGCCTGCTCCGTCGGCATCGGCTCGACGTCAGGCGGGACGTGCCACACGTTGTAGAAGGCGTACTGGTGGGTGGTGTCGAGCTTGGCCTGGCCGACTCGCAGGTACTGGTCCGCCGGCAGGTCGGGCACGGCGGCCAAGGCTGCTTCGCGGGCGGCCGTATCGCGCGGGTCTACGATCTCCGCGTTCAGGATCTTCTGGCGCGCGGCGTTCCACTCCGGGGTGTAGGGGAGCTTCGAAAGGAGGAAGGTCTGGTAGTTGCGCGTCGCGCCCGGGTTGAACGCGGCCGCCCCGCTCGGGCCTGTCTGGACCCAGAGATTCTGGATGAAGCTGGCGACCAGGTCAGGGTGCTGTGCGATTACGGTCGGATCAGAAATTCGCTGGAGGGTAGACTCCCACCCTGGCGTCTGCGTGGTCCCGGCCTGCCCGACGAGGGTTTCCCCAGCGTACTCGTTGCCGACGCCGAACTGGACCTGCCCGCTCGTGCCGGGCGGTGCCGCGCTGAGGGCCCTGAGCGTGGCATTAAAATCCGGAGCCGACTTGAGGGCTTCCTCCTGGGCCTGGTTGCCGTACTGGTACAGGGCGGTCTGCTTGGCGTTCATGATCGCCTTGGAGATGTCGCCTTGCTTGTATTCGCCGAGCCCGAGGTTGACGAGCTCCTCCACAGCGAACCCGACGATCGACGGGATGGCGAGGGGCGGGGCGGCCCACGTGATCACGGTCTGCGCCGCGCTGAAAGCCTTCTGCTCGTCGGGCATGTCGGACAGCGCGATGGCAGCGATACTAAGGGCCCCGCCCACGGCGCCCAACGCCTGGCCCGCCGCCGTTTCCGCGCCCACCGCCTGGGAGGCGAAACTGGCCGCCGCCGACGCTGACCGGAGACCTTTCTGCTCGTCGGGCATGTCGGACAGCGCGATGGCGGCGACATCAAGGGCCCCGCCCGCTGCGCCCAGCCCCTCGCCCAGCGGCGTTGTCGTGCCCACCGCCTGCGAGGTAAAACCGGCCGCCGCCGCCGCTGACCGGAGAGCCTTCTGGTCATCGGGGAGGTCCGAGGAGACGATGCTGGCGATCGTGCGCGCCGAGCCCACCCCCGACAGCACCAGCGTGGCACCTTCAGGAATCAACGCGCTTTCGCCGTCATTGTGCGCCGCCTGGGTCCCGAGTTGGTCTACCGCAGTACTGCTGCCGTTCTCGCCGGCCGGGGAGGCACCAGCGTCGCTGGAGTCACCGGAGCTATTGGGGCTGCTCGAGGCGCCGGCGCCGCCGTCCAGCACATCGTCCCCGTCACCGCCGCCCCGTGGCTGGAAGAATTCCGGGTGCTCTATGACGAACTGCCGCGCCTCATCCAGGCTGTTGAAGTTCACCTGTATGGGCGGCGCTTCGCCGCCTGACGGTATCTGGAAGCCCGTGCCGAGAAGCGTCTGCGCGATTTCGTCCAGGGATCGTTGCGCCCCGCCGCCCCCACCACCGTCACCGCCGGCCGGGGGCTGAACGATGTCCGTCACAACGCTGCTCGTATCGATCGGCGCTACCCCATCGTGGCCGGCCAACGCCGCGTCCGCCGCCGCACTGCTGCCGTTCGCGCCGACCGTGGAGGCGTTGCCGTCGCTGGAGGCCCCCGCGCCCGTGGCGGAGCTCACCGTGCTGGCGTCGCTGGATGCACCGGCGCTACTGGCACTGCTAAAGGCAGCGTCGCCACTGCCGCTTGCGTCGACGGCCGGGGGCTGAGCGATCTCCATCACCACACCCTGCGTATCGGGCGGCGCATCGGGTGTTGGCGGCGGCACAGGGTCCGGAGGCAGCGGTGCGGGATCCGGCGGCGGCACGGAGGGATCGCCCGTCGGCAGATCGGGTGCCGACGGCAGCACCACCGGCGCTGGGACCGGAGGCGGCGTAGGGGGCGCGACGAACCCGAGTTCGGACGGCGCGCTCAAGGTATCAAACCAGTTGCTCGTCGCGTTCGTGACGACGCCGGACGCTACCGTCGACGACTCCGAATTCACCTGGAACGGCACTCCAACTGCAGAGACTGAGTCGCTGCTCTGCACCGGGGGAGCAGAACCGGGGATCACACGCTGGCCCTCGGGGTCATCGCGAAACCACTCCACGGCATTGGGTATCTTGTGGGTGAGAAAGATGGAAGGGACGAAGCCGAGGGCAAGGACCGGCGAGGCTAGAATCTGTGCCCACCATGGCGCCTCACCGACTCCTGGGCCTTCGATGCCCCCCCAGTACCGCACCTCCCCCGCGTGGTCCCTGAACGATCCGATCTGGTCGCTCGGGTGAACGTAGTTCGTGATCTGGCTGGTCAGGCCGTCGATAGGTTTGTCAAGCCATTTCTCGATTGCCGACCGTGCCCCGGGAGCTTCGAAAGTCACGGTGGGAACCGCGAAGCCTGTCATCCTTCTCAGAACCACAGAAACCGCCTGGGCTAGAAGTCCACCGAGCGAATGCCCGGTAAGCACCACGGACGCGCCGGGGTATTGGTCGCGGACAGTACGCATGACCTCGTTGTGGAAATCAACCGCCTGCTGGAACTGCGCAATCGGCATGTTCCCGCTCACGATCTCCGGGAACGTCCCGAAGACATCGCGCCAGTCGTTGGTGCCCACGTATGAAACGGCGATCTCGCCGGTCACCTCGTTACGATATGCCACCGCCTCAAAGCCCGATTTCGCGTTTACCCTAAGCAGTGGCTTGCCGTCGTTGGTCTGCAGCAACTTCCAGCCGGCTGGGACCGGACCGGGACTACTCCCCCCATACGAGGTGGAGGCGAGCACCGAGGTCTCGTAGACTGTCGCCATCACCAGTCTCCTTAGGTCACACCGTGGTCACTCGACCTTCCAGACGCTCGGCGGTCTAGGCCATGCCTGACGTCAGAAGCACGATTTTGCCGTCAATGTTCATGGCTGTCCGCGCCATGAAGAAAGGCGCGTGGCCTACCTAGCACAGAAAAAGATACCCGGTAAGCCCTAAAAATATGACAACGCATGAAAAAATAGGAAAAAGTAGAAATGAAAAAGAAGAGTAGGAAAGGAGCCGCCCGGGTTACGCCTTCAACTCGCAGGACTTGAATCCTGGCCGCTAAGGGAAGCGAAGATGTCGGTCAAGAACAGAAAATTTGAAAGGCTTACACGGACGGAGGTCAGTCGCGCTGGGACTCGATCTGGTGGCTCATCCAGGCCTGGAACCACTGGTAGTCGCTCTGGTAGGCAAATTCGGTGGGCAGGACGGCGGCGTCCTTGGTCGTCAGCAAGGCGTAGGACCGCGGCCATTGCTTCGTCCACCAGGATTTGAGCTCGTCGGGCTGGTACGGCTCTCCTTCCGCGTTGCGGACGCCCGCCGCCGTGATCACGTCGCGCACGATCGGCCAGGCCCGGTCCTTTCCCACCCCCGCCGATCGCAGATGCTCCTTGAGCAGAAAGACCACCCACACCTCGGTGCTGTGCTTCTTGTTGTGGCGGAAATGGACGACCTGGCGGAACGGCGTGGAGTTCAGGTTTTTGATCACGGACGTATAGTCCGGCCCGCCGAGCCGTCCGGCGGCCCCGGCGATGCCCTCGAGCAGGGCCGAGAGGTCCAGCTCCGGCGTCGAGGGATTGTCCCCCTGCGCCTGCGCACCTTGCGGCTGCGGGTTCGGGCCGGAAGGGGACTCCGTGAGCATCTGCAGGAAGGGGCGCAGCTCGCGCAGGCGGCTCACGGCCTGCTTGAGAATACGCTCGGATTCGGTCCAGTAGTCGGGGTCGCTCTTCACCGTGCGCTCCTTGCCGGCAGGAGGCAGGATAGGCGGCACCCAGTAGCGGATCATTACGAAGAGGACGTAATCGAGGTCGCCCTGGGCGCCGTGCACCTTCATCAGGGCTTCCATGCCCCCGGACTCCGGCGCCAGAAAGCTCTCGCACTGGGTATCCACGCCCAGCCGCTTCGCCGTCTGCCTCCACCAGGAGGCGAACTGCGTCCATTGCGTCGGAGTGAGCATCGATACCCCAAGCCCTGCGGTCCGAGAATACGCTGCGGGGGGCTAAGGGCATCCTACTACTCCGTTGCCACTGATTTCAAATCCGCACGGTCCCTTACATCGCCGTCACGATGTCCGACTTCATGGGCCCCAGCACGCTCAGCAGCTCGTTCTTCTCGCGGGCCGGGACCTTGAACTTGTCGAGCGTGGCGACCAGATCTTCGACCAACGCGTCGAACTGGGCGCCCGTGATCCCCATGCCGGCATGGGCCGTCTTCATGTCGCGGCCTGTGTAAGTGCAGGGTCCGCCGGACGCCGCGCAGATCTGCTCCACCAACAGCATCTTCAGCCGGGGAATGTTGGCGAGGGCGAATTTGCCGTTGATCCGTTTATCGGCGGCCACGCGCCCGACGAAATCGTCCACGACCGCCGTGATGGCCCCCTTGCCGCCGAGGCGTTCGTACAATGTGGGCGCCATCGCGGTCTTCTGGGTCATCCCTCCATCATAGGTACAGGCGGCCGCCGCCAGCAGCAGGCCCGCCAGCGCCCATCCTGAAACTCGATTGACCATGTTCATACCTCCCTCCCTGTGGTTGTTGGTCGTAGGCTCGTTCACTGCCAACGCCTACGGGCTGGGGCCCCGGCCGGATGCACGAAAAAATTTCTTCCGAATACAACTTTTTGCCGTCTCCATCCGTAAATGCTATGATGCGCCCCTGAGATTCCACTGTAGGCTTGATGCACGGCGCATGGACGCTCTAAGCCCGCACGATTCCTCCACAGTCGATCGCGAACTCCTGGCGCGGGTCGCCAAGGGGAACCAGGAGGCGTTCGACCGGCTTTACGAGCAGACCAGTTCGTTGCTCTACACCCTCGTGTTACGGATCGTCGGGAACCCGGGCGACGCGGCGGACCTCCTGCAGGAGGTGTACCTGGAAGCCTGGCGCAAGGCCTCGAACTACGACCCCGCTCGAGGCGCTCCGATGGCTTGGCTGGTGACGCTGGCGAGAAGCCGCGCCATTGATTGGGTCCGCGCGCTGGCCGCCCGCGGCAAGGACGTGACCGCCTCCCTTGACGACACGCCCGCCTCGGACCTCGTCGCCCGGGACATGGACGCCCTGAACATCACCGCGGCCAACGAGCGCCAAGCCCTGGTACGGACTTCCCTCAAAGCCCTGCCGCCGGTGCAGCAGCAGGTGATCGAGCTCGCCTTCTACCAGGGATTGACGCACGTGGAGATCTCCGAGCGCTTGCATGTGCCCTTGGGGACGATCAAGACGAGGATCCGTCTGGCAATGGACAAACTCCGGGACGGCCTGAAGCCGCTCTGGGAGGAAAAGTTGGGAATTCCCGACTAGGAGACCAGGTGGACCACGAGCAACTGGAAGAGAACCTGAGCCTGTACGCGCTGGGCGCGCTCGACCCGGACGCGGTCCGCGAGATGGAGCAGCACCTGGCGGCCGGGTGCCCGGCGTGCAGCACCCTGCTTGGGCAATACCAGAGCGCCGTGACCATGCTCCCTTACGCGCTGCGGCCCCAGACGCCCCCGCCCGCACTCAAGTCCAGAATCATGACCGCACTCTCCGGACCCGCCGCCTCCACCACCACCAGCCTGAGAGAGGAGAAGCCCGCGTCCCCGGTGCCTATCCCGACTGCGCCGCCGAATCTGGCATCGCCACCTGCCTCCTCTTGGATCCCGCAGACCCTGCCTGAGAGGCCGGCACGGAGGACCCTGACGCGCCGCCATGAGTTTTTCCAGCGGATGGACCAGTTGAGGGCAGCGTCCCCCGCCCTGGCCGCGGCGCTTGGAGCCCTGCTGCTTGGCGTGGGAGGCTATGCCACGTACCTGTACACCACGCTTCAAGGGGAACGAACGGCGACAGCCCACGAGAGAGCAGAGGCGGCCCAACGGAGGCTGGCGATCGCCGACCTCAAAATCCAGTTGGAGGAGAAGCAGGCCGCGCTCACCAAAGCGACGAACGAGGTAAAACGCGCCGTCGAGGCTCTAGGGACCACGCACCAGCTGCTCGCCCAACATGAGGAACAGATCGAAACGCTCAAAGCACAACTCCCACCGGGGCGCGGCGCCAAAGACCGCTCCCGACCCGAAGCCGTCCAGGCAGGCAGCGACGATCTCGTCCGCATCCTGACCTCCCCCACCACCAAGATGGCATCTTTGAGCGGGACCGACAAGGCGAAGGAGGCCTACGCCATGGTCTTTGTGGAGCCGGGCACGGGCCGTGGGTTCTTCTACGCCAACAATCTCCCGCCTCTCCCAGCCGGCAAGACCTACCAGCTTTGGATCATCACCAACAAGCCGATCAGCGCCGGCGTGTTCACGCTCGACCATGGACACAAGGGTCGCCTGCTGCTGCGCGACATCCCCGGCGTGAGCCAAATCAAGAAATTCGCGGTTAGCCTCGAACCGGCAGGCGGCCGTCCGCAGCCGACCGGCAGCATTTACCTCGCCGGCGATCTGTAACCGCACCGTCCCTGCCTTACAGGACGACCGGCACCGCCTTCCCCAGACGGAGGAAGATGATCTTGAACCCGGCGGGACGGTGACCCAACGCGTGGCGGACGGCCTCGGTGTACATCCGGGCTTGTTCCCGGTACGTCTCAGCCCGCTTCACCGCATCGGCGTCGGTAATGCGGTCCGTCTTGTAGTCCGCCAGCCACACCGTGCCGTTCCTCTTATAAAGGAGGTCGATGCGTCCTTCCATTAGAACGGGAGGGGGCCCCGGCCACGGGATGAGGAATGGAACTTCGCGGCTGAGAATCGTGGCCTCTCTCAATTCGGCGTAGGCGTCGGAGCACGCAAAGTCCTGCAGCACGTCACGGGCCTCTCCGAGAATCTCGTCACGATTCCCTCGGAACTCATCGGGGAGCCAGCGGTCTACGTGCTCGTTTAATTGTTCAAGCATAACTTTAATTTCATCTCGATAACTCCAGTTCTCAAGCACCTTATGGACAAGACTGCCTATGGCCGAAGCCAGCGCGGGGGACGTCGTATGGGTCACGCCTTGAGGGGCACCTTGGAGTGGGTGTGGGAGGGGCACCCCTGGTGGGGCCCCCTCCCACTCTAGTTGTGACGGAGTCAGGTAGAGGGATCGCTCGCGGCATCGTGCCCACCGGTCCTCGCGGGCGCGCCAGCGGGCCTCAAACCCCTTGAGATCGCGAAGCGGCGCGGCGTCCTTCTTCTTGCGTCCTCCCCTGGCTGGCTTGCCGACGCCGGCGGGAATGACCGTCTTCGTGATGAAACCGTCTATCACTCCCTCCCCGATTCCTTCCGTGAGCAAGGCCAGGAAACTGCCTGGACTCTGCCGTCGCGTCAGGGCACCGGAAAGCACGAGCCGCTCCTTCGCGCGCGTCATCCCCACATACAGCACGCGCCGCCGCTCGGCCTCGAGACGCGCCCCCAGCTTCTCCGCCGCGTACACCCCGCCCAGCGTGCAGCGGTCGCCCAGCCGCAGACCCAAGACTCCCGTGGACCAATCCTGCTGGACCTGGATCGGTTCATAGGGAGGTTTCGTGCCGGCCTGCAATCCCACCAGAATCACGATCGGGAACTCCAGCCCTTTGGCCTTGTGGACGCTCATGATCCTCACTGCCTCCCGAGACGCTTCCTCCGCCAATCCGCTCTCGGACTCGTCCGGAGGGTCGGCGAGACGAGCTTTCAGCAGCTCCACAAACCCGGCCAGCGTCATGCCGGGCTGGGCCACCAGATCGTCGGCCAGCGCCCGCACCTTCCAGAGGTTCGCAACTGCCTGCTCCCCGTGCGAGGAGGCTGCCGCCAGCTCCAGCACCGGCAGTCGCTCGAAGATCAAGTCCAGCGCGTCCGGCAGCGGGCGCAGGGGGCAGTCCCGATGCAGGGACGCGAGCGCCGCGTACAGCCTACGCAGGTGCGCAGCCTTGGGATGCGCGTCGAGACCGGACGGTCCCTTGCCGCGATAATCCAGCGGTCCCTGCGCGACGAGCTCCATGACCTCCCGATCCGTCAGCGCGCCCACCGCCGAGCGCAGCAGCCCCAACAGCGCGACCTGGTCATGCGGATTCTGGACGCAACACACGAGATTGACGAGGTCGATCACCTCCTGCCGCTGGTAGAAATGTCTCTCCCCTTCCGCCACGTACGGCAAGCCGTGCCGGCGCAAGGCGCCCAGATACTCCCAGCTTTGGGTGAATGTCCGGAACAGCAGCGCCACATCCCCCGGGTCGACCGGACGGCGCCGCCCGTCCCGCTCGATCAGCACTTCCTCCCCGATCACTTCCTGCTTCAGCCAGCGCGCGATCGCCTCCGCTTCGGCCTCCACGCCTTCCTCGGCGCTGAGTGAGGCCGATTCCTCGTCGTGGGGAGCGGGCGTCACCAGTCGAAGCTCGACGCCCTGGGTCTGGGCGCCGGTCTTGCGGTCAGGGTCTGCCTCCAGGGGATCGTATCGCGGCTGGAGGCCCGGGCGCTCGCGGATCAACCGGTCGAAGACCTGGTTGACGGCTGCGAGGATCGTGCCGTGGCTGCGGAAATTCCTGGTCAGGGTAAGCGGCAGGCCGTCCTGGTCCTCCACCATCTGGCGGACGCGTTGGAACGCCTCGATATCGGCGCGCCGGAACGCGAAGATCGATTGCTTGGGGTCGCCGACGATGAACAGCTTGCCGGGATGCAGGAGTACGCTTGGCCACGTCTCGGCCAGTCTGTCCTCGTGCTCGGCCAGGAAGAGGAGGATCTCATACTGGACCGGATCGGTGTCCTGAAACTCATCCACGAGGATGGCCTTGAACTGGCGCTTCAGCCGCGCCCGGACATGCGGGTGGGTCTTCAGCAGGTCGCGGGCGCGGGCCAGGAGGCCGTCGAACCGGACGTAGCCAGCATCGAGAAACCGCCGCCGGCACCGCGCGGCGAACGGTTCCAGCAGCTCGAGCAGGTCGTGGAAGAAGGCGTGATCGGTTTCGATCACCGCCTTGGCGGTCCTGACCAGACCGGACGCTTCCGCAAACTCTTCCTCGCTCCAGCCGGCTGGAGGCTTCGCGCCTCCCTCTTTCTGCTCCAACAGCGTCCGAAGTTCCGCATCCAGTTCTCCAATGCCGGCCGGGCCTCCGCTGAGCACGTGGCCGAACAAGCGGTCCGCGGCAGCCAGCAGCGTTTCGATTTGACGCGGCTTCCTCCCTTCGTCGCGGGAAGCCGGCATGAGCTCCCTGGCCCGCTGCTGCTTCTGCTGAAGCCAGGAGCGGAGCGTCGGTGCGAGCTCGCCGCCGACCTGGTCCTTGAGCGCATCGAGCGGAATGAGGTCATTGACCAGGGCCTTGGCGAACAGCTCCAGCCCGGCCAGGTCCGTGGTACGCAGCACCCGTTTCCAGCGCTCCTGGCGGCCACCGGCACCGCCGAGCTCGCCGTCCAGCCACTCCCGCCACTCGCGCGTGAAGAAGTCGTCGAAGACGAACTCCTCATCGGGCGTGAACCGCGGGTCCACACCCGCCTCCAAGGGATAGAGGCGCAGGAGGTGCGCGGCGAAACTGTGAATGGTCCCGATCTGGCTGTTCTCGAGCTCGCCGAGCGCCGCCTCGACCCGATCCTGCAGCTCGTCGGCAGAGAAGTGATAGCGCGTCCGCAGGTCGGCGGCGGACAGGCGGTAGCGATCCCAGAGCTCGCGGGCCGCCGGGGAGTCGTCCGGCGCCAGGACGCTCTCCAAGCATTCCCGCAAGCGGATCTTGATCTCGGTGGCAGCCTTGTTCATGAACGTGAGCGCGACAACCTGCGACAGCGGTATTGCCTCGGGCGATTTGACGAGCAGGTGCATGAGTCGCGTAATCAGCAAGGTCGTCTTGCCGGTGCCCGCGCTGGCCGTCACCACCACGTTTCGATCGAAGGTCGTGGCAGCGAGGAATCGTGCTTGCTCGTCCCGCATCACGATCATGGCGTCATGGTCCTCCGCCTGCCTTCTGCTGCCGCAGGGCTTCCAGGATTCGTTTCTCTGGGTTGTCCCGCTGCCGCCACTTGGTCGGATGATGGGTCCGGCGGCAGGCCGAGGAAAACTCACAGTAGTCGCAGTACTCGCCGGGCAGGATGAAGAAGCGCCCGTGCCGGATCCCCTCGAGGACCACGCGCACCGTCCCCTCCCCGCAGACCGTCGCGAGCCCCGTCCGCACCACTGGCCCGTTGGGCCAGTATGGGGCGAGGAAATAGAAGGCCGCCTCGTCCGGCACGGCCGGTTCTTCCTTTAAGACGCCGGTGGCTGCCAGCAAGTAGAGCGGCGGCTGCAGGCGTTTCCCTCGCAGAGCCGCCGTGGCCAGATCGCGATCTTCCAGTTTGGGCCCGCTCGACTCCGTGTACTTGTAGTCCACGATGCGGACATGGGCCTGCCCGTCCTCCCGCCGCACATCCACCCGATCGAGGCGACCGCGGATCGGCACGTGGTTCAAGGGGTCCGGCAGGGTCGTGCCGAACGAGCCGGTCACGGCGACCTCGAACAAGATCGGACGGTAGCCGGACGCGCGCAGCTCCTGAAGGTCGTTCTCGACGAAGGTCCGGACGAGGCAGGTGAGATCTTCTTTGACCAGGGACCAGAGCAAGGGATAGCCGACAGGTTCCTCGGCTTCGAATTTCGCGAAGGCGACAGCCGCGACTTCGTCAAGCCAGCGCTCCACATCAGCGGACGCTACATCCGCCGGCTGGACGTTCCGCTGGTAGAGCCGTTCGTAGAAGGCGCGGAGGATGGCGTGGCACAGGGTGCCGCGGGCCCGCGCGTCCGGTACGAGGATAGAGTCCGGCGTCTTCAGCGGTTCGAGCCGCAGGACTTTTTCGGCAAAATACTTGAAGGGGCACTGGGCGTAGCGTTCCAGGGCCGTGGGCGAGACTCCGTGCCGTTCCAACAGGCGCCAGTGAGCGCGGGCGACTCCGACCATGCCGTCATGGGGCGTCAGCGCTGGCTTCATCGAGTCAATGGCCGAGATGGCCGTCAGACCGTGCGCGAACAACTCCGGCGGCTGATGCAGTCGCAACACGGGGGTGAGGCTGGACGACGTGCTCCCTTTCAGGATCATCAACAGACCCGCCTCGCGCGGCGTGAGGACAGCGCAGTCGGACGGTCGCTGGGCAAACGGCTGCTCCGCCCACCGTTCCGTCGGACGACGCTTGATCCGGAGCTCGCTCCCGCCGGCGTGCGGCTTCAGTTCCGCGAGGTAGCCGGAGGGGACCATTGGGCGGCCGTCGCGGTCGGCGCGTTGATAGCTCAGGACGACCCGCTCACGGGCCGAGCGGAGCAGGAGCGCGAAGAGCAGCCGCTCTTCATCGAACCCCTCCAGTTTGCACGGGATCTTGAAGCCGAGATCGCGCGCCAGCACGGCCCGATCGGCATCGCGCAGGAATGGGTCCTCCTGGACGGAGCGCGGGAAGACCTTCTCATTGAGCCCGAGCACGAACAGGGCCCGGAACGGCACGCCGCGGGCAGCCATTGCATCCAGCACTTGGACTCCGTGACGATCACCGGCCTCGGACGGCACGGGGGAACGCTCCAATACGCGGACGACCTGCTCCACCCAGTCCGCCAGGGTGATGTCCTCGCTCAAGTGGTCCAGCGACGCGACGGACTCCAGACACGCCTTGATGGCCGTCTGTACGCGGTCTGTGTGCGTGTCTGAAGCGCCTGTCTCCCGAGCCGGCAGGTGGAAGTATTCCGGCAGCAACATCCGGAATTGCTCGGTGTAGGCGTCCCATCCCGCCGTCTTGGGCAACGATGAGAGGGCCCGGTGCAGCCGCGCGACCAAGTCGAACAGCAGCGCCACTTGCTCGCCGGCGATGGCCACCCGGGGCTGCTCCGCGTCATCATTGGCGGGTACGGCGATGCCCGTCTTCGCAGCCCGCTCCAGGCGCAGCCAATCGCCCAGGCTTCTGTCTACCGGATTGCCACGAACGATGCCCAGGCGACGTGTCGCCCAATCCCACAAATCTGGACGGGGTGTAAAGCTTGTCGAGGAGATACCCCCTTCCACTCTATTGGCGTCAACTCGGAAGGCGGGGGAAGTCAACACTTCAATCACGGCGGCCCGCGGGAAGGTCTCCACCGGGAGACGAAGAAACCGGATGAGCGTCTTGACCAGCGGTTCGTGGATCAGGGGCTCGCCCACCGGACAGGCGAAGGGAATCCGGTTGTCATCAAAGACCCGGCGAAGAGCCGGCAGATAGGGATCGAGCGTCCGCGCCACGACACCGATCTCCAGCGGATCGCAGTTGCCATCCTCGATCAGGCGGAGAATCTCCTTGGCCGCCGCCGCAACCTCATCCTCGACGCCGATGGCGCTGACGATGCGGCACGTGCCGCGGACAGCCGGGGTCATCTCGTCCGCCAGTGATGAAGAGGTGGGTGTGGGAGGGGCACCTTGGGTGGGGCCCCCTCCCACTCTAATGGCCAACCCATGGATGTACGTCTCAAAGAACCGCTGCGCGAACCGGTAGGCCAACGATGCCGGTCGCAAGGGGAAGAAGAGCGTGACGGGATACGCGCCCGCGACGGCCTTGAAGAAATCCAACTGGCCCTGGGTCAGGTCGTAAAAGCCGTAGTAGCAGATGCGGGTCATGCGTTTCAGGAACGCGGAGTCCCCCACGCGCTCCATGGCCAACGCGGCCAGATCGTCTGGATCGGCGAGGCGCAACGCCCGGTCCACTTCGAGGACGGCCGCGTACAGGCGCACCAGCGCGGCCAGGCGCGCCGGGTCTTCGCTCCTGAGCCGTCCCTCGTCCAGCGCCTGTACCACGGCGGTCGGGTCCACTCGTGCTTCCTTCAGGTCCTGGATCGTCGCCCAGAGTCCGGTCCAGAGCCCCTGCATTCCCCGTCGATCGCGGAATGCATCCGCGCCGGGCACGCCGCGGTCCACGAGATAGCGCAAGAGTTCTTCGCGGAAAAACCCGTTCACCTGGGCCGGCTGGTTTTCCCGGCCTTCCTCAATCAGCGTCTCGGCGAGTCGATGGAAGGTCAGGACATGGACATCGAGCAGCGCGAGGCCTTGCTCGACGGCCAGCAGCCACTTCACCCGCCGCGCAAGCTGCTTCGAAGGCACAATAAGGGCCAGCGGCGCGAGCGGATTCTCCTGTTTGAGTGATCGGACTTCAGAGACGAGGGCGGTTTCGAGATCGGGGTGGAACGGACCGGTGACGACCGAGAGCATGACCGGTGTAGCCTAGCGGAAATATCAGAGCGGAACAAGAACGGAGGGGGGCTGGCCCCCTTCTGACCGGAGCCTGTCCCCGTCTTCGGTCCGCTATAGCGCGATACGCCCTTCTTCTGCTCCGGACGAGTCTTGCCATATCGCAGGGCGCGAGCGCGCCTGGCTTGACCTGGGCGGCGAAGTCACTCACACTGGCGGGACCGTCATGGTCCAGGACCAGCGCATGGCCGCACTATTCACCTGGGCAGGCCTTGGCGTCATCACCTGCCTCACGCTTCTTCTCGCCGGCTGCCAGCACGCAGCGCTCAGGCCGCGCGCCACGGCCGACTGCCCCACGCTGGCACAGGGCTTGAATCTGTCTCGCCAGATTGAAACGCTCAATCTCCTGGCGGAGGCCTTTTCCCAGAAGTGCTACGACGTGGTGATCGGGTACGGCGCGCGCGCGCAAACGGACTACCGGCACAAGACCTATTCCGTCATCAAGGAAAGCGCCAGCATTTTCCTCCCTGAAGGCGCATTGACGGCGTACATCCTGGAAAGCTATGAGCGTGGCTACCTGACCGTCCTCCTGGCGGACAGTTATCTGCAGGAAAAGAAAGCCGAGGACGCGAAAGTCGAATTGAGGCGATTGGACCAGGAACTGTTTGCGCCGATCTATAACTATGGGGAGGACCCGGTCAATCTGCTCCTGTCGGCCGTCTTGTGGGAGCAACTGGGCGATCCCGGCGAGGCCCGGGTCGACTGGCTCCGTTTGCGGGACCAGGTCGGTTCGCTCAAGGGCCTCGAACCGGAAATCCGGTCCTTTGCGGATCGTCAGCTAACGCGAATCGATCAAGGCCAGGCCGTTCAGCCGGCCTGGCGGATCTACGGCACGGGACGATTCCCGGACGTCGAATGGGACCTGAAATTTCTCGGCTCGAGCCATGGATATTTTCTGGTCAGGCCGAAGGAGGAGTTTGGGCCGGCCTGTGCGTCCGAGACGGGGGCACGCATTTCCACACGACGATGGTTCGAGAAAATCGCCGTTCGGCACAGCCATGCCTATCATCCGCTCCTGAACATGCAAAGCTGGATCCGGCTACCGATCGGCATGGTGTACAGCCTCGTGCCGCTGGCGGCCGGCGCCGGGGTGGCCGTCGGGGGTTGTGTGGTCGACGCCGCCGGGAAGGGTAATAGCAGGCTGTGCGAGTTGTCGATCAAAGGAGGGATCGTGTTGATGCGGCAGGCCCCCAAGGTGTTGAAGGGGGCGCTTGAGCCGGATTTTCGGCATTGGGAGAGGATCCCGTCCGCCTTCGTCGTCACGAGGGCGTCCCACCTGCGGGAGGAGCCCTGTGCCCGGGACTTGCCCGACGGGGATATTGCTCCGGCGATCGAATTTTAAGGACTGCTCGTGCAATTTGACCCCGCCATCGCGGCTCAGGTCTCATTCACGCGCGCCCAGGACTCGGGGGAACTGGGACCGGATCTGGAGCAGGCCAGAGAGGCGGAAGCGATCTTCTCGGGCAGCGCGGGCCGCGAGGCCTCGGCCGGGTATTTCACACTCCTGGAGCTCGGCGAACGGCACCCGGACGCCGTCTCGTTTCAGGAATTTCTCATCTATATCACGTGGCAGCAGGTCACCGAGGAAACCATCCCGGCGCACTTTCAAAAAGGAGCGGAGCTGTGCGACCGGTACTTGAACCGGCTCGCCCGCGGACACGACGAGACGCAGGCCGAACAGATCAGAGCGCTGCGGCGGTCCTTTCGCGCGGGCCTCGGCCAGGGTGACGATGACGACGCGGAGTACGACGACGACACGCCCAAAGGAGGAGATTGAGCCGGGAGCCTGTCCCCGTCTTCAATCCGCTGTAGGGCGTATCGCGATACGCCCCTACGGGAGATGAAAGAACCCCCCACCCGCACCTTCCCCCTCAAAGGGGCGAGGGGAACGAGGACGGGGGCGACGAGTGCGTTATGCGCGGAAGCCGATGCGGCGGTGGGAGGGCCTGGATCTAAGGTGCGAACATCTCGCCCAGGACCGCCAGGACTCTGTCGGCGGTGGGCTTATTGACGGTGCCGAGCCGCTTCACCAGCCGGATTTTGTCCACGGTTCGGATCTGATCCAGCACGATCTGCCCGGTCTTTCGCTGGAACCTGACAGGCACGCGGGTGGGATAGGCGCGCCCTTGGGTGGTCATGGGCGCGACGATGACGGTGCCGATGTGCCGGTTCATCTCGTCGGGCGAGATGATGAGGCACGGGCGGACCTTGCGGATCTCGCGCCCCACGGTAGGGTCCAGGCGCACGAGGTGGACCTCGAAGCGGGAAGCTACCAGCGCCATTCCGTCCGATCCCATTTGTTGGCCGGCAGCGACTTCCGATCCAGGAGCACATCACCTCCGTGCTGGTGCATCCGGCGGAAGGCCTCGTCCCACCCCCTGCGGGGCTTGGCGAGAGAACGGATCACCAGATGGTCGTCCCGGACGTCCAGCTCCACGGCGTCCGTCAAGTGGCAGTGTTCCAGCACGGTCTTGGGTATGCGGATACCGCGCGAGTTGCCGATCCGCACCACACTGGCTTTCATGGCCTAGCCACCCTCCAGGTTCCAAAGTGATTACGAAGTAATTACAGAAGATTCCCCCGGAAGTCAAGTCGCCGGCTCACTCGACTCGACATCGTAATTGTTCAAACACTGTGACACGCGCTCCCCCAGCAAGGTTACTTCTAGAGCCAAGCCCTGATGAATTGTCACGGAAGGAGGTGGGGTGCGGTTTACTGTCGTTGCTGGGCCGCGCGCAACGCCTCGGACCAGGCATCCCGAAGAGACTTGACGTGCAGATGGTCCTCGGCCAGCACGCCCGCTTCGACCAGCACCGCGATCCGCGGATTGGGATCCAGGCGCAGCACACTGCCGACGTCCAGCACGGCCTGCGCGTCCTTCAGGACCTGCACGAAGGCCTCCAGCCAGGAATCCAGGATGGCGGTCAGGGCCGGCGAATCCTTGGGCATCCGCCCGAGCCGGACTTGCGGGAGCAGCTTGGGAATGGGGTCCGACCGCTGCAGCAATTTCATCGCGCGGTCGAGGAACTGCTCGGAGGTTTCCATCAAGGATCGTAGAGGCACGGCGCGCCGTGCCCCTACCGAATCTTATCCGGTTTCGGGGCCGCAGTCCGTGCCGTTGCAGGGGCCGCAAAACCACGCGCCGTCATTGAACATCATCGGCTCGTCGCAGATGGGGCAGTTCGGCGGTTTTTCTCGCGGGAGGCCGCGCAGGACGTCAAGGTCCAGCTCATTATCAAATTCGTCGGCCATATCTCGCTGTATTGTCATTCTGAGCGACAGTGAAGAATCTAGACCCTTCACTTCGCTCAGGGTGACAGGTGTTTCAGCCTTCCTTCCTGATGCCCAGGGCCTTTTCCGCGCTCTCGCGCGAGGGCACGCCGATGAATTTCAGTTTGCCGTCAATGATCGTGGCCGGCGTGGCACGGATCGCATGCCGGTCCACCAGTTCCTGTCCGTCAGGGCTGAGGATGTCCACCTCCCGATAGCTGAAGCTGTGCTTGACCCGCAGGCCCTTCCACAGCTCCTTCGCCGCCGGACACGCCCCGCACGTCTGCGAGTAGATTAACGTGACATTCGCCATGTGCGTATCGTAACACCTGCCCTTCCCGCCTTCAAGCTGTAGGGGCACAGCATGCTGTGCCCCTACTATTGAGTTGTTTTCCGTGTCCGGAACGGGCGGAGGGGGTTGTGGCAGGTGGGGCAGAGGTCCAGCGATCCGCGCTTCTCCAGATAGTCCAGGACGGTCTGGACGTACGTGGCGTGTGACCACGTGAGTGGCGACACGGACAGCGGCTCGTTCGTGTAGGGATGGACCTGCTCGGCCAGCACGCCGGAGATGAGCGCCCGATCGGCCACCCACTCAAGCAGCGGCACCGCCTCCTTGAGTTGGTCCACGGTCGTCGCCTTCTTGATCAGCCATTGGGCGACCCATAGCGTGCAGACGAACCAGGGGTTGCCGGGCACGTTGGCAAGGTCCTGGCTGACCTGGTGAAAGTAGTCGTTCTCGTAGCGCGCGATCCC
>Ga0209690_1000375_pt1 | contig 23806 bp, 24 predicted proteins | sample GraSoiAngelo_150_FD_186164 | JGI IMG/M metagenome (GOLD analysis project Ga0209690, IMG submission 186164) | Grasslands soil microbial communities from the Angelo Coastal Reserve, California, USA - 14_1009_09_40cm (SPAdes) (version 2) | ecosystem: Environmental > Terrestrial > Soil > Grasslands ... | reverse complement strand
AAGCACCGGCAACGGATGGCGGTGGTCGCCGGCGGTCGGGAGGCGATCACCGAATTCCAGCGGCTCGGGATTGCCGGCGGCCATTCCCTCCTGCGGGTCTCTCTCACCACCGGACGCACCCACCAGGTCCGCGTCCATCTCGCGTTCATCAAGCACCCGGTGCTCGGCGATCCGGTCTACGGCCGCCGATCGCCGCTGATTGCCAGGCCGGCATTGCACGCCGAGGCGCTCACGCTTCGGCATCCGCGAACCGGCAGGTCGATGACCTGGCAGGCCGAGCCACCCGCCGATTTCGAATTGGCGTGGAATTCACTCACTGAACGTACAATGCGGTGATCAGCAGAGATCAGATAAGTCAGCCCGCGCAAGGGCTCTTGGTCGTGATATCGGGTCCGAGTGGAGTGGGGAAGGATACCGTTCTGCGCCGCCTGTTCGAGCTGGCTCCCCATCTCAAGTATTCCGTGTCCTACACGACCCGGCCGCCCCGGCCGGGCGAGGTCGACGGACACAGCTACACGTTCGTCAGCGAGCCGGAGTTCCTGCGGTTGATCGAGCAGAAGGAATTCCTGGAATGGGCCAAGGTCTATGACCACTATTACGGGACGTCTCGCCGCCGGGTGGAGGAGGCGCTCAACCGGGGCGAGGACATCATTCTCAAGATCGACGTGCAGGGGGCATCCTTCGTCCGAAAGCGGAAGCCCGACGGCCTTTTCATCTTTATCACGCCGCCGTCGACGGATGAACTGCTCAACCGGCTGACCGGTCGCAACACCGAGTCGCCCGCGGCCCTCGCGGTTCGGCAAAAGGAGGCGCTGATCGAGCTCGGCCTGGCGAAGGACTACGAGCACGTCGTCTGCAACCGCGATGTCGACGAGACGGCGCGCGAGATCCTGGCCATGATCGCCGCCCAGCACGAGCGCCGCCAGACACGGGTATGACGCAGGGGCGGTTGCAGGGCCGCCGGGTGGTCGTTGGGATCAGTGGCGGGATCGCCGGGTACAAGGCGATCGAGGTGATTCGTCTCCTGACCGAGGCCGGCGCGGAGGTCCGCGTGATGATGACGCCGGAGGCAACCCGCTTCGTCACGCCACTGACCCTGGAAGCCCTGTCCTATCACCCGGTCGCCGCCGACTGGCTCGCCCCGCAGGGTGCGGGAGAAAGCCATATCGCGCTGGCCGCGTGGGCGGAGCTGATCGCAATCGTGCCGGCGACCGCGAACAGCATCGCGAAGCTGGCGCTCGGACTGGCCGATGAGATCGTGTCGGGCACCGTGCTCGCGAGCCGTGCCCCGCTGCTGCTGGCCCCCGCGATGAACGACCTGATGTTCACCCATCTCAAGACCCAGGATCACCTCAACGCCTTGCGGGCGCGTCACGCGGTCGTTGTCGAACCGGGGACGGGTCGTCTGGCATCCGGCAAGTCCAGTGTCGGGCGGCTGGCCACGCCCGAGCGGATCGTCGCCGCCATCGAGGCCGCGTTGCAGGATCGCCGCAACCTGGAGGGGCTCCGGGTGGTCGTCAGCGCCGGCGGTACCAGGGAACCTGTCGATCCAGTCCGCTACATCGGCAACTTTTCCAGCGGCAAGATGGGGCGCGCCCTGGCCGAGACGGCGGCGGCGCGCGGCGCGGACGTCACCCTGGTCACGACGGTGCCGACGAATCCGGAGGGAATCACCGAAGTCGCCGTGACGAGTGCCGCTGAAATGCTTGCGGCGTTAAAGACCGCATGCGCCGGCGCCGACGTCCTGGTGATGGCCGCCGCAGTGGCGGACTATGCGCCCGACAAGATCGCGGCCTCGAAGCTGCGGCGGACCGACCAAGCGATCGATCTGCACCTTCGTCCGAACGTGGACGTTCTGAAATCGCTTGGCGCTCGACGCGGCTTGTTTCGGGTCGGCTTTGCAGCCGAGACCGAGGATCTGCACGCCCAGGCTCAGCATAAGCTCGCGCAAAAACAACTGGACCTTATGGTTGCGAACCAGATCGGGGTTGACGGCCAGGGCCTGGCGAGCGATTTCAACGCGGTCACCATCGTCTCGCCGTCAGGCGTGGTTGCCGAAGTTCCCCGCCTGCCAAAGTGGCAGGTGGCCGGGCAGATCTGGGATGCGATCGATGCCGCTCGCAACCGCGGCTGACCCCGGGCTGCGCTCGGTGGCGCAGGTGGCGGTGGAGGCTCGGGTCGGCAGCATCAGTGGCCTGTTCGATTACGCGGTTCCCGACGATCTGACCAGCGTGATCGAGGTCGGTCACCGGGTTCGGGTACCCTTCGGCAAGCGGATAGTAACCGGCTTCGTGTATGCATTGGAGACGGTGCCGGCGGTGCTGGAGTTGAAGCCGATCGAGGCGCTGGTTGACGCCGAGCCGCTGGTGCCGCCGCTCCTGATCGAGCTCGCGGGATTCGTGGCCGCCCACTACGCGGTGCCGTTGGACGAAGTGATTCGCGCCATCCTGCCACCGCGGGTGCGCGCCGTGGTGCGGCGCTCGGTCAAGCGTCGCCGGCACAGTCGGATCCTGCGGCAGGCAAGTGGGACGCCGGCTGCGGGTGATATCGAGCTCGAGCCGGCGCAGCAGGCGGCAAAGGAACGGATCGCGGTTGCGCTCGGCCGCCACGAGGGCGACGTATTCCTGATGCATGGCGTCACGGCCAGCGGCAAGACGGAGGTCTACCTCGCTCTGCTCGCAGAGGTGCTCGCGGCCGGCGGCCAGGGGCTCGTGCTGGTCCCGGAGATCGCGCTGACGCCGCAGACGGTCGGGAGGTTTGCGGCCCGCTTCCCCGGCCGGCTCGCCGTACTGCACAGCTCGCTGACCGAGGCCGAGCGAGCCGCCGAGTGGTGGCGAATCCGGCGCGGCGAGGCCGACATCGTCGTTGGACCGCGTGCCGCGGTCTTCGCCCCGCTACCACGGCTCCGCTTGATCGTGATCGATGAGGAGGAATCATCGGCGTTCAAGCAGGAGCGCATCCCGCGATACCACGCCCCAACGGTGGCCCGCTGGCTGGCCCGCCGAACCCAATCGGTGCTGATCCTGGGCAGCGCCACGCCGAGCGTCGCGACCTACGCGGGCGCCCTGTCTGGCCGCGCGCACCTGCTCGAGCTGCCACACCGCGCCCAGGGCCGGCCGCTGCCACCGGTCACGGTGGTCGACATGCGAAAGGAGATCGCCGGCCGACAGTTCAGCCCGCTCAGCCGGGAGCTCCAGGCCTCGATGGCTGGATCGCTCGAACGCGGGGAGCAGTCGATTCTCTTCTTGAATCGCCGCGGCCTGGCAACCTTCGTCCTCTGCCGCGACTGCGGCCAGGTGCGCGAGTGCCCGCACTGTAGCGTCGCCCTTGTCTACCACGCGGCGCTGGGGCGGCTGCAGTGTCACTACTGCGGCAGCACGGAGGCGATGCCCCGCCGCTGCCCCGCCTGCGGCAGCCGATACATCAAGAGCTTCGGCATCGGTACCGAGCGCATCGAGCAGGAGGTGCGCTCGCTGTTCGCCACCGCCCGCGTGGTTCGGCTCGACCGTGACGTGATGAAGACGGTCGATGCCGCCGACCTGGTCTTCGATCAGATGGTCTCGGGCGACGCAGACGTGCTGGTGGGTACGCAGCTGGTGGCCAAGGGACTCGACCTGCCCAGGGTGACCACCGTCGGCGTCGTCAATGCGGACACCAGCCTTCACTTTCCGGATTACCGCTCGTCCGAGCGCACATTCGCCCTGCTCACCCAGGTGGCCGGCCGGGCCGGCCGTGGCACCCGTGCCTCGCAGGTCTTGATCCAGACCTACAACCCGGATCATCCGGCCATCCGCCACGCGCAGTACCACGACTATCGTGGCTTCTACCGCGAGGAGCGTGCAATCCGGGCGCAGTATCGATTTCCTCCGTATGCCGAGTTGATCGTCGCCACCTACCGGCATCGAGACGAGGCACGCGCGGAGCGCGAGGCGAAGGCGGCTGCCGAACATCTGTCTGCTACAATCGGCGTGCTCAATTTGGGAGACATCGAGGTGCTCGGACCTTCTCCCGCGTTTGTGTACCGCCTCAAGGACGAATATCACTTCGAGGTGACCCTCAAAGGGACGGACGTGCATCGGGTGGCAGACGGATTACCGCGCGGCCGGGGCTGGAGCCTCGACGTCGACCCGATGTAGGCTCAGAACGATGGCTGTGCTACCCATCCTCACCCAGGAGTCTCCGATCCTTCGCCAGAAGGCGAAGCGAGTCCCACGCGTCGACAGCAGCATTCGGAAGCTCATCGATGACATGGTGGATACCATGGTCGCGGCGCCGGGCGTCGGCCTGGCGGCGCCGCAGGTCGGCGTCGGGCTGCGCGTTTGCGTGATAAAGACGGATACCAACCTGCACACGCTGATCAATCCCGAGATGGTGAAGTGGGAAGGGGAGCAGATTGGTCTGGAGGGCTGCCTCTCGATTCCCGGATACGTGGGGGAGGTCAAGCGCCACATGCAGGTCGTCGCGCGAGGGCTGAACCGCCACGGCAAGTCGGTGAAGCTCAAGGGCGACGCGTTGCTCGCCAGGGCCATCCAGCACGAGATCGACCACCTGGACGGCATCCTCTTCACCGATCGCCTGACCAGCCTCGACACGCTGCGAAAAGTCGAACCGCAGGACCAGGAGAGGGAAGCGGAACTCGTCGGCGCCTAGCGACACGCTGCGGATCGTGTTCGCTGGCACGGCGGCATTTGCCGGGCCAAGCCTGACGTCTCTGGTTCAAGCTGGTCACGATGTCGCGCTTGTGATTACGCAGCCGGATCGGATAGGCGGCCGCGGGATGAAGCCGCTGTCCTCGGCGGTGAAAACTCTGGCCGCGGAGCTGCAGTTACCGATCTATCAACCCGAGCGCATCAGGGACGAGGCGGCCCAGGCGCGCATCCGCGCGGTGGGCGCCGATGTCATGGTTGTGATTGCCTACGGGCAGATCCTTCCGGCCAGCCTGATCGATGCGCCCCGGCTCGGCACGGTCAACGTGCATGGCTCGCTGCTTCCACGCCATCGCGGTCCGGCGCCGGTCGAATGGGCGATTCTGCGAGGGGACACGCAGGCCGGGGTGACCATCATGCGGATGGACGCGGGCGTGGACACCGGACCGATCCTCGCCCAAGCCCACACATCGATCGCGGCGGACGAGCGGGCCGGCCCGCTTGCCCAACGCCTTGCCGAGCTGGGCGCGAGCCTTCTCGTCGAAACCCTCGACGCGCTCCAGGCTGGTCGCATCACGGCGATGCCCCAGCCGGCCGACGGCGCCACCCACGCCCCACGCCTGCGCAGCGAAGATGGCAAGCTGAATCCGGCCACCATGTCAGCCGAGGAGATCGATCGCCGGGTTCGCGCCCTCGCCGACCGACTCGGTTGCTGGATCACGCTCAACGGGGTCGAGGTGAAAGTCCTGGGTGGCCACGTCGGTGGCGACGTCGGAGAAGGCATTCCGGTGGTTACGAAGCAGGGCGTCTACGTGGTCGACGAGGTTCACCCGCCGGGCCGCCGGCCCATGAGCGCCGCGGCCTGGTTGAGAGGACGGCGCTGATGGGGAAAAAGAAGGCCGACAAGGACGCGACGATTGCCACCAACCGCGTCGCCTTCCACAACTACTTCATCCTGGAGACGGTGGAGGCGGGTCTCCAGCTCGCGGGTACCGAGATCAAGTCGCTGCGGGAGGGCGGCGCCAACCTGCGCGAGGGATATGTGCGCTTCGGTGGGGGAGAAGCCTTCCTCGTCAACGTTCACATCAGCCCGTATGAGCGGGGTCATAGCAGCAATCATGAGGCCAAGCGCGAGCGTAAATTGTTGCTGCACAAGGCGGAGATCATCCGGCTCGGCATCACCATCAAGCAGAGAGGGCTGACACTGGTCCCGCTGCGGCTCTACTGGGCGCGCAATCGAGTCAAGCTGGAGATCGGTCTCGCCAAGGGGAAGCGGCAGTACGACAAACGGGAGGCCATTGCCGCCCAGGATGCCCGGCGCGAAATGGACCGAGCCATTAAGACCCGTGCCTGAGCCGTTCCGTGCGTCGGGAGCGCTCGAAGGAATCGAGGATATTCCCTGGAACAGCCTGCAAACAGCCTATGGCGAGGCGAGCACGGTTCCGGCGACGTTGATCAAACTCGCGTCTCGAGATCGGCCGGTTGCGGATGAGGGCCACGCCGAGGTTTACGAGCTTGGGCTCATACACCAGCTCACCATCTACACCGCGACGGCGGCGGCCATACCCTTCATCGGACGAATCGCCGCGAGTCCCGATTCACTTCGTCGGCCCCGGTTGATCGGTTTGCTCGCCGATGCCAGCCTCGGCAAGGATGTGCCTTATTCGCCAGCCGGCACAACGGCCGCGGTTCGCCAGGCCGTCCGCGATAGCCTGCCACCGCTGCGGCCCTTCCTTGAGGCACGGGACCGTGCGCTGCGCCTCGCGATGGCCGACCTGGCTGCCGCCTTACCCTTCGACCTTGCAAGTGCCGGGCCGATGGTTGTGCAGCTATTCTGCGAGGAAACGAATCGGACGACCCGTGCGGCGCTCGCCGGCGCGCTTGCCCTTCTCGGCGATCGCCCGCCCGAAGTGATGGCTGTCCTCCTGGAAGCCGAGCGGCACTCCGTGTACCGGGGCGTGCGCCGCGGTGAGTTCGTATTCGTTCCGGCAGAGTTGGCGGCAGGCAAGGACATGCCGGGCGCCGAGGATATCGTTGGACTGCCGGTGCACGCTGACATCGTGGAATGGGCGAAGAAGACCTCAACAGGCAAGGAGGATGACCGCTTTCTCGAAGCGGCTCGGTCCGTCCACCACCTGTTTATGGACGACCTAGTCTATTACGACGTTGCCTATAACGCCCCGTAGCTGCCCCGGGGGGTTTCCGAGGGGCCTGGGCCGGGTAAAATGGAGCTGCTCCGACAGGCTGGCGGGGGCGCCAGGTCTCGACGGGGTAGTGGTCTGCAAGATGGCGAGCCGTGTCGCCGAGCACGTAAAAGCGGCAAGGCTATAAACGCCAATCGCGAACTGGCTTACGCTGCGTAAGTAGCGTAGTCAACCGGGGATTTATCCCCGGCGCCGGCCCGCTCTGGGTCAGCAGGAGCGGCGTCCGGCGTAAACTCCGCTGACTCGCTCCCGGCGGGCGTCGCGGCCGTCGGGGGGACTCAATACCGCGACTGGCCTATCCGAATCCGGTCCCACGGGAGTCGGGCAGGTGAGATTCAAAACCGGGACTACGCTCGTAGAGTTCTTGCGGGACGCTGCTTCGGACGCGAGTTCGATTCTCGCCGCCTCCACCAGCCGGCCGGAACCGGGCGTCGAATGCGCCATCGAATCGAACGCTGGCTCCACGATTGTGACAGAGCCGTCGTCTAACGCGGGTTGGCAAGGCGCATATTAGGAACTGTGGCGGACACGGACTGGACCTCCGAAGGACGGGTCAAGAAGCGCCGGTCAAAAAAGCCGAGACCGGAATCACACGACGCCAAGCCGGAAGAGCACGCTCGTGGCGGGCGCATGATTGTCGACCGGTGGACGCAGGCAATCCTCCCTCCGGGTTCAGACGACAATCCGAACGTTCCAGGGATTTAGATAGACCTAGTTCCGCGCGACGAACGCAGGACGGGATCAGCTGGCCGGGAACGTCAAGGTCATCAGCACCAGGTTGAAGGCCGCGTCGTACGTTCCGCCCGGCGCTTCCTCGATCTCATAGGTGTTGCCCTGGCGTTCGAAGACGATGATCACCGTGCCGCTGGCCGGTCCGGATTCGGCCACCACGATCCTGTCGGCCGGGATACCTGCGATGCTCGTCTGCGTGACCGGATTGCCCTGGGTGAGGCTTGCCTCTGCCTGGTCCTTTGTGCCGCCGATCACCCGCACCTCGATTGGCGGAATGAAGCTCCCCGAGGACGGCACGTGCGCGGGAACGGCCGCTGATGGTCCGAACGCGACCACGCTGACGGCGCCGCCAGATCCGGGCTCAGCGGTATAGTCGCGCGTCGTCCAGCCCCCCGGGAAACACAGGTCATAGCCGAGTGTCGTGTGCTGGTAGCTCTGACCCGTCTTGCAGCCGACCGAAGACGAGGTGGTTGCCTGCAGCGGGGGAGGCTGACTCTGGTCGCCGCCGCATCCACTCAACCCGACCGCGCTAAGCAGACTGAACAGTACCGCCAGAAAGCGGGCGAGGGCCACCGGGGAAGCGTACAGGAAACGGGCCCGCCGAAACGGTGCGCCTAATGAAAGAGCGCGCCCGCCAGCCACCAGCAGGCGAGCACGCCGGCGACGGCCGGCGGGATGCCACCGAGCCGGGTCAGGATCGCAACGATCTGGGCGGGGATCACCCAGAACACCGAGACCGGATCGGCTTTGAGGACCCCGACCCGCGCCTGTTCCGACACCGGGCCGGCTTCTTCATAGGAAGGGAAGGCGTGCGCGGCGAATGCTAGGCCAAGCCATACCTGCACCCAGGTGACCCAGGTAACGGGAAGGTGCAGGACGACGCGCGGCGTCAGCGCCGGTGCCAGGCACACGACCCCAAGGATCAGGAGCACCAGCGTGGGAAGGTAGGTGATCGCGATCGCGGTCGAAAGCCGGGGTGGTGCCTCGTAGACCGTATACCCTGCGGGGTCGTCGACCCGGAAGTACTTGATTTCATCGATCGCGAGTCCGGCCCGGTGCGCGATCGTGTACTGGATGGCGGTGCGCACGACCACAGCGGGGAAGCCGAAAAGGTGGATGGTGCGGGCGATCAGCAGAGGGAACGCGCGAATCAGGCTGATCTGGGCGGTGGCCTTCGCCAGCCGGAAGGTGTAGGGTGCGCCGCGCTTCACGGCCACACGCGCCACACTGCCGCCTCGACTCGCCGCGATTTTCGCTACCGTTCCACCACGGTTTACGGCAACCCGAGCAACGCTGCTGATTCCGCCGGCACCGGATCGAAGCACGGGCGCCACCTGAGCGCGCCAGCGCGCCCAGGGAAGGCCGCGCACGCTCGTCCAGAGCTGCTCAAACAGGGAGGGCGGCCGCTCGAGACTCGGCGGCGCCTCCGTCGCCGGCGTTTCCGGCGAAGCCGGTCCGGAGCCGGACGGCAGACCGAGCGGGAGATCTTCCTGAATGGGGTCTAGTGCCCCGCTCATCTCGGCCCCGCCGGCGGCGCGCTCGCCTGCCGGATCTTCACCAGGAGGATGTCCTGTTCCTTCTTGCTATCGAGCGTGATCGCCGGGTCAAAACTGCGGGCGGTGTACCAGGCGGAAAGGCCCGCCTTGGGATCCTTGTCCAGAAAGTAGCAGTAGGCTTCGTATCCCCAGGCCTTGGGCGAGTTCGGCACCGACTCCACCGCCTGCTCCATCTCGGCGGCGCAACCCGCGTAATCGGTGGTGGTCAAGCGCGCCTTGCCATCCTGGTAATGGCGAAAGCCATTCCAGGCGCCCGGGAGGCCGACGCCCGCCATGAACGTGAGGGCCAGGGTGACGCCGAGCACCGACAGAACCCATCCTGGCATGTCCGGCAGGCCACGTCGGGCGCGGCGCAGCGGCTGAAGGGCCGACTCGTAGCGCAGCAGCCGGTCGGCGATGTCGGCGTCGGAGGCTTCCGGTAAGGCCGGGCGACGCAGGCGCTTGGCGTCGCGCAGTAGCATCACGGCGCCGTTCACGTCGCCGGCGGCATAACGAAGGTCGGCTTTGAAGACCAGCGCGTCCCGGGCGGCCGGATCGCCGCGCAGGGCGCGGTCGAGGTAGTCATCCGCCACCGCGGTTTCGCGCTTCCAGAAGGCGATCATGCCCTGGCCGAGCAGGGCAGCGGCGTTCTTGGGCTCACGGGCGAGGACCGCGTCGTAGTCGACGGCGGCGCCGGCGAAATCGGAGATCCGGATGCGCGCCAGCCCCAGGAGTGTCCGGGCATCCGTGAAGTCCGGGTGGACCTCGATGATCTTGGTCAGCAGGGTGACGGCCGGCTGCGGGTCTTGCGCCCCGACGAACGCGTAGGCAAGGTAGTAGGCGGCGTAGGCGTCGTCGGGACGCTTGCGCACCTCGGCGGCCAGCAGCGGGAGGGCGCCTTCGAAGTCATGCCGGCGAATCAGCGCCAGGCCATCGTTGATAGACATGTCCGGGCCTGACGCGAGTAACGCCTTAATTCAGAAGGGCTTGCGGGCTCGGACTTGGCCCACGCGTTGAACCGGGGGCCTAGGCAGCTTTATCCAGCCAGCGCTCGGCGATGAAGGCGAGAAAGGCGCGGTCGAAGTCCAGGCCGTTCAGCTTCGCGGTTGCCGGCCAGGTCGTCCGGACCTCGTCTTGCAGACGGCGATATTCCTTGAGATCCAGTCCCTGGGCGAACTCCCAGGCTCGGGCAGCCAGCTCGGCGTTGAGTGGTTTCATCATGGTTCTCCTACTGAATACAACGTGTCGAACCGGCAAATCGATTCACTCCGGCGTTGCGTCACGCAACGTCCAAAGCGCAAGATGGCCGCCGGGATCGCGTCAATCGAGTCATGCGAATGCCTGGCTTTCGAGGAGCGATCATCGCCATTGGCGCCGCCGGGCTGATGGCCATTCCCACCGTGATGCTGCTGGGAGGCAAGCCCGCCAGGACGGCGGCGGTCGTGGCGCCAACGGGGTTCGGCGTCGCTCGCAACGACCCTGAATTCAAACCTCCGCACGAGAGCCGGATCGCGCTCGCCAGCCCAACGCCGAGCGCGCCACCGGCCACAGCCGCGGCCTCCCGTTCAGCGGTAAAGCCATCTGCGGCCCCGATCCATTCCGCCCCACCGCCTCCACCGGCCCCTACTGTGCCGTCGTTCTCGCATGTCTTTGTGATCGTGATGGAGAACCACGAGTCCGGCAGCATCATCGGCAGCTCTGCCGCGCCCTACATCAACAGCCTGGCGAACAGCTACGGTCTGGCAACGAACTACTATGCCGCGTCTCATCCCAGCCTGCCAAACTACCTGGCCCTGACCGCGGGGAGCACGTTCGGGATCGCCAGTGACTGCACGACCTGCTATGTGAACGCCTCCAACATCGCCGACCAGGTTGAGGCGAGCGGCCGCTCCTGGAAGGCGTACATGGAAGACATGCCGAGCCCCTGCTACCTGGGCGCATCGGCCGGAAACTACGCCATGAAGCACGACCCCTTCATGTACTACAACGACATACGAAACAACGCGGGCCGCTGCGCCGCCCACGTCGTCCCCTTCACCCAGTTTGGGAGTGACATGAGCGGTGGCCGCGTGCCGAACTTTACCTGGATCACCCCCAACATGTGCAATGACATGCACGACTGCGGAGTCTCAACCGGCGATAGCTGGTTGCGCAGCGTCGTCCCGACGATCACCGGTTCCCCGGCATTTCGCAACGGCGGTGTGCTGTTCATCACCTGGGACGAGGGCTCGAGCAGCGCCGGCTGCTGCGGCGACGCCTGGGGCGGACGCGTCGCTACGCTGGTCATTTCGCCCCGGGCGATCAGCGGATTCCGGTCGAGCGTCGCGGAAAACCACTATGGCCTGCTGCGGACGATCGAGGACGCCTTCCGCCTGGCGCACCTGGCCGCCGCGGGCTGGTCGAGCAACACCGCCATGCGCGAGTACTTTCGCTAAGCCGTTCGGAAATGGATCAGGGCGCCGGCTTACCGCCGCCGAGGCTTCGGATGGGATCCAGCGATCCCATGTCATCGATCGATGAGAGATCACCCGGCGGATCGCCGAGGAAGACGTTGCGGATGACGCGCCGGAGAATCTTACCGTTGCGCGTCTTGGGGAGTCGAGGGATCACGTGGACGGCGGCCGGCTTGAACGGCTTGCCCAGCGATCGCTCAACGCTCTGCGAGACCGCGGTCGGGATCCGGTCAACATCGGCCTCGGGGCGGGCAACGGCGAAGACCACGACGGATTGGCCCTTCATCGGGTCCGGGACGCCAACCGCCGCCGCCTCGGCAACCTCAGTTCCATCCAGCGCCGCCGCCTCCACCTCGGCGGGGCCGACCCGCTTGCCCGCCACCTTTATCGTGTCGTCAGAGCGACCGAGGATGTACCAGAGGCCGTCTTCGTCGATCAGGGCCCAGTCCCCGTGCACCCAGACGTTGGGCCAGCGCGCCCAGTAGGTATCGAGGTAGCGCTGGGGATCGTTCCAGACGCCCATCGTCATGCCGAGATAGGGCTGCCGGATCACGAGCTCACCGACCTCGCCCCTCACCGGCTCGCCGCGCTCATTCACGACGTCGGCATCAATCCCGGGGATCGGCCCGGCGAAGCTTCCCGGCTTCATGGGCGTCAGGAGATTGCCCGAGACCAGCCCGCCGCCGCATTCCGTGCCGCCCGAGTAGTTGATGATCGGCAGCTCGTTGCGGCCGACCACGCGGAACAGCCAGGTCCAGGCTTCCGGCGTCCATGGCTCACCCGTCGACGACAAGACCCGCAATCGCGTCAGTGGTGTTGCCGGCGCCGCGCGTTCACCGCAGGCCATCAGCACTCGCGTCAGAGTGGGGGAAATGCCGAGGTGCGTGACATCATGACGCTCGGCCACTGCCCAGATGCGAGCCGGCTCCGGATAATCCGGTGCTCCGTCGTACAGCACGGCCGTGCCGCCCAGCATCAAGCTGCCAAACACCAGAAGGGGTCCCATCACCCAGCCCATGTCGGTGACCCACAGGAAGCGCTCCCCTGGCTGGAAATCCATGCCCAGCGCCCAGTCCTGCGCGCTCTTGATCGGCAAGCCAGCATGGCCATGGACGGTGCCCTTCGGCCGCCCGGTAGTGCCCGACGTGTAGAGGAGCATCAGCGGTTCTTCGGAGCTCATCGCCGCAGTTGCGACCCTGCTTCCGGATCGCTGGAGCTCAGCCCACTCCATATCCCGGCTCGCAGTCATCGGTGCATCGATGCCGGCACTGCGGACGACCACCAGCCGCCGGATGTGTGGCAAACCATCGGCGGCCTGGTCGGCGATCGGCTTCATCGCCAGCGGACGCCCGCGGCGCATGGCGCCATCGGCCGTGATCAGCACCGTGGCCTGAGCATCGGCCAGGCGCTGCCGGATGGCCTCGGCGCCGAAACCAGAAAAGAGAGGAACGGCGGTCGCGCCCAGCTTGGTGCAGGCCAGCAAGGCCACGGCGTTCTCGATGACCAGCGGCAGGTAGAGCCCGACCGCCACGCCGCGCCCGACACCAATGCTGTCAAGCCCGGCCGCGGTGCGCTCGACGGCAGCCTCCAACTCGGCATAGGTGAGGTGGCGGATGCTGCCGCTCTCGGTTTCTGAAATGATCGCCAGGCGCTGCGGATTCGCCTGGCTATGTCGCATGACGGCGGAGTCGTAGGCGTTGAGCCGGCCCCCTACGAACCAGCGAGTGAATGGGATGCCTGGCGAGGTGTCCATCACTTGGCGGTACGGGGTCGACCACGCGATGCCCAATGCCTTCACCAGGGCATCCCAAAACCAGTCCGGATCCGAAACGGCCTTATGGCACAGCTCCACGTAAGTGGTGCAACCGTGTGCCTGCATGAAGCGCCGGAGCCAGCTGTTGCGCGCCTGTTCGTCGGTCGGTGACCAGGCCGGCTCCGCGCTCATCCGGCCTTCATCGTATCGCCGGTCCAAAACCCGTCGGGATCGGCCTTGCGGATGTAAGCGAGCTCATCCGTAGACGGCGGTGCCGTGGCGGGAATGCTCTCGTCGATCGCCAGAGGAAAGCCGGTGGCCTGGCGCACCTGCTCGGGCGTTGTGCCCGGGTGCAGCGTAACAGCTCGCACCCGGCCACCTGTGAGATCAAAGACGCCGAGTGTGGTGATCAGCGTTGCCGGACCACCGCGGCGGCGACCCTGAAAATGACCGGGGGAGGTGATGTAGTCGACGCGCTCTCGGAACCGTCGTGGTTCGTGCTCCATGATGAGCACGGTCCTCCCCGCCAGCGACGCGATGTCGCCCCCGCCGCCGCTGCCTGGAAGACGGACCAGGGAGCCACTGGCGCTGGTCCGGGTGGTGTTGAGATTGCCGAGCGGATCGATCTCGGCACCACCGATGAAGCCGAGGTCTACCCGGCCCTGCTGCAGCAGGCTCATCACATCGTTGAGTCCGAGGCAGGCGACGGCGCCGGCGATATTGGGTGGATCGCCCATGGTGTAGATGAAGGCTTCGGCCGGCCGATCCCGGATGACGCCGTTCTCAAATAGCCCAACGGCATTGGGCGCGTGGGTGGCCTTGGCGAGCCCGAAACCGAGCAATGGAAGCCGCATGCCGACAAACACGACTTCGCCGTCGCGGATCTCCCGCGCGGCAGCCACCACCATCAGTTCGCGCCGAGTGTAGGTCGCGATCATGGCGCGAAATTGGCGGCGGCGGCGAGACGTCGGTCATGGATGCGCAGTCGCTCCGCGGCGGCATCTCCCATGTGCCGCAGATAGGCCTGCCGGTCGGGGAGATCGAGGACCCACTCGCGCAGCCATTCCTGGAAACCATCGAGCGTCCGGGAGACCTGGTGGTAGCGCAAGAACGGCTCGAAGTCGCGCCGCCAGAAGCCCTGCACCGAGGAGGGCAAGGCGCCGCCCGGCTCTTCGACGACCGCCGTCACCAGAAAGCCGGGGATCACGGTGCGGTTGGGGTCGCTGCGGATTACCTCCTCGGGCACGATCTCTTCGCAGGTGACGATGGTGCGCCGGGCGGCGTAGGCGGCCTCGACGGTGAGCCCCAGGTTGCCCCACAGGTGGGCATTCCCCTGCACATCCGCGCGCTGGACATGAATGATGGCGACGTCCGGCTTCAGCGCAGCCACGGCGAGCAGGCTGGGGCCGCCGAACGGATCGTCGACCGGCCGGATGCGCGGATGGCCGCGAACAATGTCGCCTCCGATCCCTGTGAAGGTGGGGAGATAGGGGAGACCCATGGCGGCCGCTTTGAGCGCCAATCCAACCGTGAAGTTCGAGTGATCCTCCATCACGATCCGGCGGGGGATCCCCTGCTCATAGGCGCGCCGAAAACCATAGCCCGATCCGCCCGCCACATTGCCGACCCAGGCTGCGATCACCTTCGCGACCGTGCCGGCGGCGATCAACTGGTCGAACGCCATGTCAGAGATCGGCCCGATCAGTGTCAGGTCGCGCCGCTGCTGCCTGATGATTTCGTGAACCGCGGCGAACGGGATTCCCGACTCGAGGGCGAGGCCCAACGCGACCGCATCGCCCTCATGCACGTGCTCCGCGATCGCGTCGCCGAGGGTTTGGCGTTTGTCCGTCAGTGGTGACTCCAGGCCGGCGCCCGTTTCTCCCGAAATGCGCGGATCCCCTCATCGGCATCACGGGACGGGGCGACCGCGGCTTTGTAGGTGGCTATGGCGGCGTCGAGCCGCTGCAAAACGGCAGGCGCCCGTTGGCCCCGGGTGGCACTCGTCAGCGCCCGTAGAGCCACCGCGCTATGCCCGGCGATCTCCGTCGCGATGCTCTCGGCGGTTTGCGCCAGGCTGGCCCTCGCGACAACCTGGCTCACCAGCCCCGCGTCCTGGGCCGCGCGAGCATCCATGGATTCGCCGAGTAGGAGTCCCATCGCGAGTTGCCAGGCACAGCGGTCGGGCAGAAAAGCGGCCGCCACCGGCGGAAAGGCGGCGAGCCTGATTTCGGGGAAGGTGAGGACCGTGTCGTCGGCCGCGATGACGATATCGCACAGCAGGGCGATCTCGGCGCCGCCGCCGAGCGTCGACCCCTGGATCGCCGCGATGGTGAGTGGCTTGAGATTGAGCAAGAGTCGCGCGTTTTCGCGTACTTCCGCCAGCATCGCATCCGACCGGGAGGCGACGTGGTCTGCAACGTCGACGCCGGCCGAGAAGGCGCGCGGCAAGGCGCTTTTCAAGAGCAACACGCGGATCTCCGGAACGTCACATTTGCGCAGCGCGTCGTTGAGCTGTCGCAGCGTTTCGATGTCCAGGATGTTCAGGGGTGGCCGGTCGAGCGTGACGTGGGCGACCCCATCGAGGATCCGAATCGTGATCGGAACCGAAGACCGCTCGGATGCCGCCACCGTCGGTAATGCTAGTACGCTAGCTACATGCAAACGTGCCCCCGCTGTCGCCGCTCCGTGGCACCCGAGGCTGCCTTCTGTCCGCATTGTGGCGCCCAGCTTCGCGTCCAACCGATCCAGGGAGAGATCATCGATGGCACGAAACGCTTTGCCCGGAATCGGCCGGTGAGCCCCGGCCGGGCGGCGCGCCTCTCCATCGTGCCTGGCCTCGGCCACTGGTACGCGGGGGCGCCGCTGAAAGGGCTGGCGTTTTTCGCGGCCATCGTCGGCCCGCTCGTGGTTGGGACGGAGCTGGACCTCACGGTGGTGGGCGCTGCGGTCGGGATCCCGCTCGACCTCGGTGGTCTCGGGCTGTGGGCGTTTTGTGCCTACGACGCCTATCGTACGGCACGAAATCGGATGCGACCGGCGGCCTGAGCGGGCCCGATCCGCAATGCGTCGGGCAACTGACGCAATGGCGCTCGCAACCTTCGTCGCCTAATGTCGCGGTGTGGCGCGGGAGCGAAGGGTCCTCTTGGTTGAAGACGACGCCGACGTCGCCGATCTGTATGTGGTGCAGCTTCGCCGTGATGGCGTGCCGGTCGAGCACGTGCGCACCGGCCAGGAGGCCGACAGCTTCGCCCGAGGTCGGGGCCCCGTTCTCATCCTGATCGACCTCAAGCTGCCCGATGTCGACGGCCGGGAGCTGATCGAGCGGTGGAGCAACGACCCCATCTGCGGAGCAATTCCGATCTGGATCTTGAGCAACTCCATTCCCGAGGACAACCACTGGTGGCATGCCGCGCCGAATGTTCAGCGCTACTTCCTGAAGTCAAAAGTCGTTCTCTCGCGGCTCAGCCTGGAGATCCGGGCAACGCTCGGTCTCCCGTATGGTGAGCGGATCAGCAACCGTATGGCCGGCTAGCCCGCTTCTCGATCAGTGCGCATGGAAAACCCTGCCGCGGCGCCGCCACCGCGGCCGCCGGAGCGGCTCCGCTGGCTCGATCTGGTCCCGGTCCTACTTTTCACGGTGCTGGGCGTCATCCTGGTGATCGCGCTGGTGGTGACCCTGGCTCGGCTCAGCCGGTCCTTCTACCAGGCCAACCTGGCGACCATCGGACTGACCGCGGCGCTCGGCGTCTACCTCGCCTTTGGGACGGGCATCGCGGTCGCACTTCGCCGGCTTCGGACGCCGCTGGCCTTTCTGGGCCTGCACTGGCCGACGCCCCATGAGCTGGCTTTGACGCTGCTGCTGATCGTGCCCTGGTATATCGGGGTCGCGGCGGTCACCGGGCTGTCATCGGCCGTGCTGAACCACGGCCTGGCGGTCCCGGGCAACGCCCGCCAGCTTTTCATCCAGCATCCGCACGGGCTCAGCGTCCTGGCGCTCGCCCTCCTGGTCACCGCGGTGGCCGCCCCACTCTGCGAGGAGGCCTTCTTTCGCGGCATGGTGTTCCGGCTCCTCAGCACGCGCGTACCGGTGTGGGCAGCGGTCGTGCTGAGCGCGGCGGCCTTTGGCCTGGCTCACGCCAGCCCGGCGGTCAGCGTCGCGCTGCTGCCGGTCTTCACCTACATGGGAGTCGTGCTGGCGCTGATCTACGCCTGGACCCGCTCGCTGACGAACACGGTGCTATTGCATTCCCTCAACAACGCTGTTGGCACGGTGGCCGTTTACGTGCTGCTCACCCGGTCGGTCAGCTGATCCGTCGGGATCAGGGAGACCTTCTGCTTCGGCACCCGGTCGACGACCACCTCCATCGGCGCGTTGCGCACCACGTGTTCCGCGATCCGGCCGAGCGGGCCCTCATTAGGACGGTTCTGATAACTGATGCCCATCACGATCAAGTCGGCGCCTTCCTCGCGCGCGATCTCGACAATCCGGTGGCCTGCCTGCCGCGCCCCAAGGACTTTCGTCCGGGGCTCAATGGCGTGCTGGGTGGCGATGAACGCGGCCGCGTCGAGCGCGCGCTGGATGCGGGGATCCTTTTCGGGCATGACCAGGGGAGCCTGGAGCGGGATCTCATGCACGTAGACGATTACCATCTCCGCCTTGTGTCCCTGGTTCAGCCGGGCAGCCAGCTCAACGGCGCGCACCGATGCGCCCAGATCAAGAATCGGAACGAGAACTTTACGGATCGCCTCCACCGAGCGGACCGTGCTGGTGGCGCCTCGCGGGGCGGGCGGGGGGACCCGCAGCATCCAGCCGAGCGTGCCGGCCAGGCCGATAGTGAAACCGACCGCCAGCGTGACACCGACCGGATTGAGGGCGAGGCTCAAGGTCGGAGCCGGCCGGCAACCTGCAGCCGCCAAGCACCAAACGCCAGCATGCCGACCCCCGCGATGGCATAGGGGATGGAATGCACCTGGACCACATCGCGTACCAGGATCAGCAAGCCGAGCACGATCGAGACGATGCCGACCGCCTGGGTGAATCGATAGGCTGTCATACCGGCGTCTGCTGGGCGGCGCCCACTACTTTTCGAAGAAACGCTTCACCTTGTCGGCGCCGATGGTGGTCGGGCAGATCGTTTCCAGGCCGAGTTCAGCATAGACGCCCGCTCGTGCCGGGTCGTAGATCCGGCAGATAACCTTCTTCACGCCGAACTCGTGCTGCGCGAGCTGGGCGGCCATGATGTTGGTGGTGTCGGCGTTCGTGACCGCCACGAAGGCCTCTGCCCGGTCGGTGCCGGCCCGCCGCAGGATATCCTCGTCCACTGCCGAGCCGAAGACCATCTCGCCCACGAAGTCTTCTCCCAGGCGATTGAAGGCGGCCTCACTGAAGTCCACCACGGTCACCTCATCGCCCTCTTCACTCAGCTGTCGGGCCAGGCTGGAACCAACCCGGCCGCAACCCACGATCACCGTACGCATTCTCGCTCCTAGACTAACTCTACCCGCGTGGCAGGAAAGCAATCGGGCTCTCGGATTCGTTTAGCGCCCAAATCGCGAGGGTATATACGGCGCAGCTTGCCCCAGACGGCCGCCGCGTCGCTGCCCGGGCCCGCGCAAATGAAGGAGAAATCATAAATGGCAAAGACAGTAGGCATCGACCTGGGCACCACGAACTCGGTGGTCGCAGTGATGGAGGCCGGCGAGCCGGTCGTCATCCCGAATGCCGAAGGTGGGCGGACCACACCGTCCGTCGTCGCCTTCACCAAGTCGGGAGAGCGCCTGGTGGGCCAGCTGGCCCGCCGCCAGGCCGCCGTCAACCCGGAGAACACGGTGTACTCGATCAAGCGGTTCATGGGCCGCAACTACAACGAAGTTGATCGCGAGCGGAAGATGGTGCCCTACAAGACTCTGGCCGGCAAAGACGGCCGGGTCGAGGTCGAGATCCAGGGCCAGCGGTATACGCCCGAGCAGATCTCGGCGATGATCCTGCAGAAGCTCAAGACCGACGCCGAAGCCTACCTGGGCGAGAAGGTGACGGACGCCGTCATCACCGTCCCGGCGTACTTCAACGACTCGCAGCGGCAGGCAACCAAGAACGCCGGCCAGATCGCCGGCCTCAACGTGGTCCGGATAATTAATGAGCCGACCGCCGCGTCGCTGGCGTACGGCCTCGATAAGAAGGAGAACGAGAAGATCCTGGTCTTCGACCTCGGCGGAGGCACCTACGATGTCTCGGTGCTGGAAGTCGGAGAAGGGGTCTTCGAGGTCAAAGCCACCAACGGCGACACGCATCTCGGCGGTGACGACTACGACCGCCGGCTGGTGGACTTCATCGCCGACGAGTTCAAGAAAGAGCAGGGTATCGACCTGCGCAACGACCGGCAGGCCCTGCAGCGGCTGACCGAAGCGGCCGAGAAAGCGAAGATCGAGCTGTCCAGCCGGATGGAGACCGATGTCAACCTGCCGTTCATCACCGCCGACCAGAACGGTCCCAAGCACCTCGACATCAAGATCTCGCGCGCCAAGTTCGAGCAGCTGACCGCCGACCTCAGCGAAAAGACGGTCGCCCCGTTCCAGGCCGCCCTCAAGGACGCCGAGCTAACCCCCGGCGACCTCAACGAGGTCATCCTCGTCGGCGGGGCAACGCGGATGCCGGCGATCCAGGAGCTGGTCAAGAAGCTGACCAACGGCAAAGAGCCACACCGCGGCGTCAACCCGGATGAGGTGGTGGCCGTCGGCGCCGCTATCCAGGCCGGCGTCCTCAAGGGCGAGGTCAAGGATGTCCTGCTGCTCGATGTCACCCCGCTGTCGCTGGGCATCGAGACACTGGGCGGCGTGATGACCAAGCTCATCGAACGGAATACCACCATCCCGACGTCCAAGAGCCAGATTTTCTCGACGGCATCTGACAGTCAGCCGTCGGTGGAGGTTCACGTGCTCCAGGGCGAGCGCGATATGGCCTCCGCGAATAAGACATTGGGCAAGTTCCATCTCGACGGCATCGCGCCTGCGCCGCGTGGAATCCCGCAGATCGAAGTGACCTTCGACATCGACGCCAACGGCATCCTCAACGTCCGTGCCAAAGACCTGGGCACGGGTAAGGAGCAGAAGGTCACGATCACGGCCTCGACGACGCTGAACAAAGATGAAGTCCAGCGCATGGTCAAAGACGCCGAGGCGCATGCTGAGGAAGATCGCAAGCACAAGGAAGAAGTCGAAGCCCGCAATCAGGCGGACAGCCTCGTCTACCAGGCCGAGAAAGTGCTCAAGGACAACGCCGACAAGATCGATGCCACGATCCGGTCGGAGGTCGAGAGCAAGATGGAGCCCGTGAAGCAGGCCATCAAGGACAACGACGTGGATCGCATGCGGACGACCAGCCAGGAGCTGGCCGCATCGATGCAGAAAATCGGCGAGGCCGTCTACAGCCAGGCTCAGGGCGCCGGCGCCGGCGCACAGTCGGCCACCGGCACAGAAGGCCCTGGGTCCGGGAAGTCCGGCGACGGCGACGTCGTCGACGCCGACTTCAAAGAGGTCTAACCGCTACCGAATCGGGAGTCGCTGCTGTCCGGAGTTGACCGGCACCCGCCGCAGCAGGAAGTCCGCGTCATGCACGGTCGGCGGCACCCGGTGCTGCTCGATCTCTTCGCGCTCGATCGGCTTGACGCGCCAGCCGCGGTGGTAGACGAGGTCGCCACCGAGATACGCGCTGGCCAGCAGGACCAGCGTCGAAACACCACCGAGCCAGAGGCCGCGATCAGATGCTGGTCGCTTGAGGCTTCGTCCCGCCAGCGAGGCGATGCCCAAGCCAACCGCAGTGGCATTCAGGACACCATGTGTGAATCCGGTGGTCTGCGCGGGATCTTCGACCTCCATCTGTAAGTAGTCGGCGAGGCCGAAGAGGGCCGTAGGGATGGCGCTGATTACACCGGCCGCCGTGGTGAGATATCCGGCCTTCTCAAAATCGCGGCTGCGCGCCAGGCCTCCCCATAAGGAGAAGGCGAAGCCTGTAGGAATCAGCGCAGCTGGCAGATCGGTGGAGAGAGCGTGCAGCGGGTGGCCTTTGATCACCGGGTTGATCGCCGGTAGCCGCCGACGGATGCGCTCCCAACGCTGAACCCAGCTCAGTCTGGTCGGGTCTGAGGACATCAGCGACACCTCCTCTGTCTCTACTGAACCAGACCCGGAAAACCGGGCGCAAGTTTAGCGGCTATTCTGAGCCGGGTACACCCACAGCATGCCGTTCCGACCTGACCGGTTGACCGAGAAGACCCAGGAAGCCATCCAGCAGGCGCAGGCGCTTGCCCAGGAGGCCCAGCAGCAGGAGATCACGCCTGAACATCTCCTGTTGGCTCTGCTCCAGCAAGCGGATGGCACCGTGCCGCCGATCCTGCAGCAAATCGGTGTCGATCCGAGCCGCGTCGCCACCGAGCTGAAGGCCCAACTCGACCGACTTCCCAAGGTCTACGGTGCGGAGAGCTACCTCGGGTCGCGACTTCGCCGGCTGCTGGACGCCGCCTGGAATGAGATGGAGCGCCTCAAGGACGAGTACCTCTCGACCGAGCACATTCTGCTCGCGATCGTCGAGGAAGCGAACAGTGAGGGCGGCCGCCTGTTGCAGCGGGCGGGAGTCTCGCGGGAGAAGATTCTTCAGGCGCTGACCCAGGTGCGTGGATCCTCTCGCGTCACGGACGCCTCTCCCGAGTCGAAGTTCCAGGCGTTGGAAAAGTACACGCGTGACCTGACCGCCCTGGCCCGTGAGGGCAAACTCGATCCGGTTATCGGCCGCGAGCAGGAAATCCGTCGAGTGATTCAGGTCCTCTCCCGGCGGACGAAGAACAACCCGGTCCTGATCGGGGAAGCCGGGGTTGGCAAAACGGCGATCGTAGAGGGGCTGGCCCAGCGCATCGCCCAGGGTGACGTACCCGAATCCCTGAAGGAGAAGCGGGCGGTTGCCCTCGATCTTGGCGCCTTGATCGCAGGCACCAAGTACCGGGGCGAGTTCGAGGACCGGCTGAAGGCGCTCCTCAAAGAGATCGAGTCGTCGGACGGCCGGATCATCCTCTTTATTGATGAACTCCACACCCTGGTGGGTGCCGGTGCCGCCGAAGGGGCGATGGATGCCTCGAACCTGCTCAAACCGGCGCTGGCGCGGGGCCAGCTTCGCTGCGTCGGCGCCACCACGCTGGACGAGTACCGCAAGCACATCGAAAAGGACGCCGCGCTCGAGCGCCGCTTCCAGCCGATTTTCGTCGGCGAGCCTTCGGTCGAAGACACGATCTCGATCCTGCGCGGGCTCAAGGAGAAGTACGAGGTTCACCACGGGGTACGAATCACCGATTCGGCGATCGTGGCTGCCGCGATGCTCTCCCAGCGATACATCACCGATCGCTTCCTGCCGGACAAGGCCATCGACCTGATCGATGAGGCCGCCTCCAGCCTCCGCATGGAGATCGACAGCCTCCCCAGCGAACTGGATGAAATCGAGCGCCAGATTCGCCAGCTGGAGATCGAACGCCAGGCGCTCAAGAAGGAGCAGGACCGGGCGTCGAAAGACCGGCTCAACGCGATCGAGAAGGAGCTGGCCAATCTGCAGGAGCAGAGCCGGGCGATGCGCGGGCAATGGCAGAACGAGAAGGCCCTGATCCAACAGATTCGCGAAATCAAAGCTCGCCTGGAGCAGCTGCGGCTGGATGCGGAGCGGGCCGAGCGGATGGCGGACTTCGAGCGGGCAGCCCGGCTGAAATACGGGGAGACCCCGGCGCTGCAGAAGGAACTCGACGCCAAAAACACCGAGCTGGTCGCGCTGCAGAAGGACCATCGCCTGTTGAAGGAAGAGGTCGACGATGAAGACATCGCCCGCATCGTTTCTCGCTGGACCGGAATCCCGGTGCAGAAAATGCTCGAGGGCGAAGTCCAAAAACTCCTCAAAATGGAAGAGCGCTTGCACGAGCGCGTCGTCGGCCAGGATGAGGCGGTCACCGCGGTCGCGAACGCCGTCCGACGCGGGCGCGCGGGGCTGAGCGATCCGAACCGGCCGATTGGGTCATTCATCTTCCTCGGCCCGACCGGAGTTGGGAAAACGGAGCTGGCCCGTTCGCTGGCCAATTTCCTGTTCGACGACGAGCAGGCCATGGTGCGGATCGATATGTCGGAGTACATGGAAAAGCACACGGTCGCCCGGCTCGTCGGTGCGCCGCCTGGCTACGTTGGCTATGAGGAAGGCGGCCAGCTCACCGAGGCAGTGCGCCGCCGGCCCTACAGCGTGATTCTCTTTGACGAGATCGAGAAGGCGCACCCGGATGTGTTCAACATCCTGCTGCAGATCCTCGAAGATGGCCGCCTTACGGACGGCCAGGGCCGGACGGTTGACTTCCGCAATACGGTCATCATCATGACGTCGAACCTGGGGAGCCACCTGTTGCAGGATCCGAACCTGTCCGAGGCTGATCGGCAGCGATTGGTGCTGGAGACGGTGCGGCAA
>Ga0209690_1000369_pt1 | contig 23892 bp, 25 predicted proteins | sample GraSoiAngelo_150_FD_186164 | JGI IMG/M metagenome (GOLD analysis project Ga0209690, IMG submission 186164) | Grasslands soil microbial communities from the Angelo Coastal Reserve, California, USA - 14_1009_09_40cm (SPAdes) (version 2) | ecosystem: Environmental > Terrestrial > Soil > Grasslands ... | reverse complement strand
CCCAGCGACGGGGCTCCTGGCTGGTCCCCGTGCTGATTGCTCTCGTCACCTTCGCTGCCTTTTTGCCCACGCTGCAGAACCAGTTTGTGACCTGGGACGATGGTAAGAATTTCCTCGAGAACGCTCACTATCGAGGGCTTGGCTGGACCCACATCCGCTGGATGTGGACCACGCACCTGGGCCACTACATTCCGCTGACGTGGATGACCCTCGGCCTGGACTACCTGCTGTGGGGCATGAACCCCTTCGGGTATCATCTGACGAGTCTTCTCCTGCACGCCGCGAATGCGGTGGTCTTCTTCTTCGTCGTCCATCGGATCCTGACACTGGCTCTGCCCAGTCCCTCTGAACGTGGTCACGCGCTCGCTGTTGCTGCCGGGTTTGCCGCCCTCGTGTTTGCGATCCATCCCCTGCGCGTGGAATCCGTGGCGTGGGTCACCGAACGGCGTGATGTGCTCTCGGGACTCTTCTACTTGTCGGCGATCCTGATGTACCTGCGGGCCTGCGAGCGCGGGGCGCGTGGCCGAGGGTGGTACTGGGCGGCCGTTGGCTTGTTCGCCGGCGCGCTGTTGTCCAAGTCGATGGTCGTGAATCTTCCGTTCGTTCTGCTGATCCTGGACGTCTATCCCCTCAGACGCCTCGGAGGGTTCGTCGGGTGGTGGAGCGAGCCCGCGCGTCGGATCTACATCGAGAAGATCCCGTTCGTGCTGCTGGCTGCTGCGGCATCTGCCATTGCAGTCATGGCGCAGTCTTCTGTCCATGCCGCAGCCTCGCTGGCTCAACTGAGCGTGCCGGGCAGGCTGGCGGTCGCAGCGTACGGCTTGGGCTTCTACCCCCGGAAGATGGTCGTGCCCGTGAACCTCTCGCCGCTCTATGAACTGCCGCGCACGGTGGATCCCATGGCGCCGCCGTTCATCCTGAGCTATGCCCTGGTTCTCGCCATAATGGCGATCGTCCTGGCTCTCCGCCGTCGAGTGCCGGGCCTGCCGGCGGCGTGGGTGGCTTACGTGGTAGTCCTCTTGCCGGTACTCGGGATCGTTCAGAGCGGCCCGCAGATTGCCGCGGATCGATATACCTACCTGGCAGGCCTCGGCGGGGCGATCTTGGCCGGCGCTGGCCTGTTGTCCTGCTGGCGAACCTCGAGAACGTCGAAGACTGGGACACCGACAACTTTGCCGATTGCAGGCGTTGCCACATGTGTCGTCGTCGGGTTGGGAGCTCTCACCTGGAACCAGGCCCAGGTCTGGCATGACTCGGAGAAACTTTGGACCCATGCCCTCGCCAGGAACCCTCAATCTTCGATCGCCGAGAATAATTTAGGGGTTGTGCGCGCTGATCAAAGCAAGCTGGCCGAGGCGATCGAACATTACCAGCGAGCCCTGCAGATGAGGCCGGACTACGCCGACGCCTACTTCAACTTGGGCAATGCGCTATTTCAGCAGGGCAAGCTGGCCGAGGCGAGCGACCATTACCGGCAGGCCCTTGCGATCAAGCGTGACCACGCCCGAGCCCACAACAACTGGGGCGTTGTCCTTGCCAGGCAGGGCAAGCTGGCCGAGGCGGGCGACCACTTCCAGGCGGCCCTGCACATCGGGCCTGACAACGCCGACGCCCACACCAACTTGGGCAATGCGCTATTTCAGCAGGGCAAGCTGGCCGAAGCAAGCGACCACTTCCGGCAGGCCCTGCGCCTCAAGCCCGACCACGCCGCAGCCCAGTCCGGCCTCGTCCAGGCTCAGCGGGGACTAGGCACAGGCAACCAGGACCCGGCCCACAGCCGTCAGGGTGAAAAAACGGAATAGTGAGAAGCTAACGCGTTCCCGCTACTCCGCCTTCACCAGGAAGTGCGCGCGACGGTTCTTCGCCCAGCACGCCTCGGTCCGCTCCCTGCAGACCGGGCGCTCCTCGCCGTAGCTGATCACGGTGATCCGGCTCCCCTGGACGCCGCGGCTCACCAGGTAGTCCAGCGTCGCCTTGGCGCGCCGGTCACCGAGGACAAGGTTGTACTCGTTCGTGCCGCGCTCGTCGGCGTGGCCCTCGATGAGGACCAGCGTGCGTGAGTTGTCGTTGAGCCAGGCGGCGTCTGCGTCGAGGACCTTCGCGGCGTCGGTCCGAATGTCGTACCGGTCGAAGTCGAAGTGGATGTCCTTGAGGGCGTCGATCGTGCGGAACTCGCTCAGCGGGGGCCGTTCCGCGACGGTCGCCGGACGGCTCCCTGCCGCCGGGGTGCGCGCCTCGGCCCGGCTCACCGCCACGCTCCCGGGCGGGGCGGACAACGCGGCGGACGGCGCGCGCAACGCGGCGGACGGCGCGGGGACCGCGGCGGACGCCACGATCGGCGTCTTCGCGCAGCCGGCGATGGAGAAGGTCGCGATCATCATCGTCAACGAAGTCCTCGTGACACTCATGCTGCGCCTCCGTGCCGGCCCACCGCGCGCGGCGCGACTTCCGACGGCCGCCTCCGCGTGACCGGAACGCTGTAGGGTATGTGGAAGAGCCACCGCACCCACGCCTCCGTGCGCCTGTCGGCCGGCCACACCAGCGCGCTCTGGAGATCGCCGATCGTGAGTCGAATCCACGTCTTCCAGAGATCGAGCTCGCCCGGCGGGACGACCCGGACGAGCCTGCAGACGAGCCGCCCCGTCGGCCCGAGGTCCGCCGCCGCCGGGGGCTCGCCACGCGCGATCGGCAGCAGGACGCGCTCGACGATCCAGTGGTGCGTCCGGAGGATCAGGCGGCGACGCACCGGCGACTCGACGGCGAGCCAGCACGGCGCCATGTCGCGGTACCACTCGAGCAGCGTCGGCGAGATCGCGAGGGCGGCGGCGCTGAGCGCGGCCTCAGCGCCGCCGCAATGCGGCACCGCGCCCGCCGGCTTGCGATCACCGAGGCTTGCCCCGACGATATCAGCGAGCTGCACGTACCGCTCCGAGTCGCCGAGGTAGCGGCAGCGCCAGCCCTCCAGGATCGTGGCGACGTCCGGGAGCGGCCGCCACTGGAGCACGGTCACGTCTTGGGTGACGCCCGCCGCGCGCAGGCTCGCCACCGCCGCGTGGGCAGCGCGCCGGGTGTCGTTGAACCAGCGCCCGCGCTCCTCGCCGAGCGGCACGAGCGTCTGGCGGAGCAACAGCGCCAGCCGGCCGTCAGGCGCCTCATAGACGGCGACGAGGTCAGGATGGCGACAACACACAGAAGCGATCTCGCCGTTCACCATGACGTGCTCACGTGCCCGGCGTGGCGCTGGCCGAGCGCTGCTCGGGCGTCGCCACCGATCGGGCCGGGGTGGGCGAGACGACCGTGATCTCGACGGCGATCAGACGGCCGTCACGCTCTGCCGTCTTCACGGTGACGAACTCGCCCGGCTTGAGCTCTGTCGCCGGGAGCGGCGTCTGCTTGAAGCCCCCGGGCCACTGCCCAGGCGCCGCCTCCGCGGAGCGCGCGACCAGCTCGATCTTCGTGTCTGGCGTCAGCTCGATCACCAGCTTGCTCGGACGGCTCTTGGGCGTCCACGGTCCGAGCTCCTCGAGCGTGACGGCCTTGGCGTCCCGGCCCGTCGCCACGATCATTCCCGAGTGCTTCATCTCCGCGGGTGTCGTCTCGCTGGCGGCCTGGCCCGCGCCGGGCACGAGCAGGCCGGCAAGCAGCAGCGCGATCACAACGTGTTTCATCGGTGTCCTCCCTGGCCGCGCGTTCTCGGCCACGCGTCGGCAACGCGTTCTCGACCCTGCGTTCTCGACCTGGCGTTGGTTCAGGACGCCACGGCGATATAAAGGTCGCCGTCGTTGCGACGCACGAACAACAGGACGGGCGCGCCAGGCTTGAGGCGCGCGAGCGCCCGCTCGAGGTCGTCCACGCTCCCGACGGGCGTGCGATCGATCTCGGCGATCACGTCGCCGGGCTGGAGGCCCGCGCTCGCGGCGGGGCTGCCGTCCTCGACACCGCGCACGAGCACGCCGGCCTTCGCCGGCAGGTCGAGCTCCTGCGCGAGCTGCGGCGTCACGGTCTGCACGGCGAGGCCCAGTGAGGGCTTCCCACCGGCCTCGGCGGTTCGTTGCTCCTCTGGCTCGGCGAGCTTCGCGATCCTGGCCCGCAGCGTGAGCGTCTTGCCGTCACGGACCACGGTCAGCGCGACGTCCCGGCCCACTCGCGTCTCGGCCACCAGGCGCGGCAGCTCGTCCGAGCGCCCGATCGTGTGACCGTCGTACTCGACGATGACGTCGCCGGGCCGGAGGCCCGCCTCCTTCGCCGGCCCACCGTCCGCCACCGACGCGACGAGCGCGCCGTGGGCGTCTCGCAGGTTGAAGCTCTTCGCGAGGGCGGATGTCATCCGCTGGATCGCTACGCCGAGGTAGCCGCGCACGACATGGCCGGCGGCGGCGAGCTGCGTGAGGACAGGCTTGGCGAGGTTGACCGGAATCGCGAAACCGATGCCGACCGAGCCACCCGACTGCGAGAAGATCGCGGCGTTGATCCCGACGGCCTGGCCCTGGGCGTTGATGAGCGGGCCGCCGCTGTTGCCCGGGTTGATGGACGCGTCGGTCTGGATGAAGTCATCGTACGGTCCCTCGCCGATCACGCGTCCGGTCGCGCTCACGATGCCCGTGGTCACGGTCTGCTCGAGCCCGAACGGGTTGCCGATCGCCATCACCGGCTCGCCGACCTGGAGACGCGAGGAATCACCGAGCGGGATCACCAGGAGTCCCGTCGCGTCCACCTTCAGGAGCGCGATGTCAGTCTTCGGATCGCGCCCCAGGACCCGGCCGGGCAGCTCGCGCCCGTCGGCGAGCGTCACCTTGATCTCGGTCGCGCCGTCGACGACGTGGTTGTTCGTGACGATCAGTCCGTTGGGGTTGATGACGAAGCCCGAGCCGAGGCTCCGCACCGCACGGCGCGGCCGGCCGCCGAAGAACTGCTCGAAGGACTGGTTGCTCTTGTCCACGCGCTTGGTGCTGATGTTGACCACTGCGGGTTTGAGCGTCCGCGCGAGCTCGACCCACGGTGACGCGGCGGGCGCCGGGGCCGTCGTCGTCACCGGGCGCTCGCTCCAGAGCGCCGCCCCCACCTGGGTGAAGCCGAACCGAGGAAGCACCGCCACCAGCGCGACCGCGAGGATCAGCGCGGTGATCCCTGAAATCTTGCGTCTCATCGGACACCCCTTTCATTCAGCGCCTGTCGTGCGATTTCGCCGAGCGGGTTGGATGGAGCCAGCCGCCGGACTTTGGTGTATTCGCGGACCATGCCGTCGTAGTCGCCGGCGCGCCGGAGCGCTGTGGCGAGGAGCAGGCGGATCTCGGCCGAACGAGGTCTGAGGCGCACCGCCTGCCGCAGCCGCTCGACCGCCGGCGCCAGCTCCCCCTGGTCGAGCAGGAGCCCGGCGAGATCGATCTGGTAGCGCGGATCGCCGGGGTCGAGATGCGCCGCCTCCTCGAGCTCGCGACGCGCCGCCCGCGAGTCGCCCATCTCCCTGAGAGTCTGCCCGAGCGCGTCGTGGACCCGCGGCTCGCCCGGGGCCAGGCGGACAGCGTCGCTCAGCTGGCGCATCGCACCTGTCACCACCCCGAGTCGCGCGTACGCAAGGCCCAGATAGTAATGTGCGCGGGCGTCTTGCGGCGCCGTCGCGACGGCGCCGAGGAGCGTCCGGATCGCAGGTGCGTAGTCGCCCTCGTCGATCAGGCGCGCTGCGTGCGTCACGGACTGCCGGCCACGCCACGTCGGGACCTCGAGGACCAGCGCAAACGCGCCGGCCGCGGTGACCGCCAGCGAGCCGAGCATCACGAACCCCGTGACGAGGTCCGCGCGGGAGCGCACGAACCGCCGCAGGGTGCCGGGCATCGCCACGTCAGTCATCCGCACGTGTCCATCGCGCCATGGACGTGACGCTACCCGAGCGACATGAGAGGCCGATGAGAGCTCCATGAGAACTCTCTCAGCCGCAGACGCCCGAAGGCGCCGGCGATGAGCCGGTTCTCAGGCGAGCGGCAGGCGGATCGTGAACGTGCTGCCCGCGCCGGGCGTGCTCTCGGCGCCGAGCGTGCCGCCGTGCGCGGTCACGATGGAGCGGGCGATCGGCAGTCCGAGCCCCGCGCCCGCCGTGTCGCGCGTCCGGGCCGCGTCGAGCCGGACGAAGGGTTCGAAGATGCGCTCGAGGTCGGCCGGATCCATCCCGACGCCGGTGTCGCTCACCGCGATCTCGGCCCACCCGTCGGCGACGCGCAGCGCCAGCTCCGCGCGGCCGCCGCGCGGCGTGTACTTCACCGCGTTCTCGACGAGCTTCATCACCGCGCGGCGCAGGGCGATCGCGTCGCCCATCACCGCCGCGGGCGCGCGCTCCTTGACGCCGACGACCACGCCCCGCTCGTCGGCGACCCGCCCGGCGATGTCGGCGATCTCGTCGAGCAGCGGCTCCAGCTCGACACGCTCGCGTGGCGCGGACGCCGGGACAGAGAGGCGCGAGAGCAACAACAAGTCCTCGGCGAGCCGGACGAGGCGCTCGACGTCCTCGAGGCTCGACGCGAGGACGCGACGGTACTCCTCGCCGGACCGCTCGGTGCGCAGCGCGACTTCGATGGTGCCCTTGAGCGCGGTCAGCGGGGTGCGCAGCTCGTGCGCAGCGTCGGCGGTGAAGCGCCGCATCTGGGCGAAGGTCGCTTCGAGACGCGCCAGCATCGCGTTGAGCGTCTCGGCCAAGTGGTCCAGCTCGTCCCCCGTCTCCCGCCGCGGGAGGCGCTCGTGGAGGTCCTCGCCGCTGATCCGGCGGGCGGTGCGGGACATCGTGTCCACCGGCCGGAGCACCGAGCGCGCGATCACGGCGCCGCCCGCGGCGGCGAGCGTCAGACCGAGCGGGATCAGGACGAGGAGCGTCTCGAGATAGCGCCCGAGCGTGCGCTGGGCACGCTCGAGCGGCATGCCCACCTGGACGAGCTGCACGAGCTGGCCGTCGCGCGTGATCGGCAGCGTCAGCAGGCGCACGGGCTCGCCCGTGGCGAGCCGCACGGTCTCGAAGGTCGGCTCGCCGCGCGCGGCGTCGCGCCTGGCCTGCGCCGACAGCGGGAGCGTCTCCTCCCGCAGATGGGTCGAGCGTGCGCCCGGCCGACCTTCGGGGTCAACGAGCTGGAAGAACTTGTCGTAGAATTCCGGCCCGAGGATCTCCCGCAGCGCCGACTCGGGCTCCACGCCAAGGGCGGCGCCCGATCCCGCCCAGCCGGTGTCGCTGACCACCTGCCCCACCGCCAGGAGGGAGGTGTCGAGATCCTGGATCAGGCGGGAGCGGAGGAGCGAGTACGAGAGCCCGCCGATCACGGCGAGGATCGCCAGGAGAATGCCGGTGTACCAGAGCGTCAGACGGGTGCGGATCGAGAGCGGCACTACGCGCGGACTCACTCGGCCCCCTTGAGCACGTACCCGGCGCCCCGGACGGTGTGGAGCAGGCGCCGCTCGCCCGACGCGTCGATCTTCCGCCTGAGGTAGCCGACGTAGACGTCGATGACGTTGCTCTCGGAGTCGAAGTCGAGGCCCCACACGTGCTCGGCGATCATCGGCCGGGTCAGCACGCGCCCGGCGTTGCGCACGAGGTACTCGAGGAGCGCGTACTCCCGCGTGGTGAGCTCGACGCGCCGCCCGCCGCGCGACACCGTCCGCGTCGCGGGATCGAGGCTGAGGTCGTCGAGCCGGAGCGGCGCCATCCTCCGCTCGGCCCCCCGCCGGAGCAGGGCGCGAACGCGCGCCAGGAACTCCTCGAAGGCGAACGGCTTCGTCAGGTAATCGTCGGCGCCGAGGTCGAAGCCGGCCACCTTGTCCGCGACGCTGTCCCGCGCCGTCAGCACGAGCACCGGGGTGGCGACGCCGCGGTCGCGGACGGTCTTGAGGACGCCGAAGCCGTCGCGCTTGGGCAGCATGAGGTCCAGCACGACGAGATCGTACGGGGGGCCGGCCAGGATCAGGTCGAGGGCCTCGGCGCCGTCGGCGGCGACCTCGACGGCGTGGCCTTCCTCCGCGAGCCCCTGGCTGATGAAGCTCGCGACCTTCCGCTCATCCTCGACGACCAGAATCCGCATCTATGCGCGTGCGTGGGCGGCCGCCACAAGCACGGCGGCAGCAGACGCGCTCAGGGGTGGGGGTGGGTTCGCGGCGAGTGTCTTTCCGAGCCCAGCGAGCCCACCCCCACCCCTGAGCGCGATCACCCCTCGCGGAGCTTGCGCGCGGCCTCCGCGCGCATCGTCTGCATCGCGCGCGTCTCCTGGTCGGAGTACCGCTCCTCTTTCCAGGGGTCGGCGTGCATGTGGTATCCGTTCTGCTCCCAGAAGCCAGGCGGATTGACGTCCAGGAACTCGAAGCCGCGCACCCACTTGGCGCTCTTCCAGAAGTAGAGCTTTGGCACGACCAGCCGGCACGGGCCGCCGTGGACGGGCTCGAGGTCGCGCCCGTCGTGTCGCAGCGCCAGGAGCGCGTCGTCGTCCACGAGGTCCTCGAGCGCGAGGTTCGTCGTGTAGTCGGGATCGGCGTGGACCATCACGTACTTCGCCCCCGGCAGGAGCTTGACGCGCTTCATCAGCTCACGAATCCCGACGCCCTCCCATCGGTTGTCGAGCTTCGACCAGCGCGTCACGCAGTGCACGTCGGAGGTCACCGACACCCGCGGGAGTTTGAGGAACTCTTCCCACGTCCACACGACCTCGCGCTCCACGTGGCCGAAGCAGCGGAACGTCCAGCGCGCCGGATCGAACCGGGGCGTCAGGCCGTAGGTGAGGACGGGCCACTTCGTCGTCAGCGTCTGGCCCGGGGGGATCCGCCCGGCGAGGGCGGGATCGGCGCGTGTCATCGGCCTCCACTATACACCGCCGTCACAACCTCTTCGTGCGATCGCGCACGGCGACATATAATGGATAAAGATAAGGACACGCGAGGACGTGGCAACGGTTCGGCGCACGAAAGGACATCGTGGATGAATGGAGAACGCAAGCTGGCGCTGTTCATCGACTTCGAGAACATCGCCCGCGGAGTCAAGGAAGCGCAGTACAAGGCCTTCGAGATCAAGCTGGTGCTCGAGCGATTGCTGGAAAAGGGCAAGATCATCTCCCGGCGCGCGTACGCGGACTGGAACCGCTTCACCGAGTACAAGCGCCCCTTCCACGAGTGGGCGATCGAGCTGATCGACGTCCCGCAGAGCCGCTACAGCGGCAAGAACTCGGCCGACATCCGCATGGTCGTGGACGCGCTGGATCTGGCCTATGGAAAAACGCACATCGACTCGTTCGCGCTGGTGTCGGGCGATTCGGATTTTTCCCCGCTCGTCTCCAAGCTTCGTGAAAACGACCGCTACGTGATCGGCCTGGGCGTGAAGTCGTCCTCGTCCGACCTCCTTGTCGCCAACTGCGACGAGTTCATCTTCTACGAGGACCTGATCCGCGAGTCGAAGAAGACGGACCTGCTCCGCGGACTTCCCGAGAAGAAGGCCGAGGCGATGACGCAGCTCATCGACGCGATCCAGGCGCTCCAGCGCGAGAACAAGGAGACGTTGTGGGGGTCGATGGTCAAGCAGACCATGATCCGGAAGAACCCCGCGTTCAACGAGTCGTACTACGGCTTCGCGACCTTCTCCAAGCTCCTCGAAGAGGCGGCCAAGCAGAAGATCGTGACGCTCGAGCGCGACGAGAAGAGCGGCACCTACGTCATCACGTCGCTCGTCGAGGATGGCGGACGCGCGGCCTAGCGCGCCGCCCCGCCATCCACGCCGCCCAGCGGCGCGATCAGCCAGTCGATCGACAGGACGCCGGCGCCGCCGATCACGATCGACAGCGCCATCGCGATCAGCGCCAGGTTGAACTCGAAGCCGTGGCCCTTGTCCTGCGCCAGCGACCAGTTCAGGAAAAACCCGTGCCGCGCGTGCACCTTCTTGATCGCCACGATCATGACGACGATCAGCCCGAGCGCCACCGGGCGCGCCAGGAACCCGACGATCATCGCGAGCCCGCCGAAGCACTCGATGCACGCCGCCGTCACGGTCGCCGCCGCCGGGATGTTCATCTGGCGGAAGCCCGCGATGGTCTTCGTGAGTCCAGGGCCGCCGAACCAGCCGAAGACCTTCTGCGCGCCGTGCGCGAAGAAGATCGCCCCCAGCATCAGTCGGACGACCAGGTGCGACCAGGAGGGATACGTCCCGAACACGAGCTCTTGCATGGCTCCTCCTCGCCCGTTGCGATGGGTACCAAGCCAGCGTATCCTCGCCGCGTGACGCGTCTCACGCGCCGGTCCCGTCGGTCGCCGCGAGTGTACTACACTCTGGCAGGCGTCTTCCTGGGCCTCGTGCTCTCCGCCGCCTGGACGGTCGGCGCCGCCGCGCAGGTCACGCTGACGGTCACGCCGGCCATGGTGAAGGGCCGGCCCGACGCCCCGGTCACGATCGTCGAGTTCTCCGACTATCAGTGACCCTTCTGCCAGCGGCTCCAGCGGTCGCTGGAGCAGATTCTGAAGGAATACGACCGCCGGGTTCGGCTCATCTTCAAAGACCGCCCCCTCGCGATCCATCCGCACGCACGGCCGGCGCACGAGGCGGCGCGCTGCGCGGGCGCCCAGGGCCGGTACTGGGAGTACCATGATCTCCTCTTCGAGAGGCAGCCGGCGTTCCGGCGCGAAGACCTCCTCGCCTACGCCAGCACCCTCGGCCTCGACCGCGCGGTCTTCACCCGGTGCGTGGACGAGCGGCGCTTCGCCCCCGACGTCGACGCGGACATGGAGCAGGCCGCGGCGCTCGGCGTCTTCGCCACGCCGACGCTGTTCGTCAACGGGCGGCGGGTCGAGGGCGCGGTCTCCGTCGAGGAACTCCGGCGCATCATCGAGGATGCGTCGAAGGAGCCGCGCTGATGCCGTTCGTGAAGGTGGCCGAGGTTGGGGACCTCTCCGTCGGGCAGGGCACACTGATCGAGCGCGACGGAACCGCGCTCGCCGTCTTCAACGCGGGCGGCGGGCGGTTCTTCGCGACGAGCCCGCGCTGCCCGCACGAGGAGGGCCCGCTCGCCGAGGGGTGGCTCGAGGGAGACGTCGTCATCTGCCCCTGGCACGGCTACGACTTCGAGCTCACGACGGGCCGGTGCCGCGTGGACGACGACCTCGCGGTCGCCGTCTATCCCGTCCGCGTCAACGGCACCGCGATCGAAGTGGACCTCCCGTGACAGGCTGCCCGTCCCGCACGGGTTGCATCGTACGAACAAAATGACTACTGTAAGGGACTTATAGCGCCATGACCGAACGCGCCGTCAAGCACGTCAGAAAGTTCTTGGGACAGCGCCTGCGCTCCCTCAGGAAGCAGCGGTTGCTCAGCCAGGAGCGGCTGGGCGACCGTTCCGGCCTGAGCGGGAAGTTCATCGGCGAGGTCGAGCGTGGCGAGAAGTCGATCTCGCTCGACAGCCTGTACCACGTCGCCACCGCCCTCGAGGTCCCCCTCCGCGACCTCACCGACGTCGGCGACAAGGCCACCGCGGTGCCCAGCGAGGAGGCCGAGAAGATCTTCGCGCTCGTCTCGGCCCGTCGGCGTCCCGAGGAGATCCGCAAGGCGTACAACGTCCTGCGCGCGATGTTCGGGCGCGCGTCCTAGCGTCGCGACGTCCCGGGGGTTGCCACGATGACGACGGAACAGGTATGGCTCGGCATCGGTCTGCTCGGCCAGGCGTTCTTCTCGACGCGGTTTGTCGTCCAATGGATCGCGTCGGAGCGCGCGAAGAAGAGCGTCGTGCCTCGCCACTTCTGGTTCTTCTCGGTGGGCGGCGGCATGACGCTGCTGGCGTACGCGATCCACCGGCTCGACCCGGTGTTCATCATCGGCCAGGCCGCCGGGCTCTGCGTCTACGCGCGCAACCTCTACTTCATCTACCGCCGGCCCGACCGTGTCGTCCATCCATAAGATGATAGGATCTAGAGCAACGGAGCCGGGGAGCCCCTACATCAGGCCACCCACGAATGGCACCGGCCCCGCACGCCCGGCTCCAGATGATAGGATCTAGAGCAACGGAGCCGGGGAGCCCCTATCTCAGGCCACCCACGAATGGCACCGGCCCCGCAGGCCCGGCTCCAGATGATAGGATCTAGAGCAACGGAGCCGGGGAGCCCCTACATCAGGCCACCCACGAATGGCACCGGCCCCGCAGGCCCGGCTCCAGATGATAGGATCTAGAGCAACGGAGCCGGGGAGCCCCTACATCAGGCCACCCACGAATGGCACCGGCCCCGCGGACCCCGCTACAAGGAGGCGGTCGTGCCCCTGACGATCAACTGGGCCCAGTGCCACACGCGTCCCGTCCTCATGATCCCCGGTCCCACCGAGCTCCCGTTCCCGGTCATCCAGGCGATGAACCAGCCGCCATCGATCCAGTACGACCGGAGCTTCGACGAGGGGGTGCTCGAGCCGACGACGCTCGCCCTGCGTGACGTCTTCCAGACGAAGAACGAGGTGATCATGATGCCGGGCTCGGGCCGGACGGCGCTGGAGGCGGGCGCGCTCTCGGTCATCGAGCCACGCGACCGCGTGCTCGTGGTCGGCGCGGGCCAGTTCGGCGTGCTCATGCGCGAGATCATGAACCGGATCGACGCCGACTGGACCGAGTTCCCGGTGGAGTGGGGAGCGCGCCTCGACCTGACCCGTCTCGAGCGGGAAGCCGAGCGCATTCGCCCGAAAGCCCTCACGCTGGTCCACAACGAGACGTCCACCGGCACGACCTACCCGGCCGCGGAGGTGGCGAAGATCGCGCGCGCGGTCGGCGCGCTCTTCCTGCTCGACACCGTCTCCTCGATCGCGGGGATCGACGTGCGCACGGACGAGTGGGGCGTGGACCTGAACATGACCGGCTCGCAGAAGTGCCTCGCCGCGCCGCTCGGTATGGCCCTCGTCGCCGTGAGCCCGCGAGCGTGGGAGGTCATGGAGCGCCGGAGCAAGCCGGCACGGAGCTTCGCGTACGACCTCCTGCGCTGGAAGGAGTGGTGGGTCCCGGTGTCGCGCGGCGGCAAGGTGCCGGACGGCGCGCCGCGGCGCCAGCCCGTGTCCATGCCCACGCATCTCACCGCGGCCATGAACGTCGCCGTGAGGCTGATCCTCGAGGAGGGGCTGGCCCATCGCTTCCGCCGCCACGAGGTGGCCGCCACGGCGCTCCGGCGTGGCCTCGCGGCGATGGGCATCGAGATGTTCCCCGACCCTTCGATCGTGTCGAACACGGTCTCGTGCCTGAGGGTGCCCAGGTCCATCGAGCCCGCCGCCGTCGTCACCCAGATGCGCGACCGCTACGGGATCCTGATCGGCACGGGCCTCGACAAGATGCGCACGACGACGCTCCGCATCGGGACCATGGGCCTCACGGCGAGCCCGCAGTACGTGCTGCCGACGCTCTCGGCGCTCGAGCTGGCGCTGCGCGACCTCGGGTACAAGTGCGAGCCCGGCGCCGGCGTCGCCGCCGCGCAAGCCGCGTTCGCCGACGCGGCGTAACCGCCCGTGCCCGAGCCGCTCGTCGTCGTCCCCGACGACTTTCCAAGCGTCTTCGAGGGCACGTCGGCCCACGAGCGCTTGAAGAAGCTCGGCGAGGCGCGCGTCTACACCGCGCGGGGGGCCGAGGACGAAGCCGAGCTGATCCGTCGGATCGATGGCGCGCGCGCGATCGTCAACATCCGCGCCCACGCCCGCTTCACCGACGGGGTATTCGCCGTGTGCCGCAACGTCAAGCTCGTGTCGATCTGGGGCACCGGCACGGACAACGTCGACCTGGACGCCGCCGGCCGCCGGGGCGTGACCGTGTGCAACACCCCCGGCGTGAACGCCTTCGCCGTCGCCGAGCACACGCTGGCGCTCATGCTCGCCGCGGCGCGGAAGATCCCGCGGGTCGACCACGAGATGCGCGGGGGCGCCTGGCCGCGCGAGCTGCTCACGCAGCTCCTCGGCAAGACGCTCGGCGTGTTCGGCACCGGCAGGATCGGGGCGCGCGTCGCCGAGCTGGGCCGCGCCTTCGGCATGGACGTCAGGACGTGGAGCGCCCGGAGCGGGGCCGCGGCCGTCAAGGACGAGATCCTCCGCGCCGCCGACTTCGTGAGCCTCCACCTGCGCCTGGCGCCCGACACGCGGGCGTTCCTCTCGCGCCGCGAGTTCGCCCTCATGAAGCGGACGGCGATCCTGGTCAACACAGGACGGGGCGCTCTCGTCGAGCGCGCGGCCCTGCTCGACGCCCTCAGCAACGCCAAGATCACGGCAGCGGGCCTGGACGTCTTCCACGACGAGCCGCTCAAGCCCGGCGATCCGCTGCTGGCGCTCCCCAACGTCGTGGTCTCGCCACACAACGCGGGCCAGACGCCCGAGGTGATCCGCGACGGGCTCTTGCGCGCCGTCGAGAACGTCGAGAACTTCCTCGCCGGGCGGCCGACCGACGTCGTGGTCGCCCCCCTCACGTAGGAGCAGCCGGTGGCGGTCGTCGCCCTCGAGCTCCAGCAGCGCTCCACGGTGCTCGACGGCCGCCCGTTCGGCGCCGCGGGCGCCTACGAGAAGCTCGCGGGTATCCTCCGGTTCGCCACGGATCCGGCGCATCCTGCGAATCAGTCCGTCACCGACCTCGACCTCGCCCCGAGGAACGCCTCGGGCTACGTCGAAAGCTGGGCCGACTTCTACCTGCTCCTGCCGGCGGACCCGGCGCGCGGGAACCACCGCCTCCTCCTCGACGTTCCGAACCGCGGCCGCAAGGTGGCGCTCGGGATGTTCAACAGCACGCCGCGCGTGCCGGACCCGTCCACGCCGGAGGATTTCGGCAACGGTTTCCTCATGCGCCACGGCTACACCGTCGCCTGGTGCGGCTGGCAGCACGACGTGCCGCGCCGCGACGGCCTCATGGCCCTCACCGTGCCAGCGGCGCGGAGGAACGGCGGGGCGATCACCGGGCTGGTCCGCTGCGAGTGGCGGCCGAACACCCGCGCCGAGACCCTGCCGCTCGCCGACCGCTACCACGTTCCGCATCCGACCATGGACCTCAAGGACCCCCACGCCCGCCTCATCGTGCGCGAGCACCGGGACGCTGCGGCCGTCGAAGTGGCTCGCGGCGCCTGGCGGTTCCCGGACGCTTCCAGCATCACCGTCGAGGGCGGCTTCGAGCCCGGGAAGATTTACGAGCTCGTCTATCGCTCGGCGAACCCGCCTCTCGTGGGCCTGGGCTTCCTCGCGGTGCGCGACACCGCGGCGTGGCTCAGGTTCGCGTCCGCCGCCGAGGGGAACCCCTGCGCGGGAGTCCTCGAGCGCGCGTATGCGTTCGGCGTCTCGCAAAGCGGGCGCTTCCTCCGCCACCTCCTCTATCTCGGCCTGACCGAGGCCGAGAGCGGACACCCCGTGTTCGACGCCGTCATCCCTCACGTGGCGGGAGCCCGGCGCGGCGAGTTCAACCACCGGTTCGGGCAGCCGTCGCTCAACGCGACGCACGCCGTCGGGAGCCTCTTCCCGTTCGCCGACACCGTCGAGACCGACCCGGTGACGGGCGAGCGCGGGGCGCTCCTGGCGCGCCTCGAGGCGCGCGGCGCGCTCCCGAAGATCCTGACGATCAACACGTCGGCGGAGTACTGGCGCGGCGACGCCTCCCTCGTCCACACCGATGTCGCGGGCAAGCGCGACGTCGAGCCGCATCGGGCGACCCGCATCTACCTCTTCGCCGGCACCCAGCACACGCCGGGGACCGTGCCGCCGCCCGACGCCGACCCGAACACGGGCGGCCGGGGACGCGAGCCGTTCAACGTCGTCGACTACGCGCCGGTCCTGCGTGCGGCGCTCGTGAGTCTCGACCGGTGGGTCACCGAGGGCGTCGAGCCTCCAGCGAGCAACGTGCCGCGCCTGGCCGACGGGACCGCGGTGCCCGCCGAGGTGACCGCGCCGGTCTTCACGAAGATTCCCGGCGTCCGCTTCCCGGATCGGATCGACCGGCCGGTGCGTCTCGACTTCGGTCCCGAGCTGGCGCGCGGCATCGTCACCGAGCTGCCGCCGAAGGTCGGCGCGCCGTTCGTCACGTTCGTGTCGGCGGTGGACGCCGACGGCAACGAGATCGCGGGCGTGCGGCCCGTCGAGCTGCTGGCGCCGCTCGCGACCTTCACGGGCTGGAACCCGCGCCACCCCGACCAGGGCGCGCCCGGCGATCTCATGAGCATGATGGGCTCGACGCTCCCCTTCCCGAGGACGCGCGCCGAGCGACTCGCGAAGGGTGATCCGCGGCGCTCGGTCGAGGAGCGCTACCCCTCGCGCGCGGCGTACCTCGAGAAGGTCCGCACCGCGGCGCTGGCGCTGGTGGCGGCGCGGCACATGCTCGCCGAAGACCTCGACGCCATCGTCGAGCACGCGGGGCGGTTGTGGGACTGGGTCCAGGCGCGCGTTACGTAGCGGTGCTCTTGTACCACTCGTAGATCTCCTCGCCCGTCGTCAGCCATACGCCCTTGTGCTTCTTGACGTAGTCGTACGCCGCCTCGAAGTACTTGATGCGGTGCGGGACGCCGTGGATGTACGGATGAACGGCGATCGCCATCACGCGCGGGCTCCTGGCGCCCTCCAGGTAGAGCCGGTCGAACTGGTCCTTCACGCGCTGGAGCCAGTAGCTCGACTCGTGATGCTGGATGACCATCATCGGGATGTCGTTCAACTCGAGGGTGTACGGCACCGACACGAGCGTCCCCGCCGTCGTTCGAATCTCGTAGGGCTGGTCGTCGTTGACCCAGTCCGAGACGTACGCGATCCCCTCCTCGGCGAGGATGTCGAGCGTCTCCCACGTCTCCGTGAGCCCGGGGCCGAGCCAACCCTTCGGCTTCCTGCCGGTGAAGTCGTGGAGGAGCTTGAGCGACTCGCGGACGGCGGCGCGCTGGTCGGGGAGGAGGTGCATCGCGCCTTGCTTGACGCCGTGCCCCATGAACTCCCAGCCCGCGTCCAGCATCGCGCGCGCCACCGGCTCGTACGAGCGGACCACGTTGGCGTTGATGGCCGTCGTCGCGCGGATCTTGCGTCGGCCGAGCGCCTCGAGCATCCGCCAGAAACCGACGCGCATGCCGTACTCGTGCCACGCCCAGTTGGGGACGTCGGGCACGGTCGTCACCCCCTGGGGCGCCGTGAGGTACTGGCGGGCCATCGGCTTCTCGATGTCCCATTCCTCGATGTTGACGATGGTCCACACGGCGATCCGCGCGCCCTTGGGGAGCCTCCAGGCGCGCCGGGTGGCGATGGGCGAGTAGTCGAAGCGCTCGTGCGGCAATCTCACGCGGGCCTCCTTGTGCCTGGTGCGAACGCAGGGTGGGCCTATAGTACAATCACGAGCCGTGGCGCAGCCGCCGGCGGTCGACATCCACGCGCACTTTTTCCCCGAGAGCTTCCTCCGCGTCATCGAGGAGCACGGCGAACCCTTCGGCGCGCGCGTGGACCGGTCGAACCCGAAGGGTCCGGCGATCGCCACCGGCGGGGTCACGGGACCCCCGCTCGACGCCACCTACTGGGACCTCGACCGCCGCGTGCGCGCGATGGACAAGGCGGGCGTCCGGGTCCACGCCCTTTCCCTGACGGTCCCGATGGTCCACTGGGCCCAGGGCGACGTCGCCCGGCGCGCGGCGGAGGCCGTCAACGACGCCATGGCGGAGGCCCATCGCGTCTACCCCGACCGGTTCGTCGGGTGCGCGACGCTCCCGATGCCGGAGCCCGGCCTCGCCCAGGCCGAGCTGGAGCGCGTCACGACCCTGAAGGGGCTCCGCGCCGTGTACCTCGGGACCAACGTGAACGGGCGCGAGCTCTCCGACCCCGCGTTCGCGCCGATCTTCGCGCGCTGCGAAGGGCTGGGGCTCCCGGTGCTGCTCCACCCGATCGCGGTCGTGGGTGCCGAGCGCCTCAGGCCCTTCTACCTGCAGAACCTCCTCGGCAACCCGTTCGACACGGCGATCGCGGCTGCGCACCTCGTTTTCGGCGGCGTCCTCGATCGCCACCCGAAGCTCCAGGTGTGCCTGCCCCACGCGGGCGGCGCGCTCCCCTATCTCTTCGGCCGGCTCCGCCACGGCCAGCGCGTGAGGCCCGAGACGCGCGCCCGCGCGCGCCAGCCCTTCGAGCGCTACCTCCGGCGCTTCACGTACGACACCATCAGCCACTCCCCGGAGGCGCTGAGGTACCTGATCGCCACGGTCGGGGCGGATCGTGTCATGCTGGGGAGCGACTTCTGCTTCGACATGGGCTACGCGCGCCCGCGCGAGATCATCACGAAGCACGCGCGGCTGTCGAAGGCGGACCAGGCGCGCGTCCTCGGGGGCAACGCCCTCCGGCTCCTCCGGCTCTCGTGAGCGCCGAGTTCTGGATCACGCAGGCCTTCAACGGCATCTCGTACGGCGCGCTCCTGTTCCTGCTCGCGAGCGGGCTCTCGCTGATCTTCGGCGTCATGCGCATCGTCAACCTGGCCCACGGGTCGTACTTCATGCTCGGTGGCTACGTCGGGCTCTCCGTCGTGTGGCGGACGGGGAGCTTCCTCGCCGCGCTCGTCGCGAGCGCGGTGGCGATTGCGCTGATCGGCATCGGGATGGAGCGCCTGTTCCTCAGGCGGCTCCCCGGCCAGACGCTCGGCCAGGTGCTGATGACGGTCGGCTTCGCGCTCATGTTCCAGGACGTGGCCCTCCTGGTCTGGGGCGGCGATCCGTACACGATCCCCGTGCCCGCTGCGCTCCAGGGGATCGTCACCGCGGGGACGCTCCGCTTCCCCGCCTACCGCATCTTCATCATCTTCGTGGCGGTCCTGGTCGGTGCCGGGCTCTGGGTCGTCCTCGACCGCACGCGCGTGGGCGCGATGATCCGCGCCGCGGTGGACGACCGCGAGATGGCGCAGGGCGTCGGCATCCACGTGCCGGTGGTCTCGCTCGGCGTGTTCGCTCTCGGGGCCGCGTTGGCCGCGCTCGGTGGCGTGATCGGCGGCGGGTTTCTCGGCGTCTATCCCGGGGCAGACTTCGAGGTCCTCCCCTACGCGTTCGTCGTCGTGATCGTCGGCGGGCTCGGGAGTCTCCCCGGGGCGATGGTCGGGAGCCTCCTCGTCGGCCTCCTCGACAACTTCGGCAAGGCGCTCTTCCCCGAGCTCTCGTACTTCACCCTCTTCGCTCCGATGGCGCTGATCCTGGCGCTCCGGCCCACGGGGCTCTTCGGCCGCGCGTGACGAACGGAGCCCCGCGGAGCTCGCCCGGGCCCGCCGCGGCGAGCTCCGGGCTCACGGCTCCCGCGACACTCGACCGCAAGGTCGTCGCCGGAGCCGTGGTCCTGGCGCTCGCCGGCGCTGTCGCGCCGGTGCTCCCGGCCTACCCGCTCACGCTGCTCACGCAAGCGGTGATCGTCGCGATCCTGGCGATGAGCCTCGACGTGCTCCTCGGCTACACGGGCCTTCCCTCGCTCGGCCACGCGGCGTACTTCGGGATCGCCGCGTACACGGTCGGCATCCTGGCGACCGAGCGCCAGACCGGCCTCGCGGGGTGCCTCGTCGCCGCGCTCCTGCTCGCGACGGCGACGGCGGCGGTCTTCGGCTTCCTCGCGATCCGCGCGACCGGGACCTACTTCCTGATGATCACGCTCGCGCTCGGCATGGTCGTCTGGGGGCTCGCCTTCCGCTGGGTCTCGATGACCAAGGGCGACAACGGCATCGCGGGCGTGCCGCGACCGGAGCTCGGGCTGCCGTGGAGCCTCGCGGCGCCGCTGCCGTTCTTCTACTTCGCGCTCCTGGCGGCGGCCCTCGCGTGGGCGGCGATGGGCGTGCTCGTGCGCTCGCCGTTCGGGCTCGGGCTCAAGGGCATCCGCGAGAGCGAGTCGCGCATGCGGGCGCTCGGCTACAACGTGTGGCTCCACAAGTACCTCGCGTTCGTCATCTCGGGTTTCTTCGCCGCGTTCGCCGGCGTGCTCTGGGCGTACTACAACGGCTTCGTGGGACCTGTGGACGTCCAGCTCGTGACCTCGGTGGAGACCCTCCTGATGGTCGCGCTCGGCGGGCCGGGCACGCTGGCCGGCCCGGCGCTCGGCGCCGCGGCCATCGTCTTTCTGAAAAATTTCGTCAGCGTGTACACGAAGCGGTGGCTCTTGATCCTGGGCGCCGTCTATATCGGCGTCATCCTGTTCGCACCCCGCGGCGTGCTGGGCGCGTTCAGCCGGGAACCCCACAGCGCGAGGTGAGCGCCGTCGAGGCGCGCGCCGGGCATAGCGACACGCGCGACTACCCGCTGCTGAGGCTGCGCGCTGGTTGACCCATACGCGCTCGAGCTCCGGGGCGTCTCGAAGGCGTTCGGCGGGCTCCTCGCTGTGGACGACGTGACGCTCGCCGTACGGGCGGGCGAGCGCCGCGCGCTCATCGGCCCCAACGGCGCGGGCAAGACGACGCTCTTCAATCTGATCTCGGGCGAGCTGTCCGCCTCGGCGGGGTCCATCACCCTCTTCGGCCGCGACGTGACGCGCGCGGCCGCCCACCGGCGCGCGGCGCTCGGGCTCGCCCGGACCTTCCAGATCACCAACGTCTTCCCGAGCCTCACCGTGCTCGAGAACTGTCTGCTCGCGGTGCAGGCGCTCTCGCCGGTGAAGCTCGCGATGCACCGCTCGCTCGGCCGCTACCCCGTCCTCCACACCCACGCGCGCGCGACCCTCGAGGCCGTCGGCCTCGCCGATCGCGCGGGCGCCGTCGTGAAGCACCTCTCGCACGGCGAGCAGCGCCAGCTCGAGATCGCGCTCGCGCTCGCCGGCCGCCCACGCGTCCTCCTCCTCGACGAGCCCACCGCCGGCCTCTCCCCCGCCGAGTCGCAGATGATGGCGGGCCTCATCAAGCGCCTGGACCCCGCGATGACGGTGCTCGTGATCGAGCACGACATGGACATCGCCCTCGAGATCGTCCGGCATGTCACCGTGCTCCACTACGGGCGCGTGATCGCCGACGGCACGCGCGAGGACGTGCGGGCGAACCCGCTGGTGCGCGAGATCTACCTCGGCGCATGAGGCGGCGATGCTCGCGCTGAGCGACGTCCACACGTACTACGGCGAGAGCCACGTGCTCCAGGGCATCACGCTCTCGGTGAGCCCGGGCGAGGTCGTCACGATCCTCGGCCGGAACGGAATGGGCAAGACCACCCTCATGCGCTCGATCATCGGCTTCACGCCGCCTCGGCGCGGCCGGGTGCGCTTCAAGGGTGACGACATCACGCGCTGGCCGCCCTACCGCATGGTCGAGCGCGGCATGGCCCTCGTGCCCCAGGGGCGACGGGTCTTCGCGTCGCTGACCGTCCGTGAGAACCTCGAGGTGGCTCGCCACGGGCAGCGCGGGCGCTGGACGCTCCCGCGCGTCCTCGAGCTGTTCCCCCGCCTCGGCGACCGGGTCCAGAACCGCGGGAACAAGCTCTCCGGCGGCGAGCAGCAGATGCTCGCCATCGGACGCGCGCTGATGACCGACCCCGATCTCCTCCTGATGGACGAGCCGACCGAGGGGCTCGCGCCCCTGCTGGTGCGCGAGGTGGGTCGCGTGATCGCCGAGCTCAAGCGCGAGGGGCTCTCCATCCTGCTCGTCGAGCAGAATCTGCCGCTGGCGCTCTCCGTGGCGGACCGGGTCCACATCCTGAGCCGGGGTCAGATCGTGCACTCGTCGCGCCCGGCAGAGTTGATGGCGAACGAAGAGGTCAAGTCCCGCTTTCTTGGCGTCGCGTGACGAAAGTCAGTTGACACGGAGTTTCTTTGGGCAATTCTCGGACGGATCGAGCGATAATTTGTCGAGTCCAATGAAGGAGAGCGGCATGCGACGGGTCGGGCTTGTGTTAATGGTCATCGCGCTCGTGGCACCCGGCTGCGGATTATTGATGGCCGACACACCAGCCGGCCCCCCTGAGTCGGGCGTTTTTGTGGGCTCTCATGGTGCCTCCATGCGCCCGCCAGCGAGGCGGCCGCGGCCGGCCGCGGATATCTCCGGCAAGTGGAGCGGATCGTGGCGCGGCTACGACGTCATGGGCGTCGTGCGCAACGAGGACGCGACAGCCGACCTCCGCCAGCAGGGCTCGCGCGGCACCGGACGGTTCGTCCTGCACACGACCGGCGTCGCCGCCGGGATGCCGATTGAGGTGCGTAACGCCGGGCTCACCGGCCTGCCCGTGCAGTTCGAGGTATCGGGCAGCAGGGTCGCCATGCGCCACGAGCTCGGCTCCCGTCTCTTCGCCGCCGACTTCGAGGTCGAGGGTGACCGCATGCTCGGCCGCGTCCGCGGCGCCGAGCCCGAGGTGAGGATCGTGCTGACGCGTGTCAGGCCGCCGGTCGCCGCCGCGTCGGCCGGGTCCGTCGCCGCAGCGCCCCCCGGGTCCGTCGCCACAGCGCCCCCCGGGTCCGGCGCCCCCGAGCCTCCGCCGCCTCCCTCGTCTCCGCCGGGCCCCACGCTGGAACCCGCCGATTCCGAGCCGTCAACGACGGAGCCGCCCATCGCCGCCGCACCAGCGTCGCCTCCGGAGCCCACGCCAGCCGAGCGGGCCCGGCCCGGCCCGAACGAGTTCACAGGGAGCGCCGCGGTGAAGCCGATCTACTTCGACTTCAACAAGTACGTCATCCGGCCCGGCGACGCGAGGATCCTCGAGGCGAACGCCGAGTGGCTCAGGAAGAGCGCGGCGATGCTCGTGCTGATCGAGGGGCACTGCGACGAGCGCGGTACCATCGAGTACAATCTCGCCCTCGGCGAGCGTCGCGCGCGCGCGGCCCGCGACTACCTGATCTCGAATGGCATAGCGGCCGAGCGTATATCGATCGTGAGCTTTGGGGCGGAGCGCCCGGTCTGCACGGAAGCGACCGAAGAATGCTGGTCGAAGAACCGCCGGGCTGTCTTCCTTCTGAGGCCGCGCTGAACGTCCAAGGTAGGACAACTCATCCGCTGATCGAGACACGGGCCGAGCTCGAAACCTACGCGCGCGAGCTGGGCTGGATTCTCGACCAGATCGGCGCCGCGCTGAACGGGCTCACGGCGGCGCAGCTCAACTGGCGTCCGTCGACGGGGGCAGCGAACAGTATCTACGCCATTGCCAGCCACGTGGCGGGAAGCACGCGAGTGTACGCGCTCGGGTTCGGATGTGGCCGGCAGGTTCAGCGTGACCGGCCGGCAGAGTTCGCCGCCTCCGGAGCCGATGCGGGCACACTCGTCGCCACGCTCCAGCAGCTGTCGCGGGAGACCACCGCGGCGCTCGCCACCCTGGCGCCGTCAGAGCTCGACCGGCGGGTCCTGCCGCCGCAAGAGCTCTGGGGCACGGGGCAGCCTCATGAGATTTCCCGGCGCGACGCTCTCGTCGAGAGCGTCAGGCACGCGGCGCTCCATCTCGGCGAGCTTCGGCTCACGCGCGATCTCGCCGTCAGATCCGCCTGATCCCCTCGATCGCTTTCACGACCACGCTGAGATCCGCGCCGTCGTGTCCGGCCTCCATCGCGGCGGCGTAGAGCCGCTCGGCGACGTCGGTGAGCGGGAGGGGGGCGCCGACACTCCGCGCGGCCTCCTGGATGAGGTGCAGGTCCTTCATGAAGAGGTCGAGCTTCATCTGGGGCGGGAACTCGTCCCGCGCAATCAGCGGGCCGCGGACTTCGAGCATGCGCGACGTCGCCGCGCTCTTGGTGAGCACGTCGAGCACGAGCCCAAGGTCGAGCCCGGCCCGGCGAGCCAGCAGGAGCGCCTCGGCAGCGGCCGCGCTGTGGAGCGCGACCAGAAGGTTCGCCACGAGCTTGAGGACCATCGCCTGGCCGGCGGGGCCGATGAAGACCGCGCGCGGCAGGATGATCTCGAGCACCGGGCGCCAGCGCGCGAAGACGCTGCGTTCGCCGCCGACGAAGATGATCCCCTCCCCCTGCGCCACCATGGCGCTGGTCCCGCTGATCGGGCAGTCGAGGAACGCGAGGCCCCTCGC
>Ga0209690_1000365_pt1 | contig 23984 bp, 12 predicted proteins | sample GraSoiAngelo_150_FD_186164 | JGI IMG/M metagenome (GOLD analysis project Ga0209690, IMG submission 186164) | Grasslands soil microbial communities from the Angelo Coastal Reserve, California, USA - 14_1009_09_40cm (SPAdes) (version 2) | ecosystem: Environmental > Terrestrial > Soil > Grasslands ... | reverse complement strand
GGAGGCATAGCGTGGGCGGCGATGGCCGGGAGCGCCGCGAGCGCGGCAACGAGCACAGCGGCGAACCGTAGGTACGGAAGTACGCGTTTCGTCATTGGTCGGTAAAATCAGGCCGCAATACCCTGACGCCCGACCGCAGGTACTAAGGCCGCAAGCTATAGACGCATAAAGTGTCCGGTAATTACAGGAAATCTGGAGGAGACTCTGGTGCTAGGAGGAGGACCTGCCGGCCACCGCGGCAAGCGGAATGAACGGGAAGATTACGCCCAAGAAGAAGACGGGCGACGTAAAAGTCGCCAAGATACCGAAAGCGATTATGACGAGCACTGACAGCAGCCAAATCGCAATGACGACGGGATTGGGCGGTGGCGGTGTGATACGGTCATGAGGTCCCCGGTCTCCGACCGGCATGGGTTGTGCGCCTGAGGCACGAGCCGCATCGATTATCAGGGTGCCGTTCGGGGCGCTAAGGACGCCACCGTTTATCGCGGCCAGAGCCAGCCGAGGCCCGCAGCGCGAGCAGAGCGGGCGCCGACACCTGCGCCATGAGCGCGCTTCCCTTTCGTAGATCTCGAGCTGTCGACGTTTTGTACGCCTGCTCAGGCCGCAGACCGTGCAGCGGCGCGTGATTGCCTTTATCAGAAGTTGCCCCCCAGTTGGCGATGGTCTACTTCAAGAATAGCGTTTCGGTCCATAAGCTGTCAAGTTCCGACAAGAAGGCGGCCCCCTGCGCCGGGCTCGGAATCACAGGTCGATATTCGCATCGCTATATCTGTTCGATAGGAATATGAAACACGGCTGTACCGCTTCTTGGGCACACCCAAACTTGGCCTCTGCTATAATCCGTCGGTCAAGTAGGAGGTTTATGCGCCGAGTTGTACTAGTAGCTATTGTCGCGGCCGGGCTCTTCGGCCCAGCGTCCCACAGCGAGGCAGCCATTACAGTGGCGGCCGGCGCGGGTGATATCAGCAGCTCCGGCTCCGGGGACAACCAGACAGCGGCGCTCGTACCTTCAGACGCCCAGGTGATCACGATGGGCGATAACCAGTACCCCGACGGCTGCCTGGATGCCTTCAATGCCAACTACCAGAACTCGTGGGGCGCGTTCAAGTCACGGACGCGGCCGGCCATAGGTAACCACGACAGCCATGACACGTCTTGCTCGGTCGATGGCAACGGCTACTTCGACTACTTCAACGGGGTTGGCTCGGGGACCTGCGACTACACCTGCCACGCGGGAAGACGGGGCGAGGGCTGGTATTCGTACGACGTTGGGGATTGGCATTTCATCGCGTTGAACAGCGAATGCAACGGGACATCGTATGACTTCTGCGACCACACCGCCCAGCTCAACTGGTTGACGAACGATCTCGCGGCAAACACGAAGGTGTGTACGCTGGCGTACTGGCATCGCCCGATCGTCGCGCCATCGAGCGTTCACAGCGACGACGAAGGCCACTTTGCCGACGCCTACCTGGGCGGGGACAACGTGTGGCAGAAACTCTATGACGGGGGAGTGGACCTCGTGCTCCAGGGGCATGACCACTTGTATGCTCGCTACGCAAGATACAACCGGGCGGGCAATAACACCGACCCGAACGGCATCCGGCACTTCATTGTCGGCACGGGGGGCAACGGCAACTATGACGTCACGGAGACGAAGCCGGGGCAGGAGTTTGCCGTTGCAACTTTGGGGATTATGAAGTTGACGTTGAACCCGACCAATTACTCGTGGCAGTTCGTGAACACGTCCAATACGGTCCTTGATAGCGGCAGCGATTCGTGTCGGAGTACACAACTGACCGATACGGATGGGGATGGCTGGCCTGACTCCGCTGAGGCAACGATCGGGACGAATCCGAATATGAAATGCGGCACGAACGCGTGGCCCGCCGACATCAATAACGACCACTACGCCGATGTGATGGATATGTCGAAGATCACCAACTGGTATGCGCGGCAGGTTCCACCGGCGCCGGCACGAGTAAGCATCGCGCCCTCCGCGCCCGACCGATTAATCGATATCTTCGACATCGCCCGCGAGGCCGGGCTGTTTGCGAAGGCCTGCTAGTGCAGCTGTGCCCGCGTCCACGCGGCTTGTAGTCCACAGCGCTCGACAGTTACAGGACATCCGCCCAGCAGAGAGCGATCGCCCGGTCGAAGAGGTCTAAGCTGAGGCGACGCGAGCGCGGCTCTTGGATGCGCCGGCGCCAAGGCGTCGTCTAGGTGGTGGGCACGCGGAACATACGGGCGAAGTGCTCCACCGCGGCAGGGTTGCCTTCGATCTTTAGCCGGCCAGTCGTCAGAGCGTCGGCGGGGGTGAGGGACGAGCTCATGGCGCGCCACGTGGCGCTATCGCAGGACATCACGAGGTCGGGATCGCGTGCCACGCCTTGCACGATTTCGAGCGCGCCATCATCGACGCGAACGGAGAAGACTTCACCGTCGATGCGGACCTCGTAGGTCTCATGCACTCCAGCGGCCGCCTCCGGCCGGAAGATGATCCCGAGGCCAGCCGCGCCCCAACGCGGGCGAAATTCATCCTCTGGCGAATCCTGACGGATTGTCCAAATACCCCAGCGGCCCAGGACATGAATCGGCTCCTCGAGTCCCCAGCCGCGTTCTGTCAGCTCGTAGACGGTAGAGCCGGCTGGAGGCGGCAGACTGCGTCGCCGGATTATCCCTTCCTTCTCGAGATCTTTCAGCCGGGCGGCGAGCAGGTTGGTGCCGATCCCGGGCAGCCCGTCGAGCAGGTCTTTATAGCGCTGCGGCCCGACAAGCAGGTTGCGAACGATTAGCAGCGTCCAGCGCTCGCCCAGGATATCGAGGGAGCGGGCGAGCGGGCAGAACTGTTTGTAGCTGCGCTTCGGTTCGACTTTCGATTTCATTCGTGTACCCCGTTATAGCGAGCGCTCGCTTTTAGTTTGTGCTCGGTTGAAAACATTGTCAAGTGTAGACTTGCCAATCATATAGTCTACACTATCTAATATGCAACATCTGCTGCCATAGTCCAAAGGAGGGAATCATGACACTCCGGACCTTCGTTGCGCTTTGCGCCATTCTTGCGATGCTCGCCATCTCGATGGCGGACAACGGTGCGCGAGAAGCCCGCGCCGCCGACACGATCCTCGAGCTTCCGGTCTCGTTCCAGGTAGTAAACACCAACACATCGGGTGCGGCATGCCCGTTCGACGGGTTGCCATACACAGTTCGGGGGCACCTGGTTGGGCCGCAGTCAATCATCTACGGGCCCGGGCCGCGGGCGATTACCTTCTACGTGCACGGCTTCAGTTCGTCGGAACCCAACTGGTCTTTCAAGCTGGTTCCCGGCTATGACCTGCCTGTAGAGATGGCGAAGCTGGGCCACGTGTCGCTCGTGATCAACCGTCTTGGCTATTCTCCGAGCGATCATCCGCCTGGGTTCGAAAGCTGTTTGGGAAGCGCGGCCGATGTGGTGCACCAGATCATCGGCCAGCTCAGAAGCCAGGGAGCGCAACTCCCAGACGGGACGCATGTCACTTTCTTAAAGGTGGCGCTGGCCGGGCATGACACCGGTGGGACGATCGCCGAAGTGGAGGCTTATTCGTACAAGGACATCGACGGCCTATTCATCAGCGCGTTCGCGAACACCGGATTCACACAGAAGATAACAGAATGGTCCATCAAGGCAGGCGCGGCCTGCCTGCAGGGCGGCCAGCCGTCTGACCAGGGGGCGCCGAACTACCACTACTTCCCGGCGATAACCGACGAAGAGTTCTCCCAAGATGAGCCTCTCTTGCGTGAGATCTTCCCATACACCGATGAGACCGTCTTCCAGGCGGTCAAACAGGCGATCGCAGATCATAAGCGTCAGTTGAACCCATGTGGTGATATCAACTCGGTGCCGGGCACAGTGCCGATTGACATGGCGAGACTGAATGAGGTCACAATCCCGGTCCTCATCTTTGTGACTGATTCCGACTTCGCCTTTTCCAAAGAAGGGTTGGAGCGGGAAAGGACGTTCTTCTCAGGGAGCAGCGATGTGTCTTCTCCCTTCCTTCCCCAAACGCCGCATTTCTGGATGTGGGGACAGACGGCGCCGATGGGCCGCGAAATCGAGTCGGACTGGCTCTGTGCGCGCGGCTTCGTGAGCGCGGGTGTGAATTGCTCGACGCCCGGGAAGGTGAGCGGCGGCGGCCAGATAGACCCCGGTACCGGAGAGCCGGCGACCGACCCGTTGACTGGCCAAGTGCTGCAGCCCGCGACGATGCTAATTCACTCTGGCTCGGCCAATGCGAGCGCCGGCGGGCAGGCGAACTTCGGATTCGTTGTGCAGTATGCGAGCGGCGATGCAGCACCGAGCGGGAACCTGACGTACAAGGACCAACGCGCGGGCGTCGATCTCAAGGCGACATCGCTTCAGATGCTTGCGATCAGCGATGGCGCTTGCGGGACGAATACGCACGCTCGCTTCACGGGCAAGGCGACGGTGAACGGTTCAGCGGATCAGAGCTTCGCCGTCGAGATCGATGACTGCGCGCAGCCCGGTTCAACCGACAAGTTCAAGATCATGGTGTCCGGGCCGAACCAGACCTACGAGGCGGAGGGCGTATTGATCGCCGGGAACATCTCGATACGCAGATAACGGTCTCGCTAGTACATGATCGGCGCCACCCGCTGCAGCCCCCGTGGCTGACGGCCAATCGCGCGGCTAATACCACTGGACGCGCTGCCCCGCGCGGCCACGAGCGCCCCGGCCGGGTCCACGACCCTCCCGGCCCGGGGCGCTCCTGTTTGCGGGCGAAAGAGGCCGGTGACATGACGGCGCGCGAAGGCCGTTCACACCCCACGCCGCCGCCAGATTCCTTCGCGTAGAGGCGGGATTCCGCGCGCGGGTTTCGTCGGCGCTCAGAATGACACAAGCGGAAAGGCCGCCCTAGCGGGCGGCCCTTTCGATCTAGCGCCGGTTCCTGTTTATGCGAGGGCGGGTTCGGTGACGTTGGTGAGGACGATTTCGTCGTTCTGGACGTCGATCTTGACGGTGTCGCCAGAGGCGAAGCGCTCCTCGAGGAGGGCCTCAGAGAGGCGGTCCTCAATCTCGTTCTGGATGACGCGGCGCAAGGGACGGGCGCCGAAGACGACGTCGTAGCCCTTCTCGCCAATCCAGTCGAGGGCCTCGGGGGTCATCTCGAGAGCAACCCCCTTGGCGGTGAGCTGCTTCTCGATGCCCTTCATCTCGTTCTCGACGATCTCGCGGATGTGCTCCTTGGTGAGAGCGTGGAAGACCACGGTCGCGTCGAGGCGGTTGAGGAACTCAGGCCGGAAGACGTTCTTCATGGCCGTGAGGACCTTGTCCTTCATCTTGTCGTACTGCGCCGCCTCGGCCTTTGAGTCCTCGGTCTTGATCGAGAAGCCAAGCGCGGTCTCCTTGCGGATAAGGTCTGAGCCGACGTTAGAGGTCATGATGATGATCGTGTTGCGGAAGTCCACGCGGCGGCCCTTGGCGTCGGTGAGGTGGCCGTCGTCGAACACCTGGAGGAGCATGTTGAAGACCTCCGGGTGCGCCTTTTCGATCTCGTCGAGCAGGATGAGGCAGTATGACTTGCGGCGGACGGTGTCCGTCAGCTGGCCGGCGTCGTCGTAGCCGACGTATCCGGGAGGCGCGCCGATGAGACGTGAGACGTTGTGCTTCTCCATGAATTCGGACATATCGAGTTTGATCATGGACTCTTCGCTGCCAAACATGAATTCGGCGAGGATGCGCGCGAGGTATGTCTTGCCAACACCGGTGGGGCCGAGGAACATGAAGACGCCGATGGGACGGCGCGGGTCCTTGAGGCCGGCGCGGGCGCGGCGGACGGCCTTGGCGATGTTGTGGATCGCCTCGTCCTGGCCGACGACCTTCTCGTGGAGGGCGTCCTCCATGTGCAGCAGGCGCTGCGACTCCTCGGAGGCGATGCGGGTGACGGGAATGCCCGTCCACATGGCGACGACCTCCGAGATGTCTTCGGCGTTTACCTCCGGCTTGTGCTCTTCGCGTTCCTCTTTCCAGTCTCCTTCCATGCCCTCGAGCTTGTCCTGGAGCTTGACCTCGCGGTCGCGTAGCTCGGCGGCGCGCTCGTACTGCTGGTTGGCGATGGCTTCTTCCTTCTCGCGGCGCAGGCTGTCGAGCCCCTTGCTGGCCTCCTGGTAAGAGGGCGGAGCGTAGGAGCGCTTGATCCGCACGCGGGAAGCGGCCTCGTCAACGAGGTCGATGGCCTTGTCGGGCAGGAAGCGGTCAGGCACGTAGCGGGAGGCCAGCTCGGCCGCGGCTTCGAGGGCCTGGTCAGAGATGGTAAGGCTGTGGTGCTCCTCGTAGCGGGCTTTCACGCCTTTAAGGATGAGGATCGTCTCTTCGACCGTGGGCTCGGCGACCATGATCGGCTGGAGGCGGCGTTCAAGGGCCGCGTCCTTCTCGATGTGCTTTCGGTAGTCGTCGAGGGTGGTTGCGCCGACGCACTGGAGCTCGCCGCGGGCGAGGGAAGGTTTGAGGATGTTGGCCGCGTCAACCGCGCCTTCGGCAGCACCGGCGCCGACGAGCATGTGCATCTCATCGATAAAGAGGATGCAGTTACCGGCGCCCTTGAGCTCTTCGATAACCTTCTTCAGGCGCTCCTCGAACTCGCCGCGGTACTTGGTTCCGGCGACGAGCGAGCCGATGTCGAGAGTCACGAGACGGCGGTTGAGGAGCATCTCGGGGACTTCGCTGCGCGTAATGCGCTGCGCGAGGGCCTCGACGATGGCGGTCTTGCCGACGCCGGGCTCCCCGATAAGGACCGGGTTGTTCTTGGTGCGGCGCGAGAGGATCTGTACGACGCGCTCGATCTCCTTCTCGCGGCCGATGACGGGGTCGAGCTTGTTGGCGCGAGCGGCGGAGGTAAGGTCGATGCCAAGCTGGTCGACGGTTGGGGTGCGCGTAGCGGAGCGGCCGCCGGAAGCGGCGCCCTGCGGCATGCTCTGCGACAGAATGCGGGTGACTTCGGCGCGGACTTTGTCGAGGCTGACGCCGAGGCTTTCGAGAACACCGGCGGCGATGCCCTCGCCCTCGCGGACGAGTCCGAGGAGCAGGTGCTCTGTGCCGATGTAGTGGTGGCCGAGGCGACGGGCCTCGTCGACGGCGAGCTCGATGACTTTCTTGGCGCGCGGGGTGAGGCCGATCTCACCCATGACGGCGCGATCGCCGCGGCCGATGATGAACTCGACGGCGGAGCGGACTTTGTTGAGCTCGACACCGAGGTTGGCGAGGACCTTTGCGGCTACGCCTTCGCCTTCGCGGACGAGGCCAAGGAGCAGGTGCTCTGTGCCGATGTAGTTGTGGTTGAAGCGGAGCGCTTCCTCCTGGGCAAGCGTGAGGACGCGCCGGGCTCTTTCAGTAAATTTATCGAATCTATCTGCCATAACTCAGTACCAGCCCTCTAGCTCAATCCTCTCTTACAGTATTCAACGCTGGGGACTCTTCGTCCGTTACACTCGGTTCGTCGTTTTCAACATCTGTAACGTCTTCTTCACTTGCCTCTTCGGCGACGGCTTCAGAGTCAGACGACTCCGGTTCCGCGGCCGCGTCCGGTGCCGCCTCTTCGGCTTCTTGATCGGAAGCAGCTTCGGCTACAGGTACGGATTCCGGCTCGGGCGCGGATTCTCCTTCCTCCTCGTCCTCCTCAATAGCTGCTTCCGGCGCGGCTTCGTCTTCGGCCGGCTCGGCTGGCTCCTCGGTAGCTGTTTCCAGCGCGACCTCGGCTTCGGCCTCGGGTGTGGATTCTCCCTCTGCCTCTACCGGCTCCTCCGGAGCCGCTTCCGCAGCGGCCTCAGCTTCTGCCGGCTCGGGTGAAGCCTCTGTCGCGACTTCCAGTGGCGAGACGGTGTCGGCCGGCGCCTCTGCTCCCGCTTCGGCGACGGCTACCTCGTCGGCGGCCTTCGCGCCGTCTTCGGCGACGTAGGCATCCGGTCCGCCCTCGCGGGGCGGCGGCGCGGTCACTCCCAGACGATCGAGCGCCTCTTGCGGGGCCGAGAGGACGTTGCCCGCCTCGTTGAAGGACCAATCGTCTCCTTCGGCCTTGTCGCGCGCCTGGCGCAGGCTGAGGCCGAGGCGATGGCGGTCGTACTCGATGCGAACGATCTTGACGGGAACGACGTCGCCCTCGTCGACGACTTCACGCGGGTGGTTTATGCGGCGGTCGACGAGCTCCGAGATGTGGATGAGGCCTTCGATGGGCCCCTCCAGGCGGACGAAGGCGCCGAAGGGGGCGAGCTTGGTCACCTGGCCGGGAACGATTTGGCCTTCCCTGTAGTTGGCAACGATTTCTTCCCAACGCTCGGGCTGGGCGCGGCGGACGCTAAGGGCGATCTTCTTGCTTTCGTTGTCGATCTTGAGGACGAAGACGGGGACCTCATCGCCCACGGAGAACATCTCGTGAGGGGATTTGGGGGTGCGCTCCCAGGAGAGCTCCGAGAGATGGACGAGGCCGTCGGCGCCGCCGATGTCCACGAAGATGCCGAAGTCGCGGATGCTGGTGACTGTGCCGGTCTTGACGTCGCCTTCCTGAAGCTCGTGCAGTAGGCGTTCCTTCTCGGCGGCACGCTTTTCCTGGACAGCGGCGCGCTCCGAGAGGATCGCGCGGTTGCGTCGGCGGTTGAGCTCGATGACCTTGAGGGTGATGGTCTTGCCGACCCACTGGGAGAGGGCGTTCTGGGTATTCTCTGGGGAGCCGCGGTCCGGGCCGCTGACGAGCTGGGAGAGCGGGACGAAAGCGTTGACGCCCTCGACGTTGACGAGCAGACCGCCCTTGTTGCTTCCGGTTATGTAGGCCTCGAAGGCCTCGTTGCGGTCCATGTAGTCTTGAAGTACGCGCCAGCCGCGCTCACCGCGGGCGCGGTCGAGGGAGAGGATGATCTGTCCCTCCGGCGACTCCGGCTGGACGATGAAGACGAGGACCTTGTCGCCGATACTGAGTCGCGACGACCCCTCGGGCTGGAGGCAGTGCATTTCGTGCGGGGGGACGACGCCTTCGGACTTGGCGCCAATGTCGACGAGAATAGCCTCTCGATCGCTGCCGACCACGACGCCTTCGATGATCTCGCCGCGGCGGAGTTCGGGGTAGGCCGTCTCGGCTTCGAGGAGGGCGGCCATCGAGTTCTCCTCCCTCGCCGTGCCCTCCAATGAGTCTTCAGGTGTCAATGAGTCGTACCTCCGATCGGGATGGGCGTGAGGGCCTGTCTGCCTGGCGGCGGGCGGGGCGCCTCGAGTTCATTATAGCAGACGGTGTGTGTGGGAATAGTGACGGGCGACACGGATAGACGAGGGTCGCGAGCGGCGAGGAGGGAAGGTGGAAGAATGAGGGGAGTGGTAGAGGTAAGAGGTAAGAGGTAAGAGGTAAGAAGTGAGAGGTAAGAGGTGAGAGGTGAGAGGTGAGAGGTGCGAACTACGAGGTACGAGGCGGATTAAGCACCTTGCGCCTGGGCTAGGAGCGCGTCTGCGAGCTCGACGTGCTTGGGCATGCCGATGCGGCGGTACATCTCGAGCGCTTCGGTGAGGAGCTGACGGGCCTTCTCGGGGTCGCCGGGGGCGTTGCGTTCGAGGAGCATCCAGGCGTACCAGCGGCGGGCCTCCGGTTGCTCGATGGCGTGGGGCAGCTCTTCGGCGCGGCGCAGGGCGGTCCGGAAGTGCTCCTCCGCCTGCGTCCAGTTCTCGCCGGCGCCGGCGGCGATGCCCGCCAGCGTGTCAAGTAGCCGGAAATCGTACGGGCGAAAGAGAGCGCCTGTCTTTATAGCCTCCAGCGCGACGGGATATAGCTTCGCCGCCTCAGCCTTCTCGCCGGCGATGGCCAATCCTTCCACCGCCGCTAAGAGCACCGTCCAGGTACCGTTCGTGATACGGCGCCCGCGCCGAGGCAAGAAGCTGCGCGTCCTCATCGACCGCGACTCGCGGATGATGCCCAAAAGGCCTGTGAGTCCGAGGCCTGAGCTTCGGGCAGCCTTCAGCATGGGGAAGAGCAGAGAGCTAGCCGAGTGGCTTTCAGGCTCGGGCGCTGCGCTGGGCCCCCGGCGCAGGATCGCCAGCGCGCCTCGCCCATCCCCTATGTACGCCCTGGTCAGCAAGATGAACGCTGGGGCCCATCCGGAGAAGGCTCCGGCCGCTTCGTTTTTCTCTGCCTCCTCGAAGCTGTCGAGCGCCTCTTGCCAGCGCCCCTTCCAGAAATGCACCACTCCCAGGTTGATGTGAGTTTGCCAAATCGACCCGGGATCCTGAAGGCTGAGCGCGTGTTCTGCGGCACTCTTCCAGAACAATTCAAACGAATGGATGTCTCCGGTGCGCAGAAGGGTCTCCGTAGCCGACGCGTCGAAGCCCCACCTCAGCTCCACCCGGCCGAGTCGCTCCGCAAGCGGCTGGCGCTCATGCCATAACGCGAGGGATTCCGCCGTCCGCCCGGTCATAAATAGCGCGCCTTCGGCAAACAAAAGGTCGTCCACCAGGTACCAAAGGCCACCCGCCCGGCGCAGTAGCTCCGCAGCCTTCAGTGCAAACTTGGCGGTTTCGCGTATTTCCCCGTAAGCCAGGTGATGGATGGCAAGGGCCTCGATCTCCTGACCGAGGAGCTCGTCATCGCCAATTCTCTCAGCCATGGCTACGGCCCGCTTGATCATGGCGAACCCCGCTGAGTAGTACCCGGCGACGCTCAAGGTAATGCCGCCATAACCGAGTAGGCGGCACCGGTGGGCGCTGTCGCGCCGGCCCAGTATCGCGAGGCCGCGCTGACTGAGCTCCAACACTTCGGCCAGTCGCAGGCCCCAGGAGAGGTGATGGCACATGTCATCGTAGGTGCGGGCCGCCGCTTCCGTATTTCCGAGCCGTTCGTAGGCGCTCGCTGCCTCGCGCCAATCCGCGAGAGCTTCGTCCCAGCGGTCGAGGGTGCGCCGGGCCAGCCCGCGCTTGTAGAAGAGATCGGCCCTCGCCCCGAGGTCTCCAGCGGGTTGTAGCGAAAAGGCGATGTCATAGTTGCGCAGCGCCTCGGGGAAGGCCGCCCCTTCGATCGCGCGGTCGCCGGCGAGGACCAGGTAGTGCGCGGTCTTGGCAGCGTCGGCACCGGTGCCGGCCTGGTAGAGGTGGTGTGCCATGTCCGCGGCGTAAGCCTCCGCGCCCTTGCCGTAGACCTGCTCCATCGTGTCCGCGACTCGAAGGTGCAGTCGCTGACGGCGAGGCAGTGAAAGGCCGCTGATTAGCGTCTGGCGGATCAGCTCGTGGGCGAACCGGAAGCGCGCCTCCAGCGCGCGATCGCCTGCGACCACGGGAACGTCATCGGCGGCCACGATCAGGTTAGCGCGCTCTGCCTCGTCGATGGCATCAAGGAGTGCGTCGGCATCCAGATCGCTAAGCTTCTGCAGCAGTTCGAACCCGAAATCGCGGCCGACGACCGCCGCGTCAGTGAGGGCCGTCCGGCAGTCTTCGCTCACCCGCTCGAGACGCCGGCTGATGACGAGACGGACGCCTTCTGGGACATCGAGCTCGCCCACCTGAAGGTCACTGCGCCAGCGCCCTTGGGCATCGAGGAGCCTGCCCTGTTCCGACAGGTGCTGGAAGACCTCCTCCACGAAGAACGGGTTGCCTTCCGTCTCACGATAGATCGCGTGGACCAGCGCCGGTGGCGGTGGCTGGCCGGTGAGCGCGCGCAGCATCGCCTCAACGCCGGTCTCTGGCAGCGGCTTGAGAGCGATCCGATGGGCAAGGCGTTGCCGGACCAACGACTCGAGTGTCCGCGCGAAGGGGCGAGCTGCGTCAAGCTCGATGTCGCGATATGTAGCGATGGTGAGGACGGCCATCTTGTCCTGCTGCTGGGCGATGTGTTGGAGCAGCATCAGCGTGGCGTCGTCTGCCCAGTGCAGGTCGTCCAGAACGTGGAGCAGCGGCAAGGTATGACTTACACGCTCGAGAAACTCGCGTATGCTGTTGAAGAGATAGAGACGCTCCTGCTCGGGCGGCAACTCAAGCGGCGCGGGAATGTCGTCGTATACCTGTCGCAGCTCTGGAAGTATCTTCGCAATCTCACCGGCGTTCTCACCGAGACCGGTGCGGAAGCCGGCTGGCCCTCGGCGCAGGGACTGCTGGAGCATTTCGATGTACGGGATGTAGGGGGGCGCGCCTTCCATCTCGTAGCAACGCCCTGTAGCGTCGAACATGCCGCGGGCGCGGGCCTCAAGGACGATCTCCTGCGCCAGCCGCGTCTTGCCAACGCCGGGCTCGCCGCGGATCAGGACGATCGAGCCGTGGCCGGCGATCGCCTGCTCCATGAGACGGCGGAGCTCGGCGCGCTCGGCATCTCGGCCGATGTATGGGGTACGCTCCGCGAGGACCGGAGCCGCGGCGGGCTCCGCCTCTTCCTGCCAGGCGACTTCTAGCAAGCGCCATCGTTCGGGGAAGCCTTTGAGTCGGAAGCGGCCGCGGTCGCGGAACTGAAGGTCTTTGGCGGCGCCGACGATGCCTCGGACGGTTTCGGAAGCAAGGATCTGACCGCCAGCGGCCTTCGCGCAGATGCGGGCGGCGGCGTCGACAGTTGAGCCGAAGAGATCCCCGGCCTCGCGAATGGCCTCGCCGGCGTTCAGGCCAACGCGCACCTGGAGCTGCTGTTCCGGAGGCTTTGCAAGATTGCCGTCGGCGAGCGCACGTTGCATGGCGATGGCGCTGGTCAGGGCGCTGCGGGGGGAGACGAAGGTGGCCATGAGGCCGTCGCCAAGGGTCTTGACCTCCCGGCCACCGTGGGACTCCACCTGCTGACGCAGGAGATCGAAATGACCGCGCACGAGCTCCTGAGCCGCAGCGTCGCCCTGGCTCGTCTTGAGGGCAGCTGAGCCGACGATATCAGTGAAGAGGACGGTGACGACGCCTTCGGGCGGTTGTTGGGCCATTTTTGTGATACGTAGTCGGGTGTTTGACGAGATTATGCATCGCCGGGGTGCGGGGGGCTAGGTGGGGTTGGGAGGAGGTGAGAAGTAAGCAGCAGGAGGTAAGAGGTCAGATGTCAGAGGTTACAGGAGTGTCACGTCGAGGCGGCGGAGGTATTCGGGATCGGCGATGAGGTCGATTCTGACGATCTTGTGGCGGACGATGGTGAAGGTGAAGGCGGCACGCGGCTTGCCGCCCGGCGCCCAGACGAGTCCGGGGGCGCCGTCGATGAAGGCGGGCTGCGCGGCTCCCGCACGTCCAGAGAGACTCTCCGCTACGGCAGGTGCGCCGCGGAGCTCAGGGGCAAGCTTGGGGGCGCCGACGGCTTGCCTCGCCGCGGCCATTCTCACCGCCGCGCTGTCGGCTCGGAGGACGACATCCGGGTCGAGGACGGCGAGAAGCGCACCAAAGTTGCCGCTGCGCGAGGCCGCGAGGAAGGCGCCGACGATCTCGCATCGGCGAGTGTGATCGGCGTCGTGGGCGGCATCGGCCCCTTGCACGCGACGGCGTGCGCGGCTCGCGAGCTGGCGGGCGGCTGTCGGGGAGCGCCCAACGATCGGAGCGATCTCATCGAAGGGCAAATCGAACATATCGTGCAGCACGAACGCGACCCGCTCGGCGGGCGTGAGGGTTTCGAGCACGACGAGCAGGGCGAGGCCGACTGAGTCGGCGAGCACAGCTTCGTGCTCGGGATTGATCACCGCCTCGCTGCTGGCAATTGGCTCGGGAAGCCCGGTGTCGAGGGGCTCCTCGCGACGTGACTTGCGTGAGCGGAGCATGTCGAGGCAGACGCGGGCGACGACGGTCGTGAGCCAGGCGCGCATGTTATCGATGTAGCTTGTGTCGGAGCGGCTGAGCCTGAGCCAGGCTTCCTGAACTGCGTCGTCGGCCTCGCTTGCCGAGCCGAGCATACGGTGAGCCACCGACTGAAGGTGGCTCCGGTTCATCTCGAACTCTTGGGCGAGTGGTTCGTGTCGTGGCATCGGTCACATTCTCTTGTTACGTTCCGTCATTGTAGTGACGAATCAAACCCAAGCGAATGTGACAAGGGAGGTCAAGATGGCACATATCGCAGGAATCTCCGCAGAGAATGCCGGGCAGGACGCAAAGCTCGTGTTCGACTATACCCGTCAGGGATTGGCGGGGATCACGGGACGCGAGCCGGAGCGGATGCTCGAGCCGCTGGAAATGTACGCGCACGCGCCCGAACTGTTGAAAGCGATCGCCGGCCTAGAGCAGGCGACTGCGCAGGTGACAAGGCTCGATGAGCGCCTGAACGTGCTCGCGCAGTTGAAGGCGGCGACGTTGACGAGCTGCGAGTACTGCATCGATCTTGGCTCGCAAATCGCGCGGCGGTCGGGCTTGAGCGACGAGCAACTCCTGGCGCTTCCGGCTTACCGGACGAGCCCGCTCTTTAGCGATGTCGAGAAGCTTGTACTCGACTACGCTGTCGGGATGAGCCGCACACCCGTGGATGTGCCGGACGGGCTCGTCGCCAAACTACGACAGCACCTGGACGACGGCCAACTGGTGGAGCTGACGCACGGCATCGCCCTGGAGAACATGCGCGGGCGCTTCAACCTGGCGCTAGGGATCGGCGCAGCGGGGTTCAGTGAGGGGATGGTCTGCGCGGTGCCGGCGAGAGCCCAAGCGCGAGCAGAAGCAATGGGGAGCCGATACCGCAAGGCCGTACGATTGAAGAGCAAGACAGTTCAGATCGCCATTGAAGGAGGAGTTTCGTGAACAACGGCATGAGAACGGTAATCTATCCGGTCGGCGACATCGCCAAGGCCAAGGCGCTATTCGGTAAGCTACTGGGGGCCGAGCCGTATGTCGATCAAGCTTACTACGTGGGCTTTCGCGTCGGAGACCAGGAGGTCGGCCTGGACCCGAACGGGCACAAGCAAGGAATGACTGGGTACTGGCACGTGGACGACATTAGGGGATCGCTGCAAGCGCTCCTGGAGGCCGGCGCCCAACTGCAGGAGGACGTCAGGGATGTCGGCGGGGGTAGGCTGATCGCTACGGTGAAAGACGCGGATGGGAACCTGATCGGCCTGCTTCAGCCTTGATGAGGGGGCGAGCCGGTCGCGGTTTGGCGGACGAAAGATCCCTCGCCCTCCTGGCCCCTCACGTGGATCCCGCACCGTTCGGCTCGGGATGACAGACGGAGATTCTTAAGGTCGGACTCGGCAAAGAAAAAGCTCCCGGCAGCGGCCTATTTTCCACACCCAGTCGCCCGGGCAGTATCGTGGGCGCTGAGGCGTTTCACTTCCGTGTTCGGGATGGGAACGGGTGGTGCCACCTCGCTCTAGCCACCAGGGAGCGTTTTTCAGTTGTTAGTTGTGAGTTGCCGGTTGTGAGTTGGGGCGGACTTGCGTCCGCCCCTTGTTTTGCGTTGGTAGCGGGGGTGGGACTCGAACCCACGACCTCCGGGTTATGAGCCCGGCGAGCTGCCGCTGCTCCACCCCGCGGCGGGATAGCGAACAGAGAGAGTATACCTGAATGATCTGCGTTGTGGGGGTGATGGAATGGTGGTCAAGCCCTCGGTCATTAGTACGGCTCAGCTGAATCCGTTACCGGACTTACACATGCCGCCTATCAAGCGGGTAGTCTTCCCGCGACCTTACTCCTTGCGGATGGGAGACCTCATCTTGAGGAGGGTTTCGCGCTTAGATGCTTTCAGCGCTTATCCCGTCCGGACATAGCTACCGGGCTTTTTGCTCCTGGCGGAACAACCCGCACACCAGAGGTCCGTCCACCCCAGTCCTCTCGTACTAGGGGCAGCTCCTCGCAAGTCTCCTGCGCCCACTGCGGATAGAGACCGAACTGTCTCACGACGTTCTGAACCCAGCTCGCGTGCCGCTTTAATGGGCGAACAGCCCAACCCTTGGGACCTACTCCAGCCCCAGGATGCGACGAGCCGACATCGAGGTGCCAAACCTCCCCGTCGCTGTGAACGCTTGGGAGAGATCAGCCTGTTATCCCCGGGGTAGCTTTTATCCGTTAATCCACGGCCCTTCCACACGGAACCGTAGGGTCACTTTGCCCGACTTTCGTCCCTGTTCGGCTTGTAGGCCTCACAGTCAAGCCCCCTTATACCAATGCGCTCGACGGCTGATTTCCATCCAGCCTGAGGGGACCTTTGGGCGCCTCCGTTACCTTTTGGGAGGCGACCGCCCCAGTCAAACTGCCCACCAGGCGCTGTCTCCTGCCTATGCAGGGTTAGGAGGAAGACTTGGGAAGAGTGGTATTTCAAGGTTGGCTCCCTCCGATCCGGAGACCGGAGTTCGCAGCCTCCCACCTATCCTACGCATCCCAGGCCCGCCTTCAACGCCAAGCTACAGTAAAGCTCCACGGGGTCTTTTTGTCCTGCAGCGGGTAACCAGCATCTTCACTGGTCCTGCAATTTCGCCGAGCCCCCCGTTGAGACAGTGCCCAACTCGTGACACCTTTCGTGCGGGTCGGAACTTACCCGACAAGGAATTTCGCTACCTTAGGACCGTTATAGTTACGGCCGCCGTTCACCGGGGCTTCGGTTCGGGCCTCATCAGCCCTCCCCTTAACCTTCCGGCACCGGGCAGGTGTCAGCCCCTATACCTCAGCTTTCGCTTTGGCAGAGACCTGTGTTTTTGTTAAACAGTCGTTTGGGCCGCTTCGCTGCGACCCCCGTTCGCTTCCAGAGCGAGTCTGGTTACGAACAGAGGCACCTCTTCTCCCGAAGTTACGAGGCCAAATTGCCGAGTTCCTTAACGGGGGGTCACTCGACCACCTGAGGGCGCTAACCCCAGCCTACCTGTGTCGGATTGCGGTACGGGCGCCTGGGTGACTGGACGGCGAGGCTTTTCTGGCCAGCGTGGGCTCAGCCGAGTCGCTTTGACCGAAGTCTCTGCTGCCCCTCAATCCCTTAGCTTAACCCGGGCAGGGATTTGCCTCTGCCCGGACGCCTACAGACCAAGGACGGACCATGTCCAATGGGCCCGCTCAGCCTACCCTCCTGGGTCCCCCCTCCGTCTCGTAACGTCACACAGGCGGGGACGGAATAATAACCGTCTGTCCATCGGCATCGGCTTTACGCCTTAGCCTTAGGCCCGCCTAACCCTACGCGGAAAATCCTTCCGTAGGAAACCTTAGGCATTCGGTGGGCGAGATTCTCACTCGCCTTTTGCTACTCATGCCGGCATTCTCACTTCCGTCCACTCCACCGCGTCTCACGGCGCGGCTTCACGGCAGGACGGAACGCTCCCCTACCTCCTCCCGCTTGCGCGGAAGGACCAAGGCTTCGGTGGTACGCTTGAGCCCCGTTACATTTTCGGCGCGGGATGGCATCGACCAGTGAGCTGTTACGCACTCTTTAAAGGGTGGCTGCTTCTAAGCCAACCTCCTGGCTGTCTGGGCTGTCCCACATCCTTTCCCACTTAGCGCACACTTGGGGACCTTAGCCGGTGGTCTGGGTTGTTTCCCTTTCGTCCGTGAAGTTTATCCCCCACGGGCTCACTCCCAGGTTTATCTTCTGGCATTCGTGGTTTGATTGGGTTTGGTAAGCGTTTTGCCCCCTAGCCCATTCAGTGCCCTACCTCCAGAAGACGGATCCTGAGGCTGCACCTCAATGCATTTCGGGGAGAACCAGCTATCTCCGAGTTCGATTGGCATTTCACCTCTACCCACAGCTCATCCAGTGTCTTTGCACCGACAAATGGTTCGGGCCTCCACCTCGATATTATCGAGGCTTCACCCTGGCCATGGGTAGCTCACCCGGTTTCGGGTCGAATCCCAGCGACATTTAGGGCGCCCTGTTCGGACTCGCTTTCGCTATGGCTCCGCAAGCTTCCTTGCTTAACCGTGCCACTAAGATTCACTCGCCGGCTCATTCTTCAATAGGCACGCCGTCATCCACGATGCAAGATCGGGACTCCGACGGTTTGTAGGCACGCGGTTTCAGGAACTTTTAACTCCCCTTCCGGGGTGCTTTTTCACCTTTCCCTCACGGTACTGTTGCACTATCGGTCACTGGGGGTGTTTAGCCTTGGAAAGTGGTCTTCCCGGGTTCCCACGGGATTCCACGTGTCCCGTGGTACTCAAGGACACAGGCAAGGAAGGCCCGTGCTCTTTAGCTTACGAGGCTGTCACTCTCTGTGGCGGCCCTTTCCAGGGTCCTTCAGCTAGAGCAGGGCTTGGTAACTTCCCGGCCGCGACACGGTTTGGCCGGCCTGTGTCTTACAACCCCCGCAGGGCATTGGCCCGTGCGCCGATACCTTCCCTACGGGTTTGGGCTGTTCCCCGTTCGCTCGCCGCTACTAAGGGAATAGTCTCTTTTCCTCGGGGTACTTAGATGTTTCAGTTCCCCCGGTTCCCTCCCCGACAGAGTCGGGGTGATCCGATTATTCATCGGAACGGGTTACCCCATTCGGAGATCCCCGGCTAAGCTTGCTAGACAGCTAACCGAGGCTTATCGCAGTCGAGCCACGTCCTTCATCGGCCCCCAGTGCCTAGGCATCCACCGCGCGCCCTTAGTAGCTTTAACCACCATTCCATTACCGCCACAACGCGTGGTTGGGATCCCTCAGGTACTCTCTTATTCGCTTGTTAAGGTGCGTGACGTTTCGCGATTCTGATGCTCACAAAAAATCGGCCTGATGCAGGCCGATTGGCTTTGGGGCATCAGTGTAAGCTGGTCAGCTTGTGTCGCGATTCGTCATTGGCAGAGTAATTTATACGGCTTTTCAGGCTGGCTGTCAAGATATCTCAACCGAAGCTGTGCCCAGCCAATCCCACACCGATCTCTACGCCGAAGACCACCGCGAACTCCCCGGGCAATGTCGACTACAATAGAAGCCGTCGTCTCCGGCAGGAGGCGACTCATGTTAGAAATCGTGCATGGCGAAGTCATCGACGCGGCTCGTGCTGATCTGTGGGCTTCCAGCCTCGGGCAAGTCGGCACTCGCTCGTCAGCTCGCACCCAAAATCCCCGCCATCAGGTTGGATAAGGACGGGTGGGCGACTCAACTGGGCGCCGATTTGTGGGATGAAGAATTTCGAGTGCGTCTCGAACATCGGCTGTGGGTTCTTTCCCAGGATCTCCTCGCCCAGGGCCAGAGCGTGATTTTGGAGTGGGGCCACTGGGCGCGAGTTGAACGGGATGAGAAGCGACTCGGGGCGCGAGCTTTGGGGGTGGGAGTCGAACTGCATTACCTCGATGCGCCCTTGGAGGAGTTAATCGAGCGAGCTGAACGTCGCAATGCGTCGGGCGAATGGACAGCCTCGCCTATGACACGGGCTCACTTTGAAAGGTGGGCAACGATTTTTCAACCTCCCGACGAGGAGGAGATCCTGTTGTTCGACAAGCCCGTCGCCGAAGGTTGATCTCGTCGAACTTGTCTCGACCGCTATCAGCAGCGTCACCGAAGTGCCGCGTGGGGGCAGTCAGGAAGACAGTGGTTCGTACGGACAGCGGTTCGAACGACGACATCGAGGACTTCGATCAAGCGTCTTTCCAGGTCGTTTGTCGAGCCCGTATAGAGCCTTCCATTCGTGCGACTTCGAAGCACGTAGGCACCCCAGTCGTCCGACATCCGCTTAGTTATCTGGTGGAGCCGGGGGGACTCGAACCCCCGACTTGTCGCCGCGGCGACCGCTCTCCCGGCTGAGCTACTTCGTTGGCTCAAGCTTGAGGCGGGCTTTTAGGAAATCTCGCCCGGCTCCAGTCTTGAGGTACCGCTCGCGCCGGCGAGCGTCGAGGCGGCTCTCACATGGTTCGCTGTAAATCAGATCGAAAGGGCCAGCTCTAGCGGTGTAGCCCGTCTGGCCTCGATCATGTTCGGTCAAGCGTCTTTCGAGGTCGTTTGTCGAGCCCGTATAGAGCCGTCCATTCGTGCGACTTCGAAGCACGTAGGCACACCAGTCGTCCGACATCCGCTTAGTTATCTGGTGGAGCCGGGGGGACTCGAACCCCCGACCCCCTCCTTGCAAAGGAGGTGCTCTCCCAGCTGAGCTACGGCCCCACTTTCGAGTTGACGAGTCGTCAGTGGTCAGTTGGTGGGCGATGGTGGACTCGAACCACCGACCTCGGTCTTATCAGGACCGCGCTCTAACCAGCTGAGCTAATCGCCCACTGGGGCAGATTTTATCACGCGGCTCGGATCGTGCGAGCTGCGAACTTCCGGGGCGCGTGGCGTCGATATCTGGGGTAACTGCCTGGAGCGCCGAAGCCGTCATGCCTCAGGATGACGGTCGAGAACGGCGGGCGGACTGCTCGCCTTGACAGCTGGATAGCGGATGGAAGTGCTTGGTTAAGGTAGTTCCAGATGATTCCCCGAGAGAATCGGGGGTCGACCTGGGTGTGATTTGCGACGAGGCCTCGTAAGGCCCGTGCGTGGTCACTCCCTAGAAAGGAGGTGATCCAGCCGCACGTTCCCGTACGGCTACCTTGTTACGACTTCGTCCCAGTTACCAGCCTCACCCTAGGCGCCTGCCCCGCTGACGCGTTGGCTCAGCGGCTTCAGGTGCTGCCGGCTTCCATGACGTGACGGGCGGTGTGTACAAGGCCCGGGAACGTATTCACCGCAGTGTGCTGACCTGCGGTTACTAGCGACTCCGCCTTCATGCAGGCGAGTTGCAGCCTGCAATCTGAACTGGGGCCGGCTTTGGGGGATTGGCTCCGGCTTGCGCCTTAGCAGCCCACTGTACCGGCCATTGTAGCGTGTGTGTAGCCCAGGACGTAAGGGCCATGCTGACTTGACGTCATCCCCACCTTCCTCTGGGTTTAACCCAGCGGTCCCGTCAGAGAGATTTAACTGACGGCGAGGGTTGCGCTCGTTGCGGGACTTAACCCAACACCTCACGGCACGAGCTGACGACAGCCATGCAGCACCTGTGCTGGCTCCCCGAAGGGTCCTTCACCTTTCAGATCCGTACCACCAGCATGTCAAGCCCTGGTAAGGTTCTTCGCGTTGCATCGAATTAAACCACACGCTCCGCCGCTTGTGCGGGCCCCCGTCAATTCCTTTGAGTTTTAGCCTTGCGGCCGTACTCCCCAGGCGGGATGCTTAAAGCGTTAGCTACGGCACAGAGGGGGTCGACACCCCCCACACCTAGCATCCACAGTTTAGGGCGTGGACTACCCGGGTATCTAATCCGGTTTGCTCCCCACGCTTTCGCTCCTCAGCGTCAGGATAGGCCCAGAAGGCCGCCTTCGCCACTGGTGTTCCTCCCGATATCTACGCATTTCACCGCTACACCGGGAATTCCGCCTTCCTCTGCCCACCTCTAGCTCGCCAGTATCCGATGGCCGCTCCCGGTTGAGCCGGGAGATTTCACACCGGACTTAACGAACCGCCTACAAGCCCTTTACGCCCAGTAAATCCGGACAACGCTAGCCACCTACGTATTACCGCGGCTGCTGGCACGTAGTTAGCCGTGGCTTATTCGCCGGGTACCGTCAGAACTTCTTCCCCGGCAAAAGGAGTTTACAACCCGAAGGCCTTCATCCTCCACGCGGCGTCGCTGGGTCAGGCTTTCGCCCATTGCCCAAGATTCCTCGCTGCTGCCTCCCGTAGGAGTAGGGGCCGTGTCTCAGTCCCCTTCTGGCTGGTCGTCCTCTCAGACCAGCTACCCGTCACAGGCTTGGTGGGCCGTTACCTCACCAACAACCTGATAGGACGCAGGCCCCTCCGGTGGCGCCTTGCGGCTTTGCTCCGGGAGGGTCTCACTCCCGGAACCTATGCGGTATTAGCCCTTCTTTCGAAGGGTTATCCCCCACCACTGGACAGGTTACCTACGCGTTACTCAGCCGTCCGCCACTAACCCGAAGGTCCGTGCGACTTGCATGCGTAAGGCGCGCCGCCAGCGTTCGTCCTGAGCCAGGATCAAACCCTCATCAAAAGACTTCAGGTTCAACCTAGCCTATTCAAGAGCCTCGCACTTCCATCCGCTATTCAGCTGTTAAGGTGCGATCCCACAAGACACAAAAACCCGCGAGTCCACCCGCTTCCGCGAGCAAGCCTCGCGATGTCGTTCTTTGTTTGGGAACCTACCAACGAGCAAGTCTAAACGCCGGGAACACGCGTGTCAATCAACAGTGGTCGACTGCCTGGAGCCCTCGTGGCCCCGCGACCGGCGTCTCTGCGTTGGCTTTTAAAGAACGTTTGCTTCGCGGATATTGTCGCATACCCCTGGAGGGGAGTCAACGGAAGCGGGCGGTTGAAGGTCGGTGCTTAATAGTCAGGTGTCAGGTGTCGCTGTGATGTTCCGCCGGGTAGCGACGATGTGGAGTGCCTGTTGTGATTCCGCTGCGAGGGCGAAGCGTTCGTCGATGCAGTGACCGATGACCCAAGCGATCTGGTCGCCTGCGCACAATAGCGGAACGCCGCCGCGCTCCCGGGCGGGGACTTTGGCGTCTACGAGGATATCCTGCAGCTTCTTGTCGCCGCCGAGGCCGAGGGGTCGGAGACGGTCGCCGGGGTGGCGGGAGCGGATGGTGAGATCGGGGCCGGTCCTGGCGACATCGAGATAGGCTTCCTCGGGACTCGCTTCGCGGAAGCTGCGCGGGATGGGAAGAATCTCTGAGGAGATTACCCAACCGCCCGCACGAGTCCTTCCGGGGACGGAAAGCTTCGTCTCCGGGATTTGCCGGGCGGTGGGCACGGGACCGCTATGGATTATCAGCGAGCGATGGTTAGTTGTAGCCGTCAGACCTGCGGGAAGGGAGTAGCTGCCCGGCGGCTGTTGCAGAGCGTCGCGGAGTGTTTCAACATGAAGCGTTTCCACGTCGACGGCGGCGCCCCGGGCTTGTTCAAGGGCGAGGCGAATGAGTCTACGGGCCATCGCCGGGTGCGCAGCGAGAAGGTCCCGGCGACTAATAGATACCGCACTGGAGGTAATTGATGCGATATCAGAGAAGTATGACCTCGCCAGCTCATCGAGGTAGCCGGACTCGCTCCCGGCGGTGGCCGCGAGGCGGGCAATCGACTCTTCGATTCGGGGGTTGAAGCGGCGCAGAACGGGCATTAGTTCACCCCGCACGCGATTGCGGGCTGCGATCGGAAGATCATTGGTCGGGTCGGCGCGCGGCTCGATACCGAGCTCGCGACAGTAACGCTCGGTGTCCCGGCGATAGACTCGCAGGAGCGGGCGGGCCAGGTCAGGGCCGGCGCCGAAGGGCCAGGGAGCCCTCGCTCGCATACCGGCGAGGCCCTGGAGCCCGGTGCCGCGGATAAGATGAAGGAGCACAGTTTCGGCCTGGTCGTCCATGGTGTGGCCGACGGAAACGCAGGACGCGGCGCTGGAGAGAGCCTGCTCCCCGAGAAAGGCATAGCGGAGGCGGCGCGCGGTGTCCTCAAGCGAGTGGTGATTGCGGCGGGCGCTTGCCCGCACATCGGCTGCGCCGGTGACGAGGGGGACACCGAGTGCGCGAGCGACTTCTTTCACGAAGCGGGCATCGTCCCCGGCTTCTCGGCGGGTGCGCAGCATATGGTTGAAGTGGGCGACCGTGAGGTCGATCTGAAGCTTCGGGCGAAGCCGGGAGAGGATAGAGAGAAGGGCGGTCGAGTCGGGTCCACCGGAGACGCCAACGAGGACACGCTCGCCGGGTGTGAAGATCCGGCTCTTGCGGATCTGGTCCAGTACGCGGCGCTCTAGGGTGGCCGTGAAGCGGGTAGAGCCGGGAGCGATGGACTGGGACTTTGCTTGGAGCGACATGGTTCACGTCGATTGTAGCGTGAGGCGTCTGCGCGGCTGGCGAACCGCCAGGCTTTCTGTTTGGCAGGTGCTAGATCCCTCGCCTCCACCCCGCTGCAGCCCGCCCCGCTCCGCTCGCTCGGGATGACATGAGCGCGGTGAGTGCGCGGCACGAGAAGATGCGAATTCGATTGCGGGCCACTGAGGGCGAGGCATTTCTCGAGGGTAGTGGTGTTCGACGGCGATGGGTGCCTCGCTCCTACACGTTGGCAGACTAGTGCTGTCGCGGTGCGCAACCCCAGACAGCTGCCCCGCGCGTATGCCCCTCATCGGACCCCTTCGCGGAGAGGCGCTAATC
>Ga0209690_1000364_pt1 | contig 24036 bp, 26 predicted proteins | sample GraSoiAngelo_150_FD_186164 | JGI IMG/M metagenome (GOLD analysis project Ga0209690, IMG submission 186164) | Grasslands soil microbial communities from the Angelo Coastal Reserve, California, USA - 14_1009_09_40cm (SPAdes) (version 2) | ecosystem: Environmental > Terrestrial > Soil > Grasslands ... | reverse complement strand
GCTTCGCCCAGGCGACTACTTCGGCGAGATCTCATGTCTCCTCGGCGAGTCGCCGACGGCCGACATTGTGGCTGAGCGGCCCTTGCGATGTCTGGTCCTGGCTCCGACGGCGCTCGAGGAATTTCTCATCGCCCACCCGCACGTCATGTACCGGGTTCTCCAGGGCGAGGCGCGCAAGCTCCGCACGACGACCAGGTGGCTCAGCTGACCGACCCGCGGTTTCCGCCCGGGGCCTATCCACTGGTCGTCGTCGGCAGCGGCCCGGGCGCGCTGCAGCTCACCTACAGCCTGCGCCGTCTCGGCATCGAGCACGCCGTCGTCTCCCAGGACCAGACGCCCGGGGGCATGTTCCGAAAGTGGCCAATCTTCCAGCGGATGCTGAGCTGGACCAAGCCCTTCGCCGACCAGCAGCGCGGCTCGCGAGCCTACGAGCGCTACGACTGGAACAGCATGCTCGCCGACGAGCAGGAGCACCGCGCAATCATGCCGAGCGTCATGGACGGCACGTCTTACTTTCCGTCTCGGCCCGAGATGGAGCGATGCCTCGCCACATTCGCGGAGCGCACCGGTCTGCAGATCCGCCACGGCTGCCGGTGGGAGTCGACGCGGGTGCTCGACGACAAGGAATTCGTGCTCGAGACGACAGACGGCGAATACCGGACGCAGAACGTGGTGTTTGCGGTCGGCGTCGCCGAGCCGTGGCGGCCCTCAGTCCTCGAGGTCGACGGCATCCAGCAGTACGGAGACCTGCGCCCGGTCGAGACCTACCGCGACCACCGGGTGTTCATTGTCGGCAAGCAGAACTCGGGTTTCGAGATCGCGAGCGGACTTTTGCCGTGGGCGCGGCAGATCGTGCTCGCGTCGCCAAGCCCCACCCAGCTCTCGGTGGCCACGCGCTCGCTCGTGGGTGTGCGCGCGCGTTACGTGCAGCCCTACGAGGATTGGGCGCTGGCCGGCGGCGTGATCATCCTCGACGCGTCGATCGAGGGCGTGGAGAGGCGTGGCGATGGCTTCACGGTCAGAACCAAAAACCCTCAGGAAGAGCGCTCGCGAATCTTCGAGGTCGACGACGTCATCGCCGCGACTGGCTTCACGACTCCCCTTCGCGACCTGCCAAAGCTGGGTGTGGCGACGTTTGGCCAGAGCCGGCTTCCCGCCCAGACTCCGTTCTGGGAGAGCGCGACGGTGCGTGGGATCTTCTTCGCGGGCACCATCATGCAGGGCTCGCAGGGCTTGCGGAAGCACGGAATTCCAAGCAACTCAGGTGCCGTGCAGGGGTATCGGTACAACGCGCGCGTGCTCGCGCGACACCTCGCCGAGACTCGGTTCGGGGTGCGGCCTAAGCGACCAAAGCTCCAACCTGATGAGGTCGTTCCTTTCCTCCTCCGCGAGGCAAGCAAGGGCCCAGAGTTGTGGCACCAGCGGTCCTATCTGGCTCGAGTCGTCAGCATCGACGCCGGCGAGGGGATCACCGATCAGGGAATCCAGCCCCTCGCGTACTTTGTCGACGACGACAAAGGCGTGGACGGAGTTGCGATCGCGCTCGAGTCCAACGGCCGCGAAGATCCGTACCCGGCGGTCTACGTCCGCCTCCAGGGCAGAGTCGCGCGCGAGCGCCTGCTCCGGCCCGACCCACTGCTCGACTTCGAAGGCGAGAGCTACCGGCGCGAGCTGTCCGACGCTCTCGACCCGATCCTCGACCAGGCCCTGACCCGCACCGTGCAGTGAGCCTTCCGACCGGCACGGTCACGTTTCTCTTCACAGACATCGAAGGGTCGACGCGCCTCATGCAGGAGGTCGGCGACCGTTACGTGCAAGCCCAGTCGGACCATCACGACATCCTGCGCGCGTCCTTCACCGGCAGCCGCGGGCGCGAGCTGCGCACTGAGGGCGACTCGTTCTTCTGCGTTTTCGAGAGCGCTGTCGACGCGTGCGAGGCCGCGGCCTCGGCTCAGACGGCCTTCGCCCAGCACAAGTGGCCCGAGGGCGTGACGCTTCGCGTGCGCATGGGTCTGCACACCGGCGAAGCGCCGTTGATCGGCAACGAGTACATCGGGCTCGACGTGCACCACGCGGCGCGTGTGGCCGCCTCGGCGCACGGCGGCCAGGTCGTGGTGTCGGAAACTACCCGTGCTCTCGTCGAGGAGCATCTGCCGGACGGTCTCTCACTCCGCGATCTCGGCACCCACCGCCTGAAAGATCTCGCGCGTCCGGAGCGCCTGTACCAGCTTGTGATCCCGGGAGTGCCCGACCGCTTTCCCGCGCTGCGCACGATCGACTCCACACCGAACAACCTGCCCACGCAGCTGACGAGCTTCATCGGGCGGGAGGTCGACGTCGCCGACGCAAAACGTTTGCTGCGCGGCACGCGACTCCTCACGCTCACGGGCCCCGGCGGCATCGGCAAGACTCGTTTGAGCCTCCAGCTGGGCGCCGACGTCGTGCAGGAATTTCCCGACGGCGTGTTCTTCGTTCCGCTGTCGGCGGTCCGCGACGCAGCACTTATCCCCTCAATGCTGTCCCAGGTGCTCGGGGTTCAGGTGGCGGGCAACAAGATGCCGTTGGAGGCGGTGGTCGAGTACCTCCGCGACAAAAAGCTCCTCCTCGTCCTGGACAACTTCGAGCAGCTTCTACCGGACGGCGCCCAGATCGTGTCCGATTTGCTGCACGCGACTCCAGGTTTGAAGGCCGTGGTGAGCAGCCGCGCCGTGCTTCGGGTCTACGGCGAGCAGGAGCTGGCGGTCCAACCGCTTCGCCTGCCCGACCTGCGCGCGCTGCCATCGCTGGCGGCGCTGTCGCAGTACGAGGCGGTCAAGCTCTTCATCGAGCGTGCGGTGGCGGTGAAGCCTGACTTCCAGGCCACCAACGAGAACGCGCCGGCCATCGCCGGCATCTGCGAACGCGTCGACGGGCTGCCGCTGGCCATCGAGCTGGCCGCGGCGCGGGTCAAGCTTTTTGCACCGCAGGCGCTGCTCGGCCGGCTCGAGACAAGCCTGAAGGTGCTCGGAGTTGGTGCGCGCGACCTGCCTGGAAGGCAGCAAACGCTCGCGGGCGCGATCGCCTGGAGCTACGACCTGCTGGATGAACCGCTGAAGCGACTGTTCCAGAGATTCTCGGTGTTCGCACGCGGCGCGAGTCTCGAACAGGTCGAGGCTGTGTGCGGCTCTGAGGATCTCGGCATCGATGTGCTCGCGGGCCTCGACGAGCTCGCCGATCAGAGCCTGCTGAGGCGGATGCCCGATTTCGAAGAACCTCGCCTGCTCATGCTGCAGGTGGTCCGCGAGTACGCCGCCGACCGGCTGCAGGAGAGCGGCGACGCCGAGACGACCAAAGACCGTCACGCGGCGGCCTATCAGGCGCTGGCGGAGGCTGCCGCTCCCAAGCTGTTCGGCCCGGACCGGAAGAAGTGGCTCGACCGGCTCGAGCTCGACCACGACAACTTCAGGGCAGCGTTCGACTGGGCAATCGCGCGAGGAGATGCCCGGCGCGCGCTCTCCCTCGGCGCCGCCTTCTGGCGCTTCTGGCAGATGCGCGGCCACCTCAGCGAGGGCAAGGCCCGGCTGGAAACCACCCTTGCGATGCCGGGCACCGGCGAATACCCAAGCGAGAAGGCTCGCGCGTTGGAGGCGGCCGGCGGCGTCGCGTACTGGCAGGGCAACATGGACGCGGCCCAGGCAAAGTACGACGAGAGCCTGGTCCTTGTTCGGGCCGAGGGCGACAGGCGAACGCTCGCCAACGCGCTGTACAACGCGAGCTTCCCGAGGGTCGTCGACCGGAGCAACCTGCCGGACGCGCTCCGCCTGGTCGAAGAGGCCCTCTCGATTTACCGCGAGGTGGCCGACGAGCTGGGGATCGCGCGGTCCCAGTGGGCGATCGGCAACCTTTTGTACTTCGGCGACTCCCAGCCTGAGGCGGCCGTGGCGCTTGACGAGGCGATCGCGCTGAACCGGAAGGTCGACGATCGGTTCAGCCTTGGCTGGGCGCTGCACACTCGCTCCCTGGTCGCACTCAAGCAACACGACCTCGCCGAAGCCACGCGATGCGGGCGCGAGGGACTCCAGATCTTCACCGAGGCCGGCGACCTGAGCGGGATGACGCTGCTCATCGATGACGCCGCCTCGATCGTGGAGATGCGCGGAGACATGGCGCACGCCCTCCGGCTCGCGGGCGCCGCGGTCGCGAGCCGGGCTGTCACTGGCGCAGGCATCGGTAACATCGCGGGCGTCAACGAGGGCCGCGACTGGCTCAAGTCGATGACCACTGATGACCACAAGCGCGAATGGCAGGTGGGCCAGGCGCTGAGCCTGCAGGAGGCGGCCGCGCAGGCCCTGAGCATGTTGGATGCGACCGTCGAGGAGGGTGCCAGTGCCGGATGAGCTTTGTGAGCACTTGCTCGGTGTGGGCGAAGCTCAGCCGCGAACGCCGGACGGATGCGAGGAGTGCCTTCGCACCGGCGACCAGTGGGTGCACCTGCGCCTGTGCATGAAATGCGGGCACGTCGGTTGCTGCAACGACTCGAAGAACAAGCACGCAAGCAAGCACGTCCGCGCGAGCGGACACCCGGTGGTCAGGTCTTTCGAGCCCGGCGAGAGGTGGCTTTATTGCTACCCCGACGACCTCTTTTACGACCCCGGCGCAGCTTCCTAGAGTTTTTTTCGGCCCGAGAAGCCTTCGCCAACGCGGTGCCAGTGCTCGACGCGCTCCTCGCCCAGCTTCCAGCACAGCTCGACCAACTCGCCGTCGCGGTAGGAGGGGAAGTCGATCAATCCCTCCAGCGGGCCTTTGAGCTGGATGCCCATCGTGTTCAGGCTCAGCACCGCTTTCAAGAGCTCCTCTTCCGCCCCCTGGACCGCGTCGCGCGCCTGCTGCTCGCGTTCGTGGTCGCTTCCGTTGGCGCTCGGCCGCTGGGCCGCGTATTCGGCCATCCGAAGTTGCTCCTCGAGATCGGGACGCAGCGCGGAGAGCTCCGCGATCTGGGCGACGATTGGTCGCACGCGCGGCAACTCGCGATTCGCCTCCTCGACCGTGTACGTGCGGAGCCTCTGCACGGCTCAACGATACTTCGTTCGATGGACGATTCGAAACTCAAAGCTCGCATCGAAGAAGCCAGCGTCGCGCGCCTGGCGACTGTGGATGCGAGCGGCAAACCTCACGTCGTCCCGATCTGTTTCGCGGTCGACGGCGATACGCTCTACTTTGCCGTCGACGCCAAGCCGAAGCGCACGACCGACCTGAAGCGGCTTCGCAACATTGCGGCCAACCCCGCGGTCTCGGTGCTCGTGGACCACTACGAGGACGATTGGAGCCGGCTCTGGTGGGTGCGCGTCGACGGCGCCGCCCGGGTCGTCGCCGACTCCGATGAGGCGGCGCGCGCCACCTCCCTGCTCGTGAGCAGATACGCGCAGTACCGCGACGCTCGGCCGGCGGGCCCCGTGGTCGCCATCTCGATCGCTCGCATGTCGGGTTGGTCGCCAGCCTAGACAGGACCTCGGTCGCCGGGAAGGCCGGCTGTTAAGGAACCTCGCCAACCGGAGTGGCATTGCGACTTGACAAGACGGGATGTCTCGTCTAGTCTCGGCTCATGGCCGTCAGCCGGAGGATCCTGGAACACGCCCCTCGGGTGCTGGCGCAGGGCGGCAAGCCCACCGTGGCCGACTTCGCCACCGCCGCCGGCGTCTCCCGGGCGAGCTTCTACCGCCACTTCAAGTCCCGCGACGCGCTCCTCGAGGCGCTGGAGGTCACGCCAGAGCCGGACGCGCGCGAGCGGATCCTTGGGGCCGCGGTCGAGATGGTCGGCGCCCAGGGCCTGACCGCCCTCTCGATGGACGAGCTCGCCGACCGCGCCGCCGTGTCGCGGGCCACGCTCTACCGCATCTTCCCCGGCAAGGGCGCGCTGCTCACGGCCCTCATCGAGTCTTACTCGCCTCTCGAGCCGGTGACCGAGGTCCTCGTCCGCAGACATGAAGAGCCGCCTGAGGTACTGATGCCGGAGCTCGCGCGGACGGCATACCGCACGGCCGGTGGCCAGATCGGCCTCATGAGAGCCTTGTTCTTCGAGGTCAGCCGACTCTCACCCGAGACCGAGGAGGTCGCCGCCCAGACGATCACAAAAGTTGTCGGCCTCCTGGTCATGTACCTGACCAGCCAGATGTCCGCCGGGACGCTGCGCCGCATGCATCCACTCCTGGCGCTGCAGTCGTTTGTCGGACCAATCCTGTTCCACATCCTGACCCGCCCTCTGGCGGAGCGGGTCCTGCAGCTCGACATCGAGGGCGAAGCTGCTGTGACGCAGCTTGCCGAGGCATGGCTCGAGGCCATGACGGTCAAGGAGGAACGACGGAAATGAGCGACGCGTTCGCGGTCAACGTGGAGGATGTCTCCAAATCATTCGGCGCCTTCAAGGCGCTGAATGGTGTGACCCTGCGGGTCCGGCAAGGCGAGATCTACGGTCTGCTCGGCCCCAACGGCGCAGGCAAGACCACCATCATCCGGCTGGTCTGCGGCCTGCTCGAGGCGCACGCAGGCACGGTCACCGTGCTCGGCCGGCGCATGCCCAACGTTGGGGTGCTGCGCCACATCGGCTACATGACCCAGCAGGCGGCGCTCTATCCCGCGATCTCGGTGGAGGAGAACGTGCGCTTCTTCGCCGCGATCAACGGCGCCGAGGAAGGCGTGAGGGAAGCGCTCGAGCTGGTGCAGCTCTACGACCGGCGCGGTTCGGTCGTCTCGACGCTGAGCGGCGGAATGCGCCAGCGGTGCTCGCTGGCGTGCGCGCTCGTGCATCGGCCCGAGCTCCTGCTCCTTGATGAGCCGACGGTTGGCATCGATCCTCAGCTTCGCGTCCAGTTCTGGGACTACTTCCGGCGCATGGCGGCCCAGGGGACGACCCTCATCGTCTCCAGCCACGTGATGGACGAGGCCGACCGCTGCCAGCGCCTCGGCCTCATTCAGTACGGCCGGCTCCTAGCCGAAGGATCGCCTGCGGACATCCGGTCGCAGGGGGGATCGCAGAACCTCGAAGAAGCCTTCCTCGCGCTCGCCGGGAGGAAGGAGTCATGAGCGGCCGCCGCGTCAGGGCGATCACGCGAAGGCTGCTGCAGGGATTCCGGCGCGACCGCAGAACAGTAGCGCTGCTTTTCGTCGCCCCGATCGTTATCCTCGGCTTGCTCGGGTATCTGATGCGCGGCTCGACGAGCGCGCCCGCGGTGGGTATCGCCAACCAGGACTCGGGTCCGCTCGGCGCCATCGTCGCAGATACGCTGCGGCATTCGACACGCATCTCGACGTCGGACATCAGCGCGACTGACGGCGACGCCAAGCTGAGGGACGGGTCCCTCGTCGCCTACATCCTCTTTCCCTCCAACTTCTCGCAGCAGGCACAGTCAGGCAGCGTGGCGCCCGAGGTCCACCTCGAAGGTTCGCAGCCAGGTGAGGACTCCCCCGTGATCCAGGCGCTGCAGCAGTCGATGATTTCGCTCGCCTCGCAGGTCGCCGGCCGCAGCATCAGGTTCGAACCAAGCGTCAAGTATCTCTACGGGGGAGCGAGCTATGACACGCTCGACTACTTCGGTGCCGCCTTTGTCGGGTTGATCGTTTTCTTCCTTGTCTTCGTCATCACGATCGTCTCATTCCTCAACGAGAGATCGCAGGGCACGCTCGAGCGCTTGATGGCAAGTCCTCTGCGGCGCGGCGAGATCGTGCTCGGCTACATGCTCGGCTTCACGGTCCTGGCCCTGGTGCAGGCCGCCGAGGTGCTCGTCTTCGCGCTCGCGGTCCTGAGGATCCAGAACCACGGCAACGTCTTTCTCATCTTCGGCATGGAGGCGCTGATGGCGATCGCCGCCGTCAATCTCGGCATCTTCCTGAGCATGTTCGCGCGCTCGGAGTTCCAGGCGGTGCAGTTCATCCCGCTGGTGATCGTGCCCCAGGTCCTGCTCTCCGGAATCATCTTCCCCGTTTCCACAGAGCCCACCGCGCTTCAGTACGTGTCCGACGTGCTGCCCCTGACGTACGCCGTGAACGGGATGCGCGACATCATGGTCAAAGGCGCGGACCTCAGCTGGTCGGCGCTACAGCTCGACGCGGCCGTGGTCGCGGGGTTCTGCATCTTGCTGATCGCCGCGGGGACGACGACTCTTCGTCGGCGGTTGGGATAACTCCGTAGTCTGGAATCGCCATGCTCCTGGTTTGCTCGAGCCGTTGCGGAGGTGAGCTCTTTCGCGCCCTCTTCGCCGAGGTCGAGATCGACTCGTCCGGCGAGTACCAGGACTACCGGGTCACGCAGCCCGGCTACGTGTGCCTGAACTGCGGCTCGCCGGCCCTGGACCTTGGCGAGGTGCCCGCCGCGATGGAGGAGGAGGCACGCGAGGACGAGCCTGCGGTCGCACCGACCGACGTCCTCTGCCCGGTCTGCGAAACCATGGTCCAGCTGGACGCGAACATGGAATGTCCCAACTGCGGCTCTCCGCTCGAGGTGGCTTAGGTCAGGGAGGCCGACCCGATCAGGATGTCCTTCATCGCGCGCACGGCCGGCGCGTCCCTCTGACGGAGAGCCGCGCGTAGGGCTCGGACCGCGCGTGGGGTGTCGAGGTCGTCGGCCAGCGCGGCGTTGAACTCCGCCATAAGCCCCCGCCCCGGCGCGACCGGGCGCCTGCGGGTCCTCGCGTCGTCGGCCAGGAACTTGCGCATCCGCTCCACTAGCCGGGCGGCCCGCGCCAGCCCCTCCCACTCGAAGTCCCAGTCACGGGCGTACCGGTGGGAGACGAGATAGAGGCGCACCGCCGCGGCAGGCGCGCGCTGCAGCGCCTGGCTCACCTTGATCAGGTTGCCCAGCGACTTGCTCATCTTGCGGCCGTTGTAACGAACCATCCCCGTGTGGACCCAGGCCCTCGCAAAAGGCGCTTTTCCCGTCAGCGCCTCGGACTGCGCGCGCTCCGACTCGTGGTGGCTGAAGAGCAGGTCGCGGCCGCCGCCGTGGATGTCGATCTGGGGACCGAGGTAGCGCATCGCCATCACCGAGCATTCGATGTGCCAGCCCGGCTTGCCTTCTCCGAACTTCGACGGCCACGACGGCTCGTCTGGCGAAGAGCGGCGCCAGAGCGGAAAGTCGAGCGCGTCGCGCTTGGCGTCCGGCCCGACCTTGCCGAGCAGCTCTTCCTCCCGAAGCTTGCGGATCATCGACCGACGCGTGCGGTGGGAGAGCCGGCCGTAGCCGCGATATGTGCTGGTGTCGAAGTACAGGGCATCGGTTTTGTAGGCGTGGCGCGATGCCTTCAGCCTGGAGGCTGCCGCGAGGATCCGAGGGATCTCATCCGACACGCGGGGCATCACGTCTGGAGGCCGCCAGCCGAGCACCGTCATGTCGCGGATGTGAACCTTGGTCTCGCGATCTGCCAGCTCGCGCCAATCGATCCCATCGCGCCGCGCCCGCTCGAACAGCGGATCGTCAACGTCGGTGATGTTCTGCGCGTACTTCACGGGCATCCCGCCGGACTCGAGGAACCGCGCCAGCACGTCGAAGATCGAGAAGGTGAAGGCGTGGCCCATGTGGCCTGAGTCGTAGGGGGTCACGCCGCAGACGTACATCGTGACCGGCTTGTGCGGTCTCGGCTGCACAGCGACCTTCCGCTGCGTCAGCGTGTCGCGGAGGCGGAGACGGGCCAGGGTTAGGGGATCCGTTTAGCTCTGGCGCGCGGCGACCGCGGCGTCGGCACGCAAAGCGTCAACCTTGTCGGTCATCTCCCACGGCACTCCGAGGTCGTCGCGCCCGAAGTGCCCGTATGCCGCTGTCTGCTCGTAGATCGGCCGGAGCAGGTCCATGTTGGCGATGATCGCGCCCGGCCTCAGGTCGAAATGCCGGCGAATCAGGCGCAGCAGCTCTTCTTCGGTCTTGGTCCCGGTGCCGAAGGTTTCGACCGCGATCGAGGTCGGGTGGGCGCGCCCGATCGCGTACGACACCTGGACCTCGCATCGTTCCGCCAGGCCGGCGGCGACCAGGTTCTTGGCCACGTGTCGCGCCGCGTAGGCGGCGGAGCGGTCGACCTTGCTCGGGTCCTTGCCGCTGAACGCGCCACCGCCGTGCCGGGCCACGCCGCCATACGTGTCGACGATGATCTTGCGCCCTGTCAGCCCGGCGTCCGCGGCCGGTCCGCCGAGCATGAACGAGCCGCTCGGATTGACCATGATCTTGGTTGCGCCGTCGACGACCTGACCTTTCAGCACAGGGTTGATGACGAGCTCGCGCACCCCTTCGGCGATCTCTTTCTGCGTCGCGCTGGCCGCGTGATGCGTCGAGACCACGATCGCCTCGATCCGCTTGGGCCGGCCGAGCTCGTACTCCACCGTCACCTGGGTCTTGCCGTCTGGACGCAGAAATGGCAAGGCGCCACCACGCCGCGCCTCGGCGAGCTTCTTCGCGAGCCGGTTGGCGAGCGAGATGGTTAGCGGCATGAGCTCAGGCGTCTCGCGGCACGCGAAACCGATCATCATGCCTTGGTCGCCGGCGCCCTGCAGCTCGAACGGATCGGTGTCGCCTGCGCCCTCCCGCTGCTCGAGCGAGTGGTTGACGCCCGCAGCGATGTCCGGCGACTGCTCTTTCAGGTAGACTTGGATCAGCGCGTGGTCGGCGTCGAATCCGATCTGTTCGTCGTTGTAGCCGATCGCACGAATGGTGTCGCGGATCGTGCGCTGGATGTCGAGGTCGGCGTGGGTGGTGACTTCGCCGATGACCACGCACAGTCCTTTGGTGATTGCGGTCTCGCACGCCACGCGCGCGTGCGGGTCCTGCGCAAGCATGCCGTCGAGCACTGCGTCCGAAACCTGGTCGCAGATCTTGTCGGGATGTCCTTCTGTGACTGACTCGGAGGTGAGGAGAAAGGAGCGCGAAGAGCTAAAGCTTGTAGTCACAAGGACGGATCATAACCGGGCGGTTATTGCCCGTTATGATGCCGGCTGTCCTCCGGTTCCTGGCCCAGGAGCTGCGCTTGCAGGGCAAAGATGTCGTCGAGCACGCGGTCGATTCGCCTGCCCTCCAGCCGGTGGTCGGCGATGACGCCGGCGCGCTCGAGATTCCTACGCAGCGCCGCACCGAGGATTCCGTCGATCCGCCCCTGACCGCGTACCTGCGCCTCCTCCAGCAGCTGCAGGCACCTGTCGAGCGCAACCTGCCTCGACCTGTGTGCCCGGACGTTCATTCCGTCCCCAGCACCTCCACGCGACCGGCCGCGGTGACGCGCGCGTGCACCGGGTTGAGCGAAGGCAGCCCGTACGAGCCCATGGGGTGACCCTCGGGTGTGAACCGGGCCGGGTGGCATGGGCACGCGAGGTGACCGCCGTCATCCCATGAAAGCTCGCATGGCAGGTGGGAGCAGATCGACGAGACCGCGGAGACGGTGTCGCCGCGCCGGAACACATACGCGCCGATGCTTCCGGCCGTGACGCGCTTACCCTGGCCCTCGACGAGATCTGACATCGCGGCCACGTCGATCCACCGTGCGTGCATCGGCACGATCGGCTCGACCGACGCAGCTGCAGGCCGTGGTTCAAGGGCTCGGCCGAGGACCCCGCCGCCCGCGGCGCCCGCGGCCAAGCCGAGGCCCGCGACCAGCGCTGCCCGCCGCGTGATCCAGCCCTCGCTGGGCGCCTGCTCCAGCGCCCGGGCCAGCCGTTTGCGAAAACCCGAGCTCATCCGCTGCGGACCCTGGCGGGCGCCGGCGAGCCGGGCGGCGGCCGTGATCGCTGCCTTCTCCTCCGCGTCCCCCCCACGCAGCTTCAGGCGCCGGCCACGAAGCAGGTCCTGGACGATCTTCTCGACGCGATTCTCTGGCTTGTCGTTCATTCCGGCATGCGCAGCTTCGCGGCCGCGCGCAACGCGCGCAGCTGCATCACCTTGATAGCGCCGACTGTTGACTGCATCTCAGCCGCAACTTCCTTCAATGAATACCCGTGCAGGAAACGCAGCTCGAGCACCCGCCGATAGTTGTCCGAAAGCTGGGCCAGAACCTGCTGCACCGTTTCGACGCCTTCCTTGCTCGGCGGGCTGGATGGGACCGCCAGCGCGAGGTCCTCCCGGAGCTCCGCCTCGGACAACCCGAGCCGCGTGCTCCAGAACCCGCCGAGCACCGAGCGGGCCGTGGCGAAGAGGTATCCCCGGATCGCGCTGGCGGGCGCTCCCTGGCGCAGCCGGGGTATGGCTTTCAGTGCCACCTGCTCGGCGTCGGCTCGGTTGCCGACCCGGGCGTAGATGAACGCGTAGACGAGCTCGAGCTCGTCGAGGGCGATGTCGGTCGCCCGCGTGGCTGCGGGAAGCTCGACGACCTCTGCCTGCTGGCCCGCCTGCTCCTCCGGCGTCACGGGATCCCTACTGGAACAGGTTGCCGCAGAGGAGGTAGCCGGCGTTTGACCCCTGCATGTCCGGGCCGGCGTGGACCACGGCATACCAATGCCCGGTGGCCGGCGGAAATTTCTGGGGAAGGCTCGTCTTCGTGTCCGCGTCGCCCTGACCGTCGGCCACCACCTGGCTGAGCGCGAAGGCAATGCCGCCGCGCTGCTGGCAGCTGCCCAGGTGAATGTGGGAGACGTGCGATGAGCTGGCCTGCAAGCCCGTGATCTTGAGCTCCATCGTCGTGCTCGCCGGCGCGGGGGTGACGAGCACCGTGCCTGAGGCGGTGACGCCGGGCTCCGGGGTCAGCGTGAAGGTCAGGACGGCGGAGGATTGATCGGAAGTCGGAGACGGCGATGGCGGCGAGGCTGACTGCGTCCCGCCGCACGCTGCGGTGTACAGAGCGATCGCGGCGATGGCGACCTTGGTTTTGACGCACGTCATTCCGGCGCTGCACCGTGTTCCGGCATTACCGCCGCAGGTTACTGGAGCGGGCCGGGCGCTGCGCCCGGCCCGCGTGAGTTCCGTTTAGGCGTGGCGCGGCAGCGCGGGCCGGCGCCTCCGCCAGAGGAGGAACCCGAGCCCGGCGAGGACCACCAACGGACCGACGGCTCCAAGTGCGGTGATCACGTAGTTGATGGTGGCGACGAAGTTGTGGGCCGCATCGTTAAGCGCGGTGGCGAAGCCCCAGCTGTCCGCGGGCGCGGCTTGGGCCGGAGCCCCGGACTCGGTCAAGGTGACCGCGACCGAGCTGTATGAGGTGTTGTCGTCCAGGTACTTGATTTGGCCCTTCAGCTGCTCGATCTGGCCAGTGATCTGGCCGATCTGATTCTGGACCGCGATTATGTCGTTGATGTTCTGAGCCCTCGCCAGCAGCGCGAGCATGGCGTTTCGCTGAGCCTCGGCGTTGGCAAGCCGCGCGCGTAGGTCGACGTACTGGGCGCTCACGTCGGTACCCGTGATGTGCTCGCTCTGCACCTTGCCCACCTTCGACAGGTCGTCGATCGTAGAGTCGAAATGCGCCGCGGGGACCATGAAGTTGATGACTCCGGTGCGGATCTGGGTCGGCTGGTCGCTGGCGGGGTTGGCCTGCGCGTCGGTGCCGGCGATGTAGCCGCCCTGCGACTCGACCAGCCTCCGGACCTCGGAGAGCTTGGAATCGAAGGAGCCTGAGCCCACGGTGATGCTCAGCTGGGCCTGCCGGATCACGGGAGGTCCTTGAAGCGCGGGCACGGTGTCGCTCGGGAGTGTCGCGGTGCCGCCGCCGGTGATGGTTCCCTGGCCTGTGCTCTTCGACGGCTGGTTGGAGACGGAGCCAGAACCGTTGGACGTGGCCTGTCTTTGCTCGGTGGTGCCGCTGCCCGACGTGCTGCCCCCTCCGCCGCAAGCGGCCGCCACCACGAGCATCGCAACGACGACGAGGAACTTCTTCATTGGGAACGGCCTCCTGGGCGAAGAGATTTTGATGACCAAACGCCCGGGTGGTCGAGACGTAACATGGCCGAGCCGTGTTGCAAGCAAGAGATCTCGCTATCGATGTCGCCGCCCGGCGCGTGCTTTCGGAGGCGAGCTTCACCGTCAGCGCCGGCGACAAGGTCGGTCTCGTCGGCCGCAATGGCGCCGGCAAGACGAGCCTGCTGAAGGTCCTGGCGGGCGAGGACGATGCCGCCGTGGGAGTGGTCCTGCGCCGGGGCACGCTCGGCTATGTGCCGCAGAACCCGCGTCCGCGCGCGGAGGCCGCGCAGAGCGCTCTATCGCACATCCTGTCCGGCAAGGGCCTCGACCGCGCCGCGGCGCGGCTTGCCGACCTGCACCGGAAGCTCGAGACCGACCACTCGCCCGCCATGATCGAGAAATACTCTGAAGCGGAGGAGCGCTACCGACACGACGGCGGGTACTCGTCGGAGTCGGAGGCGCGCCGGATCGCGGCGGGGCTGGGTTTGAGGCTCGATCGCGTGGATCTCGCGCTGGGTGTGCTGTCAGGAGGGGAGCGGCGCCGGGTGGAGCTTGCGCGGGTGCTCTTCGCGGAGGCCGACCTGCTGCTTCTCGACGAGCCGACCAATCACCTCGACACCGACGCCAAGTCGTGGCTCATGGACTTCCTCCGCGATTACCGGGGCTCGGTGATCGTCGTCAGCCACGACCTCGGCCTGCTCGACGCGTCGATCACCCGCGTCCTGCACCTCGACGCCGGCCGCCTGATCGAGTACCGCGGCACCTACTCGCAGTACCAGGCCGCCCGGCGGCTCGAGGAGAAGCGGCTGACGTCGCTGGCGCATCGCCAGGAGGCGGAGATCAAGCGGCTGAGCCTGCTGGCCGAGGTGATGCGGCGACAGACTGAAAAGCGCGCCAAGCAGGCGAAGTCGATCTTCACGCGCGTCGAACGTATGAAGGCGCAGCGCGTGGTGGCGCCGAGGCGGGAGGGCAAGGTGAAGATCAGCTTTCCGGAGCCGCCGCACAGCGGGCGCGTCGTCCTGCACGGCTCCGGTCTGGCCAAGGGATACGGGGGTCCACTGGTGTTTCGCGACGTTTCGTTTGAGGTCGAGCGGCACGACCGGCTGCTGGTGATGGGGTTGAACGGGGCCGGCAAGACTTCGCTGCTGCGAATCCTGGCGGGCGAGAGCGAGGCGAACGCGGGCTCGTTTCGGCTGGGACATGGCGTGTCGTTGGGCTACTACGCGCAAGAGCATGAGGGGATACGCGCTGGTGTGAGCGTGCTGGCGCACATGCGCGAGCAGTCCGGGAACACGGAGGAGCGGGTGCTGCGGGCGCTCCTGGGCATGTTCAGCCTCACGGGCGACGTCGCGCGCCAGGACGCAGGGACGCTCTCCGGTGGGGAAAAGACGAAGCTCGCGCTGGCGCAGCTGGTCGCGGGCCGGCACAACCTGCTGCTGCTCGACGAGCCGACGAACAACCTGGATCCGCCTTCGCGGACGGGGGTGGCGCGAGCTTTGGCGGCCTGGCAGGGGACGATGGTGATCGTCAGCCACGATCCCGAGTTCGTGGAGGCGCTGCGGCCCGGGCGGGTGATGTTCATGCCCGAGGGGCGGGTGGATTACTGGGAGGAAGACCTCCTCGACGTCGTTTCGATGGCTTGAAATTACGATTGCGGTGAAGGGGGGTGTAAGTGGAGGTCTGGCGGCTCAATTAGGTTGCTTTGATGTTAGGACTGCTTGTTTTTTCGAACGTTAGTTTGATACATTGCAATGTGCAAAAATTGCGCGACGCGGTGCACGAACTCGAGTCGGAAGGTGGTCTTGACCCACGCGAGCTGAGCTCGCTCATCGACCGGCTTCAGGCGGTTCTCTGCCGTGCTCTGTATGAAGGCAGCAAGCGCGGCGACCATCTGCTGACCGGCCAGACGACCTGTGCCTGGGTCGCCACCACATGCCGGCTGTCAGGCCCCGCGGCTTCCGACCGCTTGTGCGTGGGTGAGCAGTTGGAGGCTATGCCTCAGGTCGCCCAGGCCCTGGGCTCGGGCGAGATCGGCTACCAGGCGACCTCGGTTATCTGCCACTTCCGCAAGAAGCTGCGCGAGGATCTGCGGGAGCTCTGCGACGAAGAGCAATGGATCAGCCATGCCAAAGAGGACTCGATCAAAGATCTGGGTTGGCTGGCCGACCACGTCCGCTATGTGCTCGACCCGGATGGCTTCGACCACGGGATCGAGGAAGATTGGGGGAAGCGCTTCCTGAGCATCAGTGAGTCGGGAGGCATGTTCCACATCTCTGGCGTGCTCGATCGTGAAGGTGGGGCGGCGCTGGAGTCGGCGATCGACGGCTTGGCCAAGCGGTTGACCGAGGACGACATCAGGAGCCCGAAGCAACGCCGGGCCGACGCCCTGACCGAGATCGTCTACCACGCCATGGAGGCGGGCTCGCTGCCGCGCCACAATCGGGTCCGGCCCCAGATCAGCGTCAGCACCACGATCGAAGGCCTGACGGGCGAGCTGGGGGCGGCGGCCTCAGAGCTCCACAACGGGATGCCAGTGTCGAGCAAGACCGTGCAGCGGCTGGCTTGCGACGGCCTTCTCCACCGTGTCTTGAAAGCAGATTCGCTGGTGATCGACGTCAGCCGGGCGACGCCGACGGTGTCGGCGGCTCAGTGGCGAGCCCTAAAGGCCCGCTACAAGAGATGCTGCTTCCCCGGCTGCGACCGGCCGATCAACTGGACGCATCCGCACCACATCGAGTTTCGCTCCCGCGGCGGACCCTCCACGATGCGCAATCTCCTCCCGCTGTGCTTCTACCATCACCGCCTTGTTCATGAAGGTGCCTGGCAGGTCGTCCGGACCGGCGAGGGGCTGCGGTTTATTCCCCCGGAGCGGCCGGTGCTCACTCGACGCCGCTGGGGTGAGAGACGCCGGGCGGTCTGAGCAAAGCCGGTAGTCGCTCGACGTACCAATCCCAGTCCGGTCGCTCCACAGGTTCCGAACCTACACAATAGTTCTGTGAGCGTTGAGGTCCACGAGGTCGTGATGCCGGAGCTGCAGGGCGCCGAGGAGATCACCGTCGGTTCCTGGAGCAAGCAGCGCGGCGAGCACGTGGCTGAAGGCGAGACCTTGATGGAGGTGCACACCGACAAGGTCAACGCCGAGATCCCCTCCCCCGTCGCCGGCGTCGTCGAGGAACTTCTCCTCGAGGTCGGCGAGCCCGTGAAACCGGGACAAGCCATCGCGCGAATCGCGCCCGAGTAGGGCACCCTCGTGCGAGTCGCGGTGATCGGAGGCGGCGTGATGGGCGCCGCCACCGCGTGGAGAATCGCCAAGCGCGGCGTCGACGTCGTCTGTTTTGACCGCCACTCCCCACCCCATGCTCTCGGCTCGTCGCACGGTGAGTCCCGGATCATCCGCACGGCGTACTTCGAGGGCTCGTGGTACGTGCCCCTGCTGCAAGAGGTCTTCCCGATGTGGCGCGAGCTCGAGGCCGCGAGCGGGGCGCGGTTGCTGACGATGACCGGTGCCTTGATGATCGGCGACGCCTCATCCGAGGTCGTGGCCGGTGCCTTCGCTTCAGCTCGCGAGCACAGCCTCGACGCCGAGTTTCTCGACTCCAACGAGCTGCGCCGCCGCTACCCGGGACATGTCGTGCGCGCCGGCGACGTCGCGGTGCTCGACCGCCAGGCCGGAGTCCTCAATCCCGAGGCTTGCGTGGCCGCCATGCTGTCGCATGTGCAGCGGGTCGAGCGCGGCACCGTGGTCGAATCGCTCGCAGACCTGCGGTCCGCGTTCGACGCCGTCGTCGTCGCGGCCGGTCCCTGGACGTCCGAGCTCATCGACTGGATCCCGCTGCGTGTCGAGCGCCAGGTCCACGGGTGGTTTTCGATCGCGCGGGACGCCGATTGGTTTACGCCAGATCGCTTTCCAGCATTCGTCCGCCAATCCCGAGAGAACGGATTCATGTACGGAATTCCCACGCTCGACAAAAAGACCATCAAGGTCGGTCGCCATCACGACGGCGAGACGACCGATCCGCACCGCATCCGCCGTCGTGTGGATGAGTTCGACCTCGACCCGCTGCGGCTACTCACGGCGACCTACATGCGCGGCGTCAGCGGCCACGTTAGGCACACCATCACGTGCATGTACACGAACACACCGGACAATCACTTCGTGATCGACTTCAGCCCCGACGATCGGCGCGTCCTCGTGATCAGCGCCTGCTCAGGTCACGGGTTCAAGTTCGGGCCGGTCATCGGCGACATCGCGGCCGACCTCGTCTGCGACGGCGGCACCCAGCGCGACATCTCACACTTTTCAGCCGCTCGCTTCGCGGCGGCCCCGCACGTACCAGACGACAACGGCGACCGCGACCAGCAGCGCGATCACTAGCGCGCCTTTTTCGACCGGACCGCTGATCCGGTCGTAGTTGCGGCCCAGCACGTAGCCGACGAGGGCGAGCCCGGCGCACCACGGCAGCGCGCCGACGAACGTCAACGCGGAGAACTTCGCGAGGTCGATCCGCGCAAGGCCCGCCGGGAACGAGATGTAGGTCCGAATCACGGGCAGGACCCTGCCTATGAGAACCGCGAGCAATCCCCAACGCCGAAACCATCCGTCGGCCAGCTCCAGATGATGGCGTCGAATGCCGACGTAGCGGCCAGGGCCCAGCAGCAGCGGCTCGCCAAATCGCGCGGCCACGGCGTACGCGATGAGCGATCCGACGAGATTGGCCGCGGCGCCGGCAACGGTCACCGCGACAAGCCCTCCCGGCATGTGGCCAGTCGCGGCCAGAAGGCCGCCGGTCGGCATCACGACCTCACTGGGAAATGGAAATCCGCAGCTCTCGAAGACCATGAGCACAAACACAGCCGCCAGGCCGTAGCTCGCGATGAAATTGCTGACCGCGGCGGTCAAACGGTCTGAACCTGGGCTGCTTTCACCGCTCGAAAGGGCAGGGTCCGCACCTGCTGGTCGTCGATGAGGATCTCGAAGTTGTAGAAGCCGGGCCGGTTGATGGGCACGGTAGTGAGGTTGATGACGATGCTGGCCGAGAGATCCCAGCCGTGCGGGTATTCGGGGGGCACCTGGCGGGCAGGCAGATTGAGGACGATAGGCTGGGGCAGCACCGGCTGGCCGTCCTCGTCGGCGCAGTGCACCTCGACTTTGTGCGGACGCTCGGTCTCGAGGCGTGTGGTCTGGAGGCGCAGGACCACCACGCCGCCGAACGGCGTCGGGTACTGGTCGCGAATCAGGGTGTCGAAGCCCGCGCCAAGGATGTAGACGAGGCCGTTAGGCGGGGCTTCGGCGGCGTTGGCGAGGAGCGCCCAGTCGAGTCGCATCTCTCGGCCATTATCGAGCGCGGGACTAACCGCGCTCTACTGGACGTCGATCCATGTGGCCGGCGCCACCTCCACGTGATCGAGGGGTCGCGTTGGCAGATCCACGAAGACAGACCGCGCCGCTATTGCGCGTTCCGGTTTGAGCAGCGGCATGGAGCCGACACCTTCTACTTCGATGGTGCCGAGGTAAGGACGCAGCGCCGACACAATGTCCGCGTAAGCAGCGGTTCCGCGGATCTTAAACTCGGAAGGCGCCTTTCCGTCCAGCAAGGTGACGAGGTCGCATTCCGGAAGTACGAGCGGAATCCCATCGGTCCAGGTGATGTGCAGCCGGAGATCCGTCACCTGCCGCGCCGGCGCGACCGCGACGAGCTTGGGCACGAACACCTTCTCGCCCAGCCGCCTGTGCAGGTCCTTCTTCCTTCTCATGTACCGCCACCATCGATCCGACCGGTCGCGGCTCATACGCGGAAGAGATGGTGTCTTCGAGCGCCGGATGGCATCCGCGTTCGCCGCCTCCCACTGCCTGGTCAGGCTGGAAGCGTCTGGAGATCCGGCCGTCATCCTTGCCTCGGCAAGCTCGACGACGAGCGCGGCGGTCTCCAGGGCAAAAAACCCCGGCTTGAGCAGGGGCAGCCTGATTACGAGGCCCGAGTCTTCGACCTCGAAGCTCGCCTCGACAGCCGTCTCAGGGTTGCGGTAGACGATTGCGGCTCCGCTTTCGACCCGGGCCGGAGCGGTGATCTCCTCGTGTTGGGCGAGCAATCTGGAGATCTCGGCGGCGGAGGAAGGCCCGCCCGCGTAGGCAAGGCGCAACTCGAAAGTCTCGCCGCCGCCGGTGGGAACGGCCGCCCGCTTGAAGCCGCCAGCTCGCCGGTGGGCGTCGAAATCCGGCACCAGCTCGCCCATCTCTCTCTGCTTCTGCCCCTCGTGCATGAAGGTGTCCGCGCCCAGAGCCACATAGAAGGGCGATTTCCACGCATAGCCGTCGATCCGCTTGATCTTCGGGTCAAACACAAAAGGCGTATCCGTGGCCATGACTACGCTGGCGCCGGCGAGCGTCCTCTTCTGCCTGGCACCCAGCTCGGTCAGACGGCCGTCCCACTTCTCGACCATCGCCGCGCCGAAATAGTTCCACCAGTAGACGTCGGGCAGCTCTCGCTGCAGGTCCTCCGCCACGCGCCCCGCCTTGAAGATGCCGCCAAAAATGGGCCCCGCGTGCCTTTCCAGCAGACGCTGCCTCTGATCCAGGATCTCGCTGAGCGCACAGTAGCCGTAAAAGGCGCCGGCTGCATCAGCGACCCGCGTCAGGTAGTCCGACAGTCTCCGCAGCCGTTCAGGGGAATCGAACCAGCGAGCATCGGTGATGCCGGCGTTGAGGCTGTGCGGAACGTTCTTGAGCAGCCTGCCATCGTCCGCGAGGTAGATGTCGAGTCGGATCGACGGCGGATCGCCTCTGGCAAGTAGCCAGATCTCGGGTTGGTTCGGCTCGAGGTTGCCGGCACGCTCGGCGAACAGGCCGGCGACCCCGTCCTTCAGACGGCGGGTCGGGGGATCGCTCCGGCCGAAGTGGGTGAGCTTGAATTCAGCCTCGCTGTCGAGTGCTTGACCAAGCGCACTCAAGCGGCCTGGCTCCCGTAGGGGAGCCAGGCTCAGGATCTGCCAGACGAGCTCCGATTCCTTGCTCAAATCACGCCGGGAAGCACCTTATCCACTTCAGCAGACCATTGCGAGCCAGCGGTCCGAGCGCTCGCGGCAGCTGGCTGAGACTCCCACGCGTGAGCAGAATGACGGGGCCCTCGGCGGTCATATCCGTGATCTGAGCGATCGACCGCGCATCGATCGCCGCCGCATTCTTCGATTCGAGGAAGATCCGCAGACCCGGCAGCCGCAGGATGCGGTCTGGAATCCGGATTCCGCCCGGGGTGGGGATTCGCTCCCCAGTCGAGCCGAGGCCACCGGTGGCCTTTCCCAGCCAGTCTTCACCAAGGGCACCGAGCTCGTTTGCCTCTTTACCGGCTAGCGGGGTTCCACGTCTTGTTCGCCGACGTGTAGTACTCGACCTCGTCGTAATAGTCGGCGACCGTCGCGGCGATGTTGCCGTTATTTCCAGCCCGGATGACACCGGCCAGGGTCATGGTCGAGCCTGTGTTGTTGACGGTTGCCGTGTAGGTCAGCGCGTCGGCGGGAATGGCGGTGGTGGCGTTGACGCCGAAGACAAGGCCGAGATTGGGGTTGAAACCGGCGCTGCCGACCGTCTTGATCACGTTGATGCTTGCGTTGCCTGACGTTGTGGCCGCGTTCGCCGGAACAAGTGCTGTCGGCAGCGCGGCTATTGCGGTGAGAAGCGCGAGGAGTGGCGATCGCCAATGGGAACGACCGTCTGGCGACCAGACCGTCAGCGTGACTTGACCACCGCACCACCTTTGATAACCAGCTCGACGCTGGCCGGTTTTGCCAGCAACGACAGCTCGGCAAGCGGGTCGCCAGCCACTCCGATCAGGTCACCCCAGGCACCGGCATCGAGGTTGCCGACGCCCTTCATGCCGATCGTTTCGGCGGCGACCGTGGTCGCGGCCCGGATGCAGTCGATCGGCTTCATGCCGAGCTCATGCATCAGTGAGAACTCTTCCCCATTCGAGCCGTGAGGCCCGACGCCGGTATCGGTGCCGAAAGCGATCTTCACGCCCGACTCGATCGCCAGCCGGATGCTGGCCTTGTGGTCGTCGATCACGGCGCGAGCCTTGCCGATGGCGTAGGCGGGCATCTTCCCCGCCTCGGCGTGGCGGATGACCCAGTGCGGCGCGACCAGAGTCGGGATCAGCGCGTTGCCCCCGTCGAGCATCATCTCGATCGCGTCGCCGTCGAGCCAGATGCCGTGCTCGATGGTGGCGACTCCAGCTTTCAAGGCGTTCTTGATGCCGGCGTTGGCCTGGGCGTGAGCCATGACCCTGCGGCCCTGCGTTGCCGCTTCGTCGACGGCCGCCTTGATCTCCTCGAGGGTGAGCGCGGAGTGATGGGGCTGGTCTCCGGGCGACAGCACGCCGCCAGAGGTGCAGAGCTTGATCCAGTCGGCGCCGGCGCGGATGACCTCGCGGACACGAAGCCGCATGTTCTCGACGCCGTCGACCACCATGTACGGGCGGTCGGGAAGCGGGATGTCGAGGTCGGCGCCGCACATGAAATGCGAGTCGGTGTGCCCGCCGGTCTGGCTGAGGGCGCTGACCGTGACAAGGGTGCGCGGTCCGGGGAAGTAGCCGGCGTCGATGGCCATGCGGACTCCGGCGGGCGTGCCGGCAGCGTCGCGTACGGACGTGAATCCTGCCTCCAGCGTCTGCCTGGCCGCGCGCACGGCGCGCATGAGCTCGAGGGTTGGGGGCGTAGTCAGCTCGCGGGCGAAGTCGAGGCCCTCACCCAGGTTGGTGAGGTGGACGTGGCAGTCGATGAGGCCGGGCAGCAAGGTGAGGCCATGAGCGTCGATCGTTTCCGCGTCGCGCGGAACCTGGGTGCCGTTGCGCTTTCCCGCCCTTGTGACCTTGCCGTCCTCGATGAGGACGACGGCGTCGCGTGTGGTCTCTCCACTCGCCGGGTCAAGGAGGGCGTCGCCGAAAACGGCGAGGATCACGATGGGATGTTAGTGCTGGACTCGGTTGGATTTTGGGAGCCGGTCCATGACGATGTCCCAACGCTCTATGCGGACGGGCGTCAGCATGCCGTTCGGCGACCAAGGGTCCTCTGCCATCCGGCTGCGGATTTGCTGTTCGGATTCGGCCTCCACCACCCACAGCACGTCGCGCCCGCCTTGGAGCGGGCCGACGAGGAGAATGAAGCCCTCCTCAAACAAAGCGTCCATGTATGCGGCGTGCTGGTCCCACCCGTCTTGCTGGCGCATGTCACGAGAGCAATCCCACGGCCCACCGCGCTCGACGCGCACGACCCATCGCGCCATGCCAAAAGCGTAGCCGTCGGGCGAAACGAGTTCGGACCGGGTTACGTCAGCTGCGTGGTCCGCAGCAGTTAGAGCCGTTCAAAATCGGTTCTTCTCCGTTGCGGAAAACTACCAGTTGATCGCTGCCGTTCGTGACGTTGTATGCATGCACCGTACGGTCTGGCGTCGTCGAATCGGCCATGCACTGATCGCCCGGTGGACAGGGACCTTCTCCCGAATACCACATGGTGGTCGAGGTCACGAAGCCCGGGTTGCTGCCGAGGCCGGTCACCAACGTCCGGCCGCCGGCGATCGGGACGATGACCACACGTGGCTTCGCATAGTCGGTCAGCAGCGTCGCCGCGAGCCACTGCCCGCCGGACGAGCTGGTGGGGCCAAACCACTGCTCCGACCGCAGCCATGATGCGCCTCCCGCCCGAGTCCATTGCATCACGGATCCCGACGACGCCCAGATGAAGCGGTCATTGGCGGTCCAGGTCCCGCCCAGGGCCGACGATGGAGCTATGAAGACCTGGCGCTGGTCGGCGATGGAGAAGATCCTGACGTTGTGCGAGGTCAGGCTGAAATTGGAGTCGGAGATCGCGATGTATGCGTGGTCCGGGCTGAGCTCGAGGGTCGTATGCGCTGCCCACCGACTCTCGATCCCACCTGCACCCGACGGGATCGTGTACAGCACGTGGTCGGCGCCGTTGGACGACATGTGTATCTGCATCTGCCATAGCCCGTTGGCGTCTGGCGGGAGCGCGACCGCGTATACCTCCAACCGTCCGTCGGATGACCAGGCCGTGGCACCGTAGTAGTACGGATCCGGACTCACCCGCAGCTCGGCGATTCGGGCCTCGGTGCCGGTGGTCAAGTCGCGTCGAACCGCGACGACTTTGCCCGCAACAACGGTCGTGTAGGCGATGGCACCGCTGTCAAGGAGACG
>Ga0209690_1000362_pt1 | contig 24064 bp, 23 predicted proteins | sample GraSoiAngelo_150_FD_186164 | JGI IMG/M metagenome (GOLD analysis project Ga0209690, IMG submission 186164) | Grasslands soil microbial communities from the Angelo Coastal Reserve, California, USA - 14_1009_09_40cm (SPAdes) (version 2) | ecosystem: Environmental > Terrestrial > Soil > Grasslands ... | reverse complement strand
GATGGGAAAGAAGATAGGGCTCGCCGGGGGCTTCAGCGCCCGTTATGGAACAATCACCCGCCGACAGTACGTCGAGATAGTCACCGGCCTAAGAGGAAAACACGAGTGTCCGAGATGCATGTTCAGAACCGTCAAGAGATGGAGCGTCGGCGTTTGGCATTGCCGGAAATGTGGCTACAAGTTCGCAGGAGGAGCTTACACGCCGAGGACGAAGCTTGGCGAGATCGCTGCCAGAGCCACGAGGGGTCTAATGAGTCCCTCGACACTGTCAACCGAGCTGGACAGCCTCCGCGCAGGCGCCAAAGTTGCAGTTACAGTGGCTCCCCAGATCAAGAAGACGAGGACCAGAAGAAAGAAGGCAGTGGTCCCTGAGGCCGAAAAGAAAGCTGAAGAAGCCCCCGCTGAGGACCCGCAGCCGGCCCCAATCACGGAGGCTGAGCCGACGAATCAGCCCATCGACGACGCATAAAGAATCTCGAATTGTCATAGCCATTATCCTGGACTCACCAAAGATAGCTAAGACCATATTCTCTTCGGTGGCTCCCGAGACCAAACAAACATCGGGACATCGATCTTCCACTAGACTAGACGCTCGTGGTCGAATCCTGACGTTGCGTATTCAGGCTCAAGATCTCGTTGCGTTACGAGCCGCCTCTAATTCCTTCTTACGATTCATCGCAGCCGGCGTCGGGGCGATTGAAGTTGTTGCACCCTTTTATAGGACGCGCCGGGTTCACCGACCGAGCGGCGCGTAACAAACTTGAGTGAAGAAGTTGAGCTTCCACCACAGCTGCAAGAACAGCTCGCCCGGCTGCAGCAGCTTCAACAGACACTACAAGCGGTAACATCACAGAAACAACAGCTGGAGATAGAGCTTTCAGAGACAGATAGAGCGCTCGCCGAGCTCGACAAGATCACCAACCAGACCCCCGTTTACAAGAGCGTAGGCAGCCTCCTACTGAAGTCCGAAAGACAGACGGTTCTTTCAGAACTGAAGGAGAGAAAGGAATTGCTCGGAACGCGGATAACAGTCTTGGGAAGACAGGAAGAGCGCACGAAAGAGAGGATGAAAGAGCTTCAGACGAAGCTCCAGGAGAAGCTCCGACCTGCAAGCCCTGCGGCTAGCTGAAAGCCGGCCCGTGTCGACGATTCCCATTAAGGCTAAGACGAATTGGAAAGGATTTCTGCGGTCGCTGTCAGCCTCTGCTCGCATGGCCGAACACATCGTTCTTTTGTGCCATCAAAACGCAGATCCAGACGCAGTCTGCTCGGCTTTCGCTGTGCAGGCCCTTCTTCACAAGCTTGCGCCGGGAATCAAGACAACAATATCATGTCCTGAAGGAATTAGTGCTCCGACGAGACAGCTATTGGAAAACCTCAGCATCTCAACGCCTGATCAGAAGATCCCGGCTGATGCCGATTTGGCCGTGCTTGTTGACACGAACTCGCTAGACCAGCTTGGGGCTGCGTCTAGCGCTCTATTGAAAATGGAACACGGTCTGATCGTGGTCGACCATCATCACCCACATCCTGATACGATGAAACTGGCGCGTCAAATGATTGTTGACGAGTCAGCCGCTGCCGCCGCAGAGGTAGTCTTCCAATTGTTCGAGGCATCTAAGGAAGAACCGGGTAAAGTGGAAGCAACTGCGTTGATGGCGGCGCTTTTTGTGGAAACGAAACATTTCCTGCTTGCAAGAGAGTCCACGTTTGAGGTCGCGGCCAAGCTTGTGAGAGCCGGAGCTGATCCGCGACGTCTCTCCGGGATGTTGAGTTCGCCTATGAATCGGTCAGAGAGGGTTGCTCGGTTGAGAGCGGCAGAGCGGTCGAGTGTCACCATGCTGGGGAATTGGATCGTCGTTACGTCGCAGCTTGGTTCGTATCAGTCTTCGGCTGCGCGGGCCTTTCTGACATTGGGCGCGCACGTGGCGTTTGTCGCTGGAGAGGTGAAGGAGAGGATACGGGTCAACATGCGGGCTACGGAAGACTTCTATCAGAAGACGGGGGCACACTTGGCGCGAGATGTGGCCATTCCACTGGGGAAGTTGTTGGGAGGAGTTGGTGGAGGGCATCCAACTGCTGCAGGATTAACCGCGTTGGGGGCTGTAGACGATGTTTTGATTGCATGTGTGAATCGTCTCAGAGAGTCTATTGGTCCGCTCCAGACCTAAAATAGCGCGGACGCTCGTCTTACCATTATAGAGTACTAACTCAAGAGTGAGTAGGAAATTTGGCTGGGACTCAGGGGGAAATCATTGCCGCCCGGGGCCTAGGTTTCCAATACGCTGGCTCGGCATCGAAAGCTCTCGACGACATCAACATCGTCATAGGTCAAGGAGAGTTCGTGCTTCTAACCGGTCCCAGCGGTTGTGGGAAGACTACTCTCTGCCGCTGTCTCAACGGGCTCATCCCGAACTTCCATCCCGGAGAGATGTCAGGGGAACTCTTGGTTGATGGGGTTAGTGTCGCGGCTGAGACGACTAGTGAACTGTCGCGCAAGGTTGGTTATGTTTTCCAGAATCCTGAGAACCAGCTTTTCGCGCTAACGGTGGAGAAGGATGTGGCCTTTGGACCCGAGAACTTGGGTCTGACAAGAGAGGAGATTAGGGCTCGGGTCGACTGGGCAATGGACGCGGCTGGGACGGTTGAGCTCAAGGATTTGGCGCCTTACGAGTTGTCAGGGGGGCAGCAGCAGCGTGTTGCTTTGGCTGGGGTTTTGGCTATGAAGCCGAGCGTGATCGTTCTGGATGAGCCAACGTCGTTCCTGGATCCTAGGACGGCTGAGGAAATTATGGGTGCGGTGGACGATCTGCGAAGAGAGAATGGAATCACGGTTATTGTCGTCGAGCACCGGTTGGATCTGGTGGGGAGGTACGCGGAGCGGATTGTGGTTATGGATCACGGAAGGATCGTGGCGGATGGAAAGGTCGAAGATGTCCTCGATGCGGAGTTTGACCGGGTGAGCGGGTTGGGGATTGGTCTTCCCAAGGTGAGCCTTCTCTGGTCACTTCTCAAGAGAGATGGGCTCGTCTCCGAACGTCTTCCGACTCATGTCGAGTCTGCTGTTAAGATGTTGTCGGAGAGGCTCAGCAACTGATTCTCGTCGAGAAGGTCTCGTTCACGTATCCTTCTGGTCAACTGGCGCTGGACTCTGTCGATTTGAAGATTGACAGTGGCGACTTTCTAGCGGTCATGGGCGAGAACGGTGCGGGTAAGACGACACTGGCGAAGCAGTTGAATGGTCTGTTGAAACCGACTATGGGAAGGGTGACGGTCGATGGAGATGACACTACGAGGAGGAGTGTCGCTCAACTGTCGAGAAGGGTCGGGATTGTGTTTCAGAATCCTGATCATCTGCTGTTCTCGGAAACTGTCAGGGAGGAGGTTGGGTTTGCTTTGAAGAACTTCGGCTTCGAGCCTGGTGTAATCGTGAAACAGGTTGAGCGGACTCTCGAGGCACTTGATCTTGCGCACTATGCGGATACTTCTCCGTTCTTGTTGAGTGGTGGGGAGAGGAAGAGGGTGGCTTTGGCGGCGGTCTTGGCGTGGGAGCCGGACTATCTGATACTCGACGAGCCCACGATTGGACAGGATTATCAGCAGAAGGAGCGTCTGCGCAACTTCATCCTGCAACTCAACTCTCAGGGGAAGGCTGTGGTGATGGTTACTCATGATGTGGAGTTTGTGGCGGAGTGCAACCCGAAGGTTGTCCTCATGTCCAAAGGAAGGATCGTGGCGCAGGGGCAGGCGGACGAGGTCTTGTCTGATGATGGTCTGATCGAGAAGGCGTCCTTGGTTAAGCCGCAGATGGCCAAGCTGTTCAGCCAGCTAGGCGGTTTTGGTTTTCCGAGGGATGTTGTTGACGTGCACAGGGCGAAGATGCTGTTGGAGGAGAAGTTGTCGGAGGTGAAGGTTCGTGTCGCTCAGAGTTCTTAATGGGTTCAAGTTTTCAAGCCTCAAGACACCCGTTCACAGGCTGGACCCGAGGGCAAAGTTTCTCTTGGTACTCGGGATTATCGTGCCCTCTTTACTGTTCACTAACATCTACTTGCTAGCAGGACTATTGCTGGTGCAGGTCCCGTTGCTCCTGGTTGGCCGTGTAACGAAGCGGTGGCTTCAATCTCTCAGAGCAGGCGTGTTCCTCTCTGCTTTGATCTTTGTCGTGAACTTCTTCACAGGACCCTTGGTGAACGCTGTAGCGTTGACCCTACGGTTTCTTCTGTTAATGACGACTTTCAGCTTCTTCTTCATGACCACCTCCCCAGACGATCTTGGATTAGCGATTGACAAGGTCGGTTTCATCCGCTGGCTGTCGCGTCGCTGGCTGGGCTACCCGAACGCCTTGTCGTTTACGTTCACGACGGCTGTACGGTTGGTGCCTACGATGGCGGTGGACGCACAGACGGTGGTGGACGCACAGCGGTCTAGGGGGCTGGAGCTGGATAAGGGGAACTTGTTGAAACGGGTCCGGAACTATATTCCGATATTGATTCCTCTCTTGCTGATCGCGATCCGGAGGAGTCTGGAACTGGCCGAGGCGCTTGAGGCACGAGGGTTTCCGGGAAAAGAGGGACGAACCTCACTTTTCGAACTTCGATTCAAGACCGTTGATTACGCTCTGCTGGCAATATCTCTGGCGGGAATAGTCCTCTCGTTCTGGGTCTTCTTCCACTATAGGGTCCCAACGATCTAGAGAACTGGGGCTGCCTGAAAAGCCGGGTCGAGGCGTGGCCTCAGAAGGGCGCGGCACCGAAAACAGGTATTAGAAAGCTCCTACGAAGAGTGCGGCCTGCTGGCTGAGTGAACTGACTGTGGAATGGGATGATCCTTCCGCCTTCTCTCTGGCGGTTTGAACAGGCCTTCTGCAACGCACTAGGCCACGGAATACTCGGATAAACCACTCTTGCTGCACGGAACGATTGAGACTTTACTTTCACGAGGGTCCGAGGGAACCACTCTTGCGTCGCGAGGTCGAGTCGCTTAGACCCCCCCGGTCTCGAGAGGTCATTTGCTGTCTGGCAGTGTTTCTGGGCGAGTCTCGTGATTCAGGGTTTAGATCGGGCTTGGATACTTGGGCGGACAACGGGATTTCATCGGGTGCATCCCGAACGGTTAGAGGGAAATCTAGGGACCCCCTCCCCTTTTCAAGATCAGGGCTCATAATGGGCGATTTCCGGTCCAGGCAGATTTCAGGCCACGAAGGGCGGGGCACGGGAAAATCAGCCACCCCGGGGGTCACATAATAGTTAGCAGAAAAGAATAGTTAGCGAAAAAGAAAGTTACGAGAAAAATTAGTTGCAGAAAAAAGAAGAGTTTGCAGGAAAAAATGATTAGTAGAGGAGACACTCAACTAGTCGGCTCTCAACTTTTTTGGGGGATAGGGTCGCGGGCAACCGGAAGACGACGATTATTCTGCCCTCCTTGACTTTGATGTCATCGAGTGCTTGTGCCATCGGGGCCGGGGCTTCCCTCATCACGGATCTTACGTATTCGGTGATGATGGCAATGTTCTCGGGCTCGCAAGGACGCCCCGCCTCCAGGCCGTTTGCTTTCCAGACATCCGGCGACCCGATTATGAGTTCGTCCTCCCTCCCTTTTTCAGGGTTGCTTCTACGTTCTTCAAGATAGTCTAGGAAATCGCGGGCTTCCCAACCGCACGTAGGAAGCACTGCGAGGCAGCGAGGGTGGAACCTGCAACCCATGGGTGGATGGATGGCGTCGGGAACCTCCCCCTTCGGCAGTATTTTAGGCGCCCGTTTCAGGGGGTCCGGAATCGGGATTGCTTGCAGCAAAGCTCGAGTGTATGGATGTTTGGGGCTTTCATAGATGTCCTTGGCGGGCCCAGTCTCGACAATACGTCCCAGATACATTATGGCGATCCGGTCGCAAATGAACTTGGCCGTGGCGAGGTCGTGAGTGATGAAGAGATATGTTAGATGATACTTCTCCTTCAGGTCCAACATTAGCTGCAGCACCCTTGCCCGTATAGACATATCCAGCATCGACACGGGCTCGTCAGCAACTATCAACTGGGGCTTGAGAATGATGGCTCGGGCTATCGCCGCACGCTGTTTCTGGCCCCCGCTTAGATCCCTTGGAAACTTGTCGTAGAGTTGTTCCTCTGGAGTTAGTCCCACCTCCCGCATCACACCCAACACTTCTTTCCTAACGTCCGCCTCGAGCCATGCCAACCCGTGAATCTTCAATGGGTGGCCGATTGCCTGGCCGATTGACATAGCCGGGTTGAGGGATGCGTGGGGATCTTGGAATATTATTTGCATCCTCTGCCGCAGCGGCCGCACTTTGCTCTCGGGCAGACGGGTGATATCAACGCCCTCAAACTTGATTGTTCCCGAGGTAGCCTCCGCAAGCCGCAAGACTGCGCGGCCGATGGTGGTCTTGCCGCAACCACTTTCCCCGACGAGTCCAAAAATTTCCCCAGCTTTGAGGGTGAAGGATACCCCGTCTACCGCGTGAACAAACGGTTTCTCGCTCTGGAAGAATCGCTGGATCAAGGGAACCTTGACGGGGTAGTATACTCGGAGGTTACCTACATCGAGCAAAGGGTTGTCCGAGGATTCGTCACCTGGTATAGGAACTGTCAAACGAAATCCTTTCCGAAGAGGCAGGCAGCTGACTGCCCAGATCGGAACTGTTCGAGAGGAGGCACCTTTTCGTGGCAGACGGGCTTAGCGTAGGGGCAGCGAGGGTGAAAACGGCAGCCGGAGGGTGGGAACAAAAGGTCGGGAGGTTGGCCGTCGATAGATCGTAACTCCTTCGTGTCCAAGTGTATTATGGACTGTAGCAGGAGACGCGTGTACGGGTGGACGGGTCTGGCGAATATGTCGGTCACGGACCCCTGCTCCACAACCTTTCCGGCATAGAGGACGGCAACCTTGTCACAGACTTCAGCAACGATCCCTAGGTTGTGAGTGATAAGGAGCAGGGACATCCTATAGTTCCGCTTTAAATCCTGAAGAATTTCAAGGATCTGCGCCTCCACGATAACGTCCAGCGATGTCGTAGGTTCATCAGCAACTAGGAGAGAAGGAGTCAGGACTAGGGCGAGCGCTATCATGATGCGCTGGCGCATGCCTCCTGAGAACTCGTGGGGATAGTTTCGAATGCGTGACTCAGGGACCCGCATCGAGGTCAAAGCGGCCATAGTTCTCTCAAGGGCTTCTCGCTTGGAGACCTTCTGGTGGGCCCTAATCGTCTCCAGAAAATGCTGCTCGATGGTCATAAGGGGGTTCAAGCGGGTCATGGGGTCCTGAAAGATTAGCGCAATCTCTTCTCCTTGCAGACGCCGGAGTGCCTCTCGGTCGAGAGTGTTCAGGTCTGTTCGGCGAAACAGAAGGTGACCTGTGACTCTAGTCCGAGGCGGAAGTATGCTTAGAATGGCCTTTCCAAGAGTAGACTTTCCGCAGCCAGTTTCGCCAACTATTCCAACGGTCTCGCCGCCAGCCACGTCCAGGCTAATGTTGTCAAGCGCGTGAATGTATCCCCGCTTTGTGGCATAGTGGACCGAAAGGTCTTCGGATCGGAGTAACGGATCCGACTAGGCCCGCTCCTTCTTGAGCAATGGATTGACTAGGTCGTTGAGCCCTTCGCCTAGAAAGCTCAGACCTACCGTGAGAAGAATTATCATGAGCCCTGGAAAGAAGGAAGTCCACCAAACGCCGTTTCCGATGTCACCGAATGTGTTCGCGATGCTCAAGTCTAGTCCCCAGTCAGGCGTAGGCCATTGTATGCCAAGACCGAGAAAGCTCAGGCCAGCTGCGGTCAGGATGGCGTCCGCGGCACTCAGAGCGAAGATGACCGGGATCGTGACCAGCACGTTATAGGCAATGTAAGACCACATTATGGTCCAAGGTCTCGCCCCCAGCCCACGGGCAGCCTCAACGTAGGTTTCCTCCCTGATGGAAAGCGTCTGGTTTCTTGTCACTCGGTAGTAAAGTGGAATGTAGATCACCGTGATCGCGATACCGATGTTGAACACGCCCTTGCCCAACATCACCGCCACCAAAAGCGCCAACAGCAAACCTGGGAACGCGTAAATCGAGTCCATTACGAGCAGGATAATCCTATCCACAGCACCTCCAGAGTAACCGGAGTAGAGCCCCACTGGGAACCCTATTGCAAGAGCCAAGACCACCCCGATGGCCATGACCTCAAGCGAGGTCTGGGCACCCCACAGAACGCGACTGAAAACGTCTTGGCCACTTTCGTCGGTGCCCATCAAGTGCGTCAAGCTAGGAGGTTGCAACTTCGGAGCGACAATCGCAGAAGGACCTTCGACGGGGTATGGTGCTAGGATAGGCGCCAAAACTGCGATGACTATGAATGCGACTACTATCCCAAGGCCGATCCAGCTCAAAACACCGGCGAGAGTGCGCCGGTTCTCCATCAGCGGATGGAGTAGCCTTCCCAGAAAAGGGCGTGGAAGGACCGGTTGTTGTGCCTTTACATCCGCAAAGCTATCGTCGCTTTCGGTCAATATCTTACCCGCGGGTCGATAAGACCGTTGAGGAAATCAACCATAAGCGAGATTATCACAATGATGAAGCTATAGACGATGATTGTTCCCTGTATCAGAGGGTAGTCCTGGACCTCTATCGAGTTGACTAGGAGCAACCCCATTCCGTTCCAATTAAAAGTCGTCTCGGTAAGGACCGCCCCTGCAAAGAGTATCGCGAACTCTAGCCCTAGCACGGTTATCACAGGTATGAGGGCATTCTTGAACGCGTATCGCATGACAATGGCGCGCCGCCTTATGCCTCGGGCTCGAGCAGCTTCGACATAGTCTGCACCTGCAGTCCGCAACAAGTTGGCCCTAACTGTCTTAGTGAAGAAACCGCTCAAAACGAGGCCTAGGGTCAAGCAGGGAAGGAATAGATGACGGACTGCAACGGCGAAGGCATCGAGTCGGCCTTTGAGGAGAGAATCAATTGTGTACAGACCCGTAATGGTGGCTGGTGGGGGTATGGAAACGTCAAAGCGAGAGTTCACGGGAAACCACTTAAGGTCCACAGCGAATACGAACTGTAGCATTAGACCTAGCCAGAAGATCGGAATCACGAAGATTATTGTCCCGTAGAGTCGGCCAACCACATCCACTATCCTGTCCCGGTTGATGCCAGATAGGATTCCTACACTGATCCCGATAATGGTCGCTACAAGCATGGACCCGACTGCAAGCTCAACCGTTGCAGGAAGTCTCTGCATGATCACATCCATGACATTTTGTCCCCCGAAGATCGGTCCTAGCGATGTCCCGAAGTTGCCTGTGAAGACCTGCGCGATGTAGTTTGCGAACTGTAGGTAGAGGGGCTGGTCCAATCCCAACTTATGTCGCTGTGCCATTACGACGCTAGGCTTGGCCCTTCCTCCGTAAAGGGCGTAAATTGGATCGCCGGGGATAATTCTGAGAACCACGAAGACGACCGTGAGAAGAATCAGCAACATAGGAAAGGCCATGACGAGACGGGTTACGCCGTAGGCTACGAGCGACCCTCGTCTAGGCATGGGGCCACCTATGCGACAGGTAGAAAAAAGGGTTGGGGAAAGTGCTGCCGGTCAGGTGATGCTTCGGGTGGCATCCAGCGTTTGGTAGATTGAAAGTCCGAACTGGGACAACAGATTGCCCGCTTGTGTCAAGTTGGGGGAAGACCCGTACACCAGTTGGAAGACTGGTATAGAATAATTCAGCAGTGGTGGAATCATGCTCCACAACGGGTCGACCTGCCCATTGAAGACATCGTTTGCAATCAACGATCGGTCGACGGCGTAGGCGATAGCCCGACGCAGTAAGACGTTGTTGAAGGGGGCGGTCTTGACGTTGAAGACCAGGTATCTTATTTGCGGGCTTTGTCCAAACTGGACTTTTAGGCCTAGCGATGCGGCTTGAATTTGCAGTGAGGTAATGTCTTGGGGGTTGAGAGTGCGGTAGGCCATGTCGATGCTTCCTGCAGTTAGGTCATTCTTGAGCTGGGTGGCCGTTGTCTCTGATTTTATGGTGACCTTGTTGATAATGGGAACAGACGGAAATCCCGCACTGGCGTAAATAGCCTTCCCGTAGTAGCCAGCGTTAGCGGTCAAGTCGAGGCTCTGCCCCGCTGTATACGCGGTTAATGTGTAAGGTCCATCGCCGATTACCTTTCCTTGCTCTGTCGGCTGGGCCCCTGTTGTGCTGTACGCATTGCTGCCGAAGGTAGGAACTGGCGCAGAAACTGAGAACGCCATTAGCAGGTTGAAGAAGGCCACCGGTTGGTGGAGGTGGAAACTGATGTGTGTGGGGTCTGGGGTGTCGATGTTGATAGTGAACTTGGGGTTCGCAGTGCTGGTGGTGTTTCCAAGTTGTCCAACATCCGAGAGCAGGAAAGCCGCGCTTCCCGGGAGGTTAAGGGTAATTGCGCGGATGATGGAATTCTTCACTGTGGTCGAGTTAAGCAGTGAGCCATCTGAGAATTTCAGTCCAGCTCTTAGTGTATAGTTCCAAGTTTTGAGGTCAGAACTAACACCGTTACCAGGCGCAGGAATTGACGTGGCTAGTCCCGGCATCAGAGTCTGGTCGGTGGGGTTGTATACTAGAAGAGTGTCGAACACTTGGTTTATCACCTCGATGGAAAAGTAGTCGTAGGCGTACGCAGGGTCCAACGATTTGACTCTGTCCGTAGTCCCCGCTACGAGGGTGTTGTTTGAAGTCGTCCTACTCATGAAGAAGTATCGGAAGACAACTGGGTGCAAGAAGACGTTGTTAATGTCGGTCTTGTATACGATGTTCGCCTTTCCCTCCCAGAGGGGAATGTAAGGGACGTCCGAAGCGAGTTGGCTTTGAATACTGGTGAAGAGCTGGTTCCGGACAGTCGAGCTAGAATTGCCTGCTTCCCGCTGTTGTACCACAACGCAATCGTGTACTGAGTGGGTCGGAGGATTAAGGCAGCCGAAACGACTCCTACCACCAAGATAACCACGACAATGACGGCGATGATAAGTTTCCTCTGCCTTTGCCACATAGGCGGACGAGTTGACACTGTTGGTTGAGCCAATTTTTTTCTCGGCTTGAGGTTAACGACCTAGCTTAATGAGTGTTGTTCTTTTTCCGAGAAATAACGCGAGTATGTATCCTCGGAACCCGCAATGCTTCGGCAATGGTCTTCTTGGCATGCTCGCGATCGTGGTTTACTGGAGAGTGAAGATCCTAGTCACCGTGGAAATCATACTGGCATTATTAGAGAAGCAAAGTGAAATATCGAGATCAAAGGTCTCTTCTCGTCCGGTCGTTAGGCAGTGTCATCACAATTCAGTTCCGGAGAGATCCTTTCAATCATCGCAGCCTGGATAGTGCTCTCAGTCGCAATTACATACCGGAATCTTGTCGGTTTCCTGATCGGAACGAGTGGTATTGATGTTGTGATAGCGGGTTTCGTCGCCACCGCGACCGGTTTCATCCTTCACGAGATGGGACACAAGTATGTCGCAATAAGACGGGGATATCTCGCCCACTTTCGCCTCTGGATTTGGGGACTGGTCCTTACCATATCCATAGTGACCCTATCGCGTGGAGGACTTGTCTTCGGCGCTCCAGGAGCAGTGTACATTGCCCCTTCGGCAGCCGGATTCTATGGCTACAATTCCGGAAGAGGAACTGTGGATCCGGAAGAGGATAACATGATAATCTCGGCGGCGGGTCCGGGCATCAACCTGGCTTTCGCCATCGGTTTCCTGCTCTTGTGGTTACTCGTTCCAGCGGGTTTCCTTTCCACTGTCGCCGTCTACGGGCTATTACTCAATGTGGGACTGGGGTCCTTCAACATGCTGCCCGTCTCGTTACTAGATGGGGCTAAGATATTCCGGAAGAGCATTCCAATCGGGCTTGGAATAGCGCTTCCTTTGTGGGCGATGTTCATAATCTTCAACTTCGTCAGATAGAAATTGTCAGCTCTTCTGGGAAGGGTCCCTCAGGAGGATTTGGCGGTCTTTTCTGCCGTCTGAAGAGTTTCAATGGCCTGTCGGACTTCTTCGACAGATGCTCCGTCTTCGAGTGTTGAGAGGTCTCCTATCGGGCCACCGCCGGCGACTGCCTTGATGACCCGTCGCATTATCTTCCCGCTCCTGGTCTTTGGTAGAAGTCTGGCGAAGTAGATGGATTCGGGGGTTGCGATGGGGCCGATCATCTTCCGGACGTGTCCCTTCAATTCCTCGGAGAGATGATTGGACGGGCTGGCTGCGTCTCTCAACGTAACGAAGGCAACGATGGTTTCGCCCTTTACAGGATCGGGTCTGCCTGCAACCGCGGCCTCAGCCACAGATGGATGACTGACGAGCGCATCTTCCACCTCCCTCGTTCCGAGTCGATGACCGGCTACCTTGATCACCTCGTCCGCTCTGCCTAGAAGCCAGAAATAACCATCCGGGTCGCGGAGGGCGTAGTCCCCGGGATAGTAGAGTCCAGGAAACCGGGTCCAGTAGACTTGGCGATATCGTTCAGGGTCCTTGTAGATTGTCATGAACATCCCGGGCCAGGGCTTCTTGATGACCAAGAATCCCTTCTCGCCGGCTGGGAGCCGGTTACCGTTCTCGTCGACGACATCAGCTTCTATTCCAGGCATCGGAAACGTGGCCGAGCCGGCCTTCAACGGGACAAGGCCGAGACGAGGGCTCGGCGAGATCATAATCCCGCCAGTCTCAGTCTGCCACCAAGTATCAACAATGGGACAACGGCCCTGTCCTATCGCGTCAAAATACCACTGCCAGGCAGCGGGATTGATCGGTTCGCCGACCGTTCCGAGCAAACGCAAACTGTCAAGATCATGTTGTTTGGGGAGATTGTCTCCATGTCGCAGCAGTGAGCGGATCGCTGTTGGCGCGGTATAGAGAATCGTAACGCCATAACGCTCTACTATTTCCCACCATCTATCGGGCTCCGGATAATCCAGCGCTCCCTCGTACATTACTGAGGTGAGGCCGTGCATCAACGGGGCAAATACAACGTATGTGTGTCCTGTGACCCATCCTATGTCTGCGGTGCACCAGTAAACATCATCATCTTTCGCATCGAACACCCATTCCTGGGTAGCATAGGCGAACACGAGATAGCCCCCGGTGCCGTGAGCAACGCCCTTCGGCTTACCTGTCGTTCCTGACGTGTAGAGAATGTAAAGGAGGTGAGTTGACTCAACAGGCACAGGCGCGACGTAGCTGGCCGCCTTCGCCATCAGATCATGCCACCAATAATCTCGGCCCTCAATCATAGGCACGACATGTCCAGTCCGCCGGAAAACCACAACATGCTTCACACCGGGAGATTCTTTCACCGCGTCATCGACGACAGTCTTCAATTCCAAGATCTTTCCCCTACGATAACCACCATCAGCTGTCACAACGATCTTTGCTTCGCAGTCCTGGATACGTTCTGCGAGCGCTTTCGCGCTGAACCCCGAGAAGACTACAGTGAAGGGCAGTCCGAGTCTCGCGCAAGCGAGCATTGTGATCGGGAACTCCGGGACCAAGGGCATGTAGATGGCCACCGTGTCGCCCTTCCGGAAGCCGAGGTTCTGAAGAACACTGGCGAGTCTGTTCACCTCACGATGGAGCTCTCCATAGGTGATCGTCCTATGCTCTCCGTTTTCACCCTCCCACAGATACGCGGCTTTGTTCTTGCGCCAGGATTTCACATGCCTGTCCACAGCGTTCTCGGCCGCGTTCAGCGTTCCTCCAACAAACCATTGGGCAAACGGCGGGTCCCATTCCAGAACCTTGTCCCACTTCTTGTGCCAGACCAGTTGACCAGCAATCTTGGCCCAGAAGGATTCTGGATCTCGGAGCGAATCCTTCTGGAGGGAGAGATACTTTTCCTTCGGCTGGTACATCTTCTCCGCGGGTAGTTTGACAGCGTGCGACATTTACAGAGGTAGAGTTCACCATAACTTAAAAACGGGTCGCTTGGAAACCGGCCAGCGACATCGACTTGGCAAATCTGATTCAGTCGAAGCGGACCCGAAGCCTCGAGGAGCGCTATGAGATGCTGAGGAAAACCCTGGCTCACTACCTTCTACTCCAAGTAGGCACTTTCGTTGGCCTCGCAGGCTTTGACGCTGTTGGTCCCGCAATGAACATGCTGACAGATATGAAGGCGAATCTCAAAGTTGAAGAGATCAAGGCGAAAGGCGAAGGGAATAGAGTAGAGGCCCTTTCCCAGAACCTGGCGGAAAGTATGGGCGAAACATTTGCCAGCGACTATGATATTGAGACGGGCGATGGGTTCCGGACAGTGAAACTGGACAGGTGCGGATGCATAGAATCCGTACTCACGCAGGCAGAAGCATATGGACTTACAAAACCCCAAGCTAGGTCAATATTTTGTAGCACCTGCATTGGCAGCTACAGGAAGGCCGCGGAAACTCTAGAGCTTGGTTTCCAAGGAAAGCTTCGCGGCGAGCATGGTTGCTCGATGAGCTTCTCCAAGAAATAGTCGCTCCTACTCTGGACGGATGACCGTGCGTTTCCCCGAGTACATGAAACACTAGCGGAGAATCCAAACCGTTTGTCCTGATCATGCAACCTCCTGATTCCATCGAAAGTCACAGATGGTTGGGTTTTTACAGGGATTTCTTTCTTCTGGATCCTAGCTGGATGCCGGAGAAACAGACCCGTGTGAGGAGCGGGGGTCCTCTCGTGGCTGGTTCGGTGCATTACTGTCGCCTTTGAAAGATTTGAACCAGACTGGGAAGAAGCTCTGAACTGCCAACGCCAATAGTACAAGGAACAATACTTGAATTCCTGAGAAGATATTGGGCGGCAGCCTGGAACTAGTAAATCCAAGGTCTACTGCAAACTGTGTCGCGCTTCCGATAATCTGGACAAAGCCCGCGACAGCAGTAAGGGCGAACCCCCTTCTCAGCCCCGTACCGTTCAATCCCCTTGAGAGAATGAGGGACAGAGTAGTGAGGACAAGTACCGCTCCGATAGCAATTACGTCTAGGGCAACCGCGACAGTGTCCAAGGACCCAGGCACTGGGATGTTGAACGAGGTTCCGCTCAAGAAATTGTTGTAACCCGCGATCTTACACCTGAGACCCGAATCGAGAGAAATGGACAACTAACCTGGGAAGCGCGAACGGTTTCGGGGCTGATCTGTAACGAGTGAGTGATGTGAAGCAGTTACAATGTGGATTTCAAAGCTCTCTTGGCGAAGGTAACCATCGGAGCTTAGGATTTTAGGCCAAGGAGGTGAGCCTGACGCCAAACAAGAGAGGGTCTTTCGGTGGCTATGGGATCGAACTAGACGAACACCTCGCCACTGTACTCGGTGGGAAGGAAGGACAGAAGGTCACCCCATCCGAGATGACCAAGAGACTCTGGCAATACGTAAAGCGGCATAACCTCGGCAAGAAAGACAGTAACTAGCAAACCGAACTTGCCCTGGCCGCCTAAATTCCCAAGCCCGCTTTTTTTTTGGGAATCCTATCCTACTACAGTTTTTAGTTTTTCGTGTGAGCCAACGCGCCTCTTGTAACTGACCGGCCTTTCACGGAGTAACACAAGCCTTCACGCAGAGCATGTCCTCTCCGAGCAAAGACCCGGAGCGCAATCCGGTTGGGGAAATAGCGGCAGCTAGAAAGACTTGAAAACAAAGGCAGGCATAGCGCTCTGCATCGCGCTCTCCATCGTAGCTGTAGCTTTCGCCCCGGACAGAGCCTGGGGGGCAATAGGTTATGCTGTGAACGCAGTTCCCTCAAGCATCAATCTCGACCAGAATGTAACAATCACCGTCTCTTGGAACGGCGGTACTGCAGGGGCCAGTTACACGTTCAAGGTCACTGTGACCAAGCCGAACGGACAAGGGTCGGCTTGGACATCGCTACCCAGTTTCCCCGCCAACTCTACGGGGGGAGGAACAGCCGCCATCAATTATCCGCAACCCCTCAACAGCTGGACACAGGTCTCCGGGACGGTCAACACAGACATCGAGGGAACGTACATGGTAAGCGTTGACAAGACGTCACCCAATCCAGTTCAAACGGGAGTTGCGACAGCTTCCTTCGTCGTAACCCACCTCGTGTCAGTCACTATTACATCGCCAAGTGGAGGGGCAAACCTCTACCGAGGAAATGGCGCGACGATCACCGCTTTGCTTACCGATGCGAGAGGGCTACCAGTCACCACCGGTTCTGCGACAGCAACAACGCCAAAAGGAACACTTCCTCTATCACAAGGTGCTCAACCCGGGAGCTACTCTGGACAATACCTGATACAGCTGGGTGACCCGATCGGACCCTGGAATATTACTGTAACCGGAACGTTGGCTGGTGGAAACTACGGCTCACGCTTCACAATTGTAGCCATCTCCTCTACTCAGCTCATCGTGTTAGGTCTGGCAACGACAAACGCTTACCAAGCCCCAACCTCAGATTTCAATCCAGGGGACAGTCTCTACGCCACATTCAGGATTGCATACTCGAGCTCTGGATTCCTTGGACAGGGCACATTCAATATTCAGGTCAGAGACCCATCTGGCGGCTTCGTTGCAAACCTAACCAGCATCTACGATCCTAATCGAGGGCTGTATTACACGCCTTCCGGTTTTCAGATCACGTCTGGCGATCCTGCTGGGGCATGGGATTTGGTCTTTCCCGCCAACAGCTTGAGTGACCCCTACGGGAATAGTGGTCCCAGCATCCCCGAGACGTATAGGTTTCGAGTCCACCAACCGGTCAGCCCTGTGTCGACGATAAGCCCGTTTTACTATGCCATCATCGCCCTAGCCATTGGAGGAGGTCTGGGCACTACAGTAATCCTAAAGAGGTTTAACGAGACCACAAGACCCTTCGACGACCTATTCAAGCTCACAGGAGGAGAACTTCAGCCGCCCATGTCGTTGATGCTGGCAGGGAATGCTGGTGCCGGAACTTCGACACTTGGCCTCCAACTTCTCTACCGAGACTTGAAAGCAGGAAAGGCGTGCGGGCTGCTGTCCTACGATGCCTTTCCGTCTGAGGTTCAGAAGAGGATGAAGGGCATGGGTTGGGACATAACGCCCTACTTGGAAAAAGGGGAACTGCGAGTCTTGGACATTTATTCTGCACTGGCTGGGGTCGAAAGCGGGACGATCAGAGACCCCACCGACTTCACCGAAATCAGCATTCAAGTAACCAACATGCTAGACAAGACAAAAGGCCCCACCACCGTCCTGCTGGATTCAGTCACACCGATCTTTAACTCTGCCCAAGCCAAGGACTGCGTAAACTTTCTGCAGGTAATCGCCGCCAAGGTCAAGAATAGTGGGGGCAAATTCATATTCACCTCGACCAAAGGGTCAATGCCAGAGGACGCAAGGCTCACGATCGAATCCCTGGTCGATGGGGTCATCGACCTCAGCCTAGTGAGGAAAGGCAAATCCCTAACACGCTTTCTCCAAGTGAGAAAAATGCCGGGGCGGGAAATATCTTCCGCTGAGACGGAGTTTGAAATAGTACCAGGCAAGGGCATCCTGTTCCTGAAACAGAGAATATCCCTAGGCTTTCCCGCCAAGAAATAGACTTCTGAAAGATCGCTTCTGAGTTAAAGTTCCAAAAAAAGAAGGGTGGTTAAAGATTGCTTAGAGAGCATAAGTCCCTGAGCACGATGTCAGCTGGCTCCCCTTGCTGTTGAGTATCGCAGACTGGAAACTATAGGTTCCCGCTCCATTCGACGGCACGGGCACAGTAACAGTGCTGGTAGTCGTCCCTGAGGCAACCGTGTATTTCACGGACTGAGTATTGTACAGGACCCCGTTCTGATACGAATTGAGATCGTTCGTCTCGCTTGGACCAGGAAGAGTACTGCCGCTAGCGGAATTGACAGTTGTCTTTACGTAGAAGTTTCCGCTCGCGACGGTCACGGTGACCGCACACGAGTAGATCGATCCCCCACCCGATCCACCCCTGGCATAGACAGGAGTTACCGAGCTTAGAGCTACGATGCTCAGGCTAACAAAGAGGGCCAGGAGAAGGAGGCTTCCCTTGCTTCCCTTGACTCTCATCGAACCTTCGCCGATAGAACTAGTGAGCTCATCAGAACAAACGCGTGTTGGTGCTCGACCCATCCCGATGGTGGTTACGTTTTCCGTTAATACACGCTCAGGACAATCCCGATTCTAGAGTAGAGTGTAGACTCGGCAAGAACTCCACAACTAGCCGCCGTCTTTGTTGCATTTTTGTCCACACGTTACATCGACACAAGTTACAGCACGTTTACACTAGCCTATTCGAGGACACCATGGCCATGCCAGCTTCACCTACAAGGACAAAGAAAGCACTACAGGAGTTAGCTAAGGTATTCAACAAGCTAGCGTCAGAACTCACCGCGGACCTAAACGCGGCCATCAACGAGATCGACAGCCTGAAAAGAGAAGTTCAGAGACTAAAGTCCAGTTCCGGGAAGACAAGTAAGACATCAGCACTCCAGAAGAAGACCACATCCTCCAAGACGACTCGGTCTCATCCGACCAAGGGAAACAAATCAGCCACAACCCGTCCGGAGGGATCACATACAGGCCACCACGAATCAGGCCATGAAACAAAACCCTCCGACGACACAAGCTCATTCGTTTTTCCCCACGAGCCATTCAATCCGTCCCCGCCTCCCGAGCCTACGCCGCCCGGAAACAACTAGCTATCGCTCCTAGTCCAGAATCAGTGCGCGAGAGAGTGGGCAGACGAGGGCTCGACTCTTCGCACCCAGCCCTTTCTCCATACTTCTTGTCGATAGAATCCCTCGATTATTTTCTGTTTAAAGAGTCCCGGACCACCTTGTAACGTAGTGGGAGAGCGGTCCTTTTGGGAGTAGTGCTCACGCCGATTCTGAAGAGAGAGCAGACCAGCCTCAAGGCTCTCAAAAGCACGTCCTTTGCGATCGACGCCAGCATTGAAATCCACCAGTTCTTGGCGCTCGTCAGAAAGCGAGATGGGAGCCTATTCACCGACTCTCAGGGGAGAGTAACCTCGCACCTTATCGGTCTGGCAACGAGAACCAGTCGGCTGATAGCAGATTTCGACATGAAGCCGGTCTTCGTCTTCGACGGGAAACCGAACCCATTGAAGAGGAGAACGATTGAGATGAGGAGAGAAGCGCGAAAGAAAGCGGAATCGGAGTATGTCGAGGCTGTTTCAAAGAAGGATTATTCGAAGGCATGGTCCAAAGCTGTCATGACCGGTCGGGTTACCGGATCTGTACTAGACGATTCGAAACGTCTGCTGACATTGATGGGGATCCCGTGGCTCGAAGCCCTGGAAGACGCGGAAGCCCAAGCCAGCTACATGGCGGCCAGAGGCGACGTCTGGGCTGTCGGGAGCAAAGACTACGACTGCCTACTCTACGGCGCTCCTATCCTTGCACGATACTTGACCTTGACGGGACGCGAGTGGCTACCCGCCCAGCGACGATCACGACCACTGATTCCAGAACTGATCAAGCTCTCCGAGAATCTCACACTCCTCGGGATAACACATGAACAGCTAGTAGATCTCGCGATCCTCGTCGGAACAGACTTCAACCAAGGCGTAACGGGAATAGGACCGAAGAAAGCCCTGAAACTAGTCCACGATCACGGGTCAATAGAACAAATGCCTGAAGAGATCAAATCAAAACTGACAGAGGACCTGAACAGTGTTCGTCAGGTCTTCTTGAAACCAACGGTTCTCGAAAAATATTTGCTCAAAAGGTCTCCTCCGGATCTTGATGGACTCGTCAAGTTCCTCTCAGAGGAGCGCGGTTTCAACAAGGAAAGAGTCGAACGGTTGACAGAACGGCTCACTAGGAAAAGCGAGAAAACGGACGCTGGTCTAGAGACTTGGCTCAACTAGTAAAACAGCCTGCCAAGTTCTCGATCGTCGCGCATCTCTGCCGATCTCTTGAAGAGACCAGTAGGAGAAACGAGAAGATTCGGCTCATCAGCGAAGTTCTCAGAAAAATCAGTCCGGAGGATGTTTCCTACGTGACATTATTCTTGGCTGGAAAACCGTTCCCAGAAGCTGATCCTCGCGTCCTAGAAATAAGCTACGCCACTCTATCAGCAGCAGGGAAAACACTGAACCAGGCACTCCTCTCAGGAAACGAAGATTCGTTGACGATTGCCGAAGTTTTCGCCACACTAGAGAAACTTGCCGAGGTCAAAGGCGCCGGCTCCAAGGAGAAAAGACTCGCACTCTTGAGTTCGCTGATCAATAGGACGACGCCGCTGGAGACAGAGTATCTCAGCCGAATGTTGTTGGGCGAGATGCGAATCGGTGTAGTCGAGGGAGTCTTGCTGGATGCTATCGCTGAAGCCTCAGGAGTCTCCCGACAACTGGTCAGGCGCGCACACATGCTGCACGGAGACATAGGGGATGTCGCTAGGTTGGCTATCACGGAGGGGGCCGCGGCGCTTGAGAAAGTAGGGTTGCGACTCTTCGTCCCGGTGAAGCCGATGCTTGCGGAGATGGCAGAGGATATTCCTCAAGTCTTGGCAGAGCACAAGGAGGGCAGCGCGTTCGAGTACAAGTTCGACGGCGCCAGAATCCAGATCCACAGAAAGTCAGATCAGGTCAGGATTTTCAGCCGACGACTGACCGATGTCACAGACAGTATTCCAGAGATGGTGGATTATGCGAAGACGAAGGTGAAGGCATCAGAGTTCTTGATAGAAGGAGAAGTCGTCGCTCTGGGAGAGGGCGGAAAACCAGTTCCGTTTCAGGATCTGATGCGGCGGTTTCGCCGGGTGCACGGGATCGAGGAAATGGTCGAGAGAATCCCCTTACGACTCTATCTCTTCGATGTCCTCCAATCCGAAGGAAAGACCCTGATAGATCTTCAGTACACCGAACGATGGGACATCCTATCGAGTCTAGTACCACCAGACTCTCTAGCCCCAAGAATCGTGACCAGGGACAGCGAGTTCGTGGACGATTTTCTGCAAGCAGCACTCAAAGAGGGCCATGAGGGATTGATGGCCAAGTCGCTTACGAGCGATTACTCGCCCGGAGCGAGGGGCAAGAAGTGGTTCAAGATCAAGCCTGCCGACAGGCTAGACGTAGTTATCGTCGCCGCGGATTGGGGTAGCGGGAGAAGAGTGGGTTGGCTTAGCAACTACCATCTAGCAGTCAGAGATGACGACACTGGTGAATACTTAGTTGTCGGGAAGACGTTCAAGGGTTTGACCGACGCAGAGTTCGACATGATAACCAAGCGGCTTCAGGAGCTGAAGATTCGCGAGACGAAATGGACGGTTCACGTGAAACCCGAGATCGTGGTCGAGGTAGCCCACAACGAGGTTCAGAAGAGTTCCCGATACAAGTCGGGATTTGCATTGCGGTTTGCAAGGATCGCGAAGTTCAGAGACGACAAAACCCCTGAAGAAGCCGATACGATACAACGGTTGCGCAAGCTATACGAGAAACAGTTTGAAAACAAGGGCAGATTGCTAACGGAAGTCCTTTGAAGGTCGCGGTTCTTTTCAGCGGAGGAAAAGACAGCACCTACGCCACGTGGATTGCTCAACATCAAGGCTGGGACGTAGAGGCTCTTGTCAGCGTTCTGCCCAAAGGAGTCGAGTCCCTCATGTTCCACTTTCCTAACGTCCGTTGGACAAAGACTCAGGCTGAGGCAATGGGTCTTCCACATCGGACCATCGAGGCCGGTCAGGATGAATTGTTGGGCCTTCGGGAAGGACTAGACGAGACACGGGAGGCACTTGGGATAGATGGAGTTGTGAGTGGAGCTGTTGCTAGCGACTATCAGAAATCGCGGATCGACCAAATCTGTGAAACTTTAGGGCTCAAGAGTTTCGCTCCACTCTGGCATAAGGATCCAAAGATTCTTGTAAACGACTTGAAAGTTGCCGGCTTCAAGATCATCCTCTCGGGTGTCGGAGCGGCAGGTCTAGACGAGTCTTGGCTGGGTCAGGAACTGACAGACGAGCGATGGTCCACATTGGAGAAACTCTCGAAAAAGCATGGGATACATTTGACCGGCGAGGGAGGCGAGTACGAAACCTTTGTTTTTGACGCTCCCAACTTCAAGGATTGGGTTAGCATCAAAAAGACTCACAATAGGTGGGACGGACAGAGCGGTTACTTGATTATCGAACAGGCTTCGCTACAGCATAAGCCGGCGAACTGAGGCGCTGACCCCTTTCTCGATTTTCGCGAGATCCAACCTGGCATATTTCCTGTTTTTCATCAGAACCTTGCCATCTACTATTGTTGTATTGACGTTGTAGCCGCTCGCAGAGTAGACGAGGTCAGAAATTATCGTCTCTTTTCCGTGGATAGGCATCATGTTGGGCTCTTTCAGATCGACGAGAACTAGATCAGCACGCTTGCCTTTCTCTATGCTGCCGATCTCCTTCTCTTTGCCGATCGCGCGGGCTCCGTCGATTGTGGCCATGTCGAGTACCCTCTGTGCACTGGCGACTGTCGGGTCCCACCGGTGTGCTTTGTGAGCTAGAGCGCAAGCCTTCATTGTGTCGAACATGTCAAGGCTGTTGTTGCTTGCCGGTCCATCAGTTCCAAGACCGACTGGGACTCCTGCCTCCCACATCTCCGGCAACGGTGCCACGCTACCTCCCGCGAGCTTCATATTGGAAACCGGGCAGTGAGCGACTCTAACGCCGCGCTTTCCGTAAAGTTTGACTTCGGACTTTGTCAACCAGACCGAGTGGGCGGCAAGGACTCTATCGCTTAGGAACCCGATCTTGTCGAGATAGTCTACTTCGCGCGATTTCTTGTCTCGCTCGAACCGCGCCTGTTCCCCCCGGGTTTCGGCTATATGGATGTTCACTAGGACGTTTTCTTTCTCGGCTTCCTTTCGACACCAGAGAAGGGTCTCCTCGCTGCATGTGTAGGGAGCGTGAGGCCCGAAGGCGAATGATATTCTCGGCGACTTCATCGCGCGGATGTGCTGGAGAAGTTTCAAGGAGTTTTTTCGCTCCCTTTCTCTGCCCTCCTGGGTTGGCGGGTCGATCATTCCGTAGGAGAGTATTCCTCTGAGCCCCGCCTCTTCTGTTGCTCGGGCTACGTCCTCCATGTGAAAATACATGTCAACGAAGCAAGTGGTTCCGGTTCTCGTCATCTCCATCGCCCCTAGAAGCCCGCCGTAGTAGCACATTTCCCCAGTGAGTCGTTTCTCCAGAGGCCAGATCTTCTTCTCCAGCCACTGCTGAAGTTCAAGGTCGTCGGCGTATCCCCGGAAGAGAGTCATGGAAAGATGCGTATGAGTATTGATCAGACCCGGAATCAGCACTTTACCTCTACAATCAATAACTTCGTCTTTCCCTGACCCTTGAGTTATTCCCATGTCCCGAATGGTTCCACTGTCATCAATGCTAACAGAGGAGTTCCGGAGAACCTCACGATCAGGGTTTTGGGTGATCACCCAGTCGCAACCTTTCAGGAACAGTCCCACGAATTCTACGCCTCTGCGCGCAACTGGGTTTGAGAGTGGACCCCTTTTGAAGGCTTGTAGGGCGCATCTAGAAGGGCCCTAAGGCTCAGAGCCTTAGATTTGCCAATTCCAGCTCCGACTGCCATCTCCGTTACGGAAGCGCTGAATGTTCGTCTTAGAGATCCAAAATGGGATAGCAATTGTTCGGCAGTGCGGGGTCCAACGCCAGGCACGGATCCAACAATGGATTCTTGAAGGCGTTTGATGTCCTCCGACCTTGGCTTACGAACAACAAGGGGAGGTGGCCCACGGCGGCCTTTGTAGCGACCCCCCTTGCCGAGAGTGATCAAGAACTCTGCCGTCTCTTCTGGATCTCGTGTGAAAAAACAGTGCATGTCAAAATCTAGGACGGCAGAAATCAGCGCGCCCCATAGAGAACGCGGGTTCCTCGCTCTCTTTAGTTCATTTTCCAGGTTACCTTCGACGACAAGAATCTTATCTCTATAGGACTCGCCTATTCTATACGCTTGGTCGAATAGCCTCCCGCTGAATAATGACGAGACGAAGTCACGGGTGGATTTTCGCTCCACGGCATATTCTCCAACTATGTAATCAGCCACCTCAAGGACCCTATATTCCACAGAAGCTCCCTTTGACCGAAGCT